>Ga0224512_10001277_pt1 | contig 24689 bp, 24 predicted proteins | sample SF_May12_sed_USG_4_FD_169103 | JGI IMG/M metagenome (GOLD analysis project Ga0224512, IMG submission 169103) | Sediment microbial communities from San Francisco Bay, California, United States - SF_May12_sed_USGS_13 | ecosystem: Environmental > Aquatic > Marine > Sediment | place: USA... | reverse complement strand
CCTTCCGGTCAGCGCCCTGTCGGTGCGTTTCGCACCCTTCCGGGACGCCGCTCAGAGGTCGAGCCGGGTCTGCTCGGGACCGCTGCTCGGCCCCGCGCCCGCCAGCTCCTCGTCCGGGCTCTCCGGCAGGAGCACGAAGCGGCCGAGGGCGCGCATGTACTGCAGGCCGCCGTTGGTGCGGGCCGCCTGGCGCAGCTGCGCGAGCTTGGAGTCGAGGTTGTCGATGAAGGCCAGGGCGAAGGCCTCGGCGGTCATCGGCATCACGGGGGAGCCGAACTCGAGCTCGCCGTGGTGGGAGAGGACGAGATGCTCGACGTGGAGCCGGACGTCCTCGGGAAAGCCGTCGATCGCGGCGCAGCGCTCGCGCAGCAGGTCGCGGCCGAGCACGATGTGGCCGACGAGGCGGCCCTGGCGGGTGTAGTCGTTGGCCGGCATGGCGCCGAGCTCGAGCAGCTTGCCGAGGTCGTGGAAGAGCACTCCGAGCAGGAGGACGTCGCGGTCGAGATCGGGGTAGCGATCGCCGACGGCGAGCGCCAGCTCGGCCATCGACACGACGTGCTCGAGCAGGCCGCCCCGGTAGGCGTGATGGATCGACTTCGCCGCCGGGTGCTCGCGCAGAGCGGAGCCGTGGCTGTCCAGCGTCTCGAGCGCCAGGCGCCGCAGGAGGGGCTGGCTCAGCCGCTCCCGCAACAGCGTCTCGAGGCGCTCGTAGAGCTCGCCGATGTCCTCCTGGGTGGTGGGGACGAGGAGCGCTTCGTCGAAGCCGTGCTCGCGGTCGGCGTCCACGGCCCGCCGGCACTTCTGGACGCTGACCTGGAGCTGGCCCCGGTAGTCCTTGACCTGGCCGTGGACGGCGATGAACTGGTGGGCCTCGACGTCGCTGTCGAGGGCCGGGCTGTCCGACCAGACCTTGCCGGCGATCGAGCCGCTCGCGTCGGTCAGCTCGAGGTCGAGGAAGGCGTTGCCGTTGCGGTCCTGCCGGCGCTCCTTGCGGGAGAGCAGGACGAAGCCCTGGACCGCGTCGCCGTCGCTCCAGGCGGCGATGGGGAGGTTGCGTTTGACGGGCATCGGGAATCCGGGGCGGGGCGGAGTGGGTACTATATGCCAGTCCGAATGTCAGTCCGCATATCGGTCCGCCCGTCGGTCCGCATGTCGGTCCGCCCTCGGCCGGGCCGCTCGACTCGCCGTCGCTCGGCTGCTGGCAGGGACCTTGCACACCTTCCGAGCCCATGCCAGTGGAGAGCCCCCAGGACGCCGCCGCCCGAGCCCCGAGCCGCACGTCCTCGCCCCGCCTGGCCGCCCTCCTCGTGGCCGCAGGCTGGCTCGGATGGGCGCTTGCGGCCGCCGGGAGCGCGGCGGCGGCCGCCGAGCCCCAGGCCGGGTCGGGGACCGGGTCGGGGGCCGGAACGCCGGAGGAGGAGGCCGTCCTCTGGCCGGAACACCAGCGCGCCTTCTTTCAGGACGGCCCGGCGCTGCTGCTCGACGCGGCAGTGCGTCGCGAGCTGGCGGCGATGGGGGAGGAGGAGCGCGATCGCTTCCTCGCGGCGTTCCTCCGCGACCCCCTGCCCGCGACGGAGGTCAACGAGCTCACGCTCGGGATCGAGCGCCGCATGCAATTGGCGGCGAGCGAGGTGCCGACGCCGTTCGACGATCGCGCCCGCCTGCTCTTCCTGCGCGGTGCTCCCGAGTCCCGCGAAGAGATCGACTGCGGGACCACGCTGGTGCCGGTCGAGATCTGGAGCTACGGTCCGGACGCGACCGAGGTCCTCTTCTACCAGCCGGCGGGACGCCGGGCGTACCGCCTGTGGCGCCCCCACGACGGCAAGCGCGTCCTCTACAGCGCCTTGATGGAGGGGTGGTTCGCCGAGCTCGAGGACTTCGGGCAGGAGCGCCGGCGGATCGACATCCAGCTCTGCAGCGCGGTCGCCCGGGTGGATCGGGTCACGCGCACCGCCGGGCTCTTTGACGAGCAGCCCGACCTCGAGCTCTCCAGGGCGATCGACGGCTACCTCGCGCCCCCCGCCGATTTGGCGGCCTGGAGCGCGGCGGCGGCCACGACCCCCGCCCCGGCCGCGGCCGCGCCTCTCGCGCCGGTGCGCGTCGAGGTCGAGTTCCCCTTCCGGACGGGCCAGCGGGTGGCGGCCCGCTTCGTTCTCACGCTCGACGACGCGGCCGGCCTCGGGGTTCGGGAGCGGGAGGACGGAGGGCGCGAGGTCGAGCTCGAGGTCGACGGCCTGCTCGAGCTCGACGGCGACGTCTTCGAGGACTTCAAGGTGCGCTTCAGCCAGGCGGCGCCGGCGGCCGGCGCCCCCGTCGTGCTCGTCTTCGATCGGCGGTTGCGGCCCGGGCGACGGTTCCTCGCGCGGCTGGCGGTTCGCGACGCGGTCGGCGGCGCCAGCGCCCGCCTCGTCCGTCCCGTCGCCGTCCCCCGCGAGGTCGAGCGCGTGGTCGAGGGCGGCGGCCTGGCGGTGCCGGCGGAGGAGGTCGCGGGGGTTCAGCTGGCGGGCGTCGACTCGCTGGTCCTCGTCCCGCCCGTGACGGACGGGCTCAGCGGGGCGTGGCGGGCGGAGGCGCTGGTCACGGGCGAGCGCATCGCGAAGGTGGTGTTCTTCGTCGACGGCGAGCAGCAGCTGGTGCGGACCCGGCCCCCCTTCACGGCCGATCTCAGGCTGGCGGAGGTGCCGGTGGAGCAGACGGTGACCGCGCGCGGACTCGACGCCGAGGGCGAGGTGGTCGACGAGGACAGCGTCCTGCTCAACCGGGCGCGCGGGCTCTTCGCGGTGCGGATCGTCGAGCCGGCGGGAGGCGTGGCGGCCGGCGGCGAGGCGCGGGCCCGGGCCGAGATCGACGTTCCGGACGAGGCCCGGCTGGAGGTCGTCGAGTTCTCCGTCAACGACGAGCTCGTGGCGAGCCTGACGAGCCCGCCGTGGGAAGCGCTCATCCGGCTCGAGGCGCCGGGCGGCGTGAGCTTCCTGACGGTCGAGGCGCGGCTCGAGGACGGCCGGCGGGCCGAGGACGTGGTGTTCCTCGACGCGCCGGACGACCTGGCGTACGTGGAGGTGGGCCTCGTCGAGCTCTTCGCGACGGTCACGGACGGCTCCGGCCGGTTCGCGGAGGACCTGACGGCGGCGGACTTCCAGGTCCTCGAGGCGGGCGAGGAGCGCTCGATCGAGCGCTTCGACCGGGTCCACAATCTGCCGCTCGTCGTCGGCTTCGCGCTCGACGCCTCCACGTCGATGGCGGACCACATGGCGGACGCGCGGCGCGCGGCGATCGGCTTCCTCGAATCGGTGCTGCGCCCGGGGGACCGGGCGTTCGCCGTCGCCTTCTCCGACAAGCCGCGGCTGGTGGCGCCCCCGAGCGACGATCCGAGCATCGTGGAGCGGGCGCTCGCCGACGTGCATTCGAGCGGCTGGACCACGCTCTACGACGCCGTGGTCCGCAGCCTCTTCTACTTCCGCGGCTTCGGCGGCCGCCGGGCCCTCGTCGTGCTCTCCGACGGCGAGGACACGGCGAGCCGCACGTCGTTCGCGGAGACGCTCGACTACGCCCGCCGCAGCGGGACCGTCGTCTACTCGATCGGTCTCGGCAAGGGCGCCGCCGGCGGCAAGCTCCAGCGGCTCGCCGACGAGACGGGGGGGCGCTACTTCCAGGTCGGGGACGCCGCCGAGCTCGGCGCGGTCTACGCCGCGATCGAGCGCGAGCTGCGCAGCCAGTACTTCCTGACCTTCGTGCCCGCCGTCGTCGGCGAGGCCGACCTGTCCGCGGTCGAGGTCAGGGTCCGCGACCGGGGCTTGAAAGTGCGCGCCACGCGCGGGTACGCTCCATGACCGTGAGACGCATCGCAACGGCGCTCGCCCTGTGCCTCTTGGCGGCGATCGCCGGGGCGGAGGGTCCGGCCACCCACCTCGCCTTCCCGCGCCTGAACGGCACGTTCCGCGACCTCGCCGGGGAGATCGCGCCCGTCGCCGCGGGGGGCCTCACGATCGAGCTGAGCTCGCCCGCCAACACCCTCACCATCCGCGACCACGCCCTGGAGCTCGAGCCGCTCGGCGGCGGGGTCCACCGCTTCCGCGCCACGGTCGACCTCCTGGGCAAGGCGGACCTCGTCGCGGTCTTCGCGGCCGCCGTTCCCGGCCGCATCGAGGACCAGGTCCTGCTGCCGATCCAGCATCTCGAGATCGAGGGCGAGCTCGAGATCGAGCGCGTCGCCGAAGGCTACGACGTGACCACCCGGCGGCTCCCCGACCACGTCGAGATCGCCATGCAGAGCCGCCTCGCCAATCAGCTCCTCTCCCTGTGCGACCTCGCGTCCCTCTTCACGGGCGGCGAGTGCGGCGGCCTGACCGCCGCCTTCGACCACGCCCGGCTCCCCCTGCCGCAACCGGGCGAAACCTACCGCATCGACGGTGCCCAGCTCACCCCCGAGGAGCGCGACCTCATCGACCGCTACCTCGCCACGGCTGCCCCCGCCGGGGCCTTCTAGCCGGGCGCCCGCGGCGTCAGTCCGGCGCGTCCAGGCCTTCGTGGGTGGCGAGGTCGAGGATGGCGCGGTTGTCGGGGACCTCGAAGAGGAACTGGTGGCGGCGCTCGGGGTCGAGGGGGAAGGCTTTGCGCAGGACCTCGCGGTAGGCGTGCTCGAGGTAGGGGCGGGGGTCGTCGACCCGGGCGTCGTGGAGGCGGAGCCAGGAGAGGCCGAGGAACATCCGGTAGTTGAGGCTCTCGACGATGCTCGAGTGCTGGAGGCCGGCCAGCAGCTCCTTCAAGCCGGCGGTGTGCTCGCGTAGCGCCGAGCCGTCCTCGGTCGCGATGCCGAGGTCGATGAGCAGGCTGCGGTCGAGGGCCGCGCCGCGCGAGTTGCCCTGGCCGAGATGGGCGGCGAGAGCGCGGTCGAGGTGCGACCGCGCGAGGTCGTGCTTGCGGTGGCGCAGCTCGATCCGCCCGATCAGCTGCTCGGCGTCGGCCAGCTCGGAGGGCATCGACAGCAGGTCCATCTTGAAGTGGACCTGCCGCGCCTCGACGAGGGCCTTCTCGAACTGCTCGAGGTCGAGCAGCGTCTCCGCCAGCGCCAGGCGGGCGGCGGCCTCCGCCGCTGCCTCCTCGCGTTGCTCGTGGATCGCCAGGGCCCGGCGGTTGAGGGTCGCGGCGTGCTGGTAGTCGCCCAGGCGGCGCAGGACGTTGGCCGTCCCCAGCAGGACCCGGGCGCAGTCCTCGCTCGTCTTGTCGGCCACCCTGTTCAACGCCTCGTCGAAGTACTCGAGCGCCTGCGGGTAGTTGCCGGCGGTGTGGGCGACCCGCCCGAGCGCCGTCAGCGAGGCCGCCACGGAGCGGTCGTCGCCGAGCTCGACGCGGGTCTCGTAGGCCGCGCGGTGATGGGTGATCGCCTCTTCCAGCCGGTTGCGGCGCAGCGCGATCTCGCCGAGCGTGAAGTGGCAGGAGGCGGCGAGCTCGCGAAGCTGCTGCCTCTCGAGCGGGGGGTAGAGGTCCTCGAGGAGCCGGCTCGCCTCGCTCAGGCGGCCGGTGCGCTCGTAGATGCCTCCGAGCTGGAGCGCCAGCCGGGCCCGCCGCGCGGTCTGGTCCGCCGTGCTCGTCGTCTCGAGGGCCGAGAGCAGCGTCGTCTCCGCCTGCCGGTAGTGGCCGCCTTCCTGGTGCGCCGAGGCGATCAGGCTGGCCAGCGCGAGCTGTTTCTCCGGATCCTCCCGCGTGAGCTCGAGGGCTCGCTCGAGCTCGGGGATGCAGTGCTGGAGCTTGCCCAGGCGACGGGCCGCCGGCAGCAGGCGCCAGATCAGCAGCAGCTCGGCTCCTTCGTCGCCTCCCGCCTGCCGGTGGCTTGCGAGCTCGGCCTCGAGCGCCGCGAACAAGACGGCCGGGTCGAGCGTCCGGGCGAAGCTCGAGCGCGCGGTCTTCAGCAGCGGGTCGGCGGCGTCGCGGGTGCCCGCGAGCAGCCGGTAGGCGCACCAGTGCTGCTCGCCGTCGCGACTGACGGACTGCAAGGCCCGCCCCAGCCGCGCGCGCAGATCGCCGGCGGTCTCCGGTGGGGCCGAGAGGGCGAGCGCCCTGGCGTAGGCCGGGCAGGCGAACTCGACCCCTACGCCCCAGGGCGACGGCACGCGCCGCAGCAGCCCCGCGTCGAGCGCCGCCGTGGCCCAGGCGTCGGATCTCTCGTTCTCGACGCGCCCCGCGGCCGCGCTGAGGACGGCGGGCGGGACGGGCGTGTCGGCGAGGGCGAGCAGGGTCATCCGATTGACGTGACCGAGCCGGCCGGTCTCCGACTGCAGGTGCGAGATCAGGCGCGGTGAGGGGCGGTAGGCGGCCGGCTCCGTGCCGGCGAAGAAGAAGTTGCCGTAGAGCGTGCGCATCACCTTCTTGCGGACGAGCGACAGAAGCCCCTCCTCCAGCGCGAACGGGTGGCCGCGGGTCGCCGCCAGCAGCTGGCTCTTCAGGGAATCCGGTAGCGAGAGGCCGCTGAAGAGCGTCTCCGAGAGCGTGGCGAGCTCCTCACCCTCGAAGCGGGGCACCCGCAGGCTGAACGTACCCTCGAAGCCGGAGCGCGCGACGCCGCCGCGGCCGATCAGCACGAGGCGCAACGCCCGGTCGGGAAGGTGGGCGTTGCCGAGCTCGAGGAGCAGCTCGAGATCCTCCTCCTGGACCTGCTCGAAATCGTCGCAGACGAGCCAGAGCGGGCCGCTGGCGGGCTCGCTGGCCGCGAGCATCGCGAGCACCGCATCGAGCGGCCGCGCCGGCGGGCTCTCGAAGCCCGGGTCGCGCCGCCGATGAGGCTCGAGCCGAGGGTGCAGCGGATCGAACGCTCGATCCTCGCGCGGCTCGAGGAGCTGCTCGGCGATCTGCTGGGCGAGACTGGGGCCCTGCCGGCGCTCCGGCTGCGCGTGCAGCCAGAGGAAGATGCTGGCCCGGTGCTGCAGCGTCTCCCAGACGAGGCGCGACTTGCCGCAGCCCGGCGGTCCCGTCACCCGCACGACGCTGTCCTCCAGGTGCTCGTCGAGCAGCCCGCCGATCTCCGGCCGCGGAGTCCACGGAATCCGGCGGCCGAGCAGGGCGGCGTTGCGCCACGGCGCGGTGGAGATCGACCGGCCCGCGGCCCGGACCAGTGGCACGTGGCGGCCGGAGGGTCCGCGATAGCCGCCGCCGCTCTGGAGATCCCAGGACATCTCGAGGGTCTGTGCCGCCCAGGTCGTGAGATAGGCCTCGTTCGGGCGCAGGTTGGGCGGCCGCTCCGTCACGTCCTGGGCGACGTCGTCGTGCACTCCCAGCACCTCGCCGCCGCGCATCAGGATCTCGGCCGGCGAGAGCAGGACCCGGGGGCCGTCGACGGCCGCCTCGACCGCGGCGAGCGCCTTCCTCGACCATTGCAGGCCGGCGTCGAAGATCGCCGGGTCCGCGGGCTTGGGAACGATCGCGAGGGCGTGATCGTCGAGCTCGATGGCGTCGCAGGTGCCGAGAATCGCCTCGCGAACGCGCTCGCGGCTGGCCCGGTTCGCCCCCCAGACCCGCAGGATCGAGGTCGGGTAGCTGAGGGCCAGGCTTGCGGGGTCGAGAGGGCGCATCGGCTACGATCGGTCTTCGAGGGACGACACCTCAGGGGGTTATCGTATCAGGCGCGGTCGCGCCGCACGCCCCCTCGGGGGGGTCGACGGGTCCAGTTGCTATACTCCCGCGCGCTGGGGCTCTCCCGGCCTCGTTGCGGCTCTGCGCCGCCATCCCAACCTCGCGGGCGCCCGAGCGGCGCGCGCATCCGCCCGGAGTCGCCCATGTCTTCCCGACGTCTGATGTCCCGCCTCTACTACTTCACCATCGAAGACGAGAGCATGCTCGCCGAGGCCTTCCCGCAGTTCGAGGAGGAAGGCATCGCCGTCACCTACAAGGTCGTCGACACCGACGACGTCTTCGTGACGACGGCGGACACCCGCGAAGCGATGGATCGCCACGACGTGCCCTACAACCTGCTGGCGGAGGAGGACGCCGAACGCGTCTCGATCTACCACACGGCGCTGTCGCGCGAAGAGCTGGGCGAGCACGAGGACCCGCTCAAGGCGCTCGCGCTCGCCTACCGCGCGATCGCCATCGCCTGCGTCGGGGTCAACGGCGAGACCGACCTCGGCTTCGATCTGAGCGAGGGCACGGAGGGCTACACCTACTTCACGGCGCCGGCCGGCCACACGTTCATCTGGCGCCTGTTCCGGTCCCGGGAAGAGGCCGAGGAGTTCCTGCGCAAGCTCACGGGCGAAGACAAGGAGGCTCTCGCCTGGGCCCGCGCCATCCCTCTCGCCTCGGCCGACGAGCTGACGGGCTATCACTGAGGCCGGCGATCGCCGAGGAGACCAGCGCCGAGAGCACGGCCGCCACGTTCACCGTCGGCGAGCTCTGTGGCGGCGTGCGCGAGGTCCTGCAGGGCGCGTTCCGCTCCGTGTGGGTCGCGGGCGAGGTGCAGCGCGTCCGCCTGAATCGCAACGGCCACCTCTTCTTCGAGCTGATCGAGAAGGGCGCCGGCGACGAGATCGTCGCCAAGCTGGAAGCGGTCGTCTGGCGGCGCGACTACGAGGAGGTGCGGCGCGCGCTGGCGGCGGCGGATCAGGAGATCGCCGACGGCCGGGAGATGCGCTGCCGGGCGACGCTCGACTTCTACGCCCCGTTCGGCCGCACCCAGCTCGTCGTCCGCGAGGTGGACCTCGTCTTCGCGCTCGGCCGGCTCGCCGCGCGGCGCCGCGCGACCCTAGCCGCGCTCGCCGAGGCCGGCCTCATCGAGCGTAACCGGCAGCTGCCCTTGAGCGAGCACCCGCTCGAACTGGCGCTGGTGACGGCGCGCGACAGCGCCGCCTATCACGATTTCCTCGCGACGCTGCGCGAGAGCGGTTTCGGCTTCCGGGTCGTCGTGATCGACGCCGCCATGCAGGGACGGGCCGCCGAGGGCGCCGTCGCCTCGGCGCTCGAGGCGGCGTCGCGGCTGCCGGTCGACGCTTGCGTCCTCGTTCGCGGCGGGGGCTCGAGGACCGATCTCGCGGCGTTCGACAGCCGCCGGGTGGCGGAAGCGGTGGCCCGCAGCCGGATTCCCGTGCTCACCGGCCTCGGCCATCAGATCGACGAGTCGATCGCCGACCGCGTGGCGCATGCCGCCTTCAAGACGCCGACCCAGGCCGCCGCGTTCCTCGTCGAGCGGCTGGGCGGCGCCGACGCCCGGTGGCGCGGCCTGCGCGAGGACGTGGCGCGGTCGGCGGCCGCCCGTCTGGAGCGCGCTCGCAACGCGCTGCGGGACTCGGAGAGCCGCCTGGGGGTGCCGCGGCTGCTCCTGGCGGCGGCGCGCGGCCGGCTGGAGGAGCTGGCGGGTTATCTCGCCCGTACGGCGCGTCGCGCGCCGTCGACCGCCGGCCGCGAGCTGCGGCGCACGGAGACCGAGCTGGGACGCCACGCGGCGCGGCTGCTGGCCCGCGGCGCCGACGCGGCGGACGCGGTGGTGCGCGGCGTCGCCGCCGCCGCCGGAGGGCGTCTGCGCACGGCCCACGCCCTGGTCGAGGGCCGGCGGCGCCTGGCCAGGCAGCTCGGCCCCGAGCGGATTCTCGCCCGCGGCTTCACCATCACCCGCGACGAGGCGGGGCGGGTCCTGCGGCGAGCGGGGGAGATCGGATATGGTCAAGCGTTGATCACCGAGCTGGCGGATGGCAAGATCCGCAGCCGCGCGGAGGGGGGATGACGGACACCGGAAAGGAGGCGGCCGAGCTCAGCTTCGGCGCAGCCATGCAGGAGCTCGAGGGCATCCTGCGCCGCGTCGAGAGCGAGGAGACCGACATCGACGAGCTGGCCGACGAGCTCAAGCGGGCCGCCGCCCTGCTCGAGACCTGCCGCGCCAAGATCCGGCGCGCCGAGGTCGAGGTGAGCCAGATCGTCCAGAACCTCGATCGCCCCGGCGGCGCCGGCAACGAGCTGCCGGCGGCCGACGGCGAGGCCGCGAAGCCGGGCGAGGACGCGCCCCGGGCCGCCACCCGCGGCGAGACGGCGACCCTTTTCGACACGGGCGACTGAGGACGCCGCGGCCGTGTTCGAGCGTCAGCGCAGCGGGTCGGTGGTGTGCCCGGGCTGCAACCGTCTCGTGGAGGTGGACGCGGCGCAGTGCCCTCATTGCGGGCGCGTGAGCCCCGGCATGTTCGGTTACGCGCGCACCCTCCAGGCCTTCGCGGGCGGCGAGGGCTTCGTCCGCTTCGTCATCGCCACCTGCGCGCTGCTCTACGTGGTGACCTTGCTCGTGGGGTTCCAGGGGCTGGGCTCGGGCGGCCTCATGCGGCTGCTTTCCCCCTCGGGGGAGACGATCTTCGCGTTCGGGTCGTCCGGCTGGCTGCCGGTCTTCCAGTACGGCCGCTGGTGGACGCCGCTGTCCGCCTCCTGGCTGCACGGCAGCCTGCTCCACATCCTCTTCAACATGATGTGGATCCGCCAGCTGGCGCCGGCGTTGATCCGGCTCTTCGGCGCGGGCCGGACCGTCCTCATCTACGTCGTCGCGGGCGTCTCGGGCTTCGTCTTGACGAGCGTCGTCGGCCATCTGCTGCCGGGCCTGCCCCGGATCCTCCAGGGCGCGGCCAGCACGGTCGGGGCCTCGGCCTCCATCTTCGGCCTCTTCGGAGCGCTCGTCCTCTACGGCCGGCGGACGGGCAGCGCCGCGCTGGGCAGGCAGGTGTGGACCTGGGCGGCGGTGCTCTTCGTCTTCGGTCTGGTGTTCCCGGGGATCGACAACTGGGCCCACTTCGGCGGCTTCGCCGGCGGCTACGCGGCCGCCTCCTATCTCGATCCCCGCACACCCGAGCGTCCGGAGCATCTGCTGGCCGCGCTCGTCTGCCTGGCGCTGTCGCTCGCGGCGGTGGTCCTGTCGGTGCTGCACTACCTGGCCATCCGATGACGAGGCTGGCGATCCGATGAGGAGGTTGGCGATCCGATGAGACGGCGACGGCTGCTCCTGTCGGCGGCTCACCGGCGGCTCCTCGTGGCGGCGGCTCGCGGGGCCGCTCCCGAAGAGTGCTGCGGGATCCTCGTCGGCCGTCGCTCGGCGGGCGCCGCGGTCGTCACGCGGGTGGTCGCGGGCGAGAACGCCGGCCTCCGGGACCGGGAGCGCCGATACGAGATCGACCCGCGGCTGCTGCTGGCGGCCTGGCGCGCGGCGCGCGCCGCCGGCGAGGACGTCGTCGGCTTCTATCACTCCCATCCCGGCGGCCGCTGCCGTCCCAGCGCCGGCGACGCCGCGGCCGCGCTCCCCGGGATGAGCTACGTGATCGTGGCGCCGGGGAGGCGAGCCTGGGAGACGGCGAGCTGGCACGGGCGCCGCGGCGCCGGTCTCGAGCGCGAGGAGATCGGCGGCGCACCGCCGCCGGTCGCGACTCGCGGGGAGGGGCGGGCGTGAAGGACGAGGAGACGGAGCTCCCGTTCGACGTCACCCCGGAAGAGGTCCGGCGGCGGCTGGAGCGCAACGGGCTGCGGATCGTCGACGTGAGGACGCCCTTGGAGTTCTCGATCGCGCGGATCGAAGGCTCGACCCTGCTGCCGCTCGCCGAGCTGGCGGAGCGGTTCGCGGAGCTCGATCCCGGCGAGGAGCTCGCGATCATCTGCCACCACGGCCCGCGCTCGACCCAGGCGGTCCGCTTCCTGCGCCGGCAGGGCTACGCGAAGGCGCGCAACGTCGCGGGCGGCATCGACGCCTGGAGCCGCGACGTCGACGCCAGCGTACCCCGGTACTGAGCGCCACGCGGGTGCGCAGGGATCGGACCGGCCCGCTCCTGATCTACTCCTTCCTGGCGGCCGCCGCCGGCCTGGTGTGGCTCGCGTATCACCCGGACTGGCCGCCCTTGCGGCGGGCCGCGGAGATCCCGGTCGTCGGCCCGCTCGTGGCCGCGTTCCGCGACCGCTATACCCCGCCGTCCCCCGCCGCCTCGCCCGCCGCCGGAGAGGAGGAAGCCGCCGTCGAGATCGTCGTCGAGCCGGCGGCCCACCCCGACGCCGAGCCCTGGATCTGGGTTCCCGCGGGGACGGAGCTGCGCGACGAGCCCGGCGCCGCCGGCTCCGTCGTCGGGACGCTCGAGGCGCTCACCAACCTGCGCTGGAGCGAGCGTCGCGGCGACTGGTATCGAGTCGCGCGACGAGCGTCGCGCGGCGAGGGCGCCCTCGAGGGCTGGGTCCTGGCCGACGACCCGGCGGTGAGCCGGCCGACCCTGCCGGCCACGACCGTGCCGCCCGGGCCGCTCGCGGCGCGGCCGATCGATCCGGCCGTGCTCGCCACGGCGCGCGCCTTGATGGGGGCCGGCGCCGGCGAAGGCTCCTGCGGTCCCTACCGGCTGCTGACCGACGTCCGGGAGGAGGCGCTCGGGGCCCTCTGCGAGGAGGTGGTCGCCCGGGTCGACGCCGCCTACGGCGAGCGCTTTCGCCGCCGGCCGGTGGGCGAGGCGGCGGAGACCGTGCTGGTCTTCGCCGGCAGGGAGGCGTTCTCCGCCTTCGCCGGCGCCACCTCGAGGTGGAGGGTGGAAGCGACGGGGCGGGCCAGCGCGGCCGACGGCTACGTGGCGCTGGCCTGGGAGGGGCGCGACCGCGGCGAGGTTGCGACGACGCTGGTCCACGAGCTCGCCCATCTGGTGAACCGCCGCGCCCTCGGCCCGGCGCTGCCCGCCTGGCTCGACGAGGGCATGGCCGACGAGCTCGCGGACCGGCTGCTGGGCGGCAAGTACGAAGCGGCCCTGTGGCGAGTCGGGATGGACCGCGCCGCCGGCGATCTCCTGCCGCTCGCCGAGCTCGTCGATCTGGGCAGCGCCGGCTTCTACGGCCCGCGCGGCTACGCGAACTACGCCCAGGCGCTGGTGGCGCTGCGCTTCTTCTCGCAGCATCCCGAGCTCGCGCCGGGCTTCGGGCGCTTCCTCGAGGCGCTGGCGGCGGGCGCCGCCTACTCGCCCGCCGTCCTGCCCGCCCACCTCGGGCGGTCCTGGGAGGAGCTGCAAGCGGCCTGGGACGCCTGGGCGGCCGGCCGGTTCCAGGAGCTGCCGCCCTTCGCGCCGGCGGCGGCGGTGGGCCGCTAGCCGTCGGCGCCGGGCGCCCGCCGGCCTGACGCGCCCCGCGCCGCCAGCGCCTCTTCCTCGCGCCAGGCCGCGCCGCCGCCGGCGAAGTGCTCCTTCTTCCAGATCGGGACCTCGCGCTTGAGCCGCTCGAGGGCCGCGCGGCTGGCCGCGTAGGCGGCCTCGCGGTGCGGCGCGGCGGTGACGATGGCGACGCTCGGCTCGCCGGCCGGCACCCGGCCGAGGCGGTGGTGGATGGCGACGGCGAGGTCGCTGCCGGCCGCGGTCAGCTCGGCGGCGATCGCGCGCAGCGCGGCCAGCGCCATCTTCCGGTAGGCCGCGTAGGTGAGGTACTCGACCCTCCGTCCGTCGTGGCGGTCGCGGACCGTGCCGAGGAAGAGGGTCACGGCGCCGCGCGCCGGCGAGCGTACGGCGCCCACGAGCTCGTCGACCGCGATGGGGCCGTCGACCAGCGCCGCCGCCTCGGCGCCGCTGCCGCCCGAGACCGGCGGCAGCAGCGCGACCTCCTGGCCGTCGCGCAGCGTCGGGTTGCCGCGCGCGATCACCCCCTCGACGGCCACCGCCAGCCGCGGCCACAGCGGCGCGAGCGCGGGGCAGCGGGCCGTCAGCAGCTCCTCCAAGGCCGCCAGATCGGCGCCTTCCGGCAGCTCGATCTCGGTCTCCTCGGCGCCGAGGGCGTCGCCGGCGGTCGCGAAGGCGAGGACGCGCAGCTTCATCGCGGCCGATTGTACGCCGCCGCGGCCGGCCGGCGCCGGCCGCGCGCGGCTTCGGCGGGCGACCGTATAATGCCGGCTCCTGGCTGCGAGGGCACGGATGGCGACGATCGGGAGCAGGCTGAAGCGCGACGGGAAGTTCGCCCAGCGGGCGGCGCACTGGCGCGAGCGCCTGGACGAGGTCGAGCGCCAGGAGGCCGAGCTGCGGCTCGGCGGCGGCGAGAAGAGGCTCGCCGAGCACCGCGCCAAGGGCAAGATGACGGCCCGCGAGCGGGTGGCGGCGCTGTGCGACGAGGGCAGCGAGCTGCTCGAGCTCGGGCTGTGGGTGGCGCACGGCTTCTACGAGGAGCACGGCGGAGCGCCGGCGGCGGGGGTCGTGACGGGCCTCGGCACGATCCACGGCCGCGACGTCGTCGTCGTGGCCAACGACGCGACCGTGAAAGCCGGTGCCTGGTTCCCGCTGACCTGCAAGAAGGTGCTGCGGGCGCAGGAGATCGCGCTCGAGAACCGCCTGCCGGTCGTCTACCTGGTCGACTCGGCCGGGGTGTTCCTGCCGATGCAGGACGAGATCTTCCCGGACAAGGAGCACTTCGGCCGCGCCTTCTACAACAACGCCCGGCTGTCGGCGGCGGGGGTGTTCCAGATGGCGGCGATCATGGGTCCCTGCGTCGCCGGCGGGGCGTACCTGCCGATCATGAGCGACGAGGCGCACATCGTCGAAGGGACGGGCTCGATCTTCCTGGCGGGGGCCCATCTCGTGAAGGCGGCGATCGGCGAGGAGGTCGCCAACGAGGAGCTGGGCGGCGCGCTGGTCCAGTGCGACGTCTCGGGCGTGGTCGACCATCGCCACCCCGACGACGCGAGCTGCCTGGCCAAGATCCGCGCCCAGTTCGCCCAGCTCGGCGCGCCCGCGCGCGCCCCGTTCGCCCGCCGGCCGCCCCGCGAGCCGGCCCACGACGTCGAGGAGCTCGCCGGCATCATGCCGGTGGACCGCGCGCGCCCCTACGACAGCCGCGAGATCATCGCGCGGCTCGTCGACGGCAGCGAGCTCGAGGAGTACAAGGCGACCTACGGCGAGACCCTGGTCTGCGGCACCGGCTGGATCGAGGGCTGGGCCGTCGGGATCGTCGCCAATCAGCGCTCGATCGTCGCCCGCCGCACCGGCACCGGGCGGGCGGACAAGGAGCTGCAGATCGGCGGCGTCATCTACTCCGAGTCGGCGGACAAGGGGGCGCGCTTCGTCGAGCTGTGCAACCAGAAGCGGATTCCCCTGCTCTTCATCCAGGACGTCACGGGGTTCATGGTCGGCAGCCGCGCGGAGCACGGGGGCATCATCAAGGACGGCGCCAAGATGGTGAACGCGGTCGCCAACTCGGTGGTGCCCAAGATCACGCTCTTCACCGGCAACTCCTACGGGGCGGGCAACTACGCGATGTGCGGCAAGGCCTACGGGGCGCGCTTCCTCTACGCCTGGCCCTCGGCCTCGATCGCCGTCATGGGCGGCGACCAGTCGGCCAACACCCTGCTCTCGATCCAGCTCAAGAACCGGGGCGAGGACGTGGGCGAGGACGAGAAGCGGGAGCTTCTGGCGCGCATCAAGAAGCGCTACGACGACGCGATGGATCCGCGCTACGCGGCGGCCAGGCTGTGGGTCGACGCCATCATCGACCCGGCCGACACCCGGAAGGTGGTCGCCCGATCGCTGGCCGCGGCGGCCTGCAACCCGGAGATCGCCGAGTTCAAGACCGGCGTGCTGCAGACGTGATGAGCGGCCTCTCCGAGCTGGCCTCCGATCTCGGCGCCACGCTCGGCGGGCCGCTCGCGATCGCGGCGGGCCTGGTGCTGCTGCTCTTCGGGCGCCGGCTGTACTGGCTGCTGGCCGCGGCCGTCGGCTTCGTGGTGGTCGTCACCCTGTCCCGAAGGCTGCTGCCCGAGCTCGACGAGGGGACCCTGCTCTGGGCGTCGCTCCTGTGCGGCGTCGCGGGCGCGTTCGTGGCGGTGCTCGCGCAGCGCCTGCTGCTCGGCGTCGTGGGCGGGCTCGCGGGCGCCGTCATCGCGCTCTGGCAGGTCCAGCAGCTCGGGATGGAGCGCGGGCTGGCGTGGCTGGTCGCGGCCGTCGTCGGCGGGCTCGTCGGCGGCTGGCTGCTGAGCCGCCTCTTCGAGGTCGCGCTCGCCGTCCTGAGCTCGCTCCTCGGCGCGCAGCTGGTGATCGACCACGTGCCGGTGGCGCCGCGGTGGCAGCTGGCGGCGTATCTCGGGCTCGCGGGGGTGGGGATCCTCTTCCAGCTCCTCCGGTCGCGGCGGCGCAAGAAGCACGAGCGCCGGCGGTCGTCGTAGCCGCTACTCTTCCTCGCCCCCCGGCTCGCGGGTCAGCGCCTCGGCCTGGGCGATCCAGCCGTCGCGCTCGATGCGGTCCGGGAAGGTGTTGACGTGGGCGGCCGCCCAGGAGACGTCGCTCGGCGACCAGCTCGCGATCTGGCGGAAGTGGTACACCCCGATCGAGTTGAGCACCCGCTCGAGCACGGGGCCGATGCCGCGAATCCTCTTCAAGTCGTCGGCGGCGCCGCGTGGCGCCGCCAGCAGCTCGGGGGCGCTCGGGGGGTCGGTACCGGCCTCGCCGGCTGCTGCGTCCGCGAAGTCCGCCCTCGAGGTGGCCATTCGGCCGACGTCGGCGAGCGGCGAGCTCAGGACGGCCTCGAGCTCCTCGGCCGCCAGGAGGCGCGCCGTCTCCGCCGCCTGGGCGCGGCGGCGCAGCTCGCGCTCGAGCTCGGCGCCCGCCTCGAGCTCCGCGTGCAGCTCCTCGATCTCGGCCGCCAGGCGCGAGGCGAGGCCCTCGGCCGCCTCGAGCTCGCCGATTCGCTGGCGGGCGCGCGCGAGCTCGCCGCCGGCGGTCGCCGCCGCCGCGTCGCGCGCCTCGCCGTCGCGGCGCGCCGCGGCCAGATCGGCCGCGAGCGACGCCACCTCGCCTCGCAGGGCGTCGCGCTCGGTGCCGACGGCGCCGAGCTGCCGCTTGGCATACGACAGCTCTTCCTCGCGCCGCGCGGCGCCCCGCAGCCACTCCTGGAACTCCTCCTTGACGCTCCGCAGCCGCGCGAGCTCGGCGGCAAGCTCGGAGTGCTCGCCGCGGCGCTCCTCTTGCTCGCGGTCGCGCCTGGCGAGCGCGCTCTCCAGATCGGCAATGCGGCGGGCCGAGCGCTGCGCCGCCGCCTCCAGTCCGGCGCTGCGGTCGCGCTCTTTGTCGAGCTCGGCCGCGGACCGCTCTTCGGCTCCCCGCCGCGCCTCGGCCAGCGCGCTGGCCTCGTCGCGGCAGCGGGAGATCTCGTCGCGCAGCTCTTCGTGCTCCGCGTCCCGCTCCGCGAGCTGGAGGGCGAGCCGGGACGCGCGGTCGCGCTCCTCGGCCAGCTGCCGCTCCCAGTCCTCGCGGCTCGCGGCCATCTCCGCGGCGCGGCCCGCGGACTCCTCCGCCCGGGTGCCCAGATCCTGGACCTGTGCCGCCAGGCGCCGCACCTCGCGGGTCGACCCTTCGAGCTCGGCGTCCTTGGCGGCGAGGCGCTCGACCCAGCCGCCGGAGGCGCGATCGAAGGTCTTGCCCAGGCGCCACCGTCCGAGCCACCAGCCGAGCACCAGCCCGACGATCCCGATGCCCGTCAGGTACGAGGCCAGCTGCGTGTCGAGGGTGCTCACCGTCGTGACGAGAACGAGGAGGCTCGACGGGAGCGAGGGGGCGCACCGCGCCCGCTCCGCCCAGCCTCCGGCTGCTCGCGATCGAGTCAGCCCAAGATGATTCGAGATGCCGAGGCGCTCATGAACGACTCAGGCTAGCATGGCTTCGGCTCCTCGCGGCCCGGATCGGGCCCCGCGCCCCGGCGGCGGGCGAGCGCCGGGGCGGCCGCCAAGGGGTGCTAGCCGTAGCTTTCCTGGTGGGTCCGCGCGGCCGGCACGCCGACGCAGGCCAGGGCGTCGAGCGCCGTCTCGAGGAAGCGGGGGCCGGGCTCGGTGCCCTCGTCGCGCGCCCGCCGGCGGTCCCACTTGCTGATCCCGGGGCCGCAGGCGAAGACCTCGACGGCCTCCGGCTCGGGGATCCACTCGCGCAGCAGGTCCTCCGTCACCCGCCCCTGGCGGTAGGCCGGCCCGTGGCGCCGCGCCTCGGGGTCGCGCGACAGGGCGTGAACGAGCCGCAGCTTCTCCGGGTGCGCGGCGGCGAGCGCGTCCAGTTGGCGGCGGAAGATGATGTCGTCGCGGGTCTTGTTGCCGTAGATGAAGGTATGCCTGAGCTTCGGGTGGCGATGGAGCGCGTGCTTGAGGATGCTGAAGTTGGGGACGCCCCCGGAGCCGGCGCAGACGTGGACGACGTGGTCGGTGCGGTGCTCGACGTCGGGCGGGAGGACGTAGGGGCCGCTGAAGCCGGTGACGGTCATCCGGGTGCCGCGCGGGGTGCGGAAGACGAGCAGCGGCGAGAGCAGCGGCGGATACTCCGTCACTCCGGAGGTGTAGGCCTCCTCCTTGACGGTGATCGCCAGGTAGTCCTCGTGCGGCGCCGAGCTCAGCGAGTAGGCGCGCTGGGGCTCGCGCCGCCCCTTGCGGTCCTCGAAGTAGGCCGTGAAGCGTTCGAGAGCCGGGAACTGGTGGGGGTCGATCGTGAGGAAATGACCGGCGTCGTATTCCAGCTTGTCGTTGCCCGTGAAGAGAAGCAGCGTGGCCGTGTCGGGAGTCTCGTGGACGACGTCGGCGACCATGACCTCCAGCTTCTTGATGCGTTTCCGCGCCGGGCCGGCGCTCGCGGGCTGTTCGGCGGCAATCATCGGATGGTCCCCTCCCTGCTCCTCTTTACCTCGGCGCGCCGCGGCTCGCGTTTCGAGGACCGCCGGCGCGGAGCTGCTCCCTCTTCGGCCGTCGAGTCTCTCCGACGGGTCCTTACGAGAGCATTACGGCGCGCGGACGGCGGTGGTTCGAAGTGCTATCTTTCCCGGATGCGCGCGGTGCGGATCGGCAACGGCCAGGGATTCTGGGGCGACAGCGTCGACGCCCCCGTCGAGCTTCTCCGCGGCGGCGAGATCGACTACATCGGCATGGACTATCTGGCCGAGGTGACGCTGTCGATCATGATGCGCCAGAAGCTCAAGGACCCTGCCGCCGGCTACGCGACCGACTTCATCGGCTTCGTGCGCCGCGTCCTGCCGGAGCTCGTCGAGCGCAACGTCAAGGTGATCTGCAACGCCGGTGGGCTCAACCCCCAGGGGGCGCGCGCCAGGGTCTTCGAGGTCGCCCGCGAGCTGGGGGTCGGCGGCTTCAAGGTGGGAGTCGTCGAGGGCGACGACATCCTGCCGCGCCTGCCGGAGCTGATCGCGGCGGGCCACGAGCTCGCCAACATGGAGACGGGAGAGCCGATCGCCCCGATCGTCGACCGGGTGACGAGCGCCAACGCCTACCTCGGCGCCCGTGGAGTCGTCGAGGCCCTCGGCGCCGGGGCGCTCATCGTGCTGTGCGGGCGCATCACCGACACGGCGCTCGCCCTGGCGCCGATGGCGCACGAGTTCGGGTGGGACTTCGAGGACTGGGATCGGCTCTCGGCCGGCACCATCGCCGGCCACGTCATCGAATGCGGGGCTCAGTGCACGGGCGGCAACTTCTCGCGCTGGTGGGAGGTGCCGGACCTCTGGAACGTGGGCTATCCCGTCGTCGAGGCCCACGAGGACGGGACGTTCGTCGTCACCAAGCACGAGGGGACGGGCGGCATGGTGACGGTGGACACGGTCTCCGAGCAGCTGCTCTACGAGATGGGCGACCCGCGGCAGTACGTGGGGCCGGACTGCGTCGCCGATTTCACTTCCGTGCGGCTGGCGCAGGAAGGGCTCGACCGGGTCCGGGTGTCCGGCATCCGCGGCGGCCCGCGGACGCCGTTTCTCAAGGTCTCGGCGTCGTACCTCGAGGGCTACAAGGCGACCGGCCAGATCACGGTCTCGGGGCCGCGGGCCGTCGAGAAGGCGCGGCTCGCCGCCGAGACGGTCTGGAAGCGGCTCGAGCGCGCCGGCGTGCGCTTCGCGCCGGAGCAGACGACCGTCGAGCTGCTCGGCACCGGCGCCTGCCTTCCCGGCGTCCTGGCGCCGCCCGCCGACCCGCCCGAGGTCGTGCTGCGCCTGGGGGTGCGGGACGGGGATCGCGACAAGCTGGCTCGCTTCGGCATGGAGATCGCGCCGCTGGTGACCGCCGGCCCGCCGGGCGTCACCGGGTTCGCGGGCGGGCGCCCCAAGCCCCAGGAGGTGGTGGCCTACTGGCCGGCGCTTCTGGCCCGCGAGGAGGTCGAGGGCCGCGTGACCGTCTCGGTCGAGGAAGCGTGATGCGCGTGCCGCTTTCTCGAGTCGCGCACGCCCGATCCGGCGACAAGGGCGACGGCTCGAACGTCGGCCTCATCGCCGACACGCCGGAGATCTTCGAGCTGCTGCGCGCCCAGGTCACGGCCGAGCGCGTGAAGGAGCACTTCCGGGAGGTCTGCCGCGGGGCGGTGGAGCGCTACGAGGTGCCGAACCTCGGGGCGCTCAACTTCATCCTCCACGACTCGCTGGGCGGCGGCGGCACGGAGAGCTTGAAGACCGACGCCCAGGGCAAGACCCACGGGCAGGGCCTCCTGACCCTGGAGATCGAAGTCCCCGCCGAGCTCCTCGCGGAGGATCGATGAGCCGCGAGAGCCGATCGGAGGTGCTGCTCGAGCGGCAGGACGGCGACCTCTTGTGGGTGACGCTCAACGATCCGCGCCGGGCCAACGCCCTGTCCCCGGCTCTGGTGGCCGCCCTCACGGCGACGTTCGCGCGCGACCTGCGCGCCGAGGGCGTGCGCGCGGTGCTGCTGACGGGTGCCGGCAAGCACTTCTCGGCGGGCGCCGACCTCGCGAACCTGCGCAAGATCGCCGCCGCCGGCCTGGAGGAGAACCGCGCCGACTCGGAGCGCCTGCGCGGGATGTTCGAGGCGCTCGTGCGCCAGGAGGCGCTGACCATTGCCCTCGTCCACGGGGCGTGCGTCGCCGGCGGCTGCGGCCTGGCCACGGCGTGCGACTTCGTCGTCGCCGCGGACGACGCCCGCTTCATGTACAGCGAGGTGCGCATCGGTTTCGTGGCGGCGCTCGTCGCCACCTACCTGAGCCTGCGCCTGCGCGGCTCGGACGTCCGGGAGATGCTCCTCAACCCGGAGTTCCTGCCCGCCGGCCCGGCCCTCGAGATCGGCCTCGTCAACCGCATGGTCCCCGAGGGCGAGCTGCGGACGGCCGGCACGCAGCTGGCGGCGGAGATCCTGTCGAAGGCGAGCTCCGAGTCGATCGCCCGCACCAAGCGGATCCTCCTGGACATCCTCGGCCGCCCCTTGAACGAGCGCTTCGACCTGGCGGCCGAGGCCAACGCCCAATCCCGCCTCACCGACGACTGCCGCCGGGGCGTCGCCGCCTTCCTCGAGGACAAGAAGTCGCCGGACTGGCGGCGCGAGCGCTGATGGGGCAGCGAGCGTGGCTCCTCGGCGCGCTGCGCCGGGCTCAGGACCCCAGGTAGCGGCGCAGCCAGAGCTGGGTGGCGTTCATCGCCTCGATGAGCTCGCGGGTGGGGCCGGCGAAGGGGTGCTGGGCGCCGAAGGTGTGGCTGCCGCCGGCGACGACGTGGAGCTCGTGCACGCCGCCGGCGGCGGCGGCGAGGGCGCGGCCCTCGGCCACGGGGACGGTCTCGTCGAGGTCGCCGTGGAGCTGCAGCCAGGGGGCGGTGCGGCGGGCGGCGGCCGCCGGGAGGTCGTACTCGGCGGCGCGGGCCTCGCGGTCCGCGAGCACCTCGACGTCGAGGCGCAGGTGCTGCCCGGTCCGCGCGTTGACGACGGGCAGGGCGCCGAGCCGGCGCCATTGCTCCTTCTCCTTCTCGCCCACCCGGTCGAAGGTGCCGACGGCGGCCCAGGTCACGAGGGCCTTCAGGCGGTCCCGCCAGGGCGCGGCCGCGGCGCTCAGGAGCGCCGTGCCGCCGCCCCGGCTGTGGCCCAGGAGCGCCAGGCGCTCGGGATCGGCGGCGGCCGTCAGCTCGCCGGCGGAGAGCGCGGCGAGGACGGCCTGGATCTCGGCCGCGTCCTCGCCGAACGTGCCGCGCGCGAAGGCGTCCTCGTCGGTGACGAGCTCGTCGCCCGGGCGCATGCCGGCGCTCGTGAAGTTGAACCGGACGACGAGAAGGCCGCGGGCGCTCAGCAGCTCGGCCAGGTAGGGGTGGAAGCCCCACTCCATGAAGCCCTTGAAGCCGTGGCAGTCGACGACGGCGGGCCGCGGCCCGGGCTCGTCCGGCAGGTCCAGCAGGCCGTGCAGGACGCGGCCGGCCGGGGTGCTCAGGGTGAAGGCGCGCCGTTCGGGCATCGGCGCATTGTACCCGCCGTCGGCTAGACTGGCCCGGTGAGCGCGGATCCGGAGACGGCGGCCGAGCCGCTCGACGGCTGGCACCGGCGGCACGGAGCGTCCTGGCGCGACGACGGCGGACTGCGGCTCGTCGCCGGCTACGGGGATCCGGCCTCCGAGCTCGCGCTCCTCGGGCGCTCGTGCGGCCTCGCGGAACGGCGCTGGATCGAGGCCTTCGACGTCACCGGCGAGGATCGGGGGCGGTTCCTCAACGGCTACGTCACCTGCGACGTGGCGGCGCTCGAGCCCGGGGCGGGCGCTCCGGGGTTCTTCACCGACGTCAAGGGCGGGATCCTGGCCGACGCGGTGATCACCGCCTGCGCGGCGGGTTTGCGCGTCGCCGTGCCGGCCGGCCGGGCGCGGGCGCTCATCGCGCATCTGGGCCGCTACGTGCTGGCCGACCGGGTCGAGCTGGCCGCGCGAGAGGACCTGCGCCAGCTTCTGGTGGCGGGGCCCGGGGCCGGCGAGCTGGTGGCGCAGCTGGCGCCCGAGGAGCCCGGCCCGTGGTCCCTGCGGGCCGCGACGGTGGCCGGGCGCCCGGTCGAGATCCAGCGCCAGCGGGACCTCGGAGCTCCCGTGTACGTCCTCTGGGCCTCGGCGGCGGACGCCGCCGTCGTCGCCGACGAGCTGACCACCCGGGGGGCGGAGCCGGTCGGATTCGACGCCCTGGAGAGCCTCCGGATCCTGGCCGGGGTGGCGCGCTACGGAGTCGATTTCGACGACAGCCGGTTCCCCCAGGAGACGGGGCTCGACGACGCGGTGAGCTACACCAAGGGCTGTTACCTGGGCCAGGAGGTCGTCGCCCGCATCCATTACCGGGGCCATGTGAACCACGCGCTGCGCGGCCTGCGCGGCGCCGGTGCCACGCTGCCGCCGTCCGGCGCCGCCCTCGAGTACGAGGGCCAGGAGGTGGGGCGGCTCGGCAGCGTGACGCGGTCGCCGGCGACGGGCGAAGCCGTCGGCCTCGCCATCCTCCACCGCAAGGCGGCTGCGATCGGGACCGAGGTCGCCGTGGCCGGCAGCTCCCCCGGGCGCGAGGCGCCGCTGCGGGTGGAGGAGCCAGGGTTCGCCCTGGCGGCGGCGGGCGGCTGAGAAGCGCCGCTCAGACCGCGAACGACGAGCCGCAACCGCAGGTGCCGGTCGCCTGCGGGTTGATGAACTTGAAGCCGGCGCCCGTGGTGCCGAGGACGTAGTCGATCTCGGTGCCCTCGAGGTAGCGGGCGCTGATCGGGTCGACGAACACGGTGAGCCCGTCGTACTCGAGCACGATGTCGTTGGCCCGCGCCTCGAGCTCGAAGTCGAGCGCGTACTCGAAGCCGCTGCAACCGCCGCCGCGCACCGCCACGCGCAGCCCGGAGGCGGGGTCGAGCTTCTCCTCCTCGCGGGTGAGCTTGACCATCCTGACGGCCTTCTCGGTGAGCGAGAGAGGCGCGGGGGCGGGCGTGAGATCCTGGTCGGGCGTCGAGGTCGTCGCTGCTTCCATGGGGCTCCTTCCGGGCTTTGCAGCCCGCGTCAGCGTAGCGACGGCCGGGCGCGAAGTCAATTGCCGGGCGGTGCCGGAGGCGGGTCGCCGGGGGGCGGGGGTGGCCCGTGGTGGGCATCGGGGCCGTGGCGTCGCGGTCCGTGGCGCCAGCGCGCGGGGCGCTGGCGGTAGCGCTCGAGCTGCTCCGGCGTCAGGATCGCTTCGACCTCGCGGTCGATCTCCGCCATCAGGGCGTCCACCCGCGGCCGCAGCTCGCGGTGCAGCTCCTCGAAGCGCGCGCGCTGCCGGCTGAAGATCTCCTGCAGCCGTTGCCGCTGCTGCGGCGTCAAGTCGAGGTCGCGGTGGGGGAAGAAGCGGTCGAGGGCCGGAGCGCCCGCATGCTCGAGCTGCTGCCACGGCGCCGCGCGCCGCAGCACGAGGCGCGCTCCGAGGGCGCCGCCGGCGAGGCCGGCGAGGAAGACGAGCAGGACGAGGCCGAGGGCCGCGGCGCGTCTCACGATCCGTTTCCGATCTCGGTCGTCGGGTCGAGCACCCAGCCGACGACGGCCGCGATGGGATCTTCGCTCGCCGCGGCGACGCTCTCTTCCTGCCGCAGGTTCAGCCAGGACAGCAGCAGGACGAGGACGAGGGTCGCCGGCAGCAGGCGCAGCGCCGCCCAGCCGATGAGGCCGTCGCCCGAGGGCAGTCGCGCCCGGACCCCGGCCGCGAAGCCGGCAGGCGGCCGGAGCCCCGCGTGATGGCTGCCGAGCGCCGTTTCGACGGCGACGAGCCGGCGCGCGAAGCGCTCGCAGTCCGCGCAGCTCTCGACGTGCCGGCGCGCGGCCCCGCCTGTGGCGCGCCCCGCCGTCAGGAGATCGCGGGCCCGGCGGCAGTTCACGCCCCCTCCTCCACCAGGCGCCGCAGCTTGCGCCGGGCCCGGAACGCCCGCACCTTGACGTTCGCTCGCGACCAGCCGGTGCGGGCCGCGATCTCGGAGGTCGACCATCCCTCGCCGTGGAGAAGCAGCAGCAGGAAGCGGTCGACCTCCG
>Ga0224512_10001276_pt1 | contig 24691 bp, 23 predicted proteins | sample SF_May12_sed_USG_4_FD_169103 | JGI IMG/M metagenome (GOLD analysis project Ga0224512, IMG submission 169103) | Sediment microbial communities from San Francisco Bay, California, United States - SF_May12_sed_USGS_13 | ecosystem: Environmental > Aquatic > Marine > Sediment | place: USA... | reverse complement strand
ATGAATTAGCATGAAAAAAATCTCATGCTTAACGAAAGATAGGAAACCATTATTCGCCAGTGTCTCTATATTCTGTGCAGTGGCTGTATTGCCGATAGCTAGAGTATTTTCCAGTCTATTTGCGCCAACAGAGGACCTATTGGGCTATGGAGGTCCGGGTGCCGCACTAATAGTAATATTTATTACGCTCATAGTAGGTTTCGCCACTGGATTGGTGTCCATATTATGTGGCGAGTATCCGCGGACCTTGTCGGTAACAACTTCATTCTTAAAATGGGGTAGCTCTTGTCTGGATAATGACAAGAATTCCCGGGTAGGACTGCGGCTTCAATTAAGGAACCTCTGATTAATTCCTTTATCGTCATCCCGGCGCATGCCGGGATCCATGTTATTCAATACATTGGATGCCGGCCTTCGCCGGCATGACGAATAAATCAGAGCTTCATTAACTGTGTAAGATGCGCATCCAGTGGACAATAAATTACTACGCTCCGCTTCGCAATTATTGACACTGATACGGGCGTTATAGTGGCAAGGATACCAAGAAAATAGATGATTTATGGAGGATTTATGACTGACAGCAAACAGAAAGATAGAGAATTACCAGATGCTGCAATCGCAGCATTGATGAATGATCGAACGATAGAGGCTATAAAAATAGTGCGTCGTGAATGGAATATAGGCCTTAAGGAAGCGAAAGGTGTCGTGGATAAATATCAGTCAAGTATAAATCCATCACAGGTCGTGCGCAGGGCACCGACGTTTGAGGCTGGAATAGGACGATTATTATGGTTTATTCTTGTTGTTATAGTCGTATTCATTGGTTATTACATGTGGACAAAGACCTGAGAAATGTCATTCGCTTTCTGATGAGCGACTCCAGGACGATGCGGCGGAGCCGCGTACATGATGCGCTACATTAGCGGTACAAAATATGGCATCAATATTTAGCTTTAAATGCTCAAGCTGTGGTGAAATCCATGAAGGTGCTCCTAGCTTCGGATTTCGTGCGCCAGATCCGTATTTAGAGCAAAGCGATGAAGTTCAGGAAGCAGGAGAACTTGGCAGTGACCTTTGTTGGTACGAAGATGAAGATGGTAAGCACTACTTTATTCGCGTGTGCTTGGAGATACCGATACACGGATTTCCTGAACCATTCATCTGGGGAGTATGGGTTTCGCTAAGTAAAGACAATTTTGATCGTTATGTTGATACATACGATGAGCCAGACGAAAGTGATTGCTATTTTGGGTGGTTTTGTAACTATTTGCCGTATTATGAAAACACCTATTTGCTAAAAACTGATGTTCATCCACAAATAGGCGGGAATCGACCGTATATTGTACTTGAGAAATGTGATCATCCGCTTTGGAAAGATTATCACCAGGGAATAACAGTGGAGAGGGCGCAAGAAATAGCCGAAAAAGCAATGCACCGCCAACAAGTCATTTGAGTACGCCCCTTCGATAGCGGATGCACTAATGCGCGATACTCTATTCGACCGTTAGGTTCTTGAAGGATACATATGAGAATATCGGTAAAGCAATTAAGCGACTACCCCTGGATTCTACGGCCTTTCTTTTGGAATCAGAAAAGAAAATATGGAGCAATCCTTCAGCCGGGTTTACTTTGGGCAAGAGTACCCAGGTTGTTCGGAGCAGTGGCTGTTCTTTATGGCGCACTGGACAGAAATAGCTCTCCGCTGAGTCCTGTTTTGCGTTCATTGGTTACAGTGAGAGTGTCGCAAATAAACTGGTGTCGTTTCTGCGTTGACATCAATTCCGCTACTCTGGCTAAACGCTCTGGCTCTATGGAGAAAGTAGAGAAACTTGCGCAATGGAATAAAAGCAATATCTTCGACGAGAAAGAGAAGATAGTTCTTGAATATACGGAAGCTGTCACTTATACAGATCGACATGTGACTGACGAATTAATGCTGAGATTAAAAGACTTCTTTGACGATGATAGCATTGTGGAATTAACGGGGCTTATTGCTTTCCAAAATCTGTCCAGCAAATTCAACAGCGCCCTGGATGTGCCCCCTCAAGGATTATGCAAGCTTCCGAATGATAATTCAGGTTAATATTATACTCATGCTGATTGCGGATACCTTCAATTAGCGCGTCGGCTGTATACAACCGTTATGCAAATTAAAATCAGCGATGCAAATCGAAACCTGTGTCGATAAAGAAAAAATATATGACAATCAAAACTACAAACCTGCCTGATACCGAGGTGACCTGTGCAAGCTGTGAGGCCTGCTGTTGCCGTTTAGAAGTAATGCTAATTACCGATACCGGGGTGCCCGATAATTATATTGAGATAAATAAATGGGGCGGGAGGAGCATGGCGCGGCTAGAAGATGGTTGGTGTTCGGCCTTGGACCGAAACACCATGATTTGTATGATTTACGAAAATCGGCCATGGATTTGCAGAGAATTCGAGATGGGAGGATACGAGTGTATTTCCGAGCGAGCCGCCAATCTGTAGATTGCATCACTGCTGTCCCATAAACACCCCCTTCTCCCCCGGGACGACTCCAGGGATGGATGAGTTAGAACGAAGTTTGGAACCAGTGTCGAGAGGGCTGGGGAGAGGGGATAAAATAAATGCAACTACCTGATTCTATATCCCCTCATCCTGACCTTCTACCCCTCAAGGGGGTACTGAAATGAGTCCCGGAGCACCCAACAATCGGGCATAAAGGAGAAGGGACGTTCTGTTTGTATGGCGGTGACGCAGATTCATGTCACGTATGTGGCGGTGCCTCCTGGTATCGTCTTGCCATACATTACTTTACAGATAATCCTGTCAATGTTTATGGGACAGTAGTGATTCAAAGTATAAAATACTACTAGGCAGAAACTGGTTATCTGGAAGTTACATTGTAGATGTAGACAAACATTGAAGTGTCATGTGTAAAACAACTAAAGGTAAATAACGAGACGTAATAATGGCCAAGATTCTTATTATTTATTCAACCACTGATGGTCATACCCGGGAAATCTGCCAGCGACTACAGCAGGTGATTGAACAAGGCGCCCATAAGGTGAAATTAGTTTCTCTTAACGATGAACCGCATGTGGATCTGGGCGGTTTCGATAAGATCGTTGTTGGCGCAAGTATCCGCTATGGTAAACATAATCCACGAGTTTACGAATTTATAGAAAGAAACAAGCTGATACTCGATAGCAAGCCCAATGCATTCTTCTCAGTCAATGTTGTTGCCCGCAAACCAGAAAAGAGTCAGCCGGACACTAATCCGTATTTAAAGAAATTTCTCAAGCAGATATCATGGCAGCCCAAGAAATTAGGCGTATTTGCCGGAAAAATCGACTATCAGAAATACAGCTTTTGGGATCGTACAATGATACGGTTAATTATGTGGATGACAAAAGGCCCAACCGATCCCAAGACTGTAAAGGAATTTACCAATTGGAAACGGGTTGAGGAATTCGGTCGAATTGTTAGTGAGATGTAAAACCATGATAGAACACATAACAGGAAAATTGACGCGGACTACATGTCGTTACTCCGAAATAATCATGTGCGCCTCAATAAAATGTGTGCACAACAGACGCTTTGAGGCTGACTCACAAAAGCGTCGAACCGCTAAATGATCCTTTTATGGCTAGGAAAACCACGCTGCTGGGATGAAAGAAAATACTTCAAATAGAAAGGTTGTCATATTGAGGGCGGTGTTTTTGATGGGCGCCGTGGCTGATGGCTTGATAGCCATTGAATGGTTCCTGGTCAGCCTGGGCCTCATAGATATGCCGATCTATCCGAGTTATTTTGTAGGTAGTGGCCAGGATTATCAATTTGTTCTGAGTATAGCCGGGCTCTTTATGATGGGCTGGGCTTTGTTAATGTATTGGGGTAGTTTGCAACCAGTAGAGCGAAGGGGCATTTTGCTTCTTACAGCAGCGATGCTATTTATTGCAATACTCTCAGATGGCCTCGTTTTCGGGCATCTGCTCACTGATAGGCAAATCATTATGGGAACATCGGCTAAACTATTTCTTGTCATTCTGTTCGCAGGTACCTACTGGTATTCAAAAAGAAGTGACTATTAAGTGGTGAAGCCTAATTACTACTGCATCAGGATCGCCTGCACGAGCCGCGTTCCTGGGTCACGCTAACTCCTGGCCACTTGTGCAGATGGTTAGAAGACATATCAATTGAATAGAAAACCAATAGCTAAACTACTGCTGGCAATACCTTCTGTCTTTTTGCTATTGCATTATGCAAGTGAGTGGCTGGCAATAGATTCGTGTCTGGATTCCGGTAATGTGTACGACTATCAGGCTGGAGAATGTAGTGAGGCCATACACCATGAACCAATATCATATGTTACTAGGTATTGGTGGTTAGCACTGTCATGTGGCGCGCTTAGTTTTACAGGTCTATGCCTTCTGGCAATACGCTCTCGATCAGCACGTGGAACCAACTGACAAGTCGGTGCAGCTGATGGTCAACATGCCGCTATGGCGAGCTCTGTTAATATGCAGACGCTTCCATCCACAAACGGGACCTGCGCCTCGGCTGTGGAACCGTTAGCTGTAACAAATATTCCGGTGAGTTTATGAGTCACAATGAAGTACATAGATCACATCGTATAGGCTGGTTACGTGCAGCAGTACTGGGCGCAAATGATGGCATAGTTTCAACAGCAAGCCTTATTATCGGTGTTGCAGCGGCACATGCTGCGCGTGGAGACATCCTTCTCGCTGGAGTCGCCGGCCTGGTAGCGGGAGCAATGTCCATGGCCGCTGGTGAATATGTATCGGTTAGCTCTCAGGCAGATACAGAAAAAGCAGATCTGGAGCTTGAGAAAAAGTCATTAAACGAAGACATTGAATTTGAGCAGAGGGAACTCGCACATATTTATGAGAAGAGGGGACTCGATTCAAGTCTGGCACAGCAAGTCGCAGAGCAACTAATGGCTCACGATGCATTGGGAGCCCACGCAAGAGATGAACTTGGCATATTTGAGAGCGTCAGGGCGCGACCAATTCAAGCGGCGTTTTCCTCAGCAGGGACATTCACCATTGGTGCAGCGCTGCCATTACTGGGCGCATTAGCAGCGCCAGAAACACACCTTATACCGGTAGTCGCAGGATTGTCGCTAATATTCCTGGCGGGATTAGGTGGCCTTGCAGCGGGTGCGGGAGGAGCATCAATGTCTATCGGCGCAATCAGAGTCACATTCTGGGGGGCGCTTGCTATGGGTTTGACAGCGGCAGTAGGCAGATTATTTGGAGTGGTTGCGTGACAAGGCACTCACGTGTGGCGGCATTGCTGCCGCCTGGCCTGGCCGTTATGTCCGCTGCTCACAAGTACTGTGAATATGAGTGAGTTTATCGATTATATAGTGGAGCTACTCGAGCCATTCGGTCATATTCATGCACGTAGAATGTTCGGTGGTTACGGCATTTACTATGACGGCGTCATGTTTGGACTGGTTTCGGACGACACGTTGTATCTCAAGGCGGACGATTCCACCTCAAAGTATTTTGAATCAAGAGGACTCGGTCAGTTCGAGTATGACAAAGGCGGAAAAATCGTAAAAATGTCATATTACCTGGCGCCGGAGGAGGTACTGGACAATCCTGAAGATGCTGCTCTTTGGGCGCAGCGCGCCTATGAAGCGGCCTTGCGAGCGAAATCTCGTGCCAACCGAGCAAGCAGGAAATGATCAGGAACCCTGATAATTGGAAAAACAATCGTTGGACTTCGATAACCTGGCAGTTATGTGATGCCTCACTAGAGGCTGACACTATTGATACATACCGGGACATAAGGGCATGACAGTCAAGCCAGGTACGCCGGGCATCTCAAGAGAAAACAGGCTGTCTGATGAGGGATTGCAAAGACTCGAGCGGCAATTGAGTTCCGGGTCGCAGATCAGTGACCAGGTACTGTCACAGTGGATCAGGCGCTACGGCGATACGGCGCGTGCCATTATCAAGAAATATGATCGATACAAGGCTGATCCGGAGTCTTGATTAAAGATGCTGCAAATTGACCGCCAAGGGTTTCTTGATTCGGATTTTCAGCAATAAAAAAGGGGCGGTATAACCGCCCCTTTTAACTCCCATTGCACTGGCCTGGTGCGCCATACAGGACATGCCATGTTATTTCCGCGCTTCACGCTCCTTGGCTTCCTTGATGACCTCTTCGGCCACATTTTTCGGGCACGGCATGTAGTGCAGGAATTCCATAGAGAACTGTCCGCGTCCGGAGGTCATGGTTCGCAGGTCGCCGATGTAGCCGAACATCTCGCTGAGCGGGCACTCTGCCTTGATACGCACGTTGGTGGCGCTGGGCTCCTGTGACTTGATCATGCCGCGGCGGCGGTTCAGGTCACCGATGACATCACCGACATGTTCATCAGGTGTGTACACGTCGACTTTCATGATCGGTTCCATCATCTGCGGCCCGGCCTTCGGCATAGACTGGCGATAGGCGGCTCCTGCTGCCAGTTCGTAGGCGACGGCGGAAGAGTCAACAGGGTGATAACCACCGTCTATCAGGGTCACCTTGAAGTCGAGGCAGGGATAACCGGCCAGCACACCCTTTTCCTTGCTCTTCTCAAAGCCCTTGGAAACGGCCGGCCAGAACTCGCGCGGCACGGTACCGCCGGTCACCACGGACTCGAACTGGTACCCGCTGCCTGGCTCTCCCGGTTCTATGCTGTAGTCGATCTTGGCGAACTGTCCGGAACCACCGGTCTGCTTCTTGTGGGTGTAGCTGTCTTCCAACCGCTGAGTGATGGTCTCGCGGTAGGCCACCTGCGGTTTTCCGACTGTGACGTCGATACCGTGGGTGCGCTTCAGGATGTCGACCTTGATATCGAGGTGCAGTTCGCCCATGCCCTTGAGGATGGTCTCACCGCTGTCCTGGTCGGTCTCCATGCGGAATGACGGATCCTCCTTGATCATCTTGCCCAGTGCGATGCCCATTTTCTCGGCGGCCGCCTTGTCGTTGGGCGACACGGCGAGGGAGATAACCGGGTCAGGGAAGACCATCGGCTCAAGCGTGGCCGGGTCCTTCGGGTCACACAGGGTGTGTCCGGTCTGCACGTTTTTCATGCCGATGACGGCAACGATATCGCCGGCCTGGGCACTGTTGAGCTCCTCGCGCGAGTTGGCGTGCATCTCGACGATGCGGCCGATGCGCTCGGTCTTGCCGGTAAAGGTATTTAGCACGGTCATGCCTTTCTCCAGCCGGCCCGAGTAGATGCGGATAAAGGTCAGTGCACCAAAGCGGTCGTCCATGATCTTGAATGCCAGCGCACGCAGCGGCCGGTCGGGATCGATACGGGCGACCTTGCCGGTTTCGTTGCCTTCCAGGTCCACCTCGGGCTGTGGCTTGACCTCGGTCGGGTCGGGCAGGAAATCCACGGCGGCGTTCAGCACCGGCTGGATACCCTTGTTCTTGAAGGCGGAACCGCAATAGGTCGGGAAGAAATCCAGTGCGATGGTGCCCTTGCGGATGCACCGTTTCAGGTCCTCGATAGAGGGCTCCTCGCCTTCCAGGTACAACCCCATCAGGTCGTCGTCCTGATCGAGGGCGGTCTCAACCAGCTTCTCGCGCCATTCCTCGATGACATCGGCCATGTCCGCCGGCGGTTCCTGGATTTCATAGGCCGCCGGATCACCTGAGTCATCCCATATCCAGGCCTTGCGGGTCAGCAGGTCGACCACACCCTTGAAGTCGTCCTCGATGCCGATCGGCAGCACCATCACCAGCGGGACCGCGGCCAGCACGTCCCGCACCTGCTGCACCACGCGGTAGAAATCGGCGCCTATGCGGTCAAGCTTGTTGACGAAGATGATGCGGGCGACCTTGGACTCGTTGGCATAGCGCCAGTTGGTCTCGGACTGCGGCTCAACGCCGCCGGAGCCGCAGAACACGCCGATGCCGCCGTCGAGCACTTTCAGCGAGCGGTAGACCTCGATGGTGAAGTCCACGTGTCCGGGGGTATCGATGATGTTCAGGCGGTGGCCGTCCCATTGACAGCTGGTGGCGGCGGACTGGATGGTGATGCCACGTTCCTGCTCCTGTTCCATGAAGTCCGTGGTGGCTTCGCCATCGTGCACCTCGCCGGTCTTGTGGATCTTGCCGGTGAGCTTCAGGATACGTTCCGTGGTCGTTGTCTTGCCGGCATCCACGTGGGCGAAGATACCGATGTTTCTGTACTTGGCTAGTTCGGTCATGTTCCTGCTGCTCTGTATGTGTAAGTCATTAATTGACAAGCGCCCTTCGATCACAAGTCGGGATATCCGGCGCGGCTGCGAATTGAAACCTGGCGGGTTACTGTCCAGATGAAGGCATTTACGCTCAATCGAGCCGCGGAATTATAAACCAATGTGACAATAAATCCATGTAACCGGTTGTTTGGGCGAATCCAGCTGTGTGCGGGGCGAGTCGTGGCGGCCAACAGATCCCGTGATGCTGATGGATGTCTATGAAATATATGTATTTTCATATCATGTTGTCGCGGCTATACTGCGGCCATGCATGACATTCCCAACCGTATCGCCGATGTGCTGCTCGAGGTTGAGGCCATCCTCCGCACCAGCGGCAAGTGGGACCGGCAACAACCCCCCGCGAGTGCGCTGGTCAGTACCGAGCCCTTCTGTATAGACACCCTCCGGTTCGAGCAGTGGCTGCAATGGATTTTCCTGCCGCGCATGAAGCACATCCTGGAACAGCGCAGGCCGCTGCCCGGGAAAAGCGGGATCTTCGTCTACGCACAGGATTATCTCAGAAAAAATGACCCGCCTACTCGCAACCTGCTGGTGCTGATCAAGCGCTTCGACGATTTGATTGCCATCCAGTCAGGCGTCAACCGGCATTGACAACGCGGTCACGCGGTATGGTGGACGGGCGGCAGCACCAGATCGCTGGAGATACCGGGGGAACGCCATGCACATCGATACTCAATTCGACGCCTTTCTGGAAAAGCGCAGAAAGCTGACTACTGCCTGGAACATTGCCGGGCCGCTGTCGCTGCTGGGTCTGGCGGCCATTTTTGCCTGGCTGTATCTGAAGACACCCCTGCTGGTGAACCCGTTCGAGGTCGCCGACCAGCTGGAGTCCGGGACCATCGACGAGCCAACCCTGGCGATCATGTCCATGATGTTGCCGGTGATGACCTCGTTATGCTTCATGGTTCTGGTGACCGTCATCCTGTTTGTCTATGCTTTCATCTCGAACGAAAAGAAATATCTTCAGATAATCGAGCGGCTGGCAGGTGGCCGTGACGAATGACCGTACCAGGTCATCACGCTTTGATGTGTGCTGCCCGTCCTCTGTCTGACTGCGGCAGCAGGGCAGGCAGCTTTGCTACACTGACACTAAGATTTTTTTGTTAATGCCAACTTTTCGTCTGCCCGGGTGCGTGTGATGTACAAGGTAATAAAGACCGTATCGTTCTGCTACGGCCACCGGCTCCTGAACTACCAGGGCAAATGCCAGCACCTGCACGGGCATAATGCGGATGCCGTCATTACCCTGGAAAGCGCGTCGCTCGACGCGCGTGGCATGGTGGTGGATTTCACCGACATCCAGGCGGTGGTCAAGGAGTGGCTTGACCACGAGCTGGACCATACCCTGCTGCTGTGCAGGGATGATCCAGTGCTGCCGTTGCTGCAACAGGCCGGTGAGCGTGTCTTTGTGATGGACGCCAACCCGACTGCCGAGAACATCGCCCGGCTGATCTTCGAGTTCGTTGCGCAACAGGGGTTCCCGGTGGTCGAGGTGGCGCTCTGGGAAACCGGGACCAGTTGCGCAAGTTACCGGCCCTGAACCAGGGCCCGGATAGGACGCGGGCCGGTTACAAACTGCACCCTTCAAATGTACCGGATCGTTGATAGATACACTGTCGTTTTCAGCTGGTTACACACACTGGTCCACGGCCGACTGGTGCAATATGCGGGCTAGCCCTTGACGCGGATGAGTGCGCTCTCGATGCCCTGCTGATTGAGTATTCTGCGGACCTTGTTGAGTTCGTCAAGGTCGCGGTAGGGCCCGACTCGGACCCGGTGATAGGTGTCCTTGTTGTTGATGGTGACCTTCTGGATGCTGGTTTCCAGGCCCAGCAGCGCCAGTTCGGCCTTGAAGCGGTCGGCCTGCGCCGCACTGCTGAAGGAGCCCGCCTGCAGGAAGTAGGTGCCGGGCTGCTCCACCCGCCGGACCCCCTGCTCGGGTTTGCCGGTGATCTCCTGCTCGGGAATCACCACCTCCATTTCCGGCAGGATGGTGTAGAAATCGAAGCGCGGCTTGGGCGGCGGCGGCAGGGCGTCCTGCTGCGGCTTGCGCACTTCATCCGCGGCCTGCGGCGGTGCAGACGCGGAAACGTCTATCGGCAGGCTGGTCTGCTGTGGCACGGTCGGCGGCGCCAGCATCTTGATATAGACCAGGAAGGCGATGAACAGCCCGATGAGCAGGCCCGCCACCATTCCGAACCAGGGCGATACCGGGTTGCTCTTCTTCCTGCGCGTGGCACGATGCTTGTAGTCCCTGGGCATTACATGTTGTCCGGGGCCGATACGCCGAGCAGGTTGAGGCCATTGACGATGACCTGGCGGGTGGCCTCGATCAGGTTAAGGCGAGCATTGCGCAGCGCCGCGTCATCGACCAGGAAGGTATGCGCGTTGTAGTAGGTGTGGAAGTCGTTGGCCAGGTCGCGCAGGTAATGTGTTAGCAGGTGAGGTTCATAATTGATGGCCGCGCCTTCCAGTACCTCAGGGTAACGCGACAGGTTGATCATCAGTTCCTGTTCGTGTGATTCCTGTAACTGCACAAGTTCACTGATGCCCTGTGTCCGGTCCCAGCCCAATCCCTTTTCTTGGAGCTGCCTGAACACGCTCATCACGCGGGCATGCGCATATTGGATGTAGTACACCGGGTTGTCGTTGGACTGTGACTTGGCAAGGTCCAGGTCGAAGTCCATGTGCTGCTCGCATTTGCGCATCACGTAGAAATAGCGGGCGGCATCATTGCCGACCTCGTGGCGCAGTTCGCGCAGGGTGACGAATTCGCCCGAACGCGTCGACATCTGCACCTTCTCGCCGCCGCGGTAGAGCACGGCAAACTGCACCAGCAGTACATCGAGCTTGTCGGGGTCATCGCCCAGTGCCTTGAGGGCCGCCTTGACCCGCGGGATATAGCCATGGTGGTCGGCGCCCCAGATGTCGATGACCCGGTCGTAGCCGCGCTCCAGCTTGTTCATATGGTAAGCGATATCGGAGGCAAAGTAGGTGGTCTGGCCGTTTTCGCGCACGATCACCCGGTCCTTCTCGTCACCGTAGTCGGTGGAGCGGAACCACAGGGCGCCGTTCTTTTCATAGGTGTGGCCGCTTTGCCTGAGCCGCTCGATGGCCTGCTCCACGGCATGATTCTCGGCCAGCGAGCGTTCCGAGAACCACTCGTCGTAAACCACCCCGAATTCCTTCAGATCCTGGCGGATGTTCTGCAGGATGGCATCCAGGCCGGCATCGAATACCCGGCGGTAGTCCTGCGGGCCAAGCAGGCCGCGGATGCGGGCGATGACGCCATCGATATGGGTCTCCTTGTCGCCGCCAGCCGGCGCGTCGGGCGTGACATCCGCGAACACCGCGTCGATCGGGTGGCGCAGACTGTCGCCGTGTTCGCGATGCAGGGTCGCGCCGATGTCCCAGACATAATCGCCCTGGTAGCCATTGGCCGGGAATGGAACCGTTTCACCGCACAGGTCGAGGTAGCGCAGGTAGACGCTGGCCGCGAGGATGTCCATCTGGCGGCCGGCATCATTGACGTAGTATTCGCGGTGCACCTGGCAGCCGATGGCTTCCAGCAGATCGGCGACGGCGGCGCCATAGGCCGCACCGCGACCGTGTCCCACGTGCAGCGGCCCGGTGGGATTGGCCGAAACGAACTCGACCTGGATATGCTGTCCCTTGCCGATATCGCTGCGTCCGAAGGCCTCGCCCTGCTCGAGAATCTCACCGATGACCACATGCCAGGCGGCGGTGCCCAGGAAGAAATTGATGAACCCCGGTCCCGCGATCTCCACCCGTTCGATGTGTCCGCCGGTTTCGATGGCCGCCACGATCTTTTCGGCCAGGTCGCGCGGGTTGCTGCGTGCCGGTTTGGCAAGGGTCAGCGCCAGGTTGCTGGCAAAGTCACCGTGTTCCCGGTCACGGGTGCGCTCCACCATGATGGCGGGCATGATGTTGTCCGGCAGGGTGCCGTCAGCCTGCAGCTGCTTGACAGCGCTGTCCAGGATCTGTGCGATGTGTTCTTTCAAGGGTCGTGGTGCTCGTTGATGTTATTAAAACCGGGATTCACCACAGAGATGCGGAGATTGCAGAGAAATTTAGAAAAAAATTTATCACCGCAAAGGCGCAAAGGGCGCAAAGTCAAAACACAATTATTGCTAACAACAACGAATCTCAGTTAAGGAAGGCCTGATAAACTCATCATTCGTCATTCCGGCGCAGGCCGGAATCCAGTCATTGCCTGATTACTGATTACTGGATTCCGGGTCTCCGCTACGCTCCGCCCGGAATGACGGCTTGATCAGACTTTTCTTAACTGACTGAATGTTTGTCATTTTCCCTATCGGTGTTGTTGCAATAATCTTTCTTTGCGCCCTTTGTGCCTTTGCGGTTAAGAGCACATTAATAATGGCTTCTCTGCGTTCTCCGCGTCTCCGCGTTGAATTATCCAATAATCAGCGGGTTGCCTATTATCCCGTCCGTCGGTGATCTTGCAAGCGGGTTCTAGAACATGTCGGCCGGGTCGACATCCACCGACCAGCGCACCTGGCGCGCCTCCTTCATCTGTTCCAGCTGCCGGACCAGGCCACCCAGCAGCTGCTGCAGATCACCCCGTCGGGCCGCCTGCAGCAGCAGCTGTGCACGAAAGTGCCCGGCACGCCGCTCCATGCTTGCCGGTATCGGGCCCCAGAGCTCGACGCCGGTCTCGCCTGCAGCCTCGCAGTGACGGCGGACCTGTTCGAGGAAGGCCATGGGGACGGACTGCCGGGCCGCCTCGGCCCGGACCAGGGCAATGTGGCTGTAGGGCGGGAGCCGGGCCGCCGCGCGCTCCGCCAGTGCCGCCCGGGCAAAGGCCGGGTAGCCCTGGCGGATGAGCAGCTGCAGTAACGGATGCTCGGGGTGGTGGGTCTGGATCGCGACATGGCCGGCACGGTCATGGCGCCCGGCGCGCCCGGCGACCTGCACAATCAACTGGGCCATGCGTTCGCTGGAGCGGAAATCGGTCCCGAACAGGCCCTGATCCGCATTCAGGATACCGACCAGGGTGACCTTCGGAAAGTGATGGCCCTTGGCCAGCATCTGGGTCCCCAGCAGGAGGCGCGCCCGGCCGCTGCGAGCCTGTTCCAGATGCCTGGCGAGCTCACCCTTGCGGCGGGTGGTATCCCGGTCGATACGCAGCCGTTCCACCCCGGGGAAGTGCTCCGCCAGCGCCAGATCGACACGCTCGGTTCCCTGGCCCAGCGGCCGCAGCTCGGTGGACTGGCATTCCGGGCAGCTCGTGGCAACGGGACGCTGGCTGCCGCAATGGTGGCAGCGTAATTGTTGTTCGCGTTGGTGCCAGGTCATGCGGGCGTCGCAGCGCGGGCACTCGGCGACCCAGCCGCAGTCATGGCAGACCAGTGTGGGGGCATAGCCGCGCCGGTTGAGGAACAGCAGGACCTGGCCATCGTGATCGAGATGATGGGCGATACGTTTCAGCAGGGGGCGGCCGAGGCCATGCTCCAGCGGCTGTTTGCGGATATCGAGTATCTCGTAGGCAGGCAGGCTGGCTGCCCCGGTGCGGTTCGGCAGCACCAGGTGCTGGTAGCGCTGGTGTTCGACATTGAACAGGCTTTCCAGTGAGGGCGTGGCCGAGCCCAGGATGACGGGGATATCCAGCTGGCGGGCGCGCCAGACCGCCAGGTCGCGTGCCGAATAGCGGAAGCCTTCCTGCTGTTTCAGTGAACTGTCATGCTCCTCGTCGACCACCAGCAGGCCGGGCCGTGCCAGCGGCGTGAAAATGGCCGAACGGGTGCCAATGACAATCAGCGCCTTGCCGCTGCGGGCCTGCTGCCAGGCAGCGAGGCGTTCGCGGTCGCTGAGACCGGAATGCAGCACGGCCAGCGGGACGCCGAAGCGGGAACTGAAACGCTTGACCAGCTGCGGGGTCAGCCCGATCTCGGGGACCAGCACCAGGGTCTGACGCCCCTGTGCGATGAGCGTGTCAATGATCTGCAGGTACACCTCGGTCTTGCCGCTGCCCGTGACGCCTTCCAGCAGGAAGGCGGCGAATTCCGACAGGCTGGCCGTGACCGCGTCGACGGCGGACTGCTGCGTCGCGTTCAGGGTGTGGGGTGTGCTCGCGATAACGGTTGCATCGGCATTGGTATCCGTGAGGCTGCACGACTCTATCCAGCCCTTTTCGCTGAGGCGGCGCAATACCTCGGCGGGGACCTCGAGGGTGGAGCGTGGCGCGCCCTGCGGGTGTGCACGCAGCTGGTGTATCAGCATTGCCTGGCGCGGTGCACGGGACAGGGTGTCGGTGTCTACCTGACTGCCGGCTTGCGTGAGCCGCCAGCCGGGTTCGCGCGCACCCTGGATTGCCTGCCCACGCCGCAGCAAGACCGGCAGGGCGGTGGCCAGCGCATCGCCGATCGGGTGCTGGTAATAGGCACTGGCCCACAGTGTCATGGCCAGGATATCGCTGCTGAGTACCGGTGCTTCGTCCAGAACCTCCAGCGCCGGTTTGAGACGCGCGGGTTCGAGCGCACTCTGTTGGGCAACTTCGAGGAGTATGCCGATGGTCTTGCGCCGCCCGAAGGGCACGCGAATGCGGCTACCCGGCTGCAGCGTATCTGCAGCATCGGATGCCGGTGGCAAGTAGTCGAAACTGCGGTACAGGGGTGTAGGAATAGCGATGCGCAGGATGGTGTGGTTCACTGGGATTCGATGCGTGCGCGTGGCGCTGTCAGATAGGTAAAGTTAGCAGGCATGGTTAAGACAAATTGTTACCAAGCCAAGCTAACTCCTTCATCTGATTGAATGCCGTTTGTTATCCACAAAACCTGTGGATAACTCTGTGGATGAATTGGGGTAAAGCACGTCAAAGCCCTATTTTTCCCGCATCGTTGTTAAATTGGCCAATTTTTTAACAAATAGAAAAAATGAATAAATACAGCAATATAAAGTTAATTATTAGTTTCTTATATAGCTAAACTGCGACTCTGTGGCGATAAAACATCACTGGCACCAAGACTGTGCATAAACTCGGTGGCCCCCGATAAAAGAGGACCAACATTTTGGGCCTGTATTTGCTGGAGAACATAGAAATCAAGCCCCCTTTTCGGGACGCCAACCGCTGTTTCCGGTGTCGTCGGAACGGGGTTTGATGCGCCTGGCATCATAACACTGGCCGGTCGCCGGGTTGCAGGCTGGCGAGTGCTGCCGGCGCGCGGCGGTCGGGTTCAGTACTGTTTGATGGCTTGGATCAGCTCGCCGGTCATGGCCTGTCCGTCACCGTAGAGCATGCGCGTATTGTCGGCGAAGAACAGCGCGTTTTCCACGCCTGAGAAGCCCTTGCCCTGGCCGCGCTTGATGACGACGACATTCTTGGCCTGGTCGGCATTGAGGATCGGCATGCCGTAGATGGGGCTGTCCGGGTTGCTGCGGGCCGTGGGATTGACCACGTCGTTGGCCCCGATCACCAGCGCCACGTCGGTTTGCGTGAACTCGGCATTGATCTCGTCGAGGTCGTAGAGCCGATCGTAGGGCACGTCGGCCTCGGCCAGCAGCACGTTCATGTGGCCGGGCATGCGCCCGGCGACCGGGTGGATGGCAAATTTCACATCGATGCCGCGCGCCAGCAGGACATCCATCAGTTCCTTGATCTTGTGCTGGGCCTGGGCCACGGCCATGCCGTAGCCGGGGATGATGATCACCCGTTCGGCATAGGCCATCATGATGCTGACATCGGTGACGTCGATCGGTCTCATGGCGCCTTCCACGGACTCTTCTGCGCCTTGCTCGCCACCGAAGGAGCCGAACAGGACATTACTGATCGAGCGGTTCATGGCCTTGGCCATGAGCTGGGTCAGCAGGGTGCCGGCGGCGCCGACCACGGTGCCTGCGATAATCATGGCGGCGTTGTTGAGGACAAAACCCTCGAAGGCCACGGCCAGGCCGGTCAGGGCGTTATACAGCGAGATCACCACTGGCATGTCGGCACCGCCAATCGGCAGGGTCTTCATAATGCCGAGCCCCAGGGCCAGCCCGAAGAAGACCAGCAGGTTGATCCCTGCGGTGTCACCGGTGGTGACCAGTATGCCGCCGTAACCCACGGCCAGCGCAAAGACCAGCAGGTTGATCCCATGCTGCAATGGAAAGCGCAGCGGTTTGCGTATCAGGCCCTGCAGCTTGGCGAAGGCAACCAGGGAGCCGGAGAAGGAAATCGATCCGATCAGGGCGCCGAGCACCGCCAGCGTCAGGAAGATGTCCGAGTGGAACTCGCCGCGCAGCAATTCCACGGCCGCAATGGCACCGGCCGCGCCACCACCCATGCCGTTGTACAGGGCGATCATCTGCGGCATGTCTGTCATGGAAACCTTCTGCCCGGTCCACCAGGCGGCGACACCGCCGATGAAGATGGCCGCTGTCATCAGCAGATAGTTCTCCATGCCCGGCCAGAAGAAGGTGATCAGGGTCGCCACCAGCATGCCGGCGCCGGCCCAGTGAATACCGGTGCGCGCGGTGAGCGGCGAACTCATGCGCCGCAGTCCGAGGACGAACAGGATGGCGGCAGCGAAATAGCTGATCTGGATCAGGAAATCCATTAGTGCTGCCCCTTCGCGCTCTTGAACATCTCCAGCATGCGTTCGGTCACTACAAAACCGCCCACGGCATTGCCGGCCGCGAGCGCGACGCCTATAAAACCAATGGTGAGTTCCAGCGTAGTCGCGGCATGGCCCATGGCGACCATGGCACCCACCAGCACGATGCCGTGCACGAAGTTCGATCCCGACATCAGCGGGGTGTGCAGGATGACAGGCACCCGGCTGATCACCTCGTAGCCGGTAAATGCCGACAGCATAAAGATATACAGCGCAGTAAATCCCTCGATCATGTCTGTGCCTCCACAAATTCCCGGGTCTGCTGGTGGCGTATCTCGCCGGCCACGGTCAGCGCGCTGGCGGAAACGATTTCATCATCCCAGTCCGGTTTGAGTTCACCGTCGTGGACGATCAGGGAGAGGAAATTGGCCAGGTTTTTGGCATACATTTCACTGGCATGGACCGGAAGCATGGCGGGGACATTGAGGGGGCCGTAGATCATGACACGCTCATGACCGATGGTGTCCCCCGGTTTTGTCAGTTCGCAGTTGCCGCCGCTGTAGGCGGCCAGGTCGATAATGACGGAACCATGTTTCATCTGGTTGACCATGGATTCCGTGATGATGCGCGGGGCGGGTTTGCCGGGGATCCCGGCGGTGGAAATGATCGCATCGGCCTCGGCCACATGCTGTGCCAGGATTCCTATTTCTCGCTGCTTTTCCTCTTCCGTCAGTTCACGGGCATAACCGCCGCTGCCCTTGGCAGCTACCTGTACATCCACGAACCTGGCGCCCAGCGACTCGACCTGCTCGCGGGTCTCGGGGCGCACATCGTAGGCTTCGACCATGGCGCCCAGGCGCTTGGCCGTGGCAATCGCCTGCAGGCCGGCAACACCGACTCCGATTACCAGTACCTTGGCAGGACGGATAGTGCCGGCGGCGGTGGTGAGCATGGGGAAGAAGCGTGCGGTGCGGTTGGCCGCCATCAGGGCCGCCTTGTAACCGGCGATGGAGGCCTGGGAGGACAGGGCGTCCATGCCCTGGGCGCGCGAAAGGCGTGGTACCAGTTCCATGGCGAAGCTGGTGATCTTGCAATCGCGCAGCAGGGCGGTGCGCTCCGGGTATTTATGCGGGTGCAGGAAACCGATGACGGTGGTGCCTGCGCGCAGCTGCCCGATAGCCTCGGGTGTCAGCGGGTGTACGGTCAGGACAATATCGGACTCGGCAAACAGGGCCGCCCGGTCGTGCACAATACGGGCCGTGCTGTACTCATCGTCGTGGTAATAGGCAGCCGCACCGGCACCGGCCTCGACCAGGACCTGCAGACCCTGTTTCGACAGTGCCTCGGCAACACCGGGGACCAGTGCTACCCGGCGTTCATTGGGGAAAATTTCCTTGGGCACGGCAACGCATATCGGCATAACAGTCTCCGTCTGCGACTTGTCGTGCTGTTATAACGCCCGGGGCAAGTTACATTAAAGTATATAGATTTCCGGTTTGTTAAGCCCCGGATTGGGCTTTTATATCAACGAATCAGAATGGGTGAATAAAGTAATTCATTTGGCAATTCCGGGCCGCCGCAGGCCTCACGCACCCAGACCCATGTTGATGTAGCCGGTCGGACAGACCTCGGCACAAATATGACAGCCGATGCAGCGGTCATAGTCGGTGTAGACGTAGCGGCCCATGGTGGCCTGGTTCTTGGGGGTGCGCAAGACGGCATCCTGCGGGCAGTAGATCACGCAGTTGTCGCACTCGAAGCACATGCCACAGCTCATGCAGCGTTCGGCCTCGGCCTGGGTCTCCTGTTCCGGCAGTCCCTGGAAGCGTTCCTCGAAGTGTCCCAGCACTTCGTCGGCGCCCACGCCGGTTTCCTTGCGCTGGTTACGCGGGGTATAGGGGAAGTGCCCGAGGTAGAGCATTTCGTGGGAGATAATCTCCTGCCGCGAACGGTCTTCGTAATTGTGCACCGCGAAGTCGGCCGAATCAGTGCCCCATTCCTGATCATGATCGTATTCATGCGGCTCGAGCGCGTTCTCGCGCAGCTTGTTGAGGAGGTCGAAGTGGTGCACATCGACCTTGGGGCGCCGTTCGATCTCACTGCGGTTGAGATAGCGGTCGATACTATCGGTGGCAACCGAGGCATGGCCGATGGCCGTGGTCAGCAGGTGCGGGCGGACGATGTCGCCGCAGACGAAGTAGCCGGGCTTGTCCGGTACCTGGTAGAAGTTGTCGGCGTCGATCAGGCCGTGGCCGTTGTCAAATTTCTCCAGCCCGGTGAGGTCGCCGGACTGGCCCACCGCCGGCACCACCAGGTCGCATTCGATGTCGAATTCCGAGCCTTCGATGGTTTCCATCTTGCCGCTGGACCAGTCGACCTCGACCACGCGCAGCGCCGTTGCGCGCCCGTCCTCGCCCAGCACCAGCTCAACCGGTGCCAGGTTGCCGCGGATCTTGATGCCTTCCTTCTCGGCCGTGTCCACCTCGTGCTGGGCCGCCGGCATGTTCTCAATGGGGCGGCGGTAGATCAGTAGCACCTCCGAGCCCTCGCGGCTCGCCGTAGTGGCGACATCATGCGCGGTCAGGTTGTGGATGACGGCCTCCGGGCGATCGTTCTCGTTGGGGTTCTTGATGTGCCCCAGCCGGCGCGCCACGGAGATCACATCCATGGCGGTGTCGCCACCACCGATGACAACGACCTTCCTCGCCGTGAAATGCATGCGGCCCTCGTTGAACGCGGCCAGGAAGGCCACACCGCTGACACAGTTGGATGCATCGCCGCCCGGGATATTCAGGGTGCGGCCCTGCTGGGCGCCCAGGGCCAGCAGGATGGCGTCATAGTCCTGCTCGAGCTGTTCGAGACTGATGTCGCGGCCGACCCGGGTATTGTTGTGGACCTCGACACCCATGTCGATGATGCGCTGGATCTCGCCATCCATGACATCGCGTGGCATGCGATAGCCCGGGATGCCGTAGCGTGACATGCCGCCAAGTTTGGCGCGTTCGTCGAATATCGTGGCGCCATGTCCCAGGCGGCGCAGTTGGTAGGCCGCGGCCAGACCGGCCACGCCGCCGCCAATGATGGCGACCTTCTTGCCGGTTTCCTTTTCCGGCCGATTGAAACGGAAGCCCTCCTGCAGGGCGTGGTCGCCGATAAACTGCTCGACGGAATTGATGCCGACGAAATCTTCCACCTCGTTGCGGTTGCAGCCATCCTGGCAGGGTGCCGGGCAAACCCGTCCCATGATGGACGGAAACGGATTGGCGTCGGTTGAACGGCGGAAGGCATATTCCTGCCAACTGGTCCCGGCGGGCGGCTTCTCGATGCCGCGGACAATCTGCAGCCAGCCACGGATATCCTCACCAGAGGGGCAACTGCCCTGGCACGGCGGTGTGCGGTGCACGTAAGTGGGGCATTTATAGGTGGTATCCTCGTTGAAGATTTCCTCAGCCCAGCGGCTTGGCTTGGAGACGCCGTCCTGGTAACGGCGGAATGTCAGCTTGTCATCCATAGTGTCAGGACCCGGGCAGTTTGTGGAGCGGATAGCGCATGTTACTTTAAATTATGCGCGAATTCATCGCGGATGGAAACGGCTTGCAGATTGCTGATCAACCATCGGCGCTGCACTCGGGCCTGTTATCCCGTGTCCCGGCCCGGGAGCCCGTCTGGTACCAGATTAACTTACATGATAATCTCTGAGAGGTATCAAATAACCATAAAATACCTCAGGACTTTGCCGGATCAGCGGGTGAATTCAGTATGGATTCCGGTGTCTCGCAGGTATGAGGTGGACCATGTTGGCATTGCATCACCAAGTGTTGAGAACCGATGTGTCCGGTATGCCGCTTGAATGGGTCGGCTACCAGGACGCCGTGCGCCTGTACTACCTGGAGCAGGTGGCCTACACCTGCGGCACTCCGCTGTACCGTATCCATGGCGGCATCAGTGCCAGGACCGGGCGGCGCAGCGTGATCGAGGTGAATTCCATTATTGCGACCTATGGCAGGAACCATGCCCTCACCAAGATGCGTGACTGCTATGTCCCGCCCCTGAATAACCCGGCGCTGTTCAAGCGCGATTCGCATCTATGTCTGTACTGCGGCGAGACGTATCTGCCGCGTGACCTGTCGCGCGACCACGTTACCCCGATCATCCAGGGCGGCCTGGATGTATGGAACAACGTGGTGACCGCCTGCCGGCGCTGCAACAACCATAAGGCGGGGCACACGCCCGAACAGGCCGGGATGGAATTGCTGGCGGTACCTTTTGTTCCCACTCATGCGGAGTATATCTACCTGCAGAGCCGGCGGGTGCTGGCCGATCAGATGGAATTCCTGCGGGCCCATTTTCCGCGCACCAGTCCCCTGCATGAGCGGCTGAAGCTCGCGCCCTGACACCTTTCAAGTACCACGCACGTGGCCGACAAGCAGCGGCGCGTCTACCTGATTGACGCCAGTATCTACATCTTCCGTGCCTGGTTCTCGTTACCGGATTCTCTGACCAATGCCGAAGGCAACCCGATCAATGCCCTGCATGGCTTCGCCGATTTTCTCGGCGGATTTCTGGATGAGGCCAGGCCGGAACACGTTGCCGTGGTCTTCGATGAGAGTCTTACCAGCTCGTTCCGCAACCAGATCTTTCCGGCCTACAAGGCCAACCGGGAACTGCCGCCCGCGGAGCTGAAACAACAGTTCAACTATTGCCGCACCCTGGTAAATACCCTGGGGCTCGCTGATTTCTCCAGCAACTGTTACGAGGCCGATGACCTGATCGGCACCATCGCGGCGCGCTTGCGCAGGCAGGATTTCTCGATGGTGATACTCAGTGCGGACAAGGACCTGGCCCAGCTGATCGAGGAGGGCGATATGCTGTGGGATTATGCACGCAAGCGGCGGCACCGTTATGCCGACATTCCGCAATGGCTGGGTGTGCAGGCCCACCAGGTGGCGGACTGGCTGGCCCTGGCGGGTGACAGCGTGGATAACATCCCGGGGGTGCCCGGCATCGGCGCGAAGACTGCCACGGCCTTGCTGACACACTTCGAGAGCCTGGAGAATCTCTATGACAGGCTCGATGAGGTATCGAATTTGAAACTACGGGGGGCCGCCCGCATCCAGGGACTGCTCAGGAAGCATGAAGAAAACGCCAGGCTGGCACGCCAACTGACGGGCGTGGCCATTGATCCGGACCTGCAGGTGGGTGCCAGTGATGTCGAACGGCGTGCCGTGTCATCCGCAGATGTCACGGCGGTGTGTGACGAGCTCGGCCTGGGCCGAATGACGCAGGCACGCCTGGCGCGGGTGGTTGGGTGAAGGAAGTAATTTATATTCACCGCAGAGACGCTGAGGGCGCAGAGAAGTCTAAATATAAAATGCCCTTAACCGCAAAGACGCAAAGGACGCAAAGTCAAAATACAATTCTTGCTAACAACAAGTACCCATTACTAATGGCAAATGAGCGACTGTATGTCATTTACTGTATCGGTGTTGTTGCAATAATGCTTTCTTTGCGTCCTTTGCGTCTTTGCGGTGAATGATTTTATATTCGTGATCATTGTTTACTCTGCGTTCTCGGCGTCTCTGCGGTAATTTGTTGAGGGTTTTGTAACCATGTCACTTTGGGAAGATATCGCCGGGGATATCGGCGTTGCCACCGGAAAAAAGGAAAAGCTCAGTCAGCAGGGCGCGGTCGGTGGCGGTTGCATCAACCAGGCCATGCGCGTGCAGTACGGCGATGAGCGTTATTTCGTCAAGCTTAACAAGGCAGGCCGGCTGGCCATGTTCGAGGCCGAGGCGCGCGGTCTGCAGGAGTTGCTGGACAGCCGCACCCTGCGCGTGCCGCAGCCGGTATGCTGGGGCAAAAACGATGAGTCTGCCTGGCTGGTAATGGAGGACCTGCAACTCGGCGGGCATGGCGATGGCGTCGACCTGGGTTCGGGGCTGGCGGCGATGCATCGCGTGACACGGCCGGAGTTCGGCTGGGTGCAGGACAATACCATCGGTTCAACGCCGCAGCTCAATACCCCCGCTGACGACTGGGTCACTTTCTGGCGCGACCGGCGGTTGCAGTTCCAGCTCGAACTGGCGGCACGCCATGGCCACGGCGGCCGCCTGCAGTCACAGGGTGACAAGTTGCTGGATGAGTTCCCCGCGTTGTTTGTCGGATACAGTCCGGAGGCCGCATTGCTGCACGGTGATCTGTGGTCGGGTAACTATTCCTATACCCGGGAGGGCGAACCGGTGATCTTTGACCCGGCGGTGTATTACGGTGACCGGGAGGCGGACCTTGCCATGACGGAACTGTTCGGCGGGTTCGGTCGTGACTTTTATGCGGCTTACCGCGAGGCCTGTCCACTCGATCCGGGTTATTCAGTGCGCAAGACGCTCTATAACCTCTATCACATCCTCAACCACCTCAACCTGTTCGGCGGTGGCTATCGCTCACAGGCGCAGGGGATGATTGACGCGTTGCTGAGCGAGCTGAGGTAGGAAATCTTCTCACCGCAGAGACGCGGAGAACGCAAAGTCAAAGCACGTTACTTGCTAACAACAAAAAACCATCAGTGATGGCAGATCACCAGATGCTTGTCATCCCCGAATCAGTGTTGTTGCAATAATTTTTCTCTGCGTTCTCCGCGTCTCCGCGGTGAATAATTCCTGTCTTACAGGTGATAAGGCCTGCTGAGATTGTGCACGGCGTCGACCAGTACGCCCGCATGCTCCGGGTTGACATCCGGGGTGATGCCGTGTCCCAGGTTGAAAACGTGACCCGGACCGGGCCCGAAGCGAGCCAGGACATCCGCGACCTTTTCCCGAATGACCTCGGGCCCGGCATAGAGGACGGCCGGGTCGAGATTGCCCTGCAGGGCAACCCGGTCACCGACACGCTTGCGCGCTGCGGCCAGGTCGGTGGACCAGTCGATGCCCAGGGCGTCGCAGCCGGTGTCCGCCATGATCTCCAGCCATTGACAGCCACCCTTGGTAAACAGGATCACGGGGATGCGCTGGCCCTCGTGTTCACGCACCAGTCCATTGATGATCTGCTGCATGTACTGCAGTGAGAATTCCGCGTAATCGCCGGGTGTCAGCACCCCGCCCCAGGTGTCGAAGATCATAATGGCCTGGGCACCGGCAGCAATTTGGGCATTCAGGTAGTCGGTGACCGCGCGCGCGACGGTCTCCAGCATCAGGTGCAGCAGCCGTGGCTCGTTATAGAGCATGCCCTTGGTGTGCGAGAAGGTCTTGGTGGAGCCGCCTTCCACCATGTAGGTGGCCAGTGTCCACGGGCTGCCGGCAAACCCGATCAGCGGTAGCCGGTTGTCAAGAGTGCGCCGGATGAGGCGCACGGCGTCCATCACGTAGCGAAGTTCGGTTTCCGGGTCGGGTACGGCCAGTGCCCTGACATCGGCTTCGCTACGTACGGGTTTTTTGAAGCGCGGGCCCTCGCCGTCTTCGAAGTACAGGCCCAGCCCCATGGCATCGGGGACCGTCAGGATGTCGGAAAACAGGATGGCGGCATCCAGCGGGAAGCGCTCGATCGGCTGCATGGTGACCTCGCAGGCCAGTTCCGGATTGGTGCACAGGTCCATGAAACTGCCGGCCTGGCTGCGGGTCTTGCGGTATTCGGGCAGGTAGCGCCCGGCCTGGCGCATCATCCATACCGGGGTGACATCGACGGGTTGTCGGAACAGGGCCCGGATCAAACGATCATTTTTGAGTTTGGTCATAATTTTTCGCTGTGGATTTTATTAGCGAACTCCCGTGCTCGCTCCATACGATGTCAGATTTCGCCTGATGGCGAGGTACTTAATTTGTACGCGAGCTTCCGCGCTCGCAC
>Ga0224512_10001275_pt1 | contig 24699 bp, 28 predicted proteins | sample SF_May12_sed_USG_4_FD_169103 | JGI IMG/M metagenome (GOLD analysis project Ga0224512, IMG submission 169103) | Sediment microbial communities from San Francisco Bay, California, United States - SF_May12_sed_USGS_13 | ecosystem: Environmental > Aquatic > Marine > Sediment | place: USA... | reverse complement strand
CGACAGAAAAAAAAGGAGGCGGCCCACACACCCGAAGGTGGCGAACCGCCCCACGCTCTGGTTACCCGGAGACAGGGGATTTACTCCCACTGTTCCTCTTCCCGCCGCCTCTGCCTGGCCTGATTCGGCCGCAGTGAGACCAACAGGAGCTCCGGCTTCCATCCCCAAGCGGCTTGGCCGAGCCGCAAGGTTCACCAGTGCGGGCGCTGCGAGTCGACCAGGTCGCGGACCGGCCCCTCACACTGCACGCCGAGGCGCCACATCGGCGTGGACGAGGCGCGCGACTGGCCTCGCCGGTCCAAGGGAGGTGATTCACCCGGATCGTCAGACGCCCGAAGCCCTTGTTTGCGTCGGCGCCTTCCCCGGAATTCTCCTCTTGGGCCCGTCACACAAGGCGTGGCTGAGACGGAGTCCCACCCCTTCCCCTGTACGACCCAGACCAATGTAGCGGCCGGACAGAATCCCGCAAGTGCCGATGTTTCTTCGGCTTACGCCACTTCATGTGGGCGAAATGTGGAATCAAAACCGGCCATTCTGAAGGGAGATTCCCTCAGGTTTCCACCCCGATGTGGAGTTGTGTAGAACAGTCCCGCACACGCCTTCCACACGATGTGGATCCGCGTGGTCGAGGATGTGGCTCGGACGGGGCTAAGGGAGGCGTGGCTCGAGTTTGACGTCCATCGCCTGAGCCATGCCTGACGCGGCGTCATCGTACGTAAGAAGATGCCGCTCGAGGCGACTCGTATGGTAGGGTCCCCAAGATCGCAACGAATCGGCCGTTTCACCGGGGCCTGTGGCCGCAAGGCCGTTCACGCAGTTCGTGTACAGTGCGGTACGCAACTCACGAATGCTTCGAAGGAGTGCACGTGCCTCTTCGCGAGCGCTTGCCGGCGCGCGAGATGACTGAAACATGTCTTGTGCGTCGGCCAACATCGCACGAAGGTTCGCGCAGGCCGTACCAAGACGACGCGCCCGGTTCAGCACGGTCCGCGAGCCGGCAAACTGGAGATCCCGGCTGAATCGACTTGCTGCACCACGAACGGCGGCCGTCGAGTCTCGCAGCACGAGAAGGGTGTCGCGGTACACGGCCCGAACACTGTCCGGCACAGTTGCGCGGGCCGTCTGTGCGTCCGCCCTCGCCAGCGGTGTAACGCCGAGCAGCGCGAACACTGCGAACACGGCCACGTGCCTCATGTCTCGACCCCGACCTCATAGTACACGTATGCCCCACCCGCTACCGCAGGGTTGAACAGTACGCCACCACCCGTCGTCGCAAACCACGCAGCCAATAGCACGTTGGAGCTGTCGGGCGCGGGCTGTTCGAACACCGCGCTGAGCCACCGGCGCGCATGGCGCAACTCCGGCGCCCGACGGGAGAGGAGAGAGACCACACTGCCCACGCCCTGCGTCGCGCGCAGGAAGTGCGCGACTGCAAGGGCACGTTGCGCAAACTCGAACGCCCGCACCCCTGGCTCGTCAAACAGCAGCGCCCCGCCGTCCGGATCCGCCGGCGGTGCGTCGATCCGCGGACCCAAATAGACGAACTTCCGGCGTCCCTCTCGGCGCCGTTCGACCACCGCAGCCGCAAACTCACCACCCAGCCGGGCGGCATGGATCAAGTCCGTGTCTTCGAGCACACCCACCGCCAAGGTCCATTCGAGCGCCGCGAGGGCATTGTGCAACGGACAGCCCATATCTTCGTCGTATGCAAGGAGGCGCGGAGCTTCTCCGGCGCGCTGAAAGAAGCGTCCCAGCGCCTCAGCTCGGACATTCCATGTTTCGGTAGATCGCGAAATCATTGTCGTTGACATAGGACGTGCAACATAACTGTACCCCGAACTCGCGAATAGATGCCCTCCATTCCGAGCCTGCCACGGAGTTGTCGATCGGTGTAGACTGGGGAGGACAGGAGCGCTCGACATGACCCGACTACACCCATTGGCACTGATGGCCGCGCTGGCCGTTCTCGTGGCCGGACCGCTCGCGGCTCAAGCGAATCAACGATTGCTCGGTCGCTGGGTTGGGACACACGACGGGCGTCCCTGGGTCATCGACTTCTACGGCGACACCATGCTCGTCGTCGACGACGAGCGCGTACTCGATTTTCGCGTTTCGGCCGATTCCCTCATCGCAGAAGGCGATACGTCGTTCGCCGTGTCGTACTGGTTTGGCCGTGAACGCCTCTTGGTGCAAACCGAAGCAGGGGAGATCGTGACGATGGCCCCGCAGGACCATCTCGCGCGCCCGCTGCACGGCAACTGGCGCGGTGGAGGGATTGACCTGTGGATGGGTCGCGGAGGGGTCGCACGCTGGAGACCTGCGGATGGGGGTCGCTGGAATGGAGGGGAGTGGGAGCGCCGCACACGGATTATCACCTTCCTGTGGCTCCCAGACTCGCTGGAGTGGGCCGCTCAATACGACCCGCAGGGCGCAGCATTACTCTTTTCGGAAATGGAGTCGCGCGCAGGACCGGTGGTGCTGCGCAAGGCGTTCCGTTGGTAGGTGAGCGCCGCACGCGGGGTCCCTAAGGGCGCCCAGGCTGGCTGTGTGGCGGCTCCGTCAGCGCCGCGTTGAGCGCTTAACCGGCTTCTTGTCCGATTTCCCGCGCTTGGCCTTCACAGGCTTCGCCGTTTTCGGCCTGGCCTTGGGTTTGGCCTTTGCAGGTTTCGCCCTCTTCGGCTTTGCCTTGGCCGCGCTGACCTTCTTGGCGTGGGGTGCCGGCTTGGCCACGCCGACCCTCTTGGCGTGCGTTACAGGCTTGGCACGATTGACCGTCCGAGCCGTAGGGGGTGTCCTGCGAGTGGCAGCTTTGCGTGGGCCGGCTTTGCCGCGCCGACCCTTGCCCGCTCCAGAGGCCTTCACGTCTTCCAGGAGCTGATCCCCCTCCCCAGAGCTGATCAAGCCGCGGCGCACGGCGTACTGCACGAGCTCGTTGGCGCTCTCCATGTGGAACTCCTCGAGTCCCGCTCCAGCACGAATCATCGCGACCATTGCGTCCGCCACCGGGCTCCGCAACACGTTCACGATGCCGGGAACGGATTCCAGGAGTGCCGAAATTTGAGAACTGCCGAGCTCGCGCGCCATTTGGCGCTCCTTCACACGCAGTGACGGCCGCCAAGCTACCCACTCCGCCGACCGGAGTCAAGCTCGGCGCGGAGTGGGGAAACGACCCTAAGTTGTTATAGGACAGCGAGTAAGGGAACAGACCGGGCTGGTAGCGGCCCTGCCTATGTGGTGGATTGCCTTCGGCTCTTCGGGCGACTCGGCCTAAATGGCTGGTGGGCGCGCCTCTGAATGCGCCATTTCGACTGGGCCAACAGCTCAGCCAGCACGGCCCTGGTCCGTTCGTCAACAGGCATTTCCAGCTCAATCTCAATGCGATAGTCGGCGCGATCCTGGCCGCGGCCAGTCAGAACGAAGCCCGCCCGACCGGGCTGGACGGTGTCGATTTCGACGTCGGCGACGTTCACAAACCCGTGATCTTGCTGTTCCGAAGGGGGCATCCGGCCGCTCCCGCGCTGGGTATACCGAGAGTGTGCGACCCAAAGGGCTAGCCGTCAAGACGCGTTTGGCATTACCTCCCGGCAGAGGCTAGATTCCTGCTCCCTTTGAAGCAGCAGGAGATGATTGTGGGACGACGTGGAATCAAGGAATACCGGGCTGCGGAGGCACTACAACTCATCCTGGCTGACCGTGATCGAGGGAACCTGGCCTGCCCGTCCTGTGGGCACCGGACGATCGAGCGGACGCCCAAGCGCCGGTTGGCGAAGGGCCGCGATTCGTATCGCCAGGTCACCTTGCGCTGCGGCAAGTGCGGTCGGCACGCGGTTTACGTACCACAGAAAGTCACTCAGCCGTCGGAGAGCGCGCTGATAAGCTAGCGCACCACAGGAGCGCCAGTCCTCAATCCGACCAGTGAACTGGGAGTGACCATCGCTCAAATGCGGTGGTGACCGCCACCTCGGTGCGTACGGAGCAGCCTGCCTGCCGGAGCGCAGCGGTGTGGCGAGCCAGGTCCGTAGGACCCCGAACCCGCAGCTTGAGCAGGTATGCCTCGCTACCCGTCACCGTGTGGCACTCCTGCACGTCCTCTGAGGCTTCCCATCGCGCCAGTAGCGTCTTCGACTGAGCCCCAGGCGCTGGCGAGACCCACAAGAAGGCCACGACTGGCCGACCGACATGGGCCGGCTCTACCCGCGCGTGATACCCTGCGATCGTTCCCTTTTGCTCGAGCTTCCTGACCCGTTGAAACGCGGCGGGCGCGCTCAGCCCTACCGCGTCGCCGAGCTCCTCATAGGTATGCCGCGCGTTGGCCTGGAGCAGTGCGATCAATTGGCGGTCGATGGGGTCCATGATACGGGATACGGGATACGGGATACGGGATACGGGATACGGGATACGGGATACGGGATACGGGATACGGGATACGGGATACGGGACGACGATACTTCATTACGGCATTGCAGTCAATAAGCAAATATCATTTTGACAATCGTGCCGATAACACAAATTCTTCTCTAATATGGGCGCAGTACGGCTGCGGGGCAGATTCGAAGGTTGTTGCTGATGGAAACCGCTAGCAGCTGACGGCCGATGGCCGATGACCGACCGCACTTAGTCCGGCGTCGAGAAGATCCTGTTCCAGCGGATATTGGTGAGGAAGGGCAGGGGCATGAGGCCCTTCTTGTCGAAGCTGTAGTAGATGAACAACGGGCGGCCCGCGATGCGGTCTCGACCGAGGAATCCCCAGTAACGGCTGTCGTACGAGTTGTTTCGGTTGTCGCCCATCACGAAGAACGAATCGGCTGGAATGACCAACGGGCCCCAGTTCTTCAGGCTCGGTCGATACGAACGGGGTGAGCGGATTGCAAGGTGCTCGGATTGCCACAGCATCCGTGGGTCTTCCGGGTCGTATACCGACCCCGAAGTGACCGCATGCGGCTCCTCGAGGTCCCGTCCGTCCACGTACAGGACGTTGTCCACCATCTGCAGCGTATCACCCGGAAGTCCGACCACACGTTTTACCACGTTGATCCCCGGTTCTTCAGGCGAATCGAAGACCACGATGTCAAAACGCTCCGGCTCGCGAAGGGCGGGGAGTCGTTTATGGACGATCGGGATCTCAGCACCATACAGCGCCTTGTTGACGAAGAGGAAATCCCCAATGAGGAGGGTGTTCTCCATGCTGCCGGATGGGATGCGGAACGCCTCCACCAAGAGCGAGCGCACGACGAACCATATGACCAACGCGATCAGGATCGACTTGGTCCACTCGAACGCGGCCTTTGACGCCGAACGGGATCGCGCGGAGCGGACACGCCGGTCTCTGTTCGAGCGGCGCTCCTTCCGCACATTGGTGTCCTGCCCCACAGATCCCTCGTTCATGCCGGACGTCTCCTCCTATGGTTCTACCCAGTCGGCAATGAAGATGTTCGTTTCCCCTGGGACACTCCCAAACCGGTTGGACGCGAACGCAAGGGCCTTCCCGTCACGGGTAAACATGGGGAACCCATCGAAGTCCTGGTGTGTCGTGACTTTCGTCAGTCCTGTCCCGTCCAAGTTAATGATGAAGAGATCGAAATTCCTCGAGCCCCTCCCGCCTTCATGGTTTGACGAGAAGATGATCCGTCGGTTGTCGGGATGAAAGAAGGGTGCGAAGTTCGCACCGCCCAACTCGGTCACCTGCCACGGGTTGGACCCATCAGCGTTCATGACCCAGATCTCCATGCGGCTCGGACGGACTTTGTTTTGCGCCAATAACGCTTGATAGTCGGCAATTTCTTCTGCCGTCTCGGGGTACCACGACCGATAGACGATCATGCGTCCGTCGTGCGAGAAGAACGGCCCCCCATCGTAGCCCACTCTGTTCGTGAGTCGGCGGACGGCAGACCCGTCCACGTTCATGGTATAGATGTCCAGATCACCGTCACGAGTAGACGTGAAAACGATCGTCTTTCCATCCGGCGACAGCGTGGCCTCGGCGTCGTAGCCTGGCGAGGAGAACAGCCGTTGCAGGTCGTCGCCATCTGCCGTGGATGTATAGATGTCGAAATCATACAAGGGCCACACATACCCTTGACTGAAATCGGGTCCCGGCGGGCACCGTTCGTCGGCGCCAAACGTGCTGGAATAGACGATCCGCTCTCCGCCTTCATAGAAATATCCGCACGTTGTCCGGCCGAGCCCGTTCGACACCCGACGAAGATCGGACCCGTCGATGCCAATAACGAACTGCTGATCGCAGGCCGAGTCCGACTCCGTGCGCTGGAAGATGAGCTGCTGCTCGTCCGGAGAGAAATACGCTTCGGCATTCTGCCCACCGAAGGTCAACTGCCGAACGTTGCCGAAGAAGCGCTCCCCTGTCTCGGATTCCCGCACCACGGCGGGTCCAGCATCCGCCTGCTCTGCCGGCGTGCACGCGACCACGGGCAGCATGACGGCAAGGGCCGCCCCATGGAGTATGAGGTTTTTCATGCTCCAACTATAACAGCGTGGGGAACCCGCGCCGGTCTATGACGGCTGCGTACGCGCTAGAAGAAGAAGCCCAGCTCGAGCCGCCCTGCGAGCCCGTTCGCACTCGCAAACAGCCCTCCGAACGACCCTCCCAACGCCTGCAGGTAGAAGTTGCGCGCCTCGATACCGAAACCTCCGGTTACGCCGATGCCGTGACGACCACCCAGCTCGAGGCCAGCCCGCAACGGAAAGTTGTTGATGAACCGCCACGTCGAGCCCAGCCCAACGGCGAGTGGGCGTTCAAAATCACCGCCCGCGGGAACCGTTGCGCTGACGTCCAGTTGGAGAATGCTGTTCGCCCAGGCGGAAGCCGTGAAACGGAGAATCCGTGGGAGTGACACCTTGACGCTGACGGTGTCCTGCACCAGGAAATCCGCAGCTTCGAGAGAATCTGAGACCACTTGGAGATCCGTCGTTGCCACGTCGACGCGAAGGCTCTGTCGTTCGACTTCGTTCACGGTCACGCTACCGAGATTCGCAAGCAGCACTTCGAAGGCGAGGCCCGACGTCGGCCACTCAACACGGGCCATGAGGTCCGCGGCGAAGCCTGAGCCGCGATTTGTCTGAAAGTCATAGGTCGTGAACGCCTCGATATCGACCTCGGCATCAATCGAATCCCCCGTAATCAGCACCCTGCTGTCCGCGATCGACGACTGGCCATTCACGTACACGAGCGGCCGGATGTAGCGGCCCCCAAAGCCAAACGTGACCTCGAACCCGTCCGGGGTCCCGACAGGACCGACCCGAATCACGGCATGTCCGCCGACTTCGGCTGTGGCGAGCGCGGCACCCTGTGAAGCACCGAGCTCGAAGATCGAGTCTGCCGCGTTCCCATCTCGTAAGAGCGCAACGGCATCGTCGTCGATCTCGAACCCTCCATAGCCTCGCCCCTGAGCCGACAGCCCGAACGACACGTGTCGCCCGAACGGCCCGCCGACATACAAACCGCCCTCACCCTCGGCATCGCCCTGCACGCCCGACCCAACAGGGACCAATCCCAACGAATTCACCACATCGCTGAGCAACAGGCTGTCGCGGTCGGCGAGGAAGATGAGCGCACGAACGTCTTTGATGTTCATCGTGTTGTTGCCCGCCAACACACCACCGGAGAACACGAGTCCCCAGTGTGGGATCATGACATGGCGGAACGGATCAACCCGTAGCTGCGGCGGACGGCGGTACGCCATCGGAAGGCGCGCAGCCTGTGACCGTTCGGGCACCGCCTGCGCGGCCAGCGGTCCCGCCATCACCAGAAGTGTCGCGAAAAAGAGCGCAGTCCGCTTCATGGCATTCCCCCAGACTGCACGAGCAACCGCACTGACGACCGCACCACCACACGATCCTGCGCACGCAGGGCCCCGCGGCCGCCAGCCGTGGGGAACAACCGCACGTCGACGGCAGCGGTGAACTCAGTGTTCAAGAACGGCCGGATCTCGTCACCGAGCAGAGTTGCGCTATCTGCCTCAGTCACCGCTGCCGTCACGAGCCCGTTCGCATCCACGACCGCCGGCCCGACCATCAGGGGCTCGATCAACACGGCACCCGGCACCGCGAACACGTCGCCGACGAAGTCCCCCTCGATGACCGCCGTGGTGACTTCGATCCCGAAGGGTGTCCCGTTCTCGATGTCAACAGAGACGATCGCGGTATCAACCAAATTCCCAGCGTCGTTGATCCATTTGTCCGCCCAGCCGAGCCCGCCCTGGACCGTCGTGCTGTCGAAGCTGACCCCGGACTGCGGAATCGTGAAGTCGAGCCCGATAATCGGCGTCACGGAAATCCGTAGTTGGTCGGTCGCTGCAACCGTCCCGCTATCCCCGTCCCCCACAGCCACCGTACCTTCGCCTACCAGCGCAGCCCGAACATCGTCCAGCAGCAGATCCACGAGTCGATCAATCAGGCGTGGAGCGTTCAGCGTGTCGACCTTGGCCGTACTCCTGCCAACACTCCAGGTCGAGTCTCCCGAGGGGTCGGCGACCAGCACCAAGATCGGGGTGCCGGCGTCCTCCTCATACAGCAAATTGCCACTGCCGTCTTCCAGCGCCTGTCCCGCGGCGTCGACGCGCACGACGCCAAGCGTGAAATTTCTGAGTGTGACTGGTGCATCGGCGTCGTTGTCGACCGACAGCGCCACGAGCGCCCGGTTGATCGCAGCGTCCTGCGCCGCCGAATCAAACTCGCCCAGATTGAGCGAGCCTTTCGTCACCTCGCGCCCTTCTCTGGCGGAAAAGTTCAGGGTGTCCGGCCCCAGTTCTCCCGAAACGCCGCCGGCGAGCGAATCTGCGGTGGCGACCGTCAAGAGGACCGCATCTGCCGGGAAGGCTAAGACATCGTCAGCCAGCGTTACCGGGTCTGTGTCCAGGAAGTCTTCGAGGATCTCGAACACCGTGATCGTATCGATAGTGACCGGCACGACATATTCCGCAAAGCGCACGTCCCCGCGAGCGAGTTGGTCCCGCGCTTCGGTGATCGAGGCAGGCTCACATGCCATGATGGCGAGGGCACTGCCAGCGGCAGTCGCAAGCAGTCTGGATCTGGACACAGCGGTATTCCCTATTCAAGACCTCTGAAAGATCCACGGCGGCCCACCGGAAACTATGACTTACATCACATGTTTCCCGTGGATTGTCTCCGATGGGCCGTCGCGCGCTGCTACTTACCGCCCATGTAGGGATACTTATAAGCGGTCGCCGGTACGAAGGTCTCCTTGATCGATCGCGCTGAGATCCACCGAACCAGGTTGAGCATGGAACCGGCTTTGTCGTTGGTCCCGCTCGCCCGGGCACCGCCGAACGGCTGCTGCCCAACGACGGCCCCAGTCGGCTTGTCATTGATGTAGAAGTTCCCGGCTGAGTGGCGAAGTGCGATAGACGCTTGCCGGATCACCTTCCGGTCGGTCGCGAACACGGCGCCAGTCAGCGCGTAGGGCGAGGTGCTATCGACTGCCTTGAGCGTATCGTTCCACTTGTTGTCTGGGTAGACGTACAACGTGACGACCGGTCCAAAGATCTCCTCGCACATGGTTACGTAGTCAGGCTTCTTGGCCTGGATCACCGTCGGGCGGATGAAATACCCCTTGGACTTGTCGGCCTGGCCGCCCACGAGGACGCGTGCGTCTTTGGACTTTCGTGCATTGCCGACATAGCCGGAGATGTCGGCAAACGCCTTTCCGTCAATGACGGCACCCATGAAGTTGCGGAAATCGGAGACATCTCCCATGGCGATATCGCCGATCTCATCGAGCAGTGGCTTGCGGAGCTCCTTCCAAAGGCTCTCGGACACGTATACCCGTGACGCGGCGCTGCACTTTTGCCCCTGATACTCGAACGCTCCGCGCACAATTGCGGTGCGTAACGCGTCAGCGTCCGCGCTCGGGTGCGCAATGATGAAATCTTTGCCCCCGGTCTCACCCACGATGCGCGGATACGTCTTGTACGCGGCAATCTGCTCGCCGATCGTGCGATAGAACCCCTGAAAGACCCCGGTGGAGCCCGTGTAGTGAATACCCGCGAAGTGCGGGCTCGACAGCGCGGCCTCCGTCACCGCTGCTGGGTGTCCAGGGACGAAGTTTATGACTCCCGGCGGGAAACCGGCTTCTTCAAACATGCGCATCAAGAAATACGCGCTATAGACGGCTGGGCGAGATGGCTTCCACAGCACCGTGTTGCCCATTAGCGCTGGCGCGGTAGGGAGATTCCCGGCAATCGACGTGAAGTTGAAGGGGGTGATGGCGTAGATGAACCCCTCTAGCGGCCTGTATTCCATTCGGTTCCACATGCCGTCGGCCGACATCGGCTGGTCGCTGTAGAGCTGCTCGGCGAAGTAGGCGTTGAAGCGGAAAAAGTCAATCAACTCACAGGCGCTGTCGATTTCGGCCTGGTGCGCGGTCTTGCTCTGACACAGCATCGTCGCCGCATTGACAGTATCGCGGTACGGGCCAGCCAGCAGGTCAGCCGCCTTGAGGAGGACGGCCGCTCGGTCCTCCCAGGGCCATTCCGACCAATCCTTCCACGCCCGGCGGGCTGCCGCCACGGCCTGCTTGCCCTCCTTGAGACCCGCCATGTGCCATGTGGCGAGCACGTGTCTGTGGTTGTGTGGCATAACTGCTTTGTAGGTCTTGCCGGTTCGCACCTCCTTCCCACCGATGATGAGCGGCAAATCCGGCTTCTGTGAAGACAGCTCGGCAAGTTTGGTCTTCAGGGCCTTGCGCTCGGGCGAGCCAGGTGCGTAGTCGCGCACCGGTTCGTTCATCGGGATCGGAACCTCAATCGCGCCACTCATCCTCAGCACTCCTTCCACCCTTAATACGTTGGAAATGTCTTTACCATCAGATAGACGTGGAAAGATGATACGGGAGAGGGAGGAGGGGCAGAGGGGGCAGAAAGCAGGGACAAAGGCGACACAGCGGCGGAGTCGTCTGGTTCAGAAATGCAGATGCAGCTCCAAGCTCAATTGGTCCACGTCGTCACTCTCACCGGCATTGTCCAGCCGAGCATAAAACGCCGATATCTGAACGAAGGAAATTGGAAATGCCTCAACGCCAATACGCGTACGAGCGCGCTGATCCTCCGTCAGCGACAACACATCGGATCGCAGGCTGGCAGTCGGATCGTGGAAGCCGTGGCTCACTTTGACATTGACGCCCTTGTGAACCAGGAAGTTTCCCTCGACGAACGCGAGAATCTCGTCACGGTCGTCCTCGGCCGGATCGTCAAACGAATCAAAGACGGCATCGACTTCCCCCAGCACGACCAGTGGTCCGAGCGTCACGCCGGCATATCCACCGACAACATTCGTCGTCAGTCCAGCTCCGCTATTGTGGGATGCGGACGCTCCGACCCGAAAGCTTGGGAACGTGATCACCGCACTGGACGTCAGCATCTTCTCGCTGTTGCCCTCTGGGCCCCCAACGCTGCCGTTCGTCAGCGCCACAAACCACGAGAACGGACCCGGTTCGATCCCCACCTCGACCCCGAGATCGGAAGTGAAATACGTGAACCCGGTTTCCTCTCGGATGAACGCGGCGTTGTCCCAGATCCGCCATCCGTAGGGCAGCAGGAACTTCCCCGCTTTGACATAGCCCTGGAGGGGGAGTCGCTCGTACATGGCAAACGCTTCCCGCGCCACAACACGATCTGGCGCGACCGTCTGATCGATGTAGAACGCAAGGGCGTTATCGATCAAACGAGCCTCGAGCTGCACCTGCGCATCGGTGATTTCCAGCGTGGTCCGCGGGGTTGCCCCGTCGAGGCCAGGACCCAGAGCGGCGTTCCACGCACCGAGTGTGCGCAGATCAAGACCGACCGCCACCCAGTCATTCAGCGACCGGCTTCGGATGGCAGCGCTCCGAACCGGCAATTGGGTCTGCGCCCACACGCTCCCAAACGCATTTCGACCGCCACCGCCTGTGCGGTTCACATGGCATTGACCGCATTTGAGGCCCGTGCGAACCGCCAGATACGGTTCAGCGTCGAGTGGTGACGCCAGGGCCAGCACCAACAACACCCCGCCGAGCAGCAACAGTTCATTCCGCGACGACATGACAACTCCTCGTCCGGTGTGCGCTTCAGTTGTTCAGTGCGCCCGCAGTGATCCACCCACGGATCGTATCGATGTCGGATTGAGAAAGCGCCGCACCGCCCAGTGGCATCCGCGCGCCGCTTCCCCCAGCGGCTGCCTGCGTGCCCTCGATCTTCCGTACCAGGTAGCTCTGATCCGGCTGGTTCGGCTCAATTCGGTCCATGCTCGCCAACTCGTTTGCCGGGACATTGACGGTGTTGGCAAACGTCTGACCGGCGACAAGGCTCATTCCTTGCGCCGGCGAGGCGCCGCCGTGACATCCCGAGAATGCACAGCTTGCCGTGAGGATCGGTTGCACGTCCCCTGAGAGGGTGGGTGGCCCGTTTCCAGGGCCGTTCTGGTTACCAGGTCCCGTCCCATCGCCCGCGCACGCCACGAGTCCTGCAAAACCGATCGCAAGTGCCGTCTGACGAACACCGTGCATAAGACCTCCGGGTTCAAGTTAGCGCTGAAACACTCTTCATCAAGAACGCCGCGAGCGTAGCGTGGGGTTCCCACCCCGAAGTTCCAACGCGTACTCTGGCACCTTCGGCCGAGCCTCGCTAGACTATGACGTTCAGCGGTTTCCCCTCCCACCACACGAGGTCGCCCATGCGCTCACTCGTCGTCACCGCCCTCGTCGCGGTTGCCGCGACCCCACTGATGGCTCAGGATCTCGAACGGCCGGCTGATTGGAAGGTGCGGTTCGACCGCCCGACGGCATCCGATTCGACCCTCTACTTCGTCGACATGCCCCCCGGATGGCACATCACCACGGGACCGGCTGCCATCTTCTACGACCCGCAACGCGTAGGCTCAGGCGAGTATCGCGTGTCCTCAGAGACCTATCTCTTTCCTGGGGAACGGCGGGAAGCGTTTGGCGTGTTCGTTGGTGGGCAGGACCTCGAGACGGCTGACCAACGGTACGTGTATTTTCTCGTTCGCAAGGATGGGCGCTTCCTCATCAAGCAACGACATGGCTCGTCGACCACGGAGCTTCACGCGTGGACCGAGCATCCCTCTATCGTCAAACACGACGGCGGCACGGGCACTGCGAAGAACGTGCTTGGGATCGCGGTTGGTTCTGATACGGTCACCTTCACGGTCAACGGAGCGACCGTGGCCCGTCTGCCGCGTGAGGACTTGCCAACCGACGGTGTCGTAGGCCTACGCGTGAATCATGCGTTGAACATTCACGTGACGACGCTCGACGTGGAGCCAGCTGGCCGCTAGCCACACCAGCGCCATGTCAGTCGTCCAGCGCTGCAGCCAACCCAGACCGCTCGAGTAGGTCGTGGTCTGCAAGGATGTTTTCCAAACGAGCGTCCGCAACCACCGTGCCGTGGTGCAGTACGATCCCGCGGTGGCACAGCGCCTGGGCAGCGCCGAGGTCGTGGGTCGCTACCAATAACGTCTCGTCTCGCTGGCGGAGGAGTCGAACAAGTCGCATACGACTTCGCGCGTCGAGATCCCCGGTGGGCTCGTCGAGTGCTAACACTTGGGGTCGTGACACCAACACGGTTGCCAACGCGGCTAACCGCCTCTCGCCACCACTCAAGTGATGCGCCGCACGATTCCCGGCGGTGTCAAGACCAAGCTCCTGGAGCGTCCGATTAGCGAGGGCCTCGGCTTCCGCAGGCCGCTTTCCGTCATTGAGCGGTCCAAACGCCACGTCTTCCAAGAGCGTGGGAAGAAACAACTGATCGTTGGGATCCTGGAACACCAACCCGACCTTCCGACGCACTGCTCGCACGGAGTTCTGGTTCACGTTCTCCCCGTCAATGCGCACGACGCCACGATCTGTCATCAGCAAGCCGTTCAGGTGCTGCAGCAACGTGCTCTTTCCAGATCCCGTCGGTCCAAGCAGCGCAACGTGCTCTCCTCGCTCAACCGAGAACGTGACACGCTCTAATGCGGGCGTACCGTCCGGGTAATCGAACGACACAGCCTCGAACGCGAGGATTGGCGTCATCAGGGCGCCACGTGAGCGAAGAGTACTGTGGCCAGGACCACAACGACCAAACCAGCAACGAGCACCCCCTGAAGGGCGTCCCAGCGAAGCGACTCGAGCGCGACCACCTCCCCCTGGTACCCGCGAGCGAGCATCGCTCGGTGCGTACGTTCTCCGCGGGCGAACGCGCGAGCAAGCCCGGCCGCAGTAACCCCGATCAGTAGCCGGCGGCGGCTGGCATTCCCGCCGCCGGCATTTCGAGATTTGGCAGCTCGCTGCAGTCGTTCCATCTCGTCCACGAGCAGGTAGACCAACCGATACGCCAGCGCCAACGACGTCGTCACCACGACAGGCAAGCGAAGTTGTCGGAACGCTCCCAACAGCTGGGGGAAGGTGGTTGTCGACACGAGAACAACTGCGGCACCCAAGGCCACCGTCGCCCTCCCGAGCACGAACCCAAAACGCTCGAGGCCTGCGTCGCTGATAGTCACAGGACCAATCCGCCCCACAGCGTTTCCGGGAACGAGAAACAAGAGGCCTGCCGACGCCACGAGCACAAAGACGAACGGGCCGGACATTCGCGCGATGATCGCCCGAGCCGGTAGGTGTGCAACTGCCGCAATGAAGACGACCAACGTGAACAACGCGAGCAACGGAATCCACGCTCCGAGGGGCAGGAGAGCCGCACCACAGGCAAGTGTTACCGTGCCAACCACGCGCGCCGTGGGTGTCGCGCGGGTGATCGGTGACGCGGTGGTCGCATATTGATCGAGATGATGAAAACTCACGAAGACACCCTGCGTTTGGCTCCGAATCGCACGAAGGTCCATATGACGAGGAAGACCACCAACACGCCAACGATGGCCGCGATCCACGCGCCACCGATTGGCGCTGCATACCCAGCCAACGGGCTCTGCAGGTACGACGTCGCCGAGTCGGAGACGCCAAGCCCCCGCAGCGTCGCTTCTAGCGCGTCGGGACGGGCGGACGCGATGTACGCCGCAGCTACCGCGAGGCCAGCCGACGTGAGGAGCACCACATAGGCCCACGGCTGCAGGCCGCGCTCTGCAGTGCCGTGTGCCGCAATCAGCCCTGGCCGCGAGCGCGCAACGAGCGCCAGGATCGCACCCGTCAACACACCCTCTCCTACTCCAACGAGCAGGTGCCCTCCCCCAACGGCCGCGAGCGCCGGAACCAACGGTACGGTATCAGAGAGGGCGAGCTCTCCGGCGACTGCAACCCCGACCAGCGTGGTTGACGCAAAGGCCGCCAGGCCGGCCGCCACCATGCGTCGACGTGACCCATCACCGGTCAGGCCCAGCACCCAGCAATAGAGCACAAACCCGACACCGCCGCCGATCACGGCCACGTTGAGCGTGTTCGCCCCAAGGGCGGCAATTCCTCCATCCTGGAACAAGAGCGCCTGCACCAAGAGGACTGCGAACAGCACCAACATGCCTGACCACGGCCCGACCAAGACCGCCACCAGCACGCCGCCCAAGAGATGGGCACTCGTGCCCGCGCCCAGCGGGAAATTGAGCATCTGCGCCGCGAACACGAACGCCGTCGCAGCCCCCAAGATCGGTGCTTCCCGCTCCTCCAACGTCCGCCGTGACCGCTGCACCGCAACCGCCAGACTGGCCGCGCTCACCGCCGCAGTGGCGGCAATGACCGGGGCGCTCAGAAACCCGTCCGGGATGTGTGCCATCACAGCGCTCCGAGCAAGGGCGAACGTAGACGCATGCGGGAGGTAATGCTGATGGTGGGAGTGGCCAGGGACGGAATCGAACCGCCGACACGCGGATTTTCAGTCCGCTGCTCTACCAACTGAGCTACCTGGCCAGGGCGGGGAAATCTACACGGCCCGACCGAGGACGGGACCCCCGCCGCACCGGCGCCCATCGCGACCCCTCACAGACTCCCACCTTCTCCATCGTCGTCGGGGCGCGGTGCGAATCGATCGAGCTCTGTAGCTTCGGGGTAGCGCGCTCGCATGGTCTCGATCACGGCCCGCGCGCGGTCGGGATCCTTCTTGACGGTCCGATAGATCTCCTCCAAGCGAATAGCCGCATTGATATCGACTTGCCGAGAGGTTCGCTGAGCAATGTGGCGTTCGAGCAAACGAATCAGGTCGTCGAGCGTGGGACGAGATTCCGCATCATCGACACCAACCCCACCACCCATGAACGTGCCCGTGATCCAACCCCCGAGTGGTTGCACCACGTGTTCGAGAAGGAGGTCCCACGCCCACCAGATCGCGCCGCATCCCCCGGCAGCAGCAAACAGCCGCGGCTCGGTCCGGACGGCGATGGCGACGACCAGTAGCGCGACCGTCGCGGTGCCAAACAGCAAGCGAACGATGCGACTCGCCGTCAGCGGGGGGGGCGGGGAAATCACGATCTCATCACACCACTTCCGTGGTCTCGCTCCTCATGCGAACATTGTACGACGTTGCCCGGGGCACCGAGTGTCGAGGCTCCTACATGAGAGAATACCAAGTTGCGATCATTCGGCTGTCGGGTACATCCCGAGAGGACGAAGAGTTGCTCACCGACCTTCTCAACGAGCGCGCCCGCATGGGCTGGACCAACCACGCCGTTCAGGTGCTGGAGGGCTCCAAGCTTCTCGTGATCTTCACCCGAGAGACCTGACGTCACCATTTCCGGACGTACCCCCTGCGGGGCTTCGGCCTGCCCGCCGTTAATCGTGCAGCCCCCGACTTCTCTTGAGGACCGACGGAGGTCTGGTGAACCCACGCTCAACGCCACAACGCTCCCGTACCCGTCGGGCGTATGACGGACGGCTCCTAAACGTGGACATCGAGACGGTACGGGCTCCGGACGGAACCGAGTTCGACCTAGAGCTGATTCGACATCCCGGAGCCGCCGCTGTCGTTGCCTTGCTGTCAGGCTCTGACGCAGAGGACCCGTCCGTACTTCTGCTCAAACAGTATCGGCATGCGGCTGGCGGATCCATATGGGAGGTCCCGGCCGGCGTCCTGGAGGTCGGCGAGGCCCCTGAAGCCTGCGCCAGGCGCGAACTCCTTGAAGAGACGGGTGCCCGCGCGGCACAGTTGGAGCACCTGACCACCATCTATACCACCCCTGGCTTCACCGACGAGCGAATTCATCTCTTCCTTGCCACCGAACTCACCGTCGAGGAACCCGACCACCAGGACGACGAGTTCATACAAGTGAGGGCCAAGCCACTGAGTGAGGCCCTGCGGATGGTCCGCGACCGGGAGATCGTGGACAGCAAGTCGATCTCGGCACTTTTCTTCGTGGCTGGATTCCGACTGGGATTGTAGGGGACGGTGTCCCCGCATGGGGACAGGACGGGTCCGCGAGATCGCGCCCCCTGCTGGAGTCAAGACAACATAAGCTGTTGTCGATGTTAGTTTTATGTGCCATGCCGATTCAGGGCTCTGTGAGGGTATGGATCGTGCTTCTTGGCTCGGTGCGAAAAGGAGGGTGCTCAGCGATTCCTTTCAGTCCGACGGAGGGCGTTCCGGCCTGGTCGGGACCCCGAGGAGCAGTCGAATGACCGCCAGCATCGAAATCCAGCAGCGGGCCAAACCCGCCGCGGCCCAGGAGGCCGCGCGCACCGACCGACTCGAGCTCGGCGAGCTCGAGGACTCGGGGGTGGTCGCGGCATACCTTGCGGGTCGGCCCCGAGCGTTCGACCAGCTCGTCGAGCGCTATCAGAAGCGGTTGCTCAACTTCGTGTACCGAACGATTGGCGACCGTGAACGCGCCGAGGACCTCGTACAGGAGGTCTTCATTCGCGTGCATCGCCACCTGCACCGCTTCGATCAGACCAAGAAGTTCTCTACGTGGATCTACACCATCGCGTCGAACCTGGCGAAGAACGAGCTGCGGAATCGCAGCCGAAGCCCGCTCGTGTATTTCCAGACGATCAGGAAGAACTGGGAGGCCGACCACCGGCCGCTCCAGTTCGAAGACAAGAACCACCGGCCTGAGGACCTGTTCCGCAAGCGGCACCTCCGGCAGTTGGTGGAGTGGGCGGTCGAACAGCTCCCGGAGCATCACCGCGTGGTGTTCGTGTTGCGTGAATTGGAGGGGAAGACCTACGAAGAGATCGCCGAGATCACCGATTGCAACCTCGGCACCGTCAAGAGTCGCCTCAATCGCGCCCGCAACCGGTTCGCACAAATCATCGGCCCGCACCTCGACTGACGTCGTCCGCCGAAAAGGGGCCGAAAGCGGGCCAGGTTGACCTTTGAATCACCTGGCCCGCTTCTCTTGCCACCTCCTGCGGAACTTCGCTGCCGACCCCTGGTACTACGCCTTGTGTCCCGGATTACCATGAGCTGCGTCGAGTTCCTCGAGTACTACTCGGACTATCGCGACGGGGTGATCACTGACCCGGTGCTGCGCCGTCGGTTGGAGCGGCATCTCAGAACATGCCGCACGTGTATGCGCTACGACGCCCGCCTGGCCCGAGGGATCACCGTTCTCCGCACATTTAGTGACCTCGAGCCATCGCGCGGCTTTTCCCAGACGCTCGCTGGCAGACTGCGCCGGACCGAGGTGGAAGAGGAAGACCCGGTCACGCCCGGTCGTCCAAGTGTGATGGTCGGTCTCATGGTGGCCGCGGCGCTGGCGCTCTTCTTCTGGGGCGGAGACCAGCCGCCGCAAGTCACCCCTGTCGCGGCGGGCCCACCGACCCCGCCCCCCCTCCCTGCGGTGGTTGCCAATGCGGGGATCCCGTTCGTGAGCTTCGCCAATCTCTCGGTCCCGTCGTTTGCACCCACGTCGCGGGCCCCGGGCGCCAACGACCAGACGTTCTTCACTCTCACAACAACCGCCCCCTAGCCGCCCGACAGCCTTTCTCGGACTTCCGGCAGTCGATAACTTCCGCCTACCATGGCGGCACCTCACAGCTTCGACTCCACGTATCGCGCCATTCGTCGCGGCACTTTCGTTCCGGTCTACTATCTGACTGGCGCGGAAGATGTGCTCAAGAGAGAGCTGGTCGACCTGTTGGTCGAGCGTATGACCGACCCGACGACTCGCGATTTCAACGTCGACTCGCGCTTCGCGGCGGACCTCGACTCGGAGAGTTTCACGGTACTCGTCGAGACACCGCCGATGTTGGCGGAGCAGCGCGTAGTTGTGATCCGTGACATCGACCGTTGGAGGAAGAACAGCAAAGTCCGCCAGGCGCTCGTGCGGTACTTGTCGAATCCGTCTCCCACGACGTTACTGGTGCTGACCCAAAGCGCCGGAGCCGACGCACACGCTGACCTTGCCCGCCTGGCTCACCATGTGGAAGTGGAAGGCCTCGACCCAGAGCGGCTGCCGCGCTGGGTCAAACGACAGGCCGAGCAGGTCGGCATCGTGCTGGCACCCGAGGCCATTCGCCATCTGATCGACTCCGTCGGCGCCGACCTGTCGCTCCTCGGGATGGAGCTGAACAAGCTGGCAGCCGCCAGCTCAGGAGAGACAATCGGCGCCGAGGATGTTGCGGCGCTGGTCGGCGTGCGCCGCGGCGAGACCGCGCACGACTGGAGCGCCGCGGTCATCGAGCGCGACATCCCTCGTGCGTTGAACATGTTGTCAACGGTGCTCGGGTCGACCGGCGTCACTGGCGTGCGACTGCTTATGCTCTTGGGCAGCCGCCTCGTCGGCACTCGGTTGGCCCGTACGCTTCTCGAGGCCGGCATCGCCCCGGGACGCCTCCCAGGGACGCTCTTCCAACATATTCGAGCCGCGCACGCCAGGTATCTACCCAACTGGAAGGCCGAGTCGGCGTCGTGGGCGAACGCGGCCCGACATTGGTCACTCGAGGAACTCGACGCCGCAATTGGTGCCGCGCACGACGCAGACCGCGCGCTCAAGTCGACTACCATCGCCGACGAATCAGACATCTTGGCCGACCTGGTGTTGCGGCTGAGTCATCGAAAGGCGGCCGCATGAATCGTGTGCTGTTCTCTGTTCTCCTGTTGTTCGCCACACCGGTGGCAGCCCAACAGGACTCGATCCTCGCGGCGGTGGTGCAGCTTGCGACCGAAGGGCAGAGCGATTCCGCGCGCGTCGTCGTGCGGCAGCAGCTCGCCCAACTCGCTCAAACAGATTCGATCTACCCGGGCGTGCTCTTCGTCGCAGGCGTGGTATCGACTGATCGCGATTCAGCGCTCACGTATTTTCGGCGAGTCAGTATCGAGTTTCCGCGATCGGTATGGGCCGACAGTGCGTATCTGCGTCTCGCGCAGCTGGCCTTTGCAGCTGGCGATGCAGACGCAACTATCCGCTCCAGCGAGCGTATCCTCTCCGACTATCCGCTGAGCGTATTGCGACCCGAAGCAAGCCTGTGGGCCGGCCGTGCACACCTCGAGTTGGGTTCTGCTGCCGACGGATGTCCGCTATTGGTACAGGCACGCGACAACGCCGGTGTCGATGTCGAACTGGCCAACCGGGCGGCCTACCACTTGCAACGCTGCACAGCCGTCCTGGCCACGGCTGACAGCGCCGCTCCAGACGCCGCACGGCCGGCGCAACCATCACCTTCGGGCAGTCCGGCCTTCAGCGTCCAAGTCGCTGCCGTCCAGACGCCGGCCGCCGCAGACCAGGTGATGCGTTCGCTCGTCGATGCGGGATACGAGCCGCACGTCGTGCGCGACGCGGACGGACTCTTCAAGGTGCGTGTAGGGCGCTACACAAACCGCGCCGCGGCGCAACGCATGGTGTCGACCCTCCGGCGCGCCCTCGGCGGCTCACCGTTCGTGGTGGAGCACCGGTGAGTGAACGCTCTCGCCCAGCGACGGGCACAGACACTCCGTTGATGCGACAATACCGGGACATCAAGGCACGTCACGCTGATGCGGTGCTGTTCTTCCGGATGGGCGACTTTTACGAGATGTTCGAGGAGGATGCCAAGCTCGCCGCTCGTGAGCTGGGGCTCACGCTCACGACACGCAACAACGGGACTGCGGCCGCCGTTCCATTGGCGGGCGTCCCCGTGAAGGCCGCAGGCGAGTACTTACGACGGCTCGTCGAGCGGGGACATCGGGTGGCCATCTGCGAACAGGTCGAAGATCCGAAACTCGCCAAGGGTATCGTACGACGCGAAGTCGTCGAAGTTGTGAGTCCGGGCGCCGTTACGGCGCACGAGTGGCTCGAGAGTCGACGCAACAACTTCCTCGTCGCGATCGCACCCGGCGAACCCAACGGGATCGCCGCGGTCGATCTCTCGACTGGAGAGTTCTTTCTGGAGTTGGCATCGGACGACGACCTTCCGGCGGTCCTTTCCCGGTACGATCCTCGGGAGCTCGTGGTTCCGCACACAGAGGGCCCAGGGGCGCCCCTTCCGAGTGGCATCGTGGTGACAGAACGCGAGTCATGGGACTTCGATCCGACGCAGGCCGAGCGAGACGTCGCGCGCTTGTTGGGACTCCATGCACTCGATGGGCTCGGCATAACCGACGCTGATCGGTCGGCCGTCGGGGCCGCCGGCGCACTGTTGCGGTACACTCAACAACTGCAGCCAGCCGGCCTTCCCCATCTGGCCTATCCCGTGGTGCGCCGTGAGGGCGCGACCATGCCGCTCGACGACATGACCTGCCGCAACCTCGAGTTGGTCGAACCGCTCCGCCCCGGGGATCGCGGCGTCACACTCCTCGACGTCATCGATCGCACGGTGACGCCGATGGGCGCACGACTGCTGCGCCAGTGGCTGTTGGCCCCGCTTCGCACGACCGCCGCGATTGACCGTCGACTCGACGCCGTGCACGTGCTGGTGCAGGACGACCGGGGCAGGGAACGGTTGCGCGAAGCGCTCGATGGCGTGCGCGACATCGAGCGGCTGGTCAGCCGGGCCGCCATGCGGCGGGCGAGCCCTCGAGACTTGGGCGCTCTCCGCGACTCGCTCGCACGCCTCCCAGACGTGAAGAGCGCACTCAGCGGATTGGGTGAGCGAGAACAGAGTCAAGAATTGGAAGAGCGGGTCGCCACCTTCGACCTGATGCACGACCTCACCGGGCATCTCGCGCGACTCTTGATCGACCGCCCGCCCGCAACACTCGGCGATGGCGACTCGATACGCCCTGGTGCGGACACGGAGCTCGACGAGGTCCGCGACCTGCGCGACGGCGGCAAACGTTACATCGCGAGCCTGCAATCCACGGAACGCGAACGAACGGGAATTGCCTCACTCAAGGTCGGATACAACAAGGTCTTCGGGTATTACATCGAAGTGACGAAGACACACCGAGCGTCCGTCCCGGAGCATTACGAGCGCCGACAGACGCTTACCGGGGCGGAGCGGTACATCACTCCAGAACTCAAGGAATACGAGTCCAAGGTGCTAGGCGCCGAAGAGCAGGCGCTCGAGCGCGAAAAAGTGCTGGTCGATGAGCTGTACACGACCATTGCCGATCGACTTGACCGGGTGCGGCGCGCTGCTCGCACCGCAGCGTCCTTGGACGTTTACGCTGCGTTTGCCGAAACGGCGGTCCGCGAACAGTATACACGACCGCAGATCACCGACGGTATCGAGTTGGACCTCCGTGGATGCCGCCACCCAATCGTGGAGCGCACGCTCCCGCCGGGCAAGTTCATCCCGAACGACATCCTGCTCGACCAGTCGGCACGCGTCATACTCCTCACCGGCCCCAACATGGCCGGGAAGTCCACGATCCTGCGTCAGGTGGGCCACGCCGTCGTGCTGGCACAGATCGGATGTTTCGTGCCAGCCGACGCAGCCTCTCTCGGCGTGGTGGATCGCGTGTTCACGCGAGTGGGCGCGAGCGACGACCTCGGCCGTGGACAGTCGACCTTTATGGTGGAGATGACCGAGACGAGCTCGATCCTGCATGCGGCGACGGCGCATAGTCTCGTGCTGTTGGATGAAATCGGACGCGGCACTGCCACGTTCGACGGCGTGGCGATCGCGTGGGCCGTGACCGAGCATTTGCACGATGTGGTTGGGTGCAAGACCATCTTCGCCACACATTATCATGAACTGACACAGCTCACCGAAGAACTGCAGCACACCCGCAATTTCAACGTTGCCGTGCGCGAGTCGGGCGACGACATCGTGTTCTTGCATCGACTGGAACCGGGTGGATCCGACCGGTCATATGGCATTCACGTCGGGCGGCTTGCGGGGTTGCCCCTGCCAGTGGTGGCGAGAGCCGGGCAGATCCTGGCGTTGCTCGAAGCTGGCCATCACGTGGTGGGCGCCACTCCACCTCCCTTGCCGGACGCCGACCAACTCGCACTGTTCCAACCCACATCGCACGCACTCGTCGACGAATTGCGCACCTTACAGCCCGAGGCGATGACCCCTCTCGAGGCCCTCAACCGCCTCGCGGATCTCAAACGCCGTGCGGAGAGCGAATGAAGCGTACGATACTCTGTGTTCTCGTGTGCTGTGCTGCGTGCACGCGCGGCGACGACACGACGGCCGACCAACCGTTCGACAGTACGCACAGGGGCTTCGACAGCCCCGTTACCCTCAACGCCGAGCCTCCAGTCCTGTATCCGCCGAACCTCTTCGACCAGGGCATCGAGGGCACCGTGGTGTTGCAGCTCTTCACGAATGAGAGTGGCGAGATCGTCGCTGATTCCACACGAATTGCTGAGGGCAGTGGCTTTGCCGAGTTCGATGCGGCCGCGCTCGCCGGTGTCGAGGTCATGCGTTTTGCCCCGGCGCGGCGCGATGGCACCCCGGTTGCGACATCTTTCCTCCAGCCCATCCACTTCCGCGTTCCCGAAGGCACGTCGACGGGAGGCTGATCGTGTCCCAACGTCATCGCCGTCCCTATGCCAATGTCCTCGAGACGGTTGGCTGGACGCCGCTCATTCGACTCACGAAGGTGGCCGCGGGCGTACGCGCGCCGGTCTATGGCAAGGCCGAGTTCTTCAATCCTGGTGGCTCCGTCAAGGACCGTATCGGCGCTGCGATCATCGAGGACGCGGAGCGGCGTGGTGTGCTCAAGCCCGGAGGCGTCATCGTCGAGGGCACGTCCGGTAACACTGGAGTCGCGCTTGCCCTCGCGGCAGCGCTCAAAGGATACCGCTGCATCTTCACGATGCCGGACAAAATGTCGCAGGAGAAGGTGCGGCTGTTGCGCGCCTTCGGCGCAGAGGTCGTGATCACGCCGACGGCGGTCCCGCCAGACCACCCCGACAACTACGTGGTCAAGGCCAAGGCGATCGCCGAGCGAACACCGAACGCAATCCTCGCCAACCAGTTCTATAATCAAGTGAACCCAGACGCTCACTACGCGTCGACCGGACCGGAACTGTGGGAGCAGACCGACGGCCGTATCACACATCTCGTCGGGGGCGCAGGAACGGGAGGGACGTTGAGCGGTACCGGGCGATTCCTCAAGGAACAGAACCCGGACGTCAACATCATTGTTGCCGAGCCCGAGGGATCGGTGTTCGGCGAGTACGCTCGCACCGGTACCCTCGTCGAAGGCCACCCATACAAGATCGAAGGCATCGGCGGTGACAAGATTCCCGAGACGCTGCACTTCGACTACCTGGACGAGTTCATCACCGTGAGCGACCGGGCCGCCTTTCATATGGCGCGCCGCATTACCCGCGAGGAAGGCCTCTTTGTCGGTGGATCGACCGGACTCATTGTCACCGCCGCGCTGGAGGTTGCCCGACGCGTCGACGACCCGACGGCTTGCATTGTCGCCATCC
>Ga0224512_10001274_pt1 | contig 24712 bp, 22 predicted proteins | sample SF_May12_sed_USG_4_FD_169103 | JGI IMG/M metagenome (GOLD analysis project Ga0224512, IMG submission 169103) | Sediment microbial communities from San Francisco Bay, California, United States - SF_May12_sed_USGS_13 | ecosystem: Environmental > Aquatic > Marine > Sediment | place: USA... | reverse complement strand
GACCTTCTCCGCAAACGGTCAAGAACTTGAATTAATTGCTGGCCGCCTTCGCCTCGGCGTGCGCTTCAATCAGCACGATTCGCGTGGGTTCGCCGCCTGTATCGAAGTAGCGCTTAATCTCAGCCGTCTGCAGATCGACGACTGCGATACGGCCCTCGTGAGGCAAGCTCACGTAGGCATCGCCGCCCATGGTCTTGATGTCCGGCAAAATAGCCTTGTCGACGTGCTCGTGGTAGTCGTCGGTAAACGGCTTCGAGACATTAACGCTGCGCAATAGCTCACCGCTCGCCCCGTCGCGGATCTGCAGCACCCCGCCGCGCGTCAGGCTGAGCAGCAGCTTACCGCCCTCTGTAGACCACTGCCGCATCGATGCGCCCAGCGACACTACTTCCATGGTGTACGGCTCGACGGCCGCATCGAATCGATAAATGATCGGCAGTGTGCCTTCCGTATAACCCCAGAGTAACCGTCCGGGGCCATGCAAGAATGCGCCCACCCGCTGCTGTTCCGGGTAAGGGATTCGGGCAACCACCTGGTTCATTTCGTCGCCGCGCGTACCGAGCACCATGATGTCGCGCATGCAGGCATAGAATAGCCGGCCGGTGGCTTTATCGTGCGCCTTGCCATGCACGACCGGGCAACCCTCGACACGGGTCACCTCTTCACCGGTCTGGCGATTCAGCACCTGTATGTAACCCTTGCGCAGGTGGCCGATATAGAGGTTTTCGCCGGACTCGATATAGAAGTAGTGATCCGGGGCGGCCAGCTTATAAGTTCGCGCGGGGACCGGCGCCAAGCCCGTGAAATCGCCGCTGTCCATGATCACCAGCTCGCCGGTGCCCTCCATTAGCAGCGCATCTTTGCCGCCGACGGTGATCATCCGGCTATCATCCCCTGGTCCGGGCGTGGCGACGGGAATCGTGCGGGCCACATACGGGGGGGTCATCATCCCGCCCTCACCAGAATCGATACCCGTGTGCACCACCGTCACCCAGTCATGATCCGTGTTGCGCCCGCGCATGGCGAACAGATGCCGCTCATCGGTGCTGAGCGCCAGGCTCATGATGTACGGGGGTGTCGACAGACGGCTCATCTCCGCGCCAGCCGGTAAATCCACCGATACGAGGTCACCGTTCGCTGCATCGGCGAAAAACATCCGCGCTTCGGCGTCTGACCCTTCGGCAACCCGATCTACCGGTCCATGCGACCATACGGCCGCAGGCCATACTAACAACAGTGTTAAATTCAGACATATCGCGAATAGTCGTGAGCGCATGGCTCTCCTCCTAGGAAATGGTTTTGCTGTAATAATTTTTACCAGCCGCAATGTTAATTGCTAAACTTTGAAAGTTCATCCGTATTTGCCGAAAACATATGTTTTGTACGCTGTGCGGCTGGACATTTGTTGGCGCCAGGAGGATTCTTAATGAGATACAAAGACCGGGCCCGGGGGGTTGCGCTGGCCGTCGTCTCCGCAGGCCTTTTTGCAGCGCTGCCAATATTAGAGTCCGGCGCGCATTCGGACGGCGAGGCGGGCCATCACGGGGTCAACGGCAAGTGCTCGGGGGGCAACGCCTGCAAGGGTCAGAGCGCTTGCAAGACGGCCGGCAGCCAGTGCGCGGGGCAGAATGCCTGCAAGGGTCAGGGTTTCAGCATCACCACCGAAGAGGATTGCGAAGCAAAGGGCGGCAGCTTCGAGTCCTTATGAGTGGACGGCGCCGGTCCAGGTAGTCCGTGTCACTATCGGCGCGCGGTGTTCTTCACGCAATGTTGTTCGTTGCTGACCGCCGTCAGCGCCAGTTGGAGATGTTGCGCCGCTGGAACAGCAGGCTATTTTGGCTCACCGCAATCGGCGCAGCGAGGGCGATGGCCACGCTGGAGAAAGCGTGGAAACACAGTGCGCGCGGAAGGCATTCGCTGCAGAGATCGGCCCACGTCGCGAGGCAATCAAGAGCAACAGCCTGCGTCTCAAGTTATCGCCTTATTGAAGATATCTTCTAGCAAGCTGCGCTTAATCGGGCAGCTGGCCAGTTCAGGGCATTTCCTTGATATACAAGTCCCGCTGCGGGAACGGAATCTGGATGCCGGCCTCGGCAAATCGCTTGTAAATCTCGCAGTTGAGTTCGTGTACCACGATACCGCGGCTGGCGGGCAACTCAATCCAGCAGAGTAGATCGAAGTCCAGGCTCGAGGCACCGAATTGACGAAAACGCACCCGCGGTTCGGGTGTGCTAAAAGTCTTTGGATGAGCCTGCGCAATTTCGAGCAGCACGTTCATGACGTGGTCGATGTCCGAACCGTAGGCGACGCCAACACTGACACGGACCCGATACCTGCGCGGTGGCCCACCGGCCTCGTTTACAATCTTGGCGCTGCCCATCACACCATTCGGAATGGAAACTTCGACGTCATCGCGGGTCAGCAAGCGCGTGCTGCGCAGACCGATGTTCGTGACTTCACCGCGTTCCCCGGTGTCGAGGATAATGTAGTCGCCGATTTTATAGGGCCGATCTGCCAGGATGGCGACCCCGGCAAATAAGTTGGACAGCGTATCCTGCGCCGCGAAGCTCAGCGCCAGGCCGACGATACCGGCCGAAGCCACCAGCCCGGTGACATTGATGTTCCAGGCGACGAGAATTGTATAGACGCCGGCCAGGAACAGGATGACGGCGACGGCATTCGTCAGCAACGGCTCGGTCGTTTGCTGGACGAAGCGGAAACGTCGTTCCTGGCGTCTCATCGCCGCCAGCAGCAGGCGCGACAAGCGCAGGCCGAACAAAAGCCAGATCAGGGCCAGCAGGGTCTGGATGACAGAGACTGTGGTGTTGCGCAATTCGGCGCTAAAATCCAAGCGGTATGTCGCCAACACCAAGCCGATCATGGCGACCGTGGTGAAGATCGGTCGGTGCATGATTTCCACGAGCTGATCATCCAGATGGGTCTTGGTTCTTGAGACCAGCTTGGCAATAAGTCCGCAGATCACGCGGTCAACGAGCGTCGCCAGCACGACAAATGCGACGATGATCACCAGGGCTTGGAGATACGGGTACGGTCGCAGGGCTTCGAAGCCCTGCCGGCCAAGCTCTAGAAATTCCTGCATAGGGCGCTATCGTGCATTATTCGAAACAGTAGAAGTCTATTCCAGGTCGGCCTTCAATCCATATGCGGGCTGGATACCCGTGATTATGGCCCGGAATCGCGACGGCAGCACAAAAAAAAGCGGCCCCCATCAATCGATCAGGGGCCGCAATGCGGAGGAACCGATGAATCAGAATATAGTTTCGCCCTGTGGCGCGGGTGCCTCATCGATGGCATAGGTCTTTGCGCCGCTGGATTCCGCGCTGGGTGGGGCGGCATTGCTGCTGGCGGTGCGTTTGCCGTCCGCGCTCCAGTTTAGCGCGGGGGCCCTGGCGGCGAGTGTTTCGATGAATCGCTTGGCGTGGACCGGGGTGGGTATATGATCGTCGCGAAGAATATTCTTCGCAGTTCCCTGGCCACTCTGATAATAGGCATAGTTCGCCTTGTGATCCATGCCGATATAGGCGCCTTCCAGCGATATGCCGGCGAACAGGCCCCGGTTGCGGGAATAGGAATAAATCTCGGCCTTCAGTCGCCAGTCAGTGGCTGCCCGCGTATGCCGACCAACCGGCCCTGCCGCAACGTTGGCATCACCGCCCAGAGTCAGTCTGCCTTTCTCTATGTCGTCAACGCTTTTGCGGGTCTTAAACACCAGTATGATGTCGGAGGATTGCGCGCCGAGCTGCCAACCAACGCTGCCAGCGCCCAGGTTAATGAAAGAAGGATTGCTCCAGCGGCCGTCCGGTCGGCGCACCACGAGAACACCCTGGCCGTAGCTGCCGGCAATCACGAATCCCGCCTTGATCACGCTGGGGATTACCGCGACGGCGTAAGCATTATTCAACAGGCTCGGGGGTATCGATTGTTCGGGTATGCGGGAGATCTGTTCCAGCACCCCGGTGGCCGCATCGACACGGCGATCGAGCGAGGCTGCGGCCATGGCCGAACTCACCGAAGTGATCAATAGAACGGTAATCAAGCCAATTTTCAGTCTCATCATTTCAATTCCTCAAAGGTCGCTTTGCTGCTCGCGGTCCTTCTTGATGAGACCTTCCGAGCGGTTCATCACATCCAAACAGATGACCGATCGAACACCCTGTCGGGTGAATGTGCGTAAGTTAACCGAAATCAATCTCTTATGAAAGTCTTTTTTATTTTTCTTGAGGAGGTCGCGGTAAGCTGCTGTAAATTACTTTTTGGCGCGTCGCGGCCGACGGTTGCGCCCCCAATTTAAGCTCTTTAACATGCCGGATTCATCTTTGGCATTCGAAATCGCGCTGTCCGCAGCTGTCCCGTCTGACGGCCGGAAAAAGCAACGATAACAAAGGCTTGCAACAAGGAAGAATAGTGTCTGTTTTTGCAGTGCGTCTCTTGTTAAATCGCGGGCTGATATTTTTCAGCCTGTGGCTCGCCTTGGGTTTTAGTGCATCGGTTTATGCGGGCCCATGGATTTCGCCGGGCGATTCAGCACTGCGCAGCGATATTCTGGTGCTCTCAGATGCCGGCGTTATAAGCGCGCCGGTATCGACCTGGCCGTTGTCCTGGGGCGACATCGCGGCGTCCCTGGAGGAGTCAACCGATGATCTGAGCCCCCATGAACTGGCCGCATGGGCGCGCTTGCGGCGCCGCGCCGATGCGGCCATGGTCACCGACCAAGGCGCATTCAGCGGTTACGCTTCGCTGGCGGAAAATCCGCGGCAGATCAGAACTTTTGAGGACGGTCCCCGGGAAGACGCGGAAATCGGGATTGGTTTCGCCTGGACAGGTGACTGGTTTGCGTTGGATCTGCAGGGGCAGTGGGTCAGCGATCCGCTCGATGGTGATGAGTGGCGCGTCGACGGCAGCAACGTCGGGGTCGCGCTGGGTAACTGGATGTTGGCGGTCGGGGCGATGGACCGATGGTGGGGGCCAGGCTGGCAGGGCAGCCTGATATGGGGGAACAATGCACGGCCCATTCCGGCCATTTCGCTGGGGCGCAATTCCACGCAGGCCTTCCAGACCAAGTGGCTCAGCTGGATCGGTCCATGGGATCTGGAATTAGACTGGGGCTTTTTGGAAGAGGAGCGTGAGATACCCAATGCGCAGGTTTTCGGCATGCGCTGGAACTTCAGGCCTTTTTCCAGTCTGGAAGTTGGACTAAGCCGCACCGCATTGTGGTGTGGCGACGGTCAACCCTGTGGCCTCGATACCTTTATCGACGTGCTGGCAGGCAGCGGGACCGTTAATGCCTTCGATCATATGGGGGGATACGATATTCGCTGGTCCGGCGCGGTATTTGGCACGCCGGTCGCCCTGTATGCGCAATGGATCGGTGAAGATGGAGAATGGCTGCCATCGGATTTTCTGGGACAGTTTGGCGCTGAGACTTCCGGACACTGGGATGCACTCGGAAGTTATCGTTTCTATCTCGAGTGGTCGGACACGGAATGCGACTTTCGTTTTCGGCGCAGCATTCGCAATGACAGCGGGCCGGGTTCTCCAGGATGTGCCTATACGAATAGCCTTTATAGAACTGGTCAGCACTACAAGGGCAAGAGTTTTGCGCATAGTTTCGATGGCGACGCCAGCGTGTTTACCCTGGGTGGTATGTTGACCGATAACAGTGATTACTCGTGGCTGGCGACTTTCGCGATCGGCAATATCAATCGACGCAGTGCCCGGCCGAATACCGTGGCCGATAATAAAACCCGCTACCGCGAAGTTGCATTGAGTCACCGCAGAACGATTTGGATCGGTGAGTTGCTGGCGGGCGTGGGCTTCGATTATCGAAAAAATACCGTGACCGGAATAAAGGATGAGGACATTCGCGTTTACGTGGAGTGGGGCCTGTCCTACTAGCCTGCAGGGTTCGCCATAGTCCGTAAGCTCGGGCTAGGTCTCCGCGCCGCTGTCAGCGTCTTTCTTCTCACGCAGTAATGCGGCCAGTTGCCTGGCCAGCACACCTGCGACAACTTGATTCCCCAGTGGCGTCAGATGCCGGTCGGCAAAATAGTACAGAGGGCTTTGGGTCTGTTCTCGGGCGGTGCGCATGTCCGGCAGCAAATCGATATAGCGGATATTCAGTTCAGTGCAAACCCTGTCTAACTTTTCCTCTATTTCGCAGGCTAGTGGTTCGATGCCTGCTATGCGCGCGCCCGGATCCACGCGGCTCTGGCCGGGAATGGATATCACGACGAAATCCGAACCGAGTTCTTCGGCGCGAAGCCGGAGCATGGCGAGATAGCTGCTGGTCAGTGTCCAGCCCGCTTCATAAGTATCTGGCCAGGCCTGACGAGAAGCGCGACGAACGCCTCGTTATTGGATGACCCCTCGCCGTAGGTGAAAGAGTCACCAAGAAATAGCACGCGTTTTTTTATCCCGGCCGGCCGCGTACGATGGTAGAGCCTGTCCCCCCGCAAGCCCTGTGGTGTATGTGAAAAACTGGTTTCGTACTCGGAGGTGTAGTGTTTTCCGCTTACGCCCGGTCGGGGCGCGACCCGGCAGTAGGGATGGGTTTCGCCCATTGGGGTTGAGCGCAGGGTTGGCGGCGTCCAGACGATTCTGAGCGCGATTTCCGCCAGCAACAATGCGCTGCTGAAACTGATCAATATAGTCAGTATCGAAAAGACGAGACGGCGCATTGTGTTTGCATTATAAACACAACGACCGGATACGATCGGTCATTGAAAATCGTTTTTTTCAGCAGCTATTCAGTCATAGTTAAGGTTGGTGGGTGTATGCTCAAAATATCAAACGCAGACGTAGATGCTTCAAATTGCGCGCCAATCATGCATTATGGACAATGCAGCCTATGAGCTTCTCCAGATTTTTCCTGATTGCCTGGTTAGCAGTCGTCGTCACTGCGGGGCCAATCCGCGTCAGCCTGGCTCAGGGCACACCTAAATACTCCCTCGATGAGGCGGTAACCATCGTCAAGAAGGACTTTAGCGGTCGCGTGCTGCGGGCGACGCCGAAGCAGCAAGATGGGCGAACGATTTATGAGATTCGCATTCTTACGGACGACGGTCTGGTTCGAACGATTATATTCGACGCTGAGAGCGGCCAGGTGGAATAGCGATGCGACTGTTGATCGTTGAAGACGATGCAACACTCCGTCAGTCGTTGGCAGAAAACTTGCGCGAGAAAGGGTTTACCGTGGATGAGGCCGCGGATGCGAACCAAGGCGAATATTTCGCCGCAGAGTTTGCCGTGACCCTGGCAATTATTGATCTGGGGCTACCCGATCGCGCCGGGACAGAGCTGATCGAAGCGCTCAGAAAATCTGGAAAGGCTTTTCCAATATTGATTTTGACCGCCCGGGATCACTGGCAGGACAAAGTAAAGGGACTTAATGCCGGTGCCGACGACTATGTGGTCAAGCCGTTCAACCTGGATGAACTCACGGCACGGATCAATGCGTTGCTCAGGCGTTCGGCCGGGCATGCCCAGCCCATCATTCAGCAGGGACCGCTGGCGCTCGATACGCGTTCGGAGGAAGTCCTGGTTGAGGGCCGGCCGATAAAATTGACTGCCTATGAATATCGCCTGCTGCAGATGCTGATGATGCGCGCCGGCCAGATTATCACTAAGGCCGAATTGACCGACCAGCTGTATGATCAGGATTTCGAGCGCGACAGTAATGTCGTCGAAGTACTGATTACCCGGTTGCGTAAGAAACTCGATCCCGAGCGCGCGCTGGGGCTGATTGAGACGGTCAGAGGCAGAGGTTATCGCGTCCCTGATTTTGGGGATCAGGGCGGAACCGCCTGATGCCGGTGCCTGCAAGGTCGCTGAGTACCCGTCTCCTTGTCACCATGATGCTGTTGCTGCTGGCGGCATTTGCACTGACGATCTTTCTGCTGGATACGATATTCCAGCGCGCCAGTGAAAACGCGATAAAAGATCTGCTCGAAGTGCAGGTATTCGCGTTGATCGGTCTGGCCGAACCTGATTCGCAGGACCGACTGACATTGCCGACTCAGCTTCCCGATGCGCGCCTGAGCAGTCTGGGATCGGGACTGTATGCCGAGATTGTGGACGAGCAAGGTGGCCGGGTCTGGCGTTCGCCGTCGGCTATTGGCATGGGGTTGGCCGATGGCCTGTCGGTCGGATCGGGTCAACGCGTGTATCAACGACGCATGCTCGCAGATGGAACGGAGGCCCTGGTCCTGGGTGTCGGCATCACCTGGGAACTGGTGGGCGACGCGTCGTATGGGTTTCAGGTCTATGTCGGTGAGAATCTTGCCGGATATAACCGTCAGCTCACCCGATTTCGGCAGCAACTTACGAGTTGGTTCGGCGTCGTCATGCTGGCGCTGTTACTGGGTATCGGCTTGCTGTTGCGGTGGGGATTGGCGCCGTTGCGGCGCATGGCCAATGAGATCTCGTCGATTGAAAACGGTCGCGTTGCAGAACTGAGTGAGGACTATCCGCGTGAACTGGCGGGCGTTGCGAGTAATATGAATCGGCTGATCAAGTCGGAACGGCAGCGGATCATGCGTTTTCGCACGACCATGGATGATCTTGCGCACAGCCTGAAGACCCCGATTGCGGTATTGCGCACAGAGTTGGAGCGCCATGATCCGGATCACGACACGCTTCACGATCAGGTTTCCCGAATGCAGGGCGTGGTCGACTATCGATTGCGCCGCGCGGCGGCGACCGGCCCCCGTACGCTGGCCCGGCCGCCAATTGCGATTGCACCGATCTGCCGAGAGATCGCCAGTAGTCTGCGGAAGATCTATCGTGAAAAAGACGTGCAATGCGATATGCATATTCCGGACGGGGCCAGTTATGCGGCCGAGCCGGGCGATCTTTACGAATTGATTGGAAATTTGCTCGACAACGCCTGGAAGTGGTGCGCGGGTCACGTGGAATTAACGGCGAAACGCAGCGCCTCAAACGAAAGCCCCCGTCAAGCGGAGTTCGTTTTGACCATCAGTGATGATGGCCCGGGTGTGTCCGACGATCAGGCAGCTACGATACTGCATCGCGGTGAAAGAGGCGATCGGCGCGGCGATGTGCCGGGCCAGGGAATTGGTTTGGCGGTTGTCGCCGAGATCCTCGAATTGTATGGCGGCGCCATAACTGTTGCACGTTCAGCAACGGGCGGCGCCGAATTCGAGTTGCGTCTTCCGGCGTAGCTTAATTTACTCCCCGTAATGGTGTCTATCGGTCACAGCCTGCATTTGCCTGTGACGCAACGGACTATGCCGAATCCTGTCGACGCCCGCGCGCTATTCCGGCCAGTGCCGATTAAATCGTGCCGGACACGATAGGATCGAACGCGGTCAGGCTGTCGCGCAGAGTCACGCTACCCAGACCATGATTCGGAAAGTAATTAGCGGTGCTGAAAAGACCTTGCTCGCCGTGCAGCGCCATGTAATTCAATATCACCGTTTCGACGAGCAGGTTGACGGCATTCGCTGCCGGCGTGCCGGAAGTCGCCACGGAGGCGTCGCTGCTGAAGTAGCCGATCTGCTGGTGGAGTTCCGGGGCGAGCCCGTCACCGCTGAAAAGTTGTGGCCGCCCCCCTGGGTTGTACACCATGAAGAACGATGCTGCGGTCGACGAGTTATCGCCGGTCCAGACGCCCTTGCCCCGGCCGTCTATCGAATTGTCCAGGGTTCCGTTACTGGCCACCGAGCCATCGCTGAACACATAGACCATTAGCGGCACACCGGCGCCGTTATTCGCCCGGGCTGCATATTCCAGGCAAGCACCTATACATCGCCCCGCACGAATGTCCCTTATCTCACCCGTTGCGCGTTCGCCCGTGTGATAGTCGTAGCCGCCCATCGTAATGCAGCCGGCGCCGGCGAAGCCGTTGACGACCAACTTCATAACTGCGGCGGTCTTGCGGAATTCGTCGTCGCTGTCGAATTCTGCCTGGCTGAATATGCCGCTGGGCCCGACGATAGCCGGATCCAGCGCCGGGTTGAGGGTGGACGGGTCACCGAAGCGATCGGCGATGTCGGCAGATTTCAGGTATCCGCATTTGACCAGGTCTTCGATGACCTGATCCTGCGTAACGTCGATACCGGCACTGACATTTTGCATTTTCATGTCACTGATTCGGTAGATCGATTCCATGACGGCCACGGCGTCATCCTGTCCGAGCAGACCAACGAGTTGGCCGGTGTCGACCAGGCCGGTGACGTCACTCGGGCGGTCCACCTTGGAGGGGCGTGCTTCCAGGTTAATCATCGCTTCGGGCGCCATGGAATTGCCGCCGGAATCGGAACTGCGTGAGCCGATCAGGGTCAACAGTGATCCGTCCGCACCCGCGCGGTTGATGCCGTACATCGGGTTATGCGGATTATTTCCCGTATCGTTATCCGAGCGGGCCGGTATGATCGCGCCGTTCGAATTGGCCGCGGTTCCGCCACTGATGCTGGCGTTAATGCCGCGCAGAAAGGCACTGTCCGTATGGAAAGAGAGCCCCAGCGTCGAGTCAATGTGATCGAGCCCGGTATTGGGATCGACAACCGGGGGTATCATGTCGCCGGGTATGCCCAGCTTGCTGTACCCTGCGGTGCTCAGAAAATCAAGTTGCCCGCCCTGTTGACCGACCAGCACATTGGAGCCGGCGATATTGGCGCCACCGGCCAGGTCGATACAGATGAACGGGATTTTACCCGCCCCGAGCACGTTGATGCCGCATGGACCGCGCAGTGGATCAAGGTCACCGGACAAGGCAGCGTAAGCCGCCCGTGGATCAGCAAACAAACTGAAGACGCTGCCGCCAAGCAGCGTAGCCCCACCCGCCATGAACCCCTGGGAGATCAGCTGTCGCCGCGTGATTGGCCGCGGGTGATCGGGATGCCGCAGCGGCTCGCAGGGGCTTAATCTGTTACGTCTTTTCGCCATTGAACTGTTCGCTCATCAAAAACAATGCTATTGCACGACCGTGACGGCACTGCCAAGAATGCCTGCGCAGACCGCTTTGGTAATGTCTGCGGTGCGCTGCGGTGATGTGCCGCCGGTCGCAATGAGTGTGTCTATAAGATTGGTGTAGTCCACTGTGACCACGTAGCCGAGTTCGTTCTTCACAGCGGTGAAGTCCGGTTGCGTTCCTATACCGATGCCCATGACATTGTCGATCAACGGATCGAGGACATCGTCACGGTCCGTACCGGCGAATGCGGCGGCAGGACTTAAACTGAAATCAAAATTCGGGAAATATGCGTCCCGCATCGAGGTGTTTTCGATCAGCGCGTTGCAGTATTCGATTGCCAGCTGAGCAATCGCGACTTCCTGCGCTGCTGCGAAGGTTTCGATCGACGGCGTCGACGGAAGTTGCTGACGGATCGTATCGTACGTCGTCTTGACGGTAGACTCGGTTGTCGGAACACCTGTAACGACCGACATCGTGAAATTGATTTCGTCGAAAGTGCGCAGACCGATCGCTGACACCGGTGTTCCATCAGTCGGCACAGGTACCAGTGGCGCTGGTTCGATTACGACGTTCGTATTAGTGCCCAGCACTTCAAAGGTCAGGAAGAATTCATCGGAATCGGGCCCTTTCTCCAGCGAAATGATGGTGCCGAGGTCAGACAGAATCTGTCCGGACGGAGTGTAAGATCCGCTGCTAACCACCGTGTCAATGTTCGCGAATGCCTGGCCTACCGGCGCTTCTCGACCATTGATGCCGATACGCATGCCTTCAATATCGATGTTGTCCGGCTGCGCGGTTGGATCCAGGCTGATGAACATCGGCTCAGTGAACAGATAGCTGTAACTGTCGAACTGGCTCGCCTCAAACACGATGTAGGCTTCCGGTACGTTTACCAGGTCACCCACGAAGAACAGCAGGAAAAACTTTTCACCGACGCCGATCTCGAAATTTTGTTGAATCTGCTCCGGGGTCAACACCCGGTTGTGGATGGCGACCATGCGAATGGAGCCTGCCCACGGGCGATCTCCGGAAACCTCGTTACCGAGGACAAATGCGAAAGTGTCGTCCCAGTCCGCGAGCGTAGCGCCGACCATCGGATCCAGGTCGTCAGTGAATACGCCGTTCACATAAATACTGCGTCCGTTGACCTGGTCATAGTTCATCACCACATGTTGCAGGGTGGCCTGCAGGTCCTCATCCGCATCCGCCGTGGACAATGCCGGATCTCCATTGCCATCGGTGCTGCTGCTGCGGTTGAAGAAATCATAGTTATACAAGGTTTGCCCAAGATTGAAATTTCGCGCCATCGTGCCGGCCGAGTAACTGACAATGCGGGCATCTTCCTGGGTGACATTCCCGGGTACCACCCAGGCCTCGACAGCGTATTCGTTGGTTGCCGTGATCAGGTCATGCAGTTTCTTGCTGGCGACGGTTGATCCCTGCGCTTTGCCGTTCGTCAGCGCAATGCCCCAGCCGCCTACCCAGCTGACACCACCGGACAGCGTTAGATCGATCGCCGGGTTAACCCCGCTGGTGTCAAAGGCGGTCATGCCCTGGCCGGTTTTGAACTCCCAGAATGCGATCTGGTTAGCTTCATAGCGGTTGCCACCGCTGGCTATCGTACCGTCATAGAGCTTGAGCGCTTTACTGATGACCAACTGTGGGTCAACCGCCGTTAATAGAATCGTATCGGCGTAGGTCTGTATGGCCAATTGCATTTCCGCAGAGTTACTCGCGCAGTCATCCCAGCAGTTATGAAATTCGTCGCGAAGCCGCACCACGAGCCGAGAACTCGCCGGGTCATCGAGGTTGATCTTTGATTTCACGGCGTCATAGGCCACGTTGACGTCCGCATCCGCGAAGAATGGTGTCTGCGGAGTTGTCGCAGCCGAGCTATGGCAATCCGAACAGTACGTCGTCAGTAAGTCGTGAATACCGCCGACCGCACCGAACCCAGATGCATCCGCCGGAAAGTTCTTGCTGTTTCCAACGTCCTGAATTACCGGCGCCTGGAGTTCGATCTGCCGCGTGCCACCGGTACCGGCGGCGCCCGCCCACGACTCAATCCAGGTGGTCATGATGTCGGCGCATGCAGTTGCGCTGCTCAGCCAGCAGTGATGATCGCCGCCGACTCTGGTTACCAGCCGCGAGTCGGATGGTGAAACGAGATCGACCAGCGGATTGGCTTCCGCGTATGCCAAATTCACATCATCGCTTCTGGCGAACATCGGATTTTGACCGCCAGTATCACTATGGCAGGCACCACAACGATTGTCGGGCCGCACATTCTCCCAGACATTGATCATAAACGATTGGACATCGGCAGTAGCCGCAGCTGGACCCGTGTAACTGGATAAAGATGCCGTGGCGGATGGCGGTAGTTGCGTCGTGTCGGCGCCGCCGCCACAGGCAGTCAAAATCAGACTGCCCAGAAGCATCGTGACGATGCCAAAAAACTTACACAGGTGCTGGCTTTGATTTTTGATCAATCGCATTCTTAACTGCCTCTGCAGTAAACCGCTGCTTCGGCGAAGACTTGCTTCATGCGGTAACCGCCGCCTTTGAAAGACGACACCATGGTGTCAATCTGAGATCGGTCAGTGCCATCTACGGGATCACGGAAGCAGACGTTGCGAAATACTTTCGTCACCTGGCAGCGAGCGAATGCGTCACTATTGGCTAATTCGCTGCCCATCGAGGCAGCACCATTGCCGCTTCCGGATAAACCGTTATCCCAACCGAGCAGTGCATTGGGACCGCTGCGCCAGTAGTTATCCCAGTGATCGTCCGGCGTGATGTAGCCGTATTTGAAATTGTCCGCGTTGATAAAATACTTGGGTTGAACTTGCCCGGGCGTGTAAACGATGCGCCCGGCAAGCTCGTCGTAATTGTAGTAAGCGAATGCCTGGGCCATCGGATCCATGCCGTTGTGACAACCGATACAGTTGTTCATGAAGATGCGGCTGTCGCCACCAGGGCTTCGCGATACATCCTGCCGGATCCGATCGGGAATTCGTGTCGTGTCTTTCACCTGTTCCATGTCGTTGCACATGTGGTTCAGCATGGTGAAGCGGAACATCGCGCGGTTGGTTCCGGCGATAAAAAATGCCTTGGCGGCAGCTCGCGTGGTCATTACGCCCGCGACGCCGGTGCCGGGCAGATCGGTTACTTGTGTCTGCAATCGGGAAACGAGGTTGTTCTGCAGGTCGATACCTTGCTGCTCCAATGCAACATAGTGATCATTATTCGTCATCGAGTACGCCGGAAGACCCAGGTTAGGATCACCGATATAGACAAGATCGGCGGACAGCAAGGTATTGAACGGCACGTCGTCTCGAACCATGCCGATGACCGTAGCCGTGTAATCGTTCAGATCCGCAAAGACATCCTGGTCCCGATTGGTCCATGGCGTAGCGAAGTTTTTCAATGTTACCGTGTAAAAGGCACTGTTCGACAAGGCGCGATTGGCAGCCGCCAGCGCATTCCCGCCTAGAATATCCGCTTCCATGTCGTCGAGAACCTGGTCACTCGGCGGGACGCCTGCCAGCCGATCATGAATTCGGCGGGCCTGATCGCGCTCGTCTGCGGACGCTGGCAAACAACACAGAGCCGCAATCAGATAAATACCAAATGCCAGAATAATCGATGCGCTTTTGCCGGACGCAAAAACGCAAAATCGCTTCATTCGTAAATTAAAAACCATCAACACCCGCCCAAAGTAGGTGGCGCATTGCGCGCCGTGCGTTATTTATCGCCTGCATGGCATCTGGTTTCTGTGATCACCTTAACGGATTTATGAAATTCCGATGTATTACGTTACATGTCGGGCCCATCTGTATCCGCCGATGGTTAAGACTAGCTGCTCACTGCGAACAGTAGTGACAGGCTTGGTTGCGTTTTTTGCGACGGCCTGCCGGGCAGCGCCGAGATATTTTGCTCATTCTTCGGGGTGGGACGCCCGGAGAATGAACGCGAGCCGATGCCAATTTCGTTGGTTCGTTTGATTGAAAAAGTCATGGGCGACTTTTTCGATAGGGATGTTGTTGTAGGGGTATTGGATGGCAGTATGTTTGAGTAACTGTCGTGCGAGAGTTATCGGCGCGTTTGCGCCACTCTTGTTATTTGTTCTGCCAGGTTGCGGGGGCAGCGGCGGTGGCGTGGACCTGGCCGGCGGGCAGGGCCCGGACCCGGTCGTGGTCGATATTCCCATTGCGTACGTAAAGCGTCCGGTACCGGTGGATGATCAGGGTAACGTCGAGCCATCCGACGCTCGCGAGCTCATCACCTTTAATATAGGTGCAGATCTTTTTGTTCGGGAGCGGGCGTCACCAAGTGCGATAGAGCGCAATATCACGGAAGCAGAAACCCAGGGTCTTGGTGATATTCGCGATCTGGAAGTTTCTTTTGACGGCACACGGATCATTTTTGCCATGCGCGCTCAGTTTATCGAGGGCGCGGACGAGGAAGATCAGCCGAAGTGGAATATCTGGGAATATGACAGAGACGCCGACTCGCTAACACGCGTCATCGCGTCCGACATCACGGCCGAAGCCGGTCATGATGTGGCTCCACATTATCTGCCGGACGGACGGATCATTTTTTCTTCGACGCGGCAACGACAGTCCAGCGCGATTTTACTCGATGAAGGAAAGCCACAGTTTTCGGCGCTAGACGAGGACCGCGACGAATTCGCTTTCGTCCTGCACGTTATGAATGAGGACGGCAGCGATATCCATCAGGTTTCCTTCAATCAAAGTCATGATCTCGATCCGACGGTAATGAGTGATGGCCGGATCGCTTTTGCACGCTGGGATCACATGGGTGGCAACAACGCGATCGATGTGTTCACGATGAACCCGGATGGCACTGGGCTCGAGTTGCTGTACGGTGTGAATAGCCATGATACCGGCACCGGCGGCGCCACCATTCAATTTCTGCAGCCACGTGAAATGCCCGAGGGCGGACTCGTGGCAATTATCAGGCCGTTTACGGTCGACAATTTCGGTGGCGACATCATCACGATCGACACGCCGAATTACATCGAGAACGCTCAACCGACAGTGACGAACCAGGGGGTTCTTTCCGGACCTGCTCAGGCGGCTGCGGTCATCAATGACGTTCGAACCGACGGCACGATATCACCGGGTGGCGTATTCAGTGATGTTTACCCGCTATGGGATGGCACCGACCGCGTCTTCGTCAGCTGGAGCCAGTGTCGACTCGTTGAACTCAGCAACCAGCTGCCGGTCATCGTGCCGTGCACGACGCAGCGGCTTGCTGATCCGAACGCGCAGCCGGCACAACCCTTATACGGAATCTGGATTTATGATCGTGGCGACGATACGCAACTCCCGGTGCTGACGCCCGAGGAAGGCTTCATGTACACCGATGTGGTCGCCGCGCAGTCCCGGACACCGCCACCGGTTATTTTTGACAAAGAGACAACGGGTGAGCTTGACCCGAATCTGGTTGCCGAGGGCGTTGGGGTGCTCAATATCCGCAGCGTCTATGACATCGACGGGATGGACCAGGCTGTTCCGGATATTCCTGGCCTCGCCGATCCGGCGCAGACGACGGCCGTGGAACGCCCGGCGCGATTTCTGCGTATCGTAAAAGCTGTTTCGCTGCCCGATGATGAGGTACGCGACTTCGCGAACACGGCTTTCGGCCGCAGCGCCGCGCAGGGCATGCGCGAAATTATTGGTTATGCACCGATCGAACCGGACGGCTCAGTCGTCGTGAAGGTGCCGGCAAATGTTGCTTTGGCCATCAGTGTATTGAATGAGTCGGGCCAGCGCTTTACGGCGCGTCACCAGAACTGGTTGCAGGTGCGTCCCGGAGAAGAGCTGCGCTGCATCGGCTGTCACGAGCCGGGCAACGGTGTATCGCATGGTCGGGCTGAGGCTTTTGACAGCGCCTATCCGGGCGCAATAAACGCGGGTCAACCTTTTCCGAACACGGACTCTGCCATCTTCGCCGATGTTGGCGAGACGATGGCGGAAGCGCGGGCGCGCATTAGCTGTGCGACCGATTGCAGTGCGATCACGCCGAGCGTCGATGTCATTTATGACGATGTCTGGACTGACGAGGCGGCGGCGGGACGGCCGAAGGACGTTAGCTTCAGCTATCTGTATGCGGATCTGCTCACTGCCACGGCACCCGTTTCTGACGCCTGCCAGACGAGCTGGACGCCAGCGTGTCGCATCGTCATTAACTACGAAATGCATATTCATCCGTTGTGGGAGACGCCACGCTTGGCTGCGGATGGCATAACCGACATTACCTGTACGTCGTGTCACAACACGGTCGATGCAATGGCCGTTCAGCAGGTGCCGGCTGGGCAGTTAGACCTGACCGGCGGTCCGTCGAACGAGCAGGCCGACCACTTCATGTCATACCGGGAATTGCTGTTCCCCGACAATGAACAGGAATTGATAATGGGTGCCTTGCAAGACAGTGCGGTCCAAATTGGAATAGATCCCGCCATGTCGGTTGCCGGCGCGCTGGCGTCCGGTCAGTTTTTCAGCCGCTTCGACGCAGGCAGCACGCATGCCGATTATCTGAGCGATGCGGAATTGAAAATGATCGCTGAGTGGCTAGACATAGGTGGTCAGTACTTCAATAACCCGTTCGACGCACCGATCAATTGAAGCATGAAAAATCTAACCGCCATGCTTCTCCTGATTTTGCTGTGCGCTTCTGCAGCCGCTTATGGTAAGGATCGATTTTACAAAGTCGTTGTCCAGGATGCGTACATCGAAATGCATACCGGGCCCGGCGGTGGCTACCCTGTTTTTCACGTCGTAGATCGCGGCGAACTACTGGAGGTCCACAAGCGCCATACCGATTGGTTCAAGGTCAAAACACAAAAAGGTATTTCGGGCTGGGTTGGCGCGGAACAGCTCGCCAGGACGCTGGAGCCGGACGGCAGCCCGACGATCATCAAGCGGCCAAGCCGGGACGATTTTCTGGCGCGTCGATGGGAAGCGGGTGTGCAGCTCGGTGACTTCGACGGCGCGAACGTGATTTCCACGTATGTCGCCTATCAATTCACCGAAAATATTTCTACCGAGCTGTGGGGTAGTCACCTGAGCGGTGATTTCTCTGACGGCTGGATGCTCAACGCCAATATTGTGCATCAGCCGTTTCCGGCCTGGCGGATTTCGCCATTTTTTACTCTCGGGACCGGCGTGCTTCACATACAGCCCAAGGCGACATTGGTACAGGTAGAAGATCGCACCGATCAGGAGGCGCATGCAGGGTTCGGCGTGCGCGCACATTTGGGCCGCAGATTCATGTTACGAGCGGAATACAAGAGTTACGTGGTGTTCACCAGTAGAGACGAAAACGAGGAAGTGGACGAATGGAAAGCAGGCTTCGCAGTATTCTTTTAAGGACCGTTCTACTCATCATTGTCGTTGGCGCTCTGCCCGGCTGCGCGAGTAAGTTAACGACGGATAGCGGGGATGATGCCGAATCATCGGTCATCGAGCCCGAAGTTTCTCGACGGCAGATCGAACCGCCGAAGATAAACACCAATGATTTCGAGATTGGCGCGTATGCCGGACTCATGAGCGTAGAGGATTTCGGGTCCAATGCGGTGTACGGCGCGTCTCTCGCGTATCACATGAGCGAACACTTTTTCTTCCAGGGCAACTATGGGCAAACGGATACATCGGAAACCAGCTTCGAAGTGCTCAGCGGCGGAGCGCAATTACTAACCGACGATCAGCGCCAATTGTCTTACTACGACCTGTTGATCGGCTATAACCTGCTACCCGGCGAAGCGTTTGTCGGCAGCAGCCGTTCTTTCAATAGCGCCATGTATATGGTGGCTGGCGTCGGTAATACGGATTTTGCCGACGACAAGTTCTTTACGCTGGTATTCGGCGCCGGTTACCGAATGTTGCTGTGGGATTACCTGGCTGTGAATTTCGATGTCCGTGACCATATGTTTGATTCGGATTTGCTCGGAACAGACAAGACGACGCATAACATCGAGTTCAAAGTCGGCATGACTTTTTTCTTTTGAGGATTGATTATGACTATTTGGAATATGCCAATCAGCTACCCGTGGCAGATCCTGGCCCTGATCTTGATCTTGCTGAACCCGGCGATGGCCGGTGACATTAACGAGTCAGCTCCGGATTTCACATTGCCCGGCGACAACGGCCAGGCCGTTAGCCTGAGTGATTTGCATGGCCAGGTCGTCATGATCAATTTCTGGGCCAGCTGGTGCGGGCCGTGTCGACAGGAAATGCCGTTACTCGAGCAGATTCACCAGCGTTACGAGCCCCTTGGTTTTACGCTACTGGGCGTGAACGTCGAAGAGAACTCGAGCGACGCCAAAGCATTTCTCAAAGACCGGCCGGTGAGTTTTCCGATTTTGTTTGACCCCGATAATGGCGTCAGCAAGCTTTACGACGTTGTCGCGATGCCGAGCACCGTATTGATCGATCGGCAGGGCAATGTGCGCTATCTGCACCACGGTTTTAAGCCAGGTTATGAAAATGACTACCAGGATCAGGTCAGGGCATTGGTGCGCGAACAATCATGATCACGGTCCGCACATTACTGTTAACCGCGCTTGCCTTGGCAACTACTGCCTGTGGTATCGAGCCGTGGGTCAAGCCTTACGAGCGCGACCAATTGGCGGATCCCGTCATGAGTTTCGATCGAGATCCCATTTCCGGCGCCTATATCAATCATGTTCATGAAGCGCGCGAGGGGGCCCGCGGTGCATCCGGGAGTTCGGGCGGCGGTTGCGGGTGTAACTGATGATTATGAATATGCATCGCAAACGTTTTCGGAGTCTGATCGCAGTCTTGCTCGGCTTGTTTATCGAACCCGGCATCGCCGGCGTACTGTCCGAAGATCGTGCCGATACGATGTATCACTATTACGACGGTGGTGGTGTGCAAATCACCGGGCCTTCGGTGCTGGTGCGCAAGAAATTTAAAGAAAGTGTTTCACTGTATGGAAATTATTACGTCGACAGCATCAGCAGCGCGTCCATCGATGTAATAACGAGCGGCGCAAGCGCATATACAGAGGAGCGTACCGAAATGACCCTCGGTGCTGATTATCTTCATGACGATACCACCATGAGTATGAGCTTCACGAATAGCTCGGAGAATGATTACGAAGCTGATTCACTCAATTTGGGAATCTCGCAGGAGGTTTTTGGCGGCATGACGACACTCGGCATGGGTTACGGGCGCGGATCGGACGTCGTGGGAATGCGCGGCGATTCTACGTTCGCCGAAGATGTCGATCGGCGCAACTATCGCCTGAGTGTCTCACAGGTCATTACACGCAACATGCTGCTCGGCGTATTTTATGAAGCCATCACGGACGAAGGCCATTTAAACAATCCGTATCGGTCCTATCGTTACGTCGACCCGGATAATCCGACTAACTATCTCTGGAGGACCGAGGTATATCCAAATACCAGGTCCAGCAACGCGGTGTCGATGAAGAGCCGCTACTACCTGTCACCCGGCGCTGCCGCCTATGGCGGTTTTAGATTCTATACGGATACCTGGGGCATCGACGCTTATAACTTCGACGTCGGTTATTCGCAGCCGCTGCGCCAAGCCTGGATACTGGATCTGAACTATCGATTCTATTCCCAGGAGCATGCGAATTTTTACGCGGATCTTTTTCCATATGAGGATGCGCAGAACTTTCTCGGCCGGGATAAGGAGCTGAGCACATTCATCAGCCACACAATACGATTCGGCGTGACATACAATTTTCTGCAGGACGGCTGGCAGTTCCTGGACAAGGGAACCGTTAATTTTTTCTATGACCGGGTCATGTACGAGTATAAGGACTTCCGCGACCTTACTCAGCTTGACGAAAATGGCGTCGCGTTACCCGCCGGACAAGAGCCTTTCTACGAGTTTTCCGCAGACATTATCCAGGTGCTGTTCTCATTCTGGTTTTGAACCGGCGAACCGGTGCTCCTCGCCGCGTGGACACACTTGCGTGTGTCGAGATGCCGAATTCGGGCCGGTACTGCAGGCTAAAAGGTGACCTTTGGCACTTCCCGCTTGTCTTCGGACTCGATTTCAAGAAAGTGTGCCGGCTTGAACGCAAACATGTTGGCAACGAAGTTATTCGGAAAGGTCTCGCGGGTATTGTTGTAGCTCAACACGACATCATTGAAGGCCCTGCGGGAAGAAGCCACCTGATTTTCGGTGTTCGCCAGTTCTTGCTGGAGCTGCATGGCATTCTGGTTCGCTTTGAGATCCGGGTAAGCTTCGGCGAGTGCGAAAAGTCGTCCGAGGACTCCGCCGAGTGTTGTCTCGGCGGCCGCCAGCGCTTTGATTGCGTCCGCGTTTGACGGATCCGACGCCGCTGCTTTAAGGTTTCCGACAGCTGAATTTCTGGCCTGGATAACGGCTTCCAGGGTTCCGCGCTCGTGCGCCATGTATCCTTTCACGGTTTCAACGAGATTTGGAATCAGGTCATAACGGCGGGTCAGCTGTACATCGATTTGCGCGAAGCCGTTTTTAACCCGGTTGCGCGAAGAAACCAGCCGGTTGTAGATTGCGATTACGAACAAAGCGAGGGCGATAATCAGGATGAAAAAGATAGTCAGACCGCTCATATTGTCTTCCTCAAATTCGCACCGCTGTGACCGGGAACGGCATAAGCTTAATGCATTCCATAGACCATGTCTCGGCGCCCGGACTTTTCTGTTTGCGGTAATTCTGTTTCTGTCTTTGCCGGTCCGGGCCGAGTGGTTCACTGAAACCCAGGACAAAATGGGTACACGCGTCGAAGTGCAGCTCTGGCACGATGATGATGCGGCTGCAGCGCAATTGATCAGCGATGCAATGGCGGAATTGGATCGCATCGAGGATTCGATGAGTACCTATCGTTTCGACTCGGAAATAACCCATATCAATAACACGGCAGCCGAAAAACCGGTGATCGTTGGCGCGGAATTATTCGATCTTATTGCGCGGGCATTGCAACTTTCTGTGAACACCAACGGGGCATTCGATATTACTTATGACGGCGTCGGCCAGCTATATGACTATCGCTCGAATGCGCGACCGTCCGAAGCCGAGATTGAACGCCGGATGTCGACCATGAATTATCGACATGTGCAGTTGAACCAGGAGACTTCGCAGATTCGCTATACCCAACCCGGCGTGCGTATTAACCTCGGCGGCATTGCCAAAGGCTACGCGGTGGAGTCCGTGATCGCTTTGTTGCGCAAGGCTGGAGTTCAGCATGCCATGGCGAGCGCGGGTGGCGACACCCGCTTGCTTGGCAAGCGCGGCGAAAAACCCTGGATTGTCGGTGTGCGTGATCCCGACCGGGAAGACGGATTCGTGACGCGGCTCGCGTTGGATGATGAGGCAGTGTCGACGTCGGGCGACTATGAACGGTTTTTTATCGAGGACGGCGTTCGCTATCACCATATTCTTAATCCGGCCACGGGGAAATCTGCCGGCGACGTGCGCAGCGTGACGGTGATCGGACCGGATGCCACGATGACCGATGGGCTTTCTACAAGCGTATTCGTTCTGGGTCCGACAGCGGGTCTTGCGTTGATCGAATCTCTTGACGGCTATGAAACGGTTATCGTCGACAAAGAACACCGGGTGGTGTTCTCCACGGGCCTCGATCCACGCTAACCCGGCGTCTTATATTCGCGGCTGTCCAGTGCCGAAACGGATGTCTTCCCCCGGACCAGTGAGAAAGATTAACGCCAGCTGAGGTGCGCCGCCCACCAGGCCACAGCAGGTGTGTCAAGAACTCTTCGGCAAATGATTTTCATCAGTGCGTTCACGTTGACTGTTGCCTGGCGCGTCGCGACCGCGGTGTCCGCCCAGGGAGTGAGTTCACGCGTTTCGGCGGACCGGTTGATGAAACCCATGGCATTTGCGGGTGGGTGGACGATCGGGCTACGACACTTGCAGCTGGGTGAACATAAGCCATTGAAAATTATAGTCAATTTACCATAATCGTTGCGGAATCGTGACCGGGATCCTATGAATTCGGTACATGACTTGCGACCATAGGCGCATGTTTGGGGCAGGTTGTCGTCGCGCTATGCGGCGCTCCGGCTCCACCAGGTAGAAAAAGGCAAACCTGCTGAAAGGTGGGGACGCAAAGCCACCGGTCTAAGGAACGAATCCTCACAAGGGGTTTGATCTAGGACGGCGGGGCCGCCGGCCAGCAACCACTGTGTCGCACGGTGGTTTGTCGTTGTGTTCCCTTTCTATTTTCTTGCCTTTGCTGTGCCGGGCGCGGTGATGATCAAACCGTGTCCCGTGCGATGGGTCGTCGACGCAAATGCGCTGGCGTTGAAATTAGTCGGGGAGCGGACGGCTTGATGCTGCGATACAAACCAGGACAAAAACGGTCCGCGCGTCAGTGCCGGTTTTTGACAGGCAGCTCAGCCTGGCTTATTGCGCTGACCATATTGGCCGTGCCGCTGGCCGCCTGGTCGGCGCGTCCAATTATTGCTGAAGCCGCTCCTGACTTCGCATTGAAAAGCCTTACAGGCGCAAACCTGCGCTTGAGCGAATACCGCGGCGAAATCGTAATCGTGAATTTCTGGTCGACGCGTTGTGGTCGTTGTCGCGATCAACTGAGCAAACTGGATGCCCTCTACTCAGAGCATCGGGAGAAGGCGTTGCAGCTGCTCAGCGTCAATATCGACAAGAATCAGGATGCTGTCCGCGAAGCCGTTGCCAGCTTGCGGCTTCAATTTCCGGTCATGCTTGATGAGCAGAAAACTGTCAGTCGACTCTACGATTTAGGCGCCATGCCATTCACTGTCTTTATCGATCACGCCGGCACCGTACGTTATATACACGCGGGCTATCAACGCGGCGATGAACAGATATATGGCAACGAAATTGAAATTTTGTTAGCGGAATAGCAGGGATAACAGAGGTTAGTTATGGACACGGGTGAGCGTAATGAATGAGCAAGCAAGAAACGAGCAGATTTTTTCTGGCCTGCGCGCCTTTTTGTTGGCGTTCGTGGTGCTGGGCGTTGCACCGTCGGGTGCAACAGATAGTCAGAACGCCAGCCTCGACACGGAAGTTCAGGACTTGAAGAACTCCGTTCTCGACTTGAATCGCGAGCTGTTTATGCTGGAAGAAGAGCTCCTGTATCCGGCTAACACGCAGGTTGCTGTATTTGTATCGATGGATGTTGGGGAATTCTTTGGGCTCGATTCAGTGCAGCTCAAGCTCGATGGAAAATCCGTTGGCAATTACCTGTATACCGAGCGTGAGATCGCATCATTGCATCGCGGTGGTGTGCAGCGGCTGTTTGTCGGAAATTTGAAAACCGGGTCTCACGAGCTGGTTGCGATTTTCACGGGTGTGGGACCACATGGCCGCGATTATCGACGCGGTGCAACGCTTGATTTCGAAAAAAGTATCGGTGCGAAGTTCGTCGAGCTGCAGATTTCTGATCGCGTCACTAAGCAGCAACCGGAATTTGTGGTCAGGGAATGGGAATAAGACTTGATCCGTAGCCGACAAATTGCCCGTCCGATAATTGCGCTTGTGGCGCTGGCTGCCTGTGCGTCCGGTTCTGTCTCGATTGCCGGAACGAAGACGAAACCCGGGATTGAGATCCAGGATCTTCATTATGGTGAGGTGCTGTTTCACTTCTATCAGGACGACGAGTTCACGGCTTTGACACACTTGCTGGCCGCCCGCGAGGTTGGCCGGGTCGAGCATCATTCCGCGGATGCGGAGTTGTTACTCGGTGGTTTGT
>Ga0224512_10001273_pt1 | contig 24718 bp, 18 predicted proteins | sample SF_May12_sed_USG_4_FD_169103 | JGI IMG/M metagenome (GOLD analysis project Ga0224512, IMG submission 169103) | Sediment microbial communities from San Francisco Bay, California, United States - SF_May12_sed_USGS_13 | ecosystem: Environmental > Aquatic > Marine > Sediment | place: USA... | reverse complement strand
AGGCGGCCAGACAAACCATCTCGGCCCCTCGCATGCGCAACAGTCTTGCCCTGGGTGACATGGAGCTTTCTCTCAAAATCCGGACTACCGGATTTGTAAAACAAAGCTCTTAATGCAGACTTAAATTCAACGAAAACGATCGCATACTTAACGAATATTTGTTATGGTTAATATTACGTAATAATACGTAGTTAATTTTTTATAAATTACTGCGCCTGAGGGGATTCGGTGAAGGCGGCGACTGTGTCTGATGCGCCGTGAAGCCCGCCGTAACCCGGCCCGCCGCCGCACCCTTGCGCCGCGACGCGCAGACGCTATAGTGCCGCCGCTGTTAACTCCACCAGCGATGGGCGCCGCGCCATGTCCGATACCGTCAAGAAGGTCGTGCTTGCCTATTCGGGCGGCCTCGACACCTCGATCATCCTGCGCTGGCTGCAGGACACGTACAGTTGTGAGGTGGTGACGTTCACCGCCGATCTCGGCCAGGGCGAGGAGCTGGAGCCGGCCCGCAAGAAGGCCGAGATGATGGGCATAAGTGAGATCTATATCGAGGATCTGCGCGAGGAGTTCGTACGCGACTACGTCTTCCCAATGTTCCGGGCGAACGCGCTGTACGAGGGGACGTACCTCTTGGGCACGTCGATCGCCCGGCCGCTGATCGCCAAGCGCCAGATCGAGATCGCGCGGGAAACCGGGGCCGACGCGGTCTGCCACGGCGCCACCGGCAAGGGCAACGACCAGGTGCGCTTCGAGCTCGGCTACTATGCGCTGAACCCGGATATCAGGGTCATCGCGCCGTGGCGCGAATGGGACCTGACGTCGCGCACTCGGCTGATCGAATACGCCGAGCAGCACCAGATCCCGGTGCCCAGGGACAAGCGCGGCGAGGCGCCCTTCTCGGTGGATGCCAACCTCTTGCACATCTCGGCCGAAGGCAAGGTGCTGGAGGATCCGTGGGTGGAGCCCGAAGAGTACGTGTACTCACGTACGGTACGTCCCGAAGATGCGCCGGACCGGCCGACCTACGTCGAGATCGGTTTCGAGAAGGGCGACCCGGTCGCGGTCGACGGCAAGGCGATGGGCCCGGCGGCGCTGCTGACCCATCTCAACAGATTAGCCGGCGAGAACGGCGTCGGCCGTCTCGATCTGGTCGAGAACCGCTTCGTCGGCATGAAATCGCGCGGCGTCTACGAGACTCCGGGCGGCACCGTGCTGGCGGCGGCCCATCGCGGCATCGAGTCGATCACGCTGGACCGCGAGGCGATGCATCTGAAGGACGAGCTGATGCCGCGCTACGCCAAGATGGTCTACAACGGCTTCTGGTTCGCGCCCGAGCGCCGGATGCTGCAGGCGCTGATCGATACGAGCCAGGAGCGCGTCAACGGCACCGTCCGGCTGAAGCTTTACAAGGGCTCATGCGCGGTGGTCGGCCGCAAGTCGCCGGACAGCCTGTACTCGCTCGAGCACGTGACCTTCGAGGAGGATTCGGTGTACGACCAGCGCGACGCCGAAGGCTTCATCAAGCTCAACGCGCTGCGCCTGCGGCTGGCGAAAAAGCGCGAAGGGGGGGCGTAACCCGCCCCCTCCGGCACCGCAGGCTCAGGTCCGGATCGACTTGAACAGCTTCTCGACGTCCTTGGCGTATTTCGGGTAGTAGTGCAGCCGCGTCCCCATGTACATGATGATGTGGAGGGTGTCTTCCCGCACCGTTCCAAGCACGACGCCGTCGTATTCCAGGCCATCGTCCGACAGCATGCCGAAGGCGAAGCGGAAACCCGGCAAGCCTCCGAATTTCGCGGGTTTGAGTCCCTTCGGCTTGACGTTCGCCCAGCCGCCGGCGGCCAGCGTCTCGACGATGAACTCCTGGATCTCGTTGGGCAGCATCGTCCTGCGGAAGACCGGCGCCTTGTCATCCGGATCCTCGCGCCCGGACAGCGTCTGCCCGTCTGCGACGTCCAGGAAGCGCAGCGACTGCAGGGCATAGCCGTCGACGGTCCAGATCTCGCTCGCGGTCATCATCGGGCGGTTCCACTCGACCTGCGGGGTGACGCTGTAGAACCCGACCTGGATCGGCTCCTGTGGCGGCGTTGCAACGATCGACGGGACGCAGGCGGTGGCCAGCAACAGGATGGCCAGGGCGGCAAATTTCCGTGTCATCGGGACCTCACTTGAGCTGCTGGATATACGACTTGATCATCGCGCGGTCCTCGGCCTTCGGAGCCGCGGCGAGATAGGCGCGGAACGATTTGCGCGCCTGTTTCGGCTGGTCGGACTTCCAGTACATCACACCGAGCGCGCGGTGCGTTTCGGCCGGAGCGCCCTTCGATCCGAGCGCTTTTCGGTAGGCGCTGATGGCCAGTTTAATGTCGCCGTCATCGCCGCGCAGGCGATACAGTTCACCCTCGAAGAAGTGAATCTCTCCAGCCGGATAACCCGCCTTCTGAAGGTTGGCGAGCAGAACCTTGGTTCCTTCGAAATCCCGCTTGCGCACCTCGTCGCGGAGCCAATCGGTGCGATAGCGGCGGACCGCGGTTACGAACGACTTGTTGCCGAATTTGCCCTTGCCCGTATGCGCGCTCGCACGCGCCTGCAGCGTCGCCAGGCGTTCCTCGGTCGGCGGATGCGAGGACAGGAACAACGACGGGTTTTCCGCACCGGCCGCCTTGCGCTCCTCTTCCAGGGCCACCCAGATCTTGGGGGCTTCTCCGGCGGCGTATCCTGCCTGGACCATCAGGTCGAAGCCGATATCGTCGGATTCGCGTTCGTGATCGCGCGAAAACGCCATGACGCTGGCCATCGCCGCCATATCCGCGAGGTCGCCCATGAAGCCCAGCCCGGCCATCCGGGTGGTAACGGTGAAGAAGGCCATGCTGTCGGTCTTGTTGCGGATACTGCGCCATCGCTGTACGGAATGCCGGCGGATGTAGTGTCCCATCTCATGCCCCAGCACATAGGCGAGCTGCGCCTCGTTCTGCACGCGCAGCAGCGTGCCGGTCCACACCTGCATGGTACCGTTCGGCGCCATGCTGGCATTGAAGTGCGGGGTCTGCACGATATAGAGGCGCATATCCTTGCAGTATTCGGCGCTCAGCCGGCAGGTGACCGTGCGCACGTACGCGTTGAGCGCCGGGTCGGTCACGATGCGGCCGGAGGTGCTGAGACTCTCCTCCACCGCATCCATCTGCATCCACAATCCGGCCTCGTCGGTCCCCAGCGCCGGCCGCTCGCCGGGTTTCAGGTCCGCGATCGGCTCCGGCGGCGTTGTCGTGCAGGCTCCGGCCAGCAAAAGGACGGCGGCGAATGCCGGTGCTCTCATACCGATCATATCGGGAATCCGGAAATCAGATCGTCGACCACCTCGCGGGCCGGCTCGGTCTGCCGGATATCGCCGGTATCGCTGTAGAGGACGTTGAACCACACGACATTACCGTTGCGCAGATCGACGAGGGAGGCGAAGCCGATCCGCTCGCCGGCCTTGGCCACACGGGTGCCGAGAATGCTGCCGACGATTGTCGAGGCGACCATTGCGGCCTTGCGGCCGCTGGTGGCGTAGCTGTCCCGCATGAACACGAAGAGCGCGAACTCGGCGTTCTGATCGTTGCCCAGTTGTCGCGCAGTCCGGCCCAGCGTCCAGTCCATCTGACCCTGCTTCGTCGGCAGCCGGTTCATCTGGCTGTAATGGTGCACGAGGATGGTGCCGCCGACGGTCGAGTGGAGCTTCTCAAGCTGGTCGTCCCGGCGCACCCGTTTGGCGCCCTTGGGCTTCTTGTATTGCCGAAGTGTAAGACCGTGCTCGGCCATCGTTGTATTGAGCGCCGCGGTCACGTTATTCCGCGCGGCTTCGGTCCAGTCCGCCTTGGGTTCCTCGAGGCCGGCCGCCGTGAGTTCGGTAACCCGTATATCGATTGGCATCAATACGACACGGGAATTGGCCGCATCGAGCTTGATCGACTCGTTCGTGCCCGTGCCGCCCGTGTGGGACTCGGTCAGAGTCGTCGTGCAGCCAGCCAGTGCGAGCGCGGCGATCAGGATTGCGAGGCCATGAAAGGATGAACGGTGCCGCGATGCTCGCGGTGGCGTGCCGATCGACATACTCCCCTCCAATTGGTGCGGCGGGCCCCAACGCGGGGCGAACTGCACCCTTGTAACCCTTAATTCGTTACCGAAGAGTTACGGGCAGCGAGTCAAGCGCGATGGGGATATTCAGTAATCCCACTTCCATTTTACGCCGATGCTTTCTTTTTCCTTCTGTCCGACGTCGCCTTCGATTCTTACACGGGGCGTGACTTCGATTTCCACCGTGGCTCCGGCCTCTCCCGTTGCCCCGCCTTCGACCCCAATGTAGACTTTGTCGGTGATGTATTTGCCGGCCTCCACGCTGGTCTGGGCGGCGCCGGTGCCGGTCCCGTCGGTTGTCGTTTCGGTCGATTTGAACTCGAGCACATCGAGACTGAGCATCTTGCGGCTGAAATCGACGATTCCGCCGCCTTCGGTCGCACCTGTCATGGTTGCAGCTGCCTGACCCAGCTGGACGGCTTCCATCGCGCTTAGCCGGCCGGTGCTCTTGTCGAACAGAATCCTCGACAACACCTCGTCTTGCGGCAGTTCGGGAATGGATTCCAGCTTTACGACCGGGCTTCGGGCGGTACCCGTGACGCGGATGATGGCGGTCAGGTCTGTCACCCTGCGTTCGGCCGACAGATCCAGTGCGGGATCGATGTCCTCGCCACCGACGAAGTCGATGCCGCCCTGCCGCAATGTGAAAATCTTGCCGAGGAAATCGTACCGGCCGCGCAACGGTTGCAATTTGCCCTGGATGCGCGGCGCGCCGGTCGTACCGGAGACCAGCAATTCGCCGCCCCACTCGGATTCCAGGCCCCGGCCGCGCACGAACACCCGTTTGGGCATCGAGATGACAAGATCCAGATCCGTGTTCGAGGGTTTCGGCGCCGGCCGCGGCGGCGGCACGCCGGCCGGCGGAGTCCCGGTCTCCTCGACCTCGATCTGCACGACGCGCGCTGCAGTGCCGCCGGTCAGCCGGATTGCGGCCTCTTCGACATCAAGCCGGCCGGCGATGACGCGGTTCGTGGCATTGCCCCGCAATGTGATCTTGCCGCTGCTGACCGCCGTCAGTTCATCGCGGCGCAACAGCCGTGCCCGGTCGAAGACCGCATCCAGCGCCAATGCTATCGGCTCCGTTCCGCCGAATGCGATATCGCCGGTCAGGGTGATGCGGCCCTCGCCGCCGTCGCTGGCCGTCGCCTCGTCGATCGTAATGACGTTATTCGCGTGATGGGCCTTCAGGCGCATGTCGGCCAGAATGGTTCCGGTGTCCAGGTTTTCGTAACGCCCCGCGGTCAGGTCGGCGCGGCCCTCGATGCGCGGATCCAGCAGGGTTCCCGACAGGGTCACGAGGACATCCGCGTTGCCTTCCAGACGATGCCGGTCCAGCCCTGCCAGCGCCACGACCGGTTCAATCGGTCCTTTGAAGACAGCACGGCCCGATACCAGGGCCGCCCGATCGACACCCACGACCACTGGCGACAGCGACAGCTGCAGCGGGACCGTCGCGTCGATCTCGGCCGAAATTTCGCCAACGCCCGTAAACCGGCCGGTCACAACGGCAAGCCGGTCGCGCAACCGGCCGTCGATATTCAAGGTCAATCCCTGCGGCGACGCTTCCGACTCGCCGGCAGCCAAGCCCGTTACAGACAATTTGAAACTACCGCCAGGCTCCGCAAGCAGCCCGCTCAGATCGACATCTACGCTGATTTTGGCTTCGTCTGCCTGCGGAGGGATATTCGGCCAGATCAGCACCAGCGGGATGAGTCGCGCGGCGGCCGTGATCGATACATCCTTTGGCGTCCGCCGGAGCGAAGCCAGGACCGTGCCGTCGCCGAACGCGAGGTCGATGTCCATGGCCTCGGATCCCGGCCCAATGTCCGCGACCGCCGGTTTCCGCAAGGCGACCGGTGCGCCCATCACCTCGCCGGTCAGCTTTGCGATGGTCAGCAGCGTGCGTTGATCAGCACGCTGCACGGTTCCGCTCGCCTCAAGGCGCGCCGGGCCGCGAAAATCGCCGCTGGCGCGAAGTGCTACATTCAGGCCCGAAAACGGGCCTCCGAGATCGACGGCCAGCGTGTCGAGTTGCACAGGGCCGACACGGCCGGCGCCCGAAATCAGGGATAGCGCGAGCCGAGGCACGCCCAGCGCATCCGATACGTTCCCGGAGACAGACAGATCCCGCGACACAACCGTACTGTCCAGGGCGAACGCCTTAACGCTGCCAGTCAATGCGATGCCCTGCCGCGTATCGTCTGCGGACAGGACAAGGTCGGCCCTCAGCTTGCCCGCCAGCGGCGTCCCGGCAACCGGCGACCATGCGCCAATATCGTCGGCCTCTGCCGTCAGGGTGCCGCTGAGCGGCGGGCCGGACAGCGGGATGGCAAGGTCGCCGTTTACCTTGGTGCCGCGGGCCGTCAGCCGCAACGGGGCCAGCCGGACTGTCTTCTTGTCGATGGCGAAATCGATCCCCCCCGCGAGGTCCGGCAACAGGTCGTTCTTGCCGTCAATTTCAAGCGCTCCTTTCAGCTCGCGCGCCGGATCGGGCATGGTGTAGCGCGCCGTCAAGCGCTCCATCGCAAACCCGCCGGGCGCAGCGTCGACAAGCGATGCCATTCCCCGGATGGCTGGCGTTGCCATGGGCCCCTCGGCCGTGCCCCGGACTTCCAGATATCCGGCCGGACGCGCAGGATCGGTGAGGCCCAGGGCCGCGAGATTGGTGACCTTGATACCGTAATCCGCCGAGATCCTGGCGGCGCCGGGTGGTATGGAAAGGCGGCCTGTCGCGGTCATGCCGGCGCCGGCCAGGGAAATGTCCGAAATGGCCCAGCCGCCGTCCCCGGCCCGGTCGATCCGGCATGTGAATTCCGCCGCCGCCCCCAGCAGCGTCTCTGCAACAGGCAGGTCGAACCGGCCGTCATGGACAGCGCCGTCGAGCCGGATCGAAAGTTTGTCATCCGGTATGTGTGACAAGGTGTAAGTACTCTGCAACCGGCCCTGAACCGCGCGTTTGGCGCGTGCAGACAGAGGCGCAAGGTCGTCGATCTCTACCGTGCCGCGTGCAGCTATCCTGCCAGTGTCAATGGCGATGCCGCCGGCGAGCGATCCCCGGATCTTGCTGCCCGCAACTGTCGCACCGCCGATGTTCAGCTGCCTGTATCCCTGCAAGGCACCCCGTGTAAGGGTGATCTCTACGCTGTTGCCGAGCGCCGTGTTCAGTTCGTTCAGGGGCCCATGGAATTCCGTCAGCGTCGCGCGCCCGTCGATGTCAACGGTGGCGGCATCACCGATTGGGCGATCGGGCCGCAGGCCGGCGTGAAGCGCCATGCGCTTGGCCGACCAGGCGCCGATTTCCGGACCGTCGATCACGGCATCCAGTTCGATTGCCGGATAGCCCATAGGACCGCGGAGGCGACCATCCGCGGTGGCCGCGGCAAGCTTCAGGGGTGCGACGAGCGGGGCAATCCTGGCCGCGTCGCGCGTTGCGATGTGAATGCGCCCGTCTATCTCCCCGTCCGGCAATTGCAGCTCTGCTGTCCCGCCGGCATCGAGCGCCGCGCTCCGCAAGCGACCGACGGTGAGGATCAGTTTGTCGGCGCCTTGCGGGCGGGCCAGCGCCACTGCGAAGTCGGTTTCCGGTCCGAAGACGGCAATTGCATCGGCGCCGGCGTCCGTGCCCGGCCGGGCCGTCCCCTCGAGGGCGAGGCGCGCCTCCGGCCCGCCGATCGAGACTACTGCCGAGGATTTCAGAGATGCCAGTTCTTCGGCGTCAAGGGTCACGGTCCCGCGCCAGTCTGCTGCCGTGCCCTCGCCGGCGAGCGAGAGTTCGATTGCGGGCAACTGCCGCAGGTTCAACAGGCGGGCGGTCAGGCCGCCGCGCGGTTCCGAGAGCTCGGCGTGCAGATCCAGGGAGCCCGTTGCCGGATCGTAACCGATCACCGCGTTGGCATGACCGGCGACAGCGTCGGTGCGCACGATGTCCAGTTTCACATGCACAGCGTCGGTTCCGACCGCCAGCTCGGCTGCCGCGCGCAGGCTGGCGGGCATCCCAAGGAATGGCTCTTCCAGCCGCAGCGCGTCGACCGTAAGGCGTTTCACTGTGATATCCAGCGGCGGCATGCCCGGCATGCCACCATCTTTACCGGCGTCGTCGGTGATCGGGCGGCGCGCGACCGCGATCTCGCCCGCGCCGGCGGACTCGATCTGCAGGCGTCCCCGAAACAATGCCAGCGGACTCCAGTCAAGCGAGAACCGGCGAACCGTCAACCAGGTACCGGCGCTGTCACCGACCGTCAGTTCGTCGATCCGGATCTCGGCCGGCAGCCGGCCGTCGATGCGGCCGATTGCAATCTCGAATTTCCCGGGCTGGGAAAGAGCCGACCCGATATAGCTGGCAAGCCATGCACGGCCCGTCTCGGTCTGCAAAGCAGCATAGGCGGCGGCCAGCGTCAGGCACAACAGCATCAGCAGCGCGACAGCGGCGCTGATGAACGGGTGCCGTCTTGCGGCGTCAGAAAGCCTGGCCAATACTGACATAGATCTGATAGTCGTCATCGATGCCTTCCCGCTTGTTCAAGGGGAACGCCACATCCAGCCGTATCGGTCCGGCTATGGTGAAATAACGGAACCCCAGTCCTGCCGCCCAGAACAGGTCCTCGCCGAAATCCGGGGCCGTATCATCGTAGACATTGCCGCCCTCTACGAACGGCACAAAGCCGATCTTGTCGGTGGCCTGCCACCGCAGTTCGAAGCCGGTCTCCAGCACCGAACGGCCGCCGATCGGATCGCCGTCCGCATCCAGGGGGCCAGCCAATTGGAATCCGTAACCGCGGACGGATCCGCCGCCACCGGAAAAGAACCGCTTGGTAATCGGGATGTTCAGCGTATCCGCGCCGGTGATGGAACCGATGCGGCCCCGCAGCGCTGGGACCACCCGGCGCTCCTTCCCCCATCCGAAATAGGCCGATCCCGATGCCTCAAATACCGTAAAATTGACGCCGTTTTCGCGGGTCTCGTAATAGGGAGTGGCAGAGAGGCGTAGCCGCGTCCCCTTCCGAGGGTCGAGAATGTCGTCGGCGTCGTAACGGGCGGCGTTCAGAGGAATGCCGATGAGGTTGAAGATGGAGCGCACGCCATCCTCGTCGACTTCGGAGTATTCGCCGGAGACGCCGATGCCGGCGGTCCAGACCTGGCGAAAACCCTTCTCCAGACCGGCAAGCCCCGATGCCGTCTTTTCGTCATATGCATCGGTCGTCTGGACCAGTCCCGTTCCGTTAAGTCTCAAAACCACGGCCCGCTGCAGGAAATGGGGTTTGACGAAGTCTATGCTGCCTTCCTGGCGTATCTGGGACGCCTCGGCCGACAGCCGCAATCGCTCCTGGCGGCCGGCGAGGTTGCGGTGTTCCCAAGACAGATTCCCACCGAAACCCTCGTCCGTCGAGTATTTGACACCGGCCCCAATCGTGCGGTGTTTTGATTCCGTGAGGGTTATGCTGACCGGCACCGCTCCTTCGTCTGTAATGGTTTCAGCCGGTTCGATGTGGATCGACAGGAACAGGTTGGTTGCCGCCAGCGTCCGGCGGGCCCTTTCAAGCTCTCGCTTGTCATATATTGCGCCCTCCGGCCAGTCGAGAATCTGGCGCAGGTATTCCTCTTCGACATCGGTCAGTCCGGCGATGGAAAGCGGGCCGAAGCGGGCCGGTGGCCCCGGATCGACCTGCAGTGCGACGGTCATGGCGGATGTATCGTGATCGACGGTGGCCCTGCGGTCGATGACACGCGGCTGGGGACGGCCGGATTGCGCCAGGTTGCCGAGCAGTTCATCGGAGATCGCGACGACGTCGGCACCGCGCGCCGGCATACCCGGCGAAAAACCGAACGCTGCGGCATCGGTGGGCAAGATCTGCTGATCAACGCGATCGCCCGTATAGATGATGTCAAAGGATTGCAGCCGGTACTGCCGGCCCGGCGAAACCGTGAGCCGAACGACGGGCGGCTCTGCCTCCTCGTCGATCTTCGCTTCCACCGTGCCGCCATAATAACCTTCCGACCGCAGGACCGATCGCAGCGTATCGACATCCGCCGACACCCGACGGCGCAGAGCTGCCCGGCTGGTCGGCGGTTCGTTCTTCAACAGAAAAAGCTGCGAGTTGGTCTCAAGCATCTTCCGCAGTTCCGGCTCCACCTCGCCGTCGATCGACACCGCATAGCCGATCCCGCTTCCCGGCCAGATGGGAAAGGGCAGGATCTCCTGAAGACCGTTCTTCTCGCCGCAGCCGGATAGCAGCGCGGCGATCGCAAAAAAAAACAAGCGGGCGGCGGATGTTTGCATCTCTAACCGGCATGTTGGCATGAAAACATGGCGAAACAAGGTGGGAACTGGGAGGTCAGAGGATTACGGCCGCAACTCCGAATATCTTTTCGTGGATCAGCAGGACGCCGGCGTACAGCGTCAGACCGATCATTACGGGTCTCCATCCGATCCCGCGCCAGTCGAGCCTTGCGCGACCCTGGATGGCCGCGAGGAACGGTGTCGTCGAAGTGGCGGCGGCGAAGCGCATCCAGGCGGCCTCGCCGCAGAGCCGCCGCCGCCGTTTGTCCACAAGCGCCGGAGCGAACGCCGCAAAGACCAGGAACGCGCCGAACAACAGCAGACCCGCCAGATCGCCGTTGGCGATGAGATGGGCGGCGGCCCACAGGACAAGCGCCCAAGGGGCCGGGTGGCGCGTCAGGGCGAGGATGCCCGGCGCCGGGTTACCGGCCGCCGGCAGCCGGTCCCCGCCGAGGCCCGCGTAAGGGTTGCTGACGCTGGCGACGGCAAGGACGAAGGCCAACGGCATCAGCAGCGCCGGGACCGCTCGCAGCACCGCCAGGGGCGGCCACAGTTCGACATAGGGGGCGCTGAAAAAGGCCCAGAAGACAGCCGCCATCCCCAGCACCGAGACCGTGCCGTGAAAGGCTGCGAAACCACGCCGTCCGAGTCGCGCCACGAGTGGTTCGCGGAGGACAGGCCGTGAAATGACCGTGTGCACCGCGACAAAGGCGGCCAGCAGGCCGATGAGGGGCAGGAAGCCGGTCACCGGAACAATTGCAGCACGAATTCCGGAACGATCGTCTTCCCGGATATCCAGGGATGCAAAAATGGCAGCACCGCGGCAAGGGCGACGCCACCAATAACCCGTGGCCATCCGATGCCGCGCCAGTCAATCCGGTTGCGTCCCTGGATCGTGGCCAGAAACGGCACGACGGAGGTCGTCATCGCCACCGGGCCCCAGTCGGCACCCAGGCTCAGCCGCCGCCGATGGTCGATATGCGCCATTCCACCCAGGGCCAGTACCGTCATTCCGCCAAAGAGAATCAGGCTCGACACATCGCCATTGGCGGCAATGTGGCCGACAGCCCACAGGGCCACCGCCCACAGGAAGGGATGGCGTGTGACGGTTACGATACCGGCGACAGGGTGCGGGCCTTGCGCCAATGTCTCGCCGCCCACCGTGGTCACGGTGCGTGTCGTCATGCCGGCGACGGCGAGAATGCTGGCGAACGGCATAAGGATTGCCGGCACATGCGTCAGTCCCATGTCTGCGGTCCACAATTCGACGTGCGGCGCCGCGCCATACGCGATAACGGTCCATACCATCGCCGCCACAGCCGTCAGCGAATAGACTCCCCGAAACAAGGTCTCCCCCAAAACCCCGATCAGGGCAGTCCGCACGTTTACGCTGGACAACACGAAATGGCCGCCGACAAAGCATCCGACGGCCAGAAAAAGTATTTCGGTCGAACCAGCCATGGTCCGATTATCGCGACAGAGGCGTGGATCGTCTACCCTGTCATCGCGGAAATCTATCCCTCATCGCAAAGCTTGTCCGCGTCGTGGACAAGGCGCATTGTCGGTTGTTGCCGGGTTTCCAGAATGCCTTCCAGTTCCGCTATGGCGGCGCCGATCAGGTTCATGGCGATGTCCATGTTGCCTTGTTCGGCATGGATGTAACCGGCGGCAAGATAGAGTTGTTCGAGTTCAGCCTTGATCGTTTCCTCGGTGTGCTCGTTTTCGCTTACAACCATCATCGCTTCATCCTCACGCTTGTATGCAAACCCCTTGGCGCCGTTATGTGGGGCCGGGTTGCCTGACTCTCGCACCCCGCCGGATCGTTGTGGCAATGTGGAATGCCGCGTCGCGGTTCGCGTTGTTCGTCTGCGACTGCGGCAGGCTGTATCCATTGCGGCGCCCCATCGTGTCATGCGGTTTGCGTGGGCCGTCCGCAACACCGGCTTGGCAATACCTTCCGGATAAGATCATGCTGCGTCCGGGAGTATGCGATTGATTCCCCGATATCGCCGGAGTGGTAAGGCTGTCGCGCGGGCACGGTAATCGGCACGGTCGGGCCGAGAAATTTCCCGTTGTTTCGGTCCGGTTTGCAGCCCCTGTAAATTCGTCGGCACGCATCTGCCTCCGCCTTCGATTACACCACCGCACCGGCGCCGCCCGTATAGATGAAACAGCCTGATTTCAGCCGTTTCACGAATATCCCGGGCTGCCAATTCAACCGTATACTAACTTAATTTACGGACAAGCGCACGCCTGCTGTAACCCTTATGTGCGGGTACGAAGGCGAGAACTTGATCCGCGCACTACAAAAAAATTCGACAGTTGGGATACATACAGTGCGTCTAACCCGGACTGCGGTTCTAGCGGGGCGCGTGGCTGCAGCGACCGATGTGTTGAACCTTGTGCCGCCGCAGGCAAGGCCAGCCGGTTGGCGACAGATACCGCCTGTCGACGAACGGGTCAGTGTCTCCGGCCGCGAATTCGCGCGAGGCCGGCAAGCCTCACAACTCCGGATCCGGAATTCCCGCCTGCCGGCAGGCCGCCACGACCGTATTGCGCAGCAGGACGGCGATGGTCATCGGCCCGACGCCACCCGGCACCGGCGTGATCGCCGCGGCGCGTTCCCTGGCGCCGGCGAAGTCGACATCGCCGACGAGCTTGGGCTTGTCACCGCCGGCATCGATCCGGTTGATGCCGACATCTATCACGGCGGCGCCCAGCTTGACCCAGTCGCCCTTGATCATCTGCGGCCGCCCGACAGCCGCGACCAGGATATCAGCACGCCGGCAGACGCCTGGAAGGTCGCGGGTGCGCGAATGAGCCACCGTTACGGTGCAGTTCGCGCCGAGCAGAAGCTGCGCCATCGGCTTGCCGACGATATTGGAGCGGCCGACGATCACCGCCTCCATGCCCGTAAGGTCCCCCAGTCGGTCCTGCAGCATCATCAGGCAGCCCAGCGGCGTACAGGGCACCATCGCCTTGCCGCCGGTTGCCAGGCGCCCGGCGTTGACGACATGGAAGCCGTCGACGTCCTTGGCGGGATCGATGGCGTCGATGACCGCCTGCTCGTCGATCTGTTCGGGCAGGGGCAGCTGGACCAGGATGCCGTGGACCTGCGGATCGCCGTTGAGCGTGGCGATCAGCGACAACAGGCCCTGCTGTGAGGTATCCGCCGGCAATGTGTGCTCGAAGCTGTTCATGCCGGTTTCCAGGGTCTGCTTGCCCTTGGAGCGGACATAGATCTGGCTTGCCGGATCCTCGCCGACCAGCACCACCGCGAGGCCCGGCGTCAGGTCATGGGTCTCCCTCAGGGCCGCGACCACTTCGGCGATACGGCCGCGCAACGTGGCGGCGAACGCCTTGCCATCGATGATCTTCGGATCGATGTCGGTCATGATACCGTCCTCCCCCACTCCTTCAGCCTGGCGATCAGGGCATCCGGCGGCCCGGAAACCAGCACGACCTTACGGCGCGACGTCGCGCCCGAGACCACAGAAAGCGACGTTTTCGGTAGTTTCCACGCCTTCGCGAGAAGCTTGATCAGGGCGGCGTTCGCCTTACCCGCTTCCGGCGCCGCGGTCACTCCGACCTTGAGGATGGCTGATCCGTCGGCGTCCGATTCGATACCGCCTATCTGGTTCGCAGAGGATTTCGGCGCCAAGCGCACCGACACCAAGACGCCGTCCGACACCGCCCGAAAAGGGGTCGCCGGCATCATGCGGTCCAGGTCAAGCTAGCATCTTTAAATTGAACCAGATGACCGAATAACGCACGAAATAGAGAAGCAGGATAAGGACCAGCGGAGACACGTCGACCTGCATTCTCGGCAAACGCCTGCGGATCGGTTTCAGCGCCGGCTCGGTGATCCGGAAGAGCATGTCGTAAATCATGTAGACCAGCCGGTTCCGCAGATTGACGACCTCGAAACTGACCAGCCAGCCCAGGATCACGTGGGCGATCACGAAGAACACATAGATTTCGATGGCGCTGGCAATCAGCCACACAATGGGATTAACGGCCATGGTTCTTCTCTCTCACCTTCCAAAGCAGTCCGCGCGGCGCCCGCGAGACTACAGTTATGGAGGACGCGCGGCAAGTACAAGGGATGCCGGGCGATCGGCGCCGCCGCGTGCAGCCGACGCTTGACAGGCAGCCCCTTCCACCACATATTCCGCCTCGCCCGGCGGGGCGGGAAAATACGCGATCTTGTGGGGCCGTAGCTCAGTTGGGAGAGCGTCGCGTTCGCAATGCGAAGGTCAGGGGTTCGAATCCCCTCGGCTCCACCATCCACCCCCCTTGCAGACCGACGCCATCCTGGTGAGAAATCCGGGTTAAGGCGATAGCTCCGGCGATGCCAGGAAAGCCGAGCGCGCGGCGTTCGCCACGTGGGTTTCTGCCGTCTTCCTTGCGGCTTCGACGTCGCGGGCGTCGATCGCCCGGACGAGGGCATCGATCTCCCGAACGCTCTCTTCCTGTCTCTCGCGGCGCGCCACCGATTTGCGGCGCAGCTGCGACGTGCGCAGGGTCAGGCGGTTGAGAATATCGAAGGCGATCGCGTTATCGGCGCCGATGCAGATCCGGTCGTAAAAGTCGCGTTTGGCCGCGGTTATGACGGTGAAATCCCCGGACTTGTATGCCGCTTTCAGTTTCCGGCTGCTGGCTTTCAGCGCCTGGATGTCCAGCCTGCTCGCCTTCTCGATGAACTGCTCGACCAGCAGAGGCTCCAGCACCTTGCGGATGCGGTAGATATTCTCGACCTCGCCCCGGGTCACCGTCGCGACGGTCAGCCCCCGGTTCGAGACATAGGTCAGCACGCCCTCCGCCTGAAGTTCGCGCAGCGCTTCCCGCAGCGACGTGCGGCTGACCTGCAGCTGCTCGCAGAGATCCTTCTCCACGAGCCGCATGCCGGGCTCGAGAATTCCGGCCTCGATGGCGCGCCGCAGATGAGAGATGATCTTCGTGCGGAGCGTCTCCACTTCGTGCCGGACCGGGACCAGCTTTGCATTCGACATGCCGGACATCGTCGCGCTCCCCGATCAGTCCTCGATCTCACGGACCGGCGTTTCGGGTGTCATCCCGCCGCGCCGCCGTTCCCAGGTGTTTGCGCCGTTCGCCTCCCACTCGCCGGCGACGGCCGCCCCGGCAAAACGCTCCCAGAGATCGCTCCAGTCGCCAAGCGAATAACCGTGCCAGGGCGCCTGTGGTGCAAGGCGCGGCAGGCCGAGTTCTTCCCAGATCCCTTTCGCGTGCGTCATATAGGGTTCCGTCGGGAGGGCGAGCGGCGGCAGATCCTGCTTGAGCGTTGCATCCACCAGAATCGTACCATCCATGTCGCCGCGGCCGGATTTCGGCCCGTGCCCAGGCGAGCGGTAGGGCGTGGTCAGAACATCCGTCATCGGGTTGGAACGATAGGCCAGCGACCAGAAGATGCCGTCGGCGTTTTCGGGATCGATATCGTCGGAAACGGCGACCACGATCTTGCCGCACTGGGCCTGCAGCGTCGCCGCACCCTGCAGGCCGCGCCAGATTTCGGTCTGCGGGGCGCCGCGCTCGAACTGCAGGAAGATCACCTTGCGCAGGTTCGTCAACGGTTCGTGCATCGACACGCGCCTGATGCCCCTGACGTTCAGATGCGTTTTCAGATGCGAAAGGAACAGCGGCTCGTACGCGACCTTCTTCATCACGCTCGATTCGCTCGGCGTGACCTGGCTGACGATCGACACCAGCACGGGGTTGCGCTTGCGCGTGATCGCGGTGACCGTCATCGACATGTTGAAATCCTCGAGGGCGACGTGGCCGTGGCTCTCGCCGAACGGCCCCTCGGGCTCCAGCAGTTCGGTATCGATCAGCCCTTCGATGACGATCTCGGCATCCGCGGGCACGTCGAGATCGATCGTCTTGCAGCGCACCGTGCGGACCGGCGCGCCGATCAGGCCACCCGCGACGCCGATCTCGTCCTGGTCGACGGGCAGCTTCTGCGGCCCGGTGAACAGCACCGCCGGCGCGCAGCCCACGACGATGGCGCACGGCATCTTCTCGCCCATCGCCTGGTATTTCTGCCAGTGCAGGTAGCCGCCCGCGCCGCCAAGGCGCGAGGCCATGCGCACACCCAGCCGGTCCTTTGCTTTCAGCGCCGCCCGGTAGGTGCCCATGTTCTGGATGCCGGACTCGGGGTCCCGCGTGACGCAAAGGGTCGCCGTGAAATAGGGCGCCGAATCGAAACCCGGTGTCGAGATCGGGACCGGCAGGCTGGCGAGGCCGCCGGCCTCGGCCGTCAGGGCATCGCCCGTTACGACGACTTCCTGGCAGGGCGCCTTGTCGACCCGGACCGGTTCCACCGGGTTCGCCATCGCCCGGACCCAGAGATCGCCGATATCTTCGACCGGAACGCCAAGCCCCGCAGCGTAGATTTCCGGCGAGCCGGCCAGGGCGCCGACCGCGACGGGGATGTCATATTCCTCCCCCTTCGCCCCGCGCACGTTCGTGAACAGGAAGGCGCGGCGATCCGTCTCCGCCAGCCCACCCTGAAACTGCCAGCGGGCCAGCGGGTGCAGCTCGCTGTCCTTGTCGATCGCGCGGTCGACCCGCGTCAGCAGGCCGCGCGCTTCGAGATTGGCGAGATGCTCCTGGAAATCATTGGGCGCGGTCATCGGGCTACGCACGTCTCGTTTCCGTTTCGGGAAAAAGGACAAGCGGAGTGGCGGCTGCCTGCCACCACCCTCACTGTCCGAATAAGACCGCTATTACTTGCTCGCGGCGCCAGAGGTGTCCATCGCCGCCTTGGCTTCGGCTATCAACTCGGGGGACGCGCCGATGATCCTGGCCATCACCTTTTCCACGTCCGTCCCGGTCGCCGGAACGATGTCCGCCTTGCGCTTCCTGGCGTCGGCGAGGAAGGCCTCGTCGGCGATCATCTTCTGGAAGGCAGCGCGCAGCGCGGCCAGGACGTCGTCCGGGATACCCTCCTTGGTCATCAGCGAGCGGCCGATCGGTGCCGCCGCGGACGCGAATTCGAGGATTTCCTTTGCCTTGGGATCGTCAACGACCTCTTGCAACAGCGGGACATTCGGCAGGTCGGCGTCCCGCTCCAGACCGGCCTGGAGGATGATCACCAGATTGCCGGACTCGAGTTCCGCCGCATCGCCCGACTTGAAGGCGGCCCACGCCTTGTTGACCATGTCGACTTCACGCTTGAGGACGGCGAGCGTCGCTGCGGATGACCCCTTGTAGCCGCAGATCAGCTTGAACTTCATGCCGGCCAGATTGTTCATCATTGCTGGCATCTGGGCACTGCGGGACGACTTGCCGGTGCAGCTGGCCGTGGTTTCGACGGATTTCAGATCATCGACCGTCTTGGCGGCGGCGTCCTTATGGATGGCGAAGGCAGTATTGGTCGGCGCAAAGCGGCCGATGTACCGAATCTTCGTCGAGTCCCATTTGCCGCGCTTCTTGTCGAGAAGCTGGACGTGCCCCATCGTGTCGGGCAGCAGCGCGATCGTGAGCCCGTCGGCGTCCACATTGGCCATGTAATGGGCCGCTGCCTTCGATCCGCCGCCGCCGGGCATATGCTGGACGATCACGTTGGGCTGCCCCGGAATGAACCGGCCCACATGCGCTGCGGCGAGCTGCGCGTAGAGATCGTAAGATCCGCCCGGCGGATGGCCGATCAGGATCGTCAGCGTTTTGCCCTTGTAAAGGTCTTCGATACTGCCCGCGTCGGCCTCTCCAACTCCCAGGACACCGAGCGTCAGCGCCGCAACTGCGCCCGCGACGACCGACCGTCTCGCAAAAAAACTGTTTATTTTCAAGACATTTCCTCCCGTTCCGGTTTTTGAAGGACGGCTATGGCTGCTCTTGTTTCGCCCGTGCGGCCACTAGAACAGCGCTGAACGTCAGCACCCTGTTTTTCGACCGTTGCCGTCCCGGCGAACTTGCGATTGCCGAAAATATTGTCATACACTATGACAATCTTCAACCACGATCCTTGGTCGCCAGCGGCCCAAAAAGCGAATTAAACCGGAATAACGGCGCGCATCCTCGGGAGGACGAGTAGCAGGGATGGTCATCGATGCGGCGATCGACGCGCTTGTCATTATCGCCGATCCCTGGCGGTTCATGTTCGTGGCGCTCGGCACCCTGCTTGGCCTGATGATCGGGGTCATCCCCGGGATCGGAGGGCTGGTCGGGCTGGCGCTGCTGCTGCCCTTTACCTTTACCATGGACCCATACACGGCGCTGGCCTTTCTGGTCGGGGTGCAGTCGGTGACGACGACGTCGGATACGATTCCAGCGGTGTTGTTCGGCGTGCCGGGAACGACAGGTTCCGCCGCAACCGTCCTGGACGGACATCCCATGGCGAAAAGAGGCGAGGCCGGGCGGGCTTTCGGCGCCGCCTTTACCGCCTCGGTATGCGGCGGCTTGTTCGGTGCCGTGGTACTCGCCGTCTCGATTCCGGTTTTGCGGCCCTTCATCCTCTCCGTCGGCACGCCGGAGCTGCTCGCGATCTGCCTGCTTGGCCTCACGCTCGTCGCGACGCTGAGTTACGGGGCGCTGATGAAGGGCCTCATCGCGGCCGCGGTCGGACTACTTCTTTCCACGATCGGCGACGAGCCGCAGACCGGCGAACTGCGCTGGACCTTCGATATGCTCTATCTGTGGGACGGGCTGTCTCTCGTGCCATTGGCGCTCGGCCTGTTCGCGGTTCCTGAGATTATCGACCTCGGCGCATCGCGCGGCACCATCGCCGGCGACCACGCGAAAAGCGAACCCTGGCAGCAGATGGAAGGCGTTCGCGACGCGATCCGGAACTGGTGGCTGGTGCTGCGCTGTTCGGCCATCGGCACGCTTCTCGGATCGATTCCCGGCGTCGGCGCGAACGTGATTGACTGGGTGGCCTATGCGTTCGGGGCGCGTACCCTCAAGGGCGCCGCCGAGACGTTCGGCAAGGGCGATGTCCGGGGCGTGATCGCGTCCGAAGCCTCCAACAACGCGAAGGAAGGTGGGGCGCTCGTGCCGACACTCGCATTCGGCGTCCCGGGGTCGGCCTCGATGGCGCTGCTGCTCGGCGCTTTCCTGATCCACGGCCTGGCGCCGGGGCCGAAGATGTTGGAAGAGAATCTCGATATCACCTTCACGATGATCTGGTCGGTGGCGCTGGCGAATATCATGGGCGCAGGCGCCTGTTTCCTGTTTGCAGGCAAATTTGCGAAGATTGCCACCGTGCGGGCGGGCGTGCTGGTGCCGCTGGTGTTCGCCATCATGGCCATCGGCGCATTTCAGGGCGGCAAGGATTACGGCGATCTTGTCACCCTGCTGATTCTTGGAACCCTGGGGTGGGCGATGAAACGGCTGAACTGGCCGCGTGCGCCCATGGTTCTGGCGTTCGTGCTTGGCGGCCTGGTCGAGAATTACCTGTTCATCTCGCACACGTTGCACGGGTTCGACTGGATGTTGCGCCCGGTGCCTTTGGTCGTTTGGGCGGTGGTCATCTTCATGTTCGGCCGACCGCTGTTCGCGCGGCTGCGGCGCAGGCGCGAAACCTCGCTGGAGAAGAAGCAGGCGCCGCCCCGGCTTGTCGGGAACGAGCGGTTTGCCGACGTCGTCCTGTGGACCGGCGCCGCCGTCCTGTTCGTCTACGTGATCGTATCCTCCGCGTCGTGGGAGTTCGCCGCATTTCTGATGCCCAGGACACTGGCCATCCTGGGGCTGGCGACGATTATTATACACATCGTCGCCGCCTGGACCGCCGGGACCTATCGCGCAAGTGCGCCAGGCGAAGGCGCGACAATCGTCGATCAGCACAATATTCTGCGTGTCGCCGTTCAGGGCCTCTGGCTGGGTGGGTTGATCGTCGCGATTGCCATCGTCGGCATGCTGCCCGCGCTCTTCCTGTTCGTATTCCTGTACATGGTCGTGGAGGGCCGGATGCACTGGGGGCGGGCGCTCTTGATCCTGCTGCCGTTCTCGCTGGCGACGTTCATGCTATTCCACGAAACGCTGCATGTTCCCTGGCCGCGATCCTATCTCGGCGACTGGCTTCCCGGGCTTCGGCAGCTCGTCGGGGGGCGGATTTTGTGAGAACGCGCCCCGAAGGCCGGAATATACTGAAGGAGTGTGCCAATTGACCGACTCGACGCCGCCGAAATTCAACGGCCCCCTGTTCGGTAGCGACCTGATCGCATTTGCCCTGCGCGAACAGGGGTTCCCCTATATCGCCCTCAACCCGGGGGCCAGTTATCGCGGGCTGCACGACAGCCTCGTCAATTATCTCGGTAACCGGACGCCGCAAATCATCGTCTGCATGCATGAGGAGCACGCGGTCGGCATCGCGCACGGGTACGCAAAGGTCACCGACCGCGCGATGGCCGTGGCGGTGCACAGCAATGTCGGGCTGATGCATGCCTCGATGGCGATTTTCAACGCCTGGTGCGATCGCGCGCCGGTGCTGGTCATCGGCGCGACGGGACCGATGGACGCCAAACAGCGCCGCCCCTGGATTGAGTGGATCCACACCACGATCGACCAGGGCGGGCTGGTGCGCGGCTACACGAAATGGGACGACCAGCCAGGCTCTGCCGAAGCCGCCGTGGAATCGATCCGGCGCGCCACCATGCTCGCCAATACGCGGCCTTCCGGTCCGGTTTACGTCAATCTCGATGTCAGCATCCAGGAGGGCGAACTGCCGGAATGGCCGCCGCTGCGCGACACCTCGCAGTTCGCGGTGCCTGCCGATGCCGAGCCGCCGCTGGCGGAATTGGAGAAGGCCGTGGAAATCCTGTCGCGCGCGAGCCGGCCCTTCATCTTTTCCGGGCGGACCACGCGCAGCGAGGCGGGCTGGCAGCAGCGCGTGCGCCTTGCCGAGATGACCGGCGCACGCGTCACCACCCACATGAAACTGCCCGGCAGTTTTCCGAATACCCACCCGGCCTTCATGGGCGAGACCGGATGGCGCCTCAAGGGCGCGCTGCTGGATCGCATCCGCGATGCCGATGCGATCCTGATGCTCGATTGGCTGGATCCCGGCGGCGCCGTCAACCTGGCGTTTCCCGCGGGCACGACGGCGCCGCCGATCATTAATATATCGAACGATTTCCATGTCCATACGGGCTGGAACATGGATTACGGCAACCTCCCAGCGGTGGACGTGAATATCCCGACCGTCCCGGAAACCGCGGTCGCGCGGCTGGTCGAGGGGCTCGAATCGTCGCGCGGTAGTGCACCCGCTGCCGAACGCCGCCATATAGAGGTGGACCGGCCCGCCGCATCGGGCGAGATCGGTCTGATGGACCTTGCGCGCGCCTTCGCGAAGGCGACGGAGAATGAGGCGATCTGCATTACCGGCCGGCCGCTCGGCTGGCCCGCCAACGCCAACGTGATCGAACATCCGCTCGATTTCCTTGGCCACACCGGCGGCGGCGGGCTGGGCGGCGGGCCCGGCATCGCGGTTGGCGTGGCGCTGGCGCTGCGTGAGCAGGGCTCGGGGCGCGTCGCCGTCGCGATCCTGGGGGATGGCGACTTCACGATGGGCAACACCGCGGTGTGGTCCGCGGCCAATCTGCGCCTGCCGGTGCTGTTCCTGATCGCCAACAACCATTCCTACTACAACGACGAGAACCACCAGAAGCATGTCGCCGAGCGCCGCGGCCGGCCCGTCGAGAATGCCCCGGTCGGCCAGCGGATGGAGGATCCCATCCCCGACCTTGCCGCCATGGCCCGCGCCCAGGGCGCCGAGGGCGACGGGCCGGTGACGGACCTCGCCGATCTCCCGGCGGCGCTGCAAAAGGCCATCGCGCGGGTCCGCGCCGGCGCGGTCTACGTTCTCGATGTGCATGTGCGGCCCGAATATGTCGGCGCGTCGCTTGTTGACATGAGCTGAAGCCGTCCGGGATGACAGATTTCGACGCAGCCAACTTCCGGCATATCGGCAAGCCGGTCCCGCGCAAGGAGGACGAGCGCCTGCTGCGGGGCGAGGGCCGGTTCACCGACGACTTCAGCCTGTCCGGACAGCATTACGCGGCGATGGTCCGCTCGCCCTATCCGCATGCACGGATCACAAGCATCGACACAGAGGCCGCGCGGAACAGCCCCGGCGTCGTCGGCGTCTTTACCGGCGCCGACTGCGCCGCGGACGGGCTGGGCGTCATCCCGCATGATCCCGTGCCCTCCACGAAATACGACATGAAGCTGACCGGTCCCGGCGGCGGCGAGATCTTCATCGGGCCGCACGTCTTGCTGCCGGCCGACAAGGCGCGGCATGTCGGCGAGGCGGTCGCCATGGTCGTGGCCGAAACCCGCGCGCAGGCGCTGGACGCGGCCGAACTGCTCGATGTCGGTTACGAGGAACTGCCCTACGTCACGGAATCCCGGGACGCTGCCGAACCGGGTGCCCCGGCCGTCTGGGACGAGTTACCCGGCAATATCCTGGTCGAGACGGTCTTCGGCGACCCCGCCGCGACGGACGCCGCCTTCGCGGCGGCGGACCATGTCGTCAGGGCGCGCTATCATGTCGGCAGGGTAACAGCGGCGGCGCTCGAGCCGCGTTCGGCGCTGGCGGAATTCGACCAGGAGACCGGGCGCTACACGCTGCATGCCGGCAGCGGCGGCGCGGTTCGCCAGAAGCGCGAACTGGCGCAACTCCTCGGCATCGAGCCGGACCGGCTGCGGGTGATCTCGCTCGATGTCGGCGGCAATTTCGGATCGAAGAACCGGGTCTATGTCGAGTTCGGTCTGGCCCTGTGGGCGGCGCGGAAGATCGGCCGTCCGGTGAAATACACGGCGACCCGGTCGGAGGCGTTCCTCACCGACTATCAGGGCCGCGACCTGCTGACCGAAGTCGAGCTGGCGCTCGACGCCGGGGGGCGATTCCTTGCCATGCGGGCCGACAATCTGAGCAACGTCGGGGCGCGCTGCGTTTCGCTCTCGCCGCTCGGCAAGGGCTCGGCGCTGATCACCGGCTCCTATGACATACCGGCCGCCGCGCTGCGCGCCCGCGCCGCCTTCACCAATACGATGCCGACCCAGGCCTATCGCAGTTCCGGCCGGCCGGAAGTCACCTACGCGATCGAGCGGCTGATCGAACAGGCGGCGCGGGAATGCGGCTTCGATGCGCTGGACCTGCGGCGGCGCAACCTCGTGCGTCCCGACCGGATGCCCTACACCAACGCGGTCGGCGCGCAATACGACAGCGGCACGTATCTGGCGAACATGGACCGCGTGCTGGAGATCGCCGACTGGGAGGGCTTCGCGGCGCGCCGCCGGGCCGCCGAGGGGCGCGGCGTGCTGCTGGGCCGCGGTTTCGCCAACTATGTGGAATCCTCGACCGGCGCGCCGCGCGAGCAGGCCGGGATCACCGTCCTGCCGGAGGGAAGGATCGAGGTCGTGATCGGCACCCAGCCCAGCGGCCAGGGGCATGAAACGAGCTTCGCCCAGGTCGTCGCGGACCTGCTGCAGACGCCGGTCGACAAGGTGCGCATCGTGCTCGGCGATACCGACGTTGTGAGTGTCGGCGGCGGCTCCCATTCCGGCCGCTCGATGCGTCATGCGGGCACCGTGATGGCGATGGCGGCGGCCGACCTCGTGGCCGAATGCCGGCGCCGCGTGGCGGACCATTTCGGCGAGAGCGAGGAGTCCGTCATTTTCGAGGACGGCAGCTTCCACGTCGCCGGCACGAACCATGTCATCGACCTGTTCGAGCTGGCGCGCGCCACCGGCGACGACGCGCCGCTCCGGGTGGTGCGGGACAACGAGATGCACACGCCGGTATTCCCCAACGGCGCCGCCGCCTGCGAGGTCGAGGTCGACCCGGAGACCGGCGCCGTCGCGATCACCCGCTACGCCACGATCGACGATGTCGGCCGCTGCATCAATCCGCTGATCGTCGACGGCCAGACGCACGGCGCGATCGCGCAGGGCGTCGGCCAGGCGATGTCGGAGCTGTGCGTCATCGATCCGGCCTCGGGCCAGCCGCTCACCGGGTCGCTGATGGATTACGCGCTGCCGCGCGCCGATACGCTGCCGCCGTTCGATACCGAGATCGCCGAGGTGCTGTCGCCGACCAACCCGCTTGGCATCAAGGCCGGCGGCGAGGGCGGCACGACGCCGGCGCTGGCGGTCGTCGTCAACGCCATCCTCGACGCGCTGCAGCCGTTCGGCGTGACCGACCTGGCGATGCCGGCGACGCCCTGTGCCGTCTGGCGGGCAATCCGGGACGCCAAGGTGGACAATCGGAGACATGGTATGGAGCACGGAAAATGACATCACCCGACGGCAACTCTGAGTTGCGGATCATCGCCTTTCCCGGCGCGCCGAACCTGCCGATCTTCTCGG
>Ga0224512_10001272_pt1 | contig 24723 bp, 21 predicted proteins | sample SF_May12_sed_USG_4_FD_169103 | JGI IMG/M metagenome (GOLD analysis project Ga0224512, IMG submission 169103) | Sediment microbial communities from San Francisco Bay, California, United States - SF_May12_sed_USGS_13 | ecosystem: Environmental > Aquatic > Marine > Sediment | place: USA... | reverse complement strand
ATCGCGCGCAGTTTGTTGAAATATATTGCGGAAAAAGGCCATTGACGCAAAAACATTGGCCTTGTCGATGCAGGTCACCTTGCCCGGCGCGCCATTGGCCTTGCGCTGCCTGGCCAGGTGAAAAGCAAAGCGGAACAGCCGCTCAGAACCGGCGCGGGTAATCACCTGTGTGTCGCGCGCCTCATCTTCGTCAACCTCACCCTTGCCGTAGGAGGCAAACAGGCCTTCGGTGGATTCGCGGATCAGGACGAAATCAAGCGCTTGGGCGCGCGGATCGGACAACGGGCCGGGCACGCCGGCGATCGAGCGGACCGGCCGGACGCCGGCATAAAGCTGCAGTATAAAGCGCAGTTCGATCTGCGGCGTGATTTCCGTGCCGTTGGCATAACGGATCGCCGGGTCGCCCATGGCGGCCAGCAGGATGGCATCGGCCTGGCGGGCGGCATCCAGGGTCGCCTTCGGCAGGGCCTCGCCGCATTCGGCGTAGCAGGTCGCGCCGGCTGGCAATACCTCGTTTTCCAGGACGACGCCACCGACCTTCCGGCAGGCGCGATCCAGGATCGCCAAGCATGGGTCCATGATTTCCGTACCGATGCCGTCACCCGGCAGGACACAAATCCGGAACGTCTCGTTATCAGTCGTCATGTCATCGGCTCCCGCGCATTTGACGGCCGGACAGCCGGCACCGGCCATCAACCGTTTTGGCATGGTCGGGTCAAGACCGGCGCGGCTCGAAATCGAGATTGATTTCGCCCTGGCGGCGCAAAACTCAGATCGCCGTCAGGGCGGAATGGGCGATGATCATCATGCCGCAATAGGCAGCAGTCAGGAGCAGCGCGGTGCGAGGCGACATGGTTTTATCGAACTTTGGGGTGCTGCGCCGCGGCACGAAAATCTCATAAACCAATGCGGCTGAAAGCGCTGCGGTGAGCGCGGCGCCATTCATGGTGCTCCAGACCAGCACGGCACCGGAAGCCGCCAGCGCCGGATAGCGGAAGCTGGCGGCCGGCAGGCTCGCCTGCAACGCGCTGAACAGCCAGCCGCCATTCATCGGGTAAAACGGCAGCAGAAAGACCAGCACTATGCCGGCGGCGACGGCGGCGGCGACCTGGGTGTTGTCGGCAAGGCCGCCGGTGCCCATGAAAGCGGCGGCGGCTGACAGAGCGATGACGACAAGCGACAAGGCCGCCGGTCCCGACAAAGCGCGGATCGCTTCGCCGAACGCCGAGGATTTTTGCCGGGTCATGATCATGGCGCCGCCGACAAACGGCAAAAGCAGCGAAAAGGACGGGCGGGCGCCCTGGCTGCGAAGGACAAAAGCGTGGCCATATTCCATGATCGACAAAAAGGCGAAAACCAGGAGGCCGATCCGCCAACCGGCGAGCGCGGTGATAAGACCGGCGGCAATGGCGGAACCGGCAATCAGGGCGGTGGAGGGGACGAGCCAGCCAGCCTCACGCTCGGCGGCGCGCGCACCGACCTCGGCCTGCCGCTGCAAGCGTCCATATGCGGCGCGCTGGGCGGCGCGGAACAACAGATAGGTCAGCAGCGAATTGAAAGCGCCCTCCTCCCGGTAGCTGAGCCGGGTGCCGTTTGCCTGATCGGCCAGACTGACAGCGGCGAAGGCACGTGAGCCGAGCGGCAGGAAACTCCCGGCGATCTCCTCGCACCGCATAATGAGAGACTTGCCAATGACCTGATCAAGGATACGCTGGACGACAGTAAATCGTTCGCCGCCATAAAGGCAGATGTGACTGACGAGGTCGGAATCGGCCGTATGGGGGCGAATCTCCACGATTTCCGGGCGCCAGGATCGTGGCCCCACCGCCTCCACCAGCAGCGACCAGACCCGGTCGCGCGGGGCATCGATATTCAGCGTGAAATTGATTGCCCGGTAGCGCCGGCGCGGCAGCACAAGGATTGCCGCGACGGCAAGGACAGTGGCGATCATCAGCACCAGATAGGGAATCGTTTCGACCACGCCGCCCGCCTTTGCCGTCAATTCGCCGCGCACCACCGGTCCGGCTTCCGGTCCGGACAGTGGCAATCCTGGCTGGGTTAACAGAACAAACTTAAGATCGGCTCAAGAGACAAGGTTACCCGCTTGACGGGGTGGGTTTGTGCATTTGGTCCGGCGGGCCGCCGAAATGTTTGGCATGACGCGAGATTTCGCTTGCACTATCGTGCAATAAAAAACACCTGTTGACTGGAAAATCGGGAAGGACGACGCCATTACGGGACGTGACGACAAGGCGCCATTTGACGAAATGGACGGCTATGACGAGGCCGTGCGCGCACCCTATGCGATCCTGCAAGACTGGCTGGCCGGTCAGTCAACCAGTGCGCTAAAGCGCAAGCAGCAGGAAGCCGACAGCATCTTCCGCCGGCTCGGCATCACCTTTTCCGTCTATGGCACGGAAAACGCCCTTGAGCGGCTGATCCCGTTCGACCTCGTGCCGCGGATCATATCGGCAGCCGAGTGGCGGCAGCTTGAGCGCGGCATCGAGCAGCGTGTGCGGGCGCTCAATGCTTTTCTTCTGGATATCTATCACCGCCAGGAGATCGTGCGCGCCGGGCGGCTGCCGGTCGATCTGGTCAATCGCAACGCGGCATTCCTGCCGGCCATGATCGGTTTTTCGCCGCCAAAAAACGTCTACAGCCATATTGTCGGCGTCGACATTGTGCGGGTCGGCGAGGATGAGTTCTACGTCCTTGAAGACAATCTCAGGACCCCCTCGGGCGTCTCCTACATGCTGGAGAACAGGGAGGCGATGATGCACATCTTTCCCGAACTGTTCGCCCGGCACAGGATCGCGCCGATCAGTGACTATCCGGAAATCCTGCGGCAGACCCTGGAGGCGGTGGCGCCGCCGGCCTGCGAGGGCGAACCGTGTCTGGCCGTTCTGACGCCGGGCATACATAATTCGGCTTATTTCGAACATTCCTTCCTTGCCGACCAGATGGGCGCCGAACTTGTCGAGGGCCAGGATCTGTTCGTCGCCGAGGGACACCTGTTCATGCGCACCACGCAGGGGCGGCAGCGCGTCGACGTCATTTACCGGCGCGTCGACGACACCTTTCTCGATCCCCTCACCTTCCGGCCTGATTCACTGCTCGGCGTCTCCGGGCTGATCGACCTTTACCGCGCCGGGCGCGTCACCATCGTCAATGCGCCGGGGGCGGGGCTTGCCGATGACAAGGCGATCTATTCCTACGTGCCGGATATTGTGGAGTTTTATACCGGCCAGAAACCGATCCTGAAAAACGTGCCGACATGGCGGTGCAGCGAGGCGCAGGATCTGGCTTATGTCCGCGACCATCTCGCCGAGCTGGTGGTCAAGGAGGTTCACGGATCGGGCGGCTATGGCATGCTGGTCGGACCGACGGCGTCGAAAGCGGAAATTGCGGCATTTTCCAGGAAACTGGCCACCAATCCAGGCAATTATATCGCCCAGCCGACGCTGGCGCTGTCGACCTGTCCGGCCTTCACCAGAAGCGGCGTGGCGCCGCGCCATGTCGATCTGCGCCCCTATGTGCTGGTATCGGACCGGATCCGCATCATACCGGGCGGCCTGACCCGGGTGGCGCTGAAAAAAGGCTCGCTGGTCGTCAATTCCTCGCAGGGCGGCGGCACCAAGGATACGTGGGTCCTGCAGGACTGAACGAGGCCAAGGGCAGAGGGCGAAACAAACGTGCTGGGTAGAACCGCAAGCAGTCTTTTCTGGATGTCGCGCTACATCGAACGGGCCGAAAACATGGCTCGGCTGGCGGAAGTCGGCTTTCGCATCGCATTGACGCCCGACACCAGCGCCGGCCATCAGGCAGACTGGGAGTCGACGCTGACCAGCGCTGGCATTCTCGACGGTTTCTTGCAACGCCACGGCGAAATCAGCCAGGCCACAGCGCTGGACTACCTGCTGTTCGATCCGGACAATCCCTCCTCGGTCCGGTCGTGCATCCATACCGCGCGAACCAATGCCCGCACGGTGCGCACCAGCATCACGCGCGACATGTGGGAAGCGATGAACACAACCTATCTGGCGTTTGAGGCGATCAACCCGGCGACCATCACCGATGCCCGCCTGCCGGCCTTCCTTGACTGGGTGCGCGAACGCACCAGTCTGTTCCGCGGCGCCCTGCTCAACACGCTTTTGCGCAAGGATAATTACTATTTCAGCCAGATCGGCGGCTTTATCGAACGGGCCGACAACACGGCGCGCATTCTCGACGTCAAATATTATCTGCTGCTGCCGTCCAACCAGTCCGTGGGCGGTGAATTCGACACCTATCAGTGGGAGACGATCCTAAGATCGGTCTCCGCCCATCGCTCCTACCGGCACGTCTTCCACGCCCGCTACCAGCCGCGCAATGTCGCCGAATTCCTGATCCTGCGGCCCGAAATGCCGCGCTCGCTGCGCTTCTGCTATGACTGGCTGGACGAACTGATAAACGGGCTTTGCGACTTCTACGGCGCCGGCGGATCGGCAAGGTCGCAAATCGAAGACATGCGCGGTTATTTGAAATCCATGAAAATGGAGACCATCTTCCAGATGGGACTGCACGAATTCCTTGTCGATTTTCGCGCCAGGAACGGCGCTTTGACCGACGCAATTTCAGACGACTACAACTTTAGGCGCTAGCTTCTCCATGCACCTGACAATCCGCCACCAGACGCGATACCGCTACGAGGGCGCCGGCAGCCGGGCCGTTCAGCGGCTGCGGCTGACCCCGACCGACAATCGCGCGCAAACTGTTCATTCCTGGACGATTGAGGCGCCGGGCATGGAGACCGCGGCCAGCTATACCGACGGCCTTGGCAATGTCGCCTACCTGATTTCCCAGGCCGAGCCGGATGAGGAGCTTGTCATCACCGCAAGCGGCCAGGTGACGACGCGAGACACCGGCGGCGTGCTCGGCTCGCTGAACGAAATCGCCAATCCGGCGATCTTTCTGCGAGAGACGGCGCTGACGCAATCCTCGCCCGAAATCGACGCGATGGCCGAGGCGGTCAGGCTGTCGGACCCGCTGGAGATGGTCCATGCCCTGTTGGAGGCGATAGCCAAACAGGTCGCCTATGTCACCGCCTCCAGCGATGCCGGCACAAGCGCGGCGGAAGCTTTTGCCGCTGGCACCGGCGTGTGCCAGGACCATGCGCATATTTTCATCGCCGCCTGCCGGCAGCACGCCATCCCGGCGCGCTACGTCACCGGCTACATGCACGTGACGGACGAAAATCAAGCCGTTTCCCACCACGCCTGGGCGGAGGCCAATCTGGCCAATCTGGGCTGGGTCGGATTCGACCCGGCCAATCGGCAATGCCCGACGGAGCATTATGTGCGGCAGGCCTGCGGCTTCGATGCACCCTCCGCGGCGCCGATCATCGGAACGCGGCGCGGCAGCGGGCCGGAACTTCTTGACGTTGACGTCGTTATCCAGCAACAGCAGTAAACGGCAACTTTCGAAATTCAGAGTGTCCTTTCATGACCTATTGCGTCGGCCTGCGGCTCGACCGCGGCATCGTTTTCGCCTCCGATACCCGCACCAATGCCGGGCTCGACAATATTGCGACGTTTTCCAAGATGCATGTCTGGGAGCGCCAGGGCAACCGCGTGCTGGTGCTGCTTTCGGCCGGCAATTTGGCTATTACCCAGGCCGTCATCAGCCTGATCGACGAGGCCATCGCCACGCGGGCAACAAGCGGCGACGTCTCGCTGCTGGATGCCGCCACCATGTTCCAGGCGGCGCGGCTGATCGGCAGTGCGGTCCAGACGGCCATGGAAATTGAGAAGGAGGCGGTCGCCGCCAATCCGGACCTCTTCCAGTCCTCCTTCATCTTCGGCGGCCAGATCGCCGGCGAAGGGCCACGGTTGTTCCAGATCTATTCGCAAGGCAATTTTATCGAGGCGAGCGTGGACACGCCGTTCTTTCAGATCGGCGAGCACAAATACGGCAAGCCGATCCTCGACCGGGTCGCCGCCCCGGGGATGCGGATGGGCGAAGCGGCCAAACTGGTGCTGCTCTCATTCGATTCCACTTTGCGCTCCAACCTGTCGGTCGGCATGCCGATCGATCTGTTGATCTACCGGCGCGACACACTGATGATCGGCGAGCAGCGGCGGATCGAGGAAAACGATCCCTATTTCCGCAAACTGTCCGCCGGCTGGTCGGAAGCCTTGCGCGACGCCTTTGCCCGGGTCGACGAATATGATGGCGCCGACATCCTGACAACGCCGGAATTCGACTGGATCGGCGGCAAACGCCGCGATGTGTCATCCTAGAGCGAGGCGAGCGGTTGAGCCGACGCGATTTTGCCGCCGCATATGAGCCACGACGCACGTTCGGAACGCCCTCATCCGGTCGCTCCGCGACCACCTTCTGCCCCGGGAGAAGGGACTATCTATCCCATCGTCGGAATGACGAATTCCGGGCTTTCCTTGATACCGGACGGCCAGCGGGAGGTGACCGTTTTCGTCTTGGTGTAAAAGCGGATGGAATCGGGGCCATGCTGGTTGAGGTCGCCAAACCCTGAGCGCTTCCAGCCGCCGAAAGTGTGATAGGCGAGCGGCAGGGGATCGGCACATTGATGCCGACCATGCCGACATTGACGCGCGAGGCAAAGTCGCGCGCTGCGTCGCCATCGCGGGTAAAGACGGCGACGCCATTGCCGTATTCGTGATCGTTGGCCAGCCGCAGGCCTTCCTCGTAATCGCCGGCGCGCACGAGGCAGAGCACCGGCCCGAATATCTCTTCCTTGTAGATGCGCATATCCGGCTTGACCCGGTCGAACAGGCAGGCGCCCATAAAGAAGCCGTTCTCATAACCCTGCATCTTGAAATCGCGGCCGTCGACGACGAGCTCGGCGCCCTCTTCCACGCCGAGATCGACATAGCCGCGCACACGTTTGAGCGCCTCGCCGGTGACCAGGGGGCCAAAATCGGCGTCGGCGTCATTGGACGGACCGATCTTCAGCGCTTCCACCTTGGGCACCAGCTTTTCCAGCAACGCGTCAGCAGCCTGTTCGCCGACCGGCACGGCGACAGAGATCGCCATGCAGCGCTCGCCGGCAGACCCATAGCCGGAGCCGACCAGCGCATCGGCGGCCTGGTCCATGTCGGCGTCGGGCATGACAATCATGTGATTCTTGGCGCCGCCGAAGCACTGCACGCGTTTGCCGTGGGCGCAACCGGTCGAATAGATGTATTGGGCGATCGGCGTGGAACCGACAAAGCCGATCGCCTTGATTTGCTCATTGGCGAGTATAGCGTCGACCGCTTCCTTGTCGCCATTGACGACGTTGAGAATGCCTGCCGGCAGGCCGGCCTCGATCATCAATTCGGCCAGGCGCATGGGCACGGACGGGTCGCGTTCGGACGGTTTGAGGATAAAGGCGTTGCCGCAGGCGATCGCCGGGGCGAATTTCCACATCGGGATCATCGCCGGAAAGTTGAACGGCGTGATGCCGGCGACGACGCCGAGCGGCTGGCGCATCGAATACATGTCGATGCCAGGGCCGGCGGAATCGGTAAATTCGCCCTTCAACAGATGCGGAATGCCGCAGGCGAACTCGACCACCTCCAGGCCGCGCTGAATATCGCCGTGGCTGTCGGGCACCGTCTTGCCGTGTTCGGCCGACAACAATTCGGCAAGCGCCTGCTTTTCCTGCTGAACGAGCTCGAGAAATCGGAAAAACACGCGGGCGCGCTTTTGCGGGTTCTGCGCCGCCCAATCGGGCTGTGCGGCTGCGGCATTGGCGATTGCCGCTTGCGTCTCTGCCTGCGAGGCCAGGGCGACTTTTGCCTGGACTTCGCCCAATGTCGGGTTCCAGATATCGGCGGTCCGGCCGCTTTCGCCCGCTACTGCCTTGCCACCGATAAAATGCCCGATTTCCGCTGCGCCATTGCCTGTCATTTTCCGCCTCGTGAAACGCTGGTGTGGTTTGGCTGTTTGGATAATACCCAGCGCAGCGTGCGTCCAGAAATCGTTTTCATCCGCTGGCGCCCCCGCGCGTGATCCGGCGGTATTGTTTCACAGAATTGATTCAAGTCCGTCGCTAATTTTAGCGCCCCAATTTACCGGTTGTTCAGACCAATTTCGCGGAAAAGTTGCGGTTTTAAAACCATCTTGGCAATTTGGCGGCACCACAGTGTCAGAATAAGGTTTTCAAGGGGGCATTCAACGATGCAGAAGGCTAAAACCTTCCCGGCCGGCGAAATCAAGATACGGACAACGCCAGGCGATCTAAGCAGGCTCACGGACCATCTGGTCGCCCTGTTGCGGGACGTCCAGACAATGTTGGCGGACCATCAGCCGGAATATGAACGGGAGAAACAAACCGGTTCCTGAGAACTCCAAACGCGTCGCGTTCAATTTCCAACACATTTTCCGGTGTACTTGGCCGCTCGCAGGCGCGAGCGGTCGCTTTTTTGTGATCGCTAAAAACACCCGGCCGGCTTGACTCAGACTATTTGTTCCCTATATCGCAATCCGTCATATATCAAATATGAATATGCTTGATCGATAGATGAAGCGGACACAGCGCCGATAACGGCCGCTGGGGATATTGCGATGAACGTCAGAACGCTCTGCCTGGCCATTCTCTATTTCGGCGATTCGACCGGATACGAGATCAAGAAACTCTCCATGGAAGGCAAATACAGCCATTTCGTCGACGCCAGTTTCGGCTCCATCTATCCGGCGCTGGCGCGGCTGGAAAGCGAGGCCATGGTGACGTGCCGGGAGGAGACGCAGCCCGGCAAACCGCCGCGCAAGGTCTATTCCATCACCGAGAAGGGCCGGTCGGCCTTCGTCGACGCCCTCATGGAGCCGCCGGCGCCCGATGTCTTCCGCTCGGAGTTTCTGCTGATCGCCATGTGCGCCGAGATCTTGCCGCCGCCGGTCATTGAACGTGCCATCGATGTCCGCTTATTGCAGTTGCAGGCTGAAATCGACCATCTCAACCAGATTGCCGGCGAGGCCCGCCATGAGGGCACGCGTTGGGCGGCAAGCTACGGGCTAAAATGCCTGGAAACCTCGCTCGACCATCTGCAATCACACCGCGACAAACTCATCGCGCTGGCTGGCTCGGCCATGGTCGCCGATGCGCCGGTCGCGGCCGAATAAACGGGATTTGAACGATGCGGATCCGTTTCTCCTACCTGATCGCCGTCGCACTGGCAGCCGGCGTCTCCTATTACATGCTGACCGGCAAGACGATCGTCGGCGGACAGGCCGGCGCCGATGCCAGGACGATTACCGAGCGCCAGAGCGAAGCGGCTGAAAACCTGTTTGCCGTTCAGGTCGAACTGCACCAGGCGCGCGAGCGCGCCTGGCAGTTGGAAGTGCGCGGGCGCACGCAGGCCGATTCAATCGTCGAGGTTCGCGCGCAAACCGGCGGGATCCTGGAAAGGCGGCTGGTGGAAAAGGGCCAGGCGGTGGCGGCCGGCGATCTGCTTTGCGTGGTTGAGCGCGGCGCCAGGCAGGCCAATCGCGCCAAAGCCAAAGCCAGCCTGAAACAGGCCGAGATCGACCTTCAGGCCCAGGCCAGGCTGGTGGAAAAGGGCTATGCCGCCAAGAATGACATTGCCGGGCTGGAAGCGGGCCTGGATGCAGCAAAGGCCGTGCTGGCGGAGGCCGAGCTTGAACTCTCACGCACCGAAATCCGCGCGCCGATTGCCGGCATCGTGCAGGATCCGCTTGCCGAAGCCGGTGACGTGCTTGCCGCCGGCGGCACCTGCGTGACGATCATCGACAGTGATCCGATGAAGGTGATCGGTCAGGTTTCGGAACGCCAGATCGGCGCGCTGGCAGAGGGCATGGACGCCAATGTGCAGCTGGTGAACGGTGTCACCGCGACCGGCGTGATCGACTATATCTCGCCTTCCGCCGACCCTGAGACGCGCACCTTCCGGGTCGAGATTCGGCTTGCCAATGACGACGGGCGGATCAAGGACGGGGTCACCGCCGTCGCCAATGTTCCCTTGCCGGCCAGCAAGGCGCATCTGGTCTCCTCGGCCTATCTGACGCTCGACGATGATGGCCGGATCGGCGTGCGGATCGTCGATGCGCAAAACATCGTGCGTTTCGCCCCGGTCGAGGTGATCGGCGCGCAAGGCGATGCGCTGTGGGTCAGCGGCCTTGCCGAGAGGGCGCGGGTGATCACGGTCGGTCAGGACTATGTGCTAGCCGGGCAGAAGGTGAAGCCGGTGCCGGCCGAGACCACATCGCTGATGCCGCAGGCGGTAACCGACAGAGGCGGTTCTGAGGCGGAGGTCCGCTGATGCTTGCCATGCTTGAAAATGTCCTGCGGCGGCCGCGCTCGGTCTTGACCATGATGGTGGTGATGATCGCGGCGGGCATCGCGGTCTATATCAACATCCCCAAAGAGGCCAATCCGGACATCGACGTGCCGGTGTTCTTCGTCTCGATCGTCCAGCAGGGCGTTTCGCCTGAGGACTCTGAACGGTTGCTGGTGCGGCCGATGGAGACGCATCTGCGCGGGCTTGACGGTCTTAAGGAAATTACTGCCGTCGCTTCTGAAAGCTATGCCGGCATCGTGCTGGAATTCGACGTCGATTTCGATAAGGACGCAGCACTCAACGACATCCGCGCCAAGGTCGACCAGGCCAAGGCGGAATTGCCGGCCGAGGCTGACGAGCCAATCATCACAGAGACGAATTTCGCTCTGGTTCCAACGCTGACGGTCGCCGTTTCAGGTCCGGTGCCGGAGCGCACGCTCTATCGCTTCGCCAAGCAGTTGCAGGACGAAATCGAAGCCGTGCCGAGCGTTCTGGAAGGTAAACTGAAGGGTGAGCGCGAGGAGCTGCTTGAGGTCATCATCAATATGGCCCGGCTGGAATCCTACGACATCACCCAGCAGGAGCTGTTGCAGTCGCTGGCCAACAACAACCAACTCGTTCCGGCCGGTTTTCTGGATACCGGCCGCGGTCGTTTTAATGTCAAGGTGCCGGGCCTGATCGAAACGGCCGAGGACGTCTATTCGCTGCCGATCAAGCAGAATGGCGAAGGCGTGGTGACGCTTGGCGACGTTGCCGATATCCGCCGCACCTTCAAGGATCCAACGGTTTTTACCCGAGTCAATGGCGAGCCGGCGATCCTGATCGAGGTCGTCAAGCGCCTGGGCACCAATATTGTGGAGAACAACCAGGCGGTGCGGCTGGCAGTCGAAAACGTAACAAAGGACTGGCCGGAAACGGTTCAGGTCAGCTTCCTGCTCGATCAGTCCAATTTCATCCACGAGGTGCTGGGATCGCTGCAATCGGCGATCATGACCGCCATCCTGCTTGTCATGATCGTCGTATTGGCGGCGCTCGGCCTGCGCTCCGCCCTGCTGGTCGGGCTGGCCATTCCGACATCGTTCATGACCGGCTTCCTGATCCTGGGCATGCTCGGCATGACCGTCAATATGATGGTCATGTTCGGGCTGGTGCTGACGGTCGGCATGCTGGTCGATGGCGCCATCGTCGTTGTTGAATATGCCGACCGCAAGATCGCCGAGGGCATGGACCGCAACGAGGCCTATATTCGCGCCGCCCGGCTGATGTTCTGGCCGGTGGTGTCGTCGACGGCGACGACGCTGGCGGCGTTCCTGCCAATGTTGCTGTGGCCCGGCGTGCCCGGCGAGTTCATGAGCTTCCTGCCGATCATGGTCATTATCGTGTTGTCGGCCTCACTGATGACGGCGATGGTGTTCCTGCCGGTCACCGGCGCGCTGACGGCGCAGATCGCATACTGGATGAAAAGGAACGGCCCCGTACTGGCCGGATTGGCGGCGGCGGTGGCCGCCGGTGCGGGCACCTGGTCCGCGCTACGGCCGGTACTGGCCGGATTGCCGGCAGGTTCGGCAATCGTTTCCGCCCTGGCGGCCCTGGCGGTGGCGGTGCCGGTGTTCCACATCGCGCGCCATCTGACGCGGATCGTCCGCGCCTGGTCGCATGGCCGCAAAGACCAGAATGTTTCAGCCCTGTTGGCCCATGACGCCGATCTCGACCCGGACACGGTGCCCGGTTTTACCGGCGCCTATGTGCGCTTCCTGCAAGGGCTGACAACATCTTTTGCCGGCAATGTCATGACGCTTGTCGTAATCATTGGCCTCGTCGTTTCGATCTTCTATGGCTTTGGCGAACACTCCAAGGGCGTTGAGTTCTTCGTCGACGAGGAGCCGGACCAGACCGTGGCGCTGGTGTCGGGGCGTGGCAATCTGTCATCGCGCGAGGCGCTGGCGCTCGTTGCCCAGGTGGAGGGCATCATCCTTGGCATTTCCGGTATCGAGAATGTCGTCACCACCACTTATCCCAACGGCGCCGGCGGCGGTGGCAATCAGGTTATCGGCGGCGTTGCCGACAAGCCGGCCGATCTGATCGGCGAGCTCAATCTGGAAATGACGACCTATTCGGACCGTCGGCCGTGGCCGGCAATCGAAGCCGATATCCGCACCCTCACCGCCGGTCTGCCGGGCATCAAGGTGGAGCCGCGCAAGATCGAGGGCGGCCCGCCGACCGGCAAGGACATCACCCTGCAGATCAGCGCCAGCGACTATGACCAGGTGCTGGCCGTCACCCGGCAGATGCGCCGGCACTTCGACGGCGTCAGCGGCCTGCTGGATTTGGAAGACGATACGCCGCTGCCCGGCATTGAATGGGAACTGAAAATCGACCGCGAGGAAGCCGGCCGCTACCACGCCGGCATCGGTTCGGTCGGTTCGATGATCCAGCTCGTCACCAATGGCGTGATGATCGGCAAATACCGGCCGAACGACGCCGATGACGAGGTGGAAATCCGCGTCCGGCTGCCGCAAGCCGAACGCACGCTGGACCGCTTCGACGCGCTCAAGCTCAGGACCCCGAACGGCCAGGTGCCGATTGCCAATTTCGTCAGCCGCGAGGCCAAGCCGAGAGTCTCCTCGATCACCCGCAAGGACGGCCTCTATGCCATGAACGTCAAGGCCGGTGTCGACCAGAGCGACGGCACCACGGTCGACCAGAAAGTCGGCGAGCTGCAGACGTGGATCAAACAACAGAGCTGGCCGGACGGCATCTTCTTCCGCTTCCGCGGCGCCGACGAGGAACAGAAGGAATCGTTCGAGTTTCTGATACGGGCGATGCTCGGCTCGCTGTTCCTGATGTTCATCATCCTGGTGACCCAGTTCAACAGCTTCTACCAGACGGTGATCACGCTGATGACCGTCGTGCTGGCCACTGCCGGAGCGCTTATAGGCATGGTCGTCACGGGCCAGAAATTCTCCATCATCATGACCGGCACGGGCATCATCGCGCTTGCCGGCATCGTGGTGAACAACGCCATCGTGCTGATCGACACCTATAACCGCATGCGGGCGGAGGGCGCCGAGGTCCGTGACGCGGTGCTGAAGACGGCGGCGCAAAGGCTCAGGCCGATCCTTCTGACGACGAGCACCACCATAGCCGGCCTCATACCGATGGCGACGCAGGTCAATTTCAACTTCTTTAAGCAGGTGATCTCCGTCGGCGGCATCACGTCGGTGTGGTGGGTGCAGCTCTCCACGGCAGTGATCTTCGGCCTGGCGTTCTCCACCATATTGACGCTTGTCCTGGTGCCGGTGCTGCTCACCCTGCCGACCAATGCCGTCCATGCCTATGTCGGCAATGCGGAGCGGATCAGCCGCCTGATTGCACCCCTCAAGGTGATGATTGCACGGCCCTTCGGTCGCAGCGGGGCTGAGCCGGTTGCCGTCGCTGCCAATGATGCCGGCCCCGTGCGGCAGGACAATGCGCGCGACGGCAGACGGGCACTCGACCTGCCGGAAGCTGCCGAATAAAACGCAAACGAAAAAACCGATCCTGTCTATTCGTCCGCCTGCTCGCCGACGCCGGTATCCGACCCAACCTCTCTTTCGGTTTCAACGGCACGGCGCTTTCGCCAGGCGCGCCAGGCGAACGGCAGATGGGCGAGATACGACACCACCCCGATGGTGAGGACGGAAAACGGATAGCTGATCAGCAGCGCAATCATGAGTACCGCCATGACCAGGAACGGCATGACGGACTCCGTCGGGATGCGCTGGTCAAGACGCTTGCCCGACCAGGTCGGGAAGCGGCTGACCATCAGCAGCGCTATTGCCGCTGTATAAAGCGCCACCAGCACGGCGGCCTCCGGCGGCACCGGAACGCCGATTTTTGACAGGGCCAGCGGCAAAAGTACCGCCATGGCGCCGGCCGGCGCGGGAATGCCGACAAAATAATCCTTGTGCCAGTCCGGACCGGGGGCGCTGTCCAGCGCCGCGTTGAAACGGGCCAGGCGCAGAGCGGTGCAGATCGCAAGGGCAAGCGCGACGATCCAGCCGATATTTTTCAGATCGGCTAGGCGCCAGACATAGAGCAGGATCCCCGGGGCGACGCCGAAATTGACGAAATCAGCCAGCGAATCGAGCTGCGCGCCAAAGCGTGACGTCGATTTCAATAGCCGCGCGACATGGCCGTCCACCCCGTCCAGAATTGCCGCAAAAATCAGCGCGCCAACGGCCAGCTCAAAATTGCCCTCCATCGCCAACCGGATCGCCGTCAGGCCAGCGCAAATCGCCAGCAGCGTCACCATATTGGGCAACAGAGCGCGAAACGGCACCAGCCGGCGGCGGCGCAAGCGCCTGTCCAGGGCGCTTACGGGAACGCCGTCCGATTTACCGTCGTTTTCCGAATCGATCGGCGGGAAGAGGCTCGCCATGTCAGGCCCTGCGGCTGGCGAAGGGCGGTTCTGGCGTGGCGCCCGGAAGCCATGCCAATATGGTTTCGCCGGCAATGGCGCGCTGTCCGGGATGAACGAGCACCTTCGATCCGGCGGGCAGAAAGACGTCGAGCCGCGAGCCGAAGCGGATCATGCCGAAGCGGTCGCCCTGTTCCAGCGGCGCGCCGCTTTCCGTCCAGCACAGAATGCGCCGGGCAACCAGGCCGGCGATCTGGACGACGCCGATGCGCGCGCCGCCGGCCGTGACGATGACGATGGCGTTGCGTTCATTATCCTCGCTCGCCTTGTCTAGATCGGCGCTGAGAAACTTGCCGGGCTTGTAGGCGAGGGTCTGAACCGTTCCGGCTGCCGGGGCGCGGTTGATATGGCAGTCAAAGACATTCATGAACACCGAGACGCGCGTCAGCGGCGCCTCGCCAAGGCCAAGCTCGGGCGGCGGAACGGCCTCCACAACAGGTTCGATTCGCCCGTCGGCGGGGCTGACGAGGATGCCAGGATCGACCGGCACGGTGCGCACCGGGTCGCGGAAAAAGATGACCAGCCAGCCGGTGAGGACGGCAAGCAGCCAGAATGCCGGCTCCCACAAAAGGCCGAGGATCAGCGCCGCCAGCACGGCGCCGATGATGAAGGGCCGCCCCTCCTTGTGGATGGGCGGAATGGCGTCAGAAATGGATTGCATGATCGACATGGACTCTATTTAAGCCGCCACGGCAATCTGCGGAAGGGACGAATTGGCCGCGCCGGCTCAGGAACCGGAAAAACCGCGCTGCCCGACCGGCGGCAGATCCGGGGCGCTTTCCTTGTCCTGCGGCGGGAAAAAGGATGCATCGCGCTCGCGGGTGCGGCGCAGGCGTTCGGCCGCCTCGTCGGCCTCGCGCTGGCGCGCCCACATCGCCGCATAGAGGCCGCCCCCATCCAACAGTTCGCCATGGGTGCCGCGCTCGGCAATGGCGCCGTCCTTGAGGACGATGATGGTATCGGCATTGACGACGGTGGACAGGCGGTGGGCTATGACAAGGGTCGTGTGATCCTTGGCAACGGTATCGAGCGCTGCCTGGATTTCCTGCTCGGTGGCGGTATCGAGCGCCGATGTCGCCTCGTCGAAGATCAGGATCGGCGGGGCTTTCAGGATGGTGCGGGCGATGGCGACGCGCTGCTTTTCGCCGCCCGAAAGTTTCAGACCGCGCTCGCCGACCGGCGTGTCATAGCCTTCCGGCAGGGCTTCGATGAAGTCGCCGATCTGTGCCATGGCGGCGGCGCGGACGATCGCCTCGTCATCGGCGTCCCAGCGGCCATAGCGGATATTGTAGCCGATGGTGTCGTTGAACAGCACCGTGTCCTGCGGCACCATGCCGATGGCGGCGCGCAGGCTTTCCTGCTGGACGTCGCGCAGGTCCTGGCCGTCGATCAGGATGCGGCCTTCGGAAACATCGTAAAAGCGGAACAAAAGCCGTGAAATCGTAGACTTGCCGGCGCCGGACGGCCCGACAATGGCAACCATGGCCCCGGCCGGCACGTCAAAGGAAATGCCCTTCAGGATCGGCCGCTGCACGTCGTATCTGAAGGATACATCCTCAAAGCGGATAGCGCCATCCGTGACTTTCAGAGGCTTGGCGTCCGGCTTGTCGCGAATTTCCGGCTCGACGTTCAAAAGGGCGAACATCTGCTCGATATCGGCCAAGCCCTGCTTGATCTCGCGATAGACGAAACCGATGAAATTGAGCGGGATCGCCAGCTGCATCAACAGCGCGTTGATCATGACGAAGTCGCCGATACTCTGGGTCCCGGCCATCACCGCGCGGGCCGACAAAATCATGCAGATCGCCATGCCGGTCACGAAAACCACCGTCTGGCCGAAATTGAGCCAGGAGAGCGATGTCCAGGACTCCGTGGCGGCCTTTTCGTACCGCGCCATGGAGCGATCGAAGCGCTCGGCCTCCATCGCCTCATTGCCGAAATACTTGACCGTCTCGAAATTCAGAAGCGAATCGACCGCCTTGGAATGGGCGTCGGTGTCGCTGTCGTTCATTTCGCGGCGGATGGTGATCCGCCAGTCGCTGGCGCGCACGGAAAACCAGATATAGGCCCAGATCGTCACGGCGATGATGAGCACATAGCGAAAATCAAAATTATACCAGATGACGCCGGCCATCAGCGTGAATTCAAGGATGGTTGGAAGACTGTTGAGGATAGTAAAACGGACGATGGTCTCAATGCCCTTGGTGCCCCGTTCGATAATCCTGGACAGGCCGCCGGTGCGCCTTTCCAGATGAAAGCGCAGCGACAGCTCGTGAACATGGACAAAAGTCCGGGCGGCAAGCCGGCGCACGGCATGCTGGCCGACGCGGGCAAACAGCGCGTCACGGAGCTGGTTGAAGCCGACCATGAGAATGCGGCCTACGGCGTAGGCAACGACCAGCATCAGCGGTGCGACGAGAAATGCCGGCAGGAAGGCCGGGCCGCCGCCCTCGCCGGTCAAGGCGTTGGTGACCCATTTATAGGTGTAAGGCACCAGCACGGTGATGATCTTGGCTGCAATCAGCGCCAGAAAGGCGACCAGGACGCGCTGCTTCAGATCCGGCCGGTCAGCCGGCCACATATAGGGCCACAGATTGGCGACGGTCTTGAATGTCTGGCCGCGATCGGCCGTGACCTGTGGCATTTCGGCGGACGCTTTTGCGGCCGTGTCAGCGTCCGCCATTGTTAGCCTTCCCATGACCTTCCGCTGGCCGGCCGGCGCCAGGCGCAAGTGCGGCAATCGCATCAAGACAGCGGTTGGTTTCGGCGAGCGCCTGGGCGTCCAGCGAATAGCACGACCGGGTCCCTTCACGCGTCAAGCAGATCAGACCGGCGTCCTTTAGAATCTTGAGGTGTTGCGAAATCGTCGACTGGGCAAGCGGCAGGCTGTCGCAGAAATCACCGCAACTGCATGGCGTGCGGCGGGCCAGCGCCCGAATGATGGCCAGCCGCACCGGATGGCCCAGCGCCTTCAGCCGATCGGCGGCGCTCGTATCGCCGGCCGCAACGGCGGCATTGTGGGCAGTTTGCGGCATGAAACCTCTTTACCGTCCCGGCAATGACACCATCATAGCCACGAAACCGTGGCTAAAGAGCAATCGTGACGGGAAATTCCGAACGCGGCCATTCGTGCCGAAACTCGTTTCATCGTATATCGGCGATTAACGATGATTGCAAGCCGAAAGGCGGCGATTGGCTTTATTGCGTCCAGCCCCTGTCGGCTACGGGCAACATGAAGACCTGGCCGGGATAGATCCGGTGGGGATTGCGGATCTGGTCCTTGTTGGCCGTGTAGATGGTCGTATAGCGGATGCCGTGCCCATAAGTTCGGCGGGAAATGGTCCACAGATTGTCGCCACGGCGGATGATGACAGAATTGGGCTTCGGCAATTCGCCCGCAACGCTGGCGCCGGCTGCGGCGCCGCCGGCCGCCGTCGGAATGAGGACCGCCATATCCACCTGCTTGGTAAAGGGCACTTCGGCCCGCGCGACGACGTTCGTCCGTCCCGGCGCAAGCTGGTCGGCGCGGATAACCACCGTGCCGGCCGCCACCTTCGCCTCGGTCTCCAGCAGCCAGCGGCCATTGTCCAACACCGTCGTCTCGCCGGTCGGTTCGCCGTCTATGTAGACGCGGATAGTCTCGCCCGGTTTGGCCGTCCCGGCGGCGAAAAGCTTGCCGCTTTCGACCTCGACCGCCTCCACGGCCAGCGGCACCGGCGGGGCAGAAGCGACTTCTGCCGCGGCCTGCTGATTACCGGCAACCTGGTCTGCAGCGCCCTCGGCCGGTTTGTCATCGGATGCCGCCCCTGCCATCTGCGGCTGGGCTGGCTGTGGTGCCGACCCGGAAGCCGCCGGTTCGCCGGTCGGGACAGGTTGGGCGGCTTGTTCCGTCGCGGCAGCAATCTGCGTCTCGCTGGACTGGGCGTCCTGGCCATCTGCGGAAGGCGCCACCGCGATGACGGTTTCACCCGTTGCGGTGACTTCCGTCCCCGGCACCGCACTGGCGGCCTCATCCGGCTTTGCAAGGATTTCGCTTGCCGCGCCCGGCTCGTTCATCACCACCAGAACCTCGCCGGAGGGAACTTCGGGAACCGCCACGGCAACATTGGATTTGGAATAGATGCTGACCCCGTTGCTGCCCGATGTACGCAACGCCAGATCGTGGCCGCCGGCGGCGAGCGGCTGTTCGAGAACCAGCACGAATTCACCGCCGGCGTCGGCGGCCGTCGTTGCGATCACGCTGCCATTCGATAAAAGCTCGACCGTAGAATTGGGCTCGGCCCGCCCGGCAACAACCGTGTCGCCTGACGGCTCGACACGGACAATATCAAACGATGGTTGCGCGGCGGTCCCAGGCGCATCGCCAGCCTCTGGCGCAGCGGCGGCCTCTGGCGCGGTAGCCGCCACGCCCGGTGATGCCGCGCTCTCAGCTGAACCGCTTCTGGCGTCCGGCGTTAAAACGGCGACTTCGTCACCCTTGGCGCCGGCTTCATTTGCAGCTGTCGACGGCTGCCCGCCGGTGGCAGGTGAGAGCGAAGGTTCTTGAGAGGTCGCAGATTCGGCGGCTTGGTCCGGCGCACTGCCGGCGGCGCCGGATTGCGCTGTTGCGGCCTGTCCGGACCCAGTTTGCGCCGATTGCGATGCCTGTCCGGCGCCTGAAGGCGTACCATCGGCGGGCGGGCGCAGCCACTGGTTCCACGACAAGGCGAAGATACCGGCGAAAATCAGGATACTGAATATAATCAGCAGGGGCTTTAAGGGTTTTGACATGGCTCGTCTGTTCTACGGCAGGGTCGCTGTGACCGGTAGCCGTGTCTATTTTATGGTTAAGGTTCTATTCTCATGGGTTTGGCAGCTCAAGTCACGACATTTTACATTCTGGAGACCAGCGGCTTCTTGACGCTATGTGCCTCCAGTGCCAAGGCTTTGCGCCATGGCAACACTGAATCAGGTCTGTGTCTATTGCGGTTCGGGCGCCGGGGAAGATCCCGCTTACGCCGAATCAGCCCGTGTTCTGGGCCACGCTTTGGCCAAAGCCGGCATTCGGCTTGTCTATGGCGGCGGCTCGGTCGGCCTGATGGGAATCATCGCCCGCTCCGTGCTTGACGGAGGCGGCGAGGTGACAGGCATCATCCCGCGTTTCCTGGAAAAACGCGAACGCGTTTTTCCCGACGTCAGCGACCTGATCGTCACTGAAAATATGCATGAGCGCAAAATGCTGATGTTTGAACGGGCCGACGCCTTCGTCGCCCTGCCCGGCGGCATCGGCACGCTGGAGGAATATATCGAACAGCTCACCTGGGTGCAGCTCGGGCAACACCAGAAGCCTGTGCTTCTGGCTAATATCGCCGGCTTCTGGCAGCCGCTGATCGACCTTCTCGATCACATGCGCGCCGAAAATTTCATCCGCAACAACATGGATGTGTCGCCGCTGGTCTCCGACAATGCCGATGACATCGTGCCGATGCTGGCCGAGGCCTGCGCGGCGCGGCCGCAGGAGGCCATCGACCTGCCGGCCGATGTGGAGGAAATCCGCCGGCTTTGATTATTCGGCCGCGGCCGTCATCGGCTCGCCGGTCGAGCCTTTCAACAGCTTGTAGGTGATGGCGTCGAGCAGCGCCTCGAAGGAGGCGTCGATGATGTTGGACGACACGCCGACGGTGAACCAGCGATGGCCGGCTGCGTCGCGGCTTTCAATCAGCACCCGCGTGATGGCTTCCGTGCCGCCATTTAAGATGCGCACCTTGTAATCGACCAGTTCCAGATCATCGATCATGGCGTTGAGATCGCCCAGATCCTTGCGCAAGGCGAGATCGAGCGCATTGACCGGGCCATTGCCCTCGGCCACCGACATGCGCCGCTCGCCGCCGACATTGACCTTCACCACCGCCTCGGAATGGGTGATTAGTTCGCCGACGGCGTTGAAGCGGCGCTCGACATTGACGGAAAAGCCTTCCACGGCGAAAAACTCCGGCACCTTATCGAGGCGGCGGCGCGCCAGAAGTTCCAGCGAAGCATCGGCGCCCTCATAGGCATAGCCCTCAGCCTCGCGGTCCTTGATGTCGGCAAGCAGGCCGTCAAGACGCGGGTCAGCCTTGTCGATGGCCATGCCGAAGCGGTGCAATTCGGCGATCAAATTGGACTTTCCGGCCTGGTCGGAGACCATGACGCGGCGGCGGTTGCCGACTTTTTCCGGCGGCACATGTTCGTATGTTTCCGGCTCCTTCAAAATGGCGGAGGCATGAATGCCGGCCTTGGTGGCGAAAGCGGACGAGCCGACATAGGGCGCCTGGCGGTTGGGCGCGCGGTTGAGCATTTCGTCAAAGGTGCGCGAAACATGGGTGAGGTGGGCGAGCCCGTCCTGCGTGATGGCGGTTTCATATTTGTCGGCATAATCGGGCTTCAGCATCAATGTCGGGATCAGCGTCACCAGATCGGCATTGCCGCAGCGCTCGCCGATACCGTTGAGCGTGCCCTGAATCTGGCGGGCGCCGGCGCGCACGGCGGCGAGCGAATTGGCGACCGCCTGGCCGGTGTCGTTATGGGCGTGGATGCCGAGCCTATCGCCGGGCACGATCTTTTCGACATCGGCGACGATGCGCTCCACCTCGTCCGGCAGCGTGCCGCCATTGGTGTCGCACAGCACCACCCAGCGGGCGCCGGCCTCCAGCGCCGTGCGGGCGCAGGTCAGCGCATAGGCGCGATTGGCCTTGTAGCCGTCGAAAAAATGCTCGCAATCAACCAGCGGTTCGCGGCCGGCCTGGGCCGCGGCGATGACGGAATCGCCGATGCCTTCGAGATTCTCTTCATTGCTGCAGCCGAGCGCCACCTCGACGTGAAAGTCCCAGGCCTTGGCGACATAGCAGATGGCGTCGGCCTCGGCCTGCAACAGGCCCTGCATGCCGGGATCGTTGGCAACGGAGCGGCCGGCCCGCTTGGTCATGCCGAAGGCGGTGAACTTCGCCTTCGCCGTGCGCTTTTTGGCAAAGAATTCCGTGTCGGTCGGATTGGCGCCGGGATAGCCGCCCTCGACATAATCGACGCCGAGCGTGTCGAGCATTTTGGCGATGAGGATCTTGTCTTCCAGCGAAAAGTCGACGCCCGGCGTCTGCTGGCCGTCGCGCAAGGTGGTGTCGAAGAGGTAGAGGCGTTCTCGGGTCATGTCAGCCGTGCCCGCCGTCTGCGCGACGGCTTATTGAGGTCTGTTCGTGCTCGCACGCTGCGCGGTTGCGCGCGAACGGGCAGCTTCGCGTGGTGTCGAAGAGGTAAAGGCGTTCCTTGGTCATTGGCCCGTTCCTTCCGGTGGCCAGGTATCCGTGTCGTGGTCGGGATGCTGGTGGCTTGTCAGGCCGGCCATGAAGGCTTCCCATTCACCGGCCGGCTCGGGATCACGCACCGGCAAATCGGTCAAGGTGTCGAACAAAGCTAGCTTGTCGCGCGGATTGACCTGGATCGCCGGCGCCACCTTGCCGGGATCGTCGAAGGCGCCGATCGCCAGTTCCAGGCCGTATTTGGTTTCATAGGCGAGCGGGGTGCCGCATTTTTCGCAAAAGCCGCGGCGGGCGGCGTCGGAGCTGGCGAACCATTGCGGCTCGCCGCGCGTCCAGGCGACGGCGCGGCAGGTGACCAGCGGGCCGAAAAAGCCACCAAAGGCCTTCTGGCACATGCGGCAGTGGCAGATCGAAGGGCGGCCGGTTTCGGCGGCGCGAAAGCGCACGGCGCCGCACTGGCAGCCGCCGGAAAGTGGCGTGTCGCTCATGTTTTGACCTCCGCTGGCCATTTTTCCGTGTCGTGGTCGGGATGCTGGCGGTTGCTGGCGCGGATCGCTTCGATCGACACGCCGTCTATTTCCGGTTCGTCCTCGGTCTCCTGCCCCGGCAAGGCGTCAAGCGAACCAAGCCATGGCATCTTCGCTTCAAGGCCATATTGTCTTGCCGGCGCAATTGCTGCCGGATCGTCGAGCGAGCCGAGCGTGACGTTTAGGTGCGGAGCCGACACCGTCTCCATGACCAGCGGCGTGCCGCAGTCCCGGCAAAAGCCGCGGCGCACCGGATCGGATGAGTAAAACCACGAAATTTCACCCCGGATTAGCCGGAAATCCGATTTCGCGGCATTGGCGAGCGGCATGAAATAATTGCCGGCCGCCTTCTGGCACATGCGGCAATGGCAGATATGCGGTTCGCTGAGGCCGCCTTCAACGCGGTAGCGCACGGCGCCGCACTGGCAGCCGCCGGAAAGCGAGGTCATCGCTTGACCTCCCGGGTGGTGACAAATTCGCCGGTGTCGGGGTCCTTGGCGTCATGTAGCTGGATGCCCATGGCGTCGAGCTCGTCGCGGATGCGGTCGGCCTCGGCCCAGTTTTTTGCGGTACGGGCGGCATTGCGGGCAGCGATGAGGTCATCAACCTTCTTAGAATGAACCGCCTCTGCTATTCCCGTGACCGTTGCTTTACCGGTGGCAGCGCCTATGGACCCTGCTATTCCCTTGGCTGTCGCCCGCCCGGCAGCAGCGCCGACCGCCAAAATACCTCTTTCGATTTTTTTCCGCTCTCCAGAAAAACCCATGAAATTCAACGCGCTCAATAGCTGATCATATCGCCCTTTGTTGGCCATCTTGTGCAATTCGGAAATCGCCTTTGGCGTATTCAGATCGTCCGAGAGGGCCTCAACCACGGATTTGGGAACGTTCTTGGCGGCTTTGCCATCTCCGATATGACCGTACCAGTCCCATAAAATCTTATGCGACTCGTCCAAGCTATGCAGCGTCCAGTCGATCGGCTGCCGGTAGTGTGTCCTGAGCATATTGAAGCGCAATGCTTCACCCGGCCAGGAATAGCCTTCCCAGTTTTTCAGCAACTCGTGAATCGTCACGAAATTGCCGGCGCTCTTGGCCATCTTCTCGCCTTCCACCTGCAAAAAGCCGTTGTGCAGCCAGTAATTCGCCATCACATCCGTGCCGTGGGCGCATCGCGACTGCGCAATCTCGTTTTCGTGGTGCGGAAAGACCAGGTCGACGCCGCCGCCGTGGATGTCGAAGGTCTTGCCGAGATGCTTCTCGCTCATCGCCGAGCATTCCAGGTGCCAGCCGGGACGGCCCCTGCCCCACGGGCTCTCCCAGCCCGGCTCCTCGGCACTTGAGGGTTTCCACAAGACAAAGTCCATGGCGTCGCGCTTGTAGAGCGCCACCTCGACGCGGGCACCGGCAATCATCTCGTCGAGCGGCCGGCGCGACAGCTTGCCATATTCGGCCTCGCCCTTCGCATTCCGCCAGCTTTTCACATCAAAAAGCACATGGCCTTCAGCCTCATAGGCGTGTTTCTTCTCAATCAGAGTCCGCACCAATTCAATCATTTCGGCGATATGCCCGGTGGCGCGCGGCTCCACCGTCGTCGCCAGGCAGCCCAGCGCCTTCACATCGGCGTGGTAGCGCGCCTCGGTCTCCGCCGTCACCTTGGCGATGGCGTCATTCAAGGCCATTTCGGGAAAGTCGCGGCGCGCCCGGTCGATGATCTTGTCGTCGACATCGGTGATGTTGCGAACATAGGTGACTTTCGTTTCACCCTTGCCGCCATCCCATACGCCCTGTTTCGCCAGATGCAGAAGCAGCCGGTAGAGCACGTCGAAGACGATGGCCGGCCGGGCATTGCCGATATGGGCGTCGTCATAGACCGTCGGCCCGCACACATACATTCGCACGTCGCCCGCATCGATCGGCACGAAATCCTCTTTCGCGCGCGTCAGCGTGTTGTGGAGCCGGAGTCCCTTGAAACCGGAAGCGGGATTGTCACCCATAAAAGTCCCCTTGCCCGCCGGCGGGGTCGTTCAGGGTCTTGAAAAGAAGGCGAAGAACGGCCAGCCGGCGGATGTCGCTAGCTGATAATAATCCCGCAAATGCAAACAGCGCGTGAAGGCGCTTTGCTGCCGTTCATGGGCCGAGCTTATGCGGCCAAGCGGGGCGGCCCGTCAAGGG
>Ga0224512_10001270_pt1 | contig 24781 bp, 18 predicted proteins | sample SF_May12_sed_USG_4_FD_169103 | JGI IMG/M metagenome (GOLD analysis project Ga0224512, IMG submission 169103) | Sediment microbial communities from San Francisco Bay, California, United States - SF_May12_sed_USGS_13 | ecosystem: Environmental > Aquatic > Marine > Sediment | place: USA... | reverse complement strand
AGCCTAATTGTTAAAGAGCGGGCCTGGATTTTTAGCCCCAGGCGGACCGACAATTATACCCGCGATCCCATCCTCCTCCAAGCCAAACGAGACTCGGAGACAGACTTTCTAGCGGGTAAAACTCGGCAGAGAGGCGCGGCATTATACGCATCGCCGGCTTGCCTGCAAGCGATAGTTTTCGCGGCACTCCAGGAGCCGTCAGGCCCCCGCGACGCTGACGCGCGCGACCCGGCGCTTGCCGACCTGAAAAACACCCTCGAAACCTGCCGAAATCATGAGCTTACGGTCCTCGATCCGCTCGCCGTCGATCCGCACGGCGCCCTGAGAAATCATCCGAAATGCCTCAGACGTGCTTGCCACGAGGCCGGCCGACTTGAGCACGTGGGCGACACCGAGACCCTCCGTGGGCGCGGCGACCCGAACTTCGCGGATATCTGCCGGCAGCGCTCCGCGCTGGAAACGCGCGATAAACTCCTCCCGGGCCCGAACGGCGCTTGCCTCGTCGTGGAACCGGGCCACGATCTCCTCAGCCAGGAGAAACTTGATGTCGCGCGGGTTCTCGCCACCACTGACACGCTCGGACAGCGCCTCGATCTCGGTCACGGGCCTGAAGCTCAGCAGCTCGAAATACCGCCACATGAGGTCGTCGGAGATCGACATGAGCTTACCGAACATCTCCCCAGGCGCCTCCGAAATGCCGACATAGTTGTCGAGCGACTTCGACATCTTGGTGACACCATCGAGCCCTTCGAGCAACGGCATCGTCAGCACGACCTGCGGCGGCTGACCGTATGTCTGCTGCAGCTGCCTGCCGACGAGCAGATTGAACTTCTGGTCAGTCCCGCCGAGCTCGACATCGGCCTCGAGCGCGATGGAATCGTAACCCTGCACGAGCGGATACAGGAATTCGTGGATCGCAATGGGCCGTTCAGATTCATAGCGTTTACGGAAATCGTCCCGCTCGAGCATCCGTGCGACAGTGTGTTTCGCCGCGAGCTGGATCAGGTCCGCTGCATTCATCTCGCCCATCCACCGCGAGTTGAACTCCAGGCGCGTGCGCGCGGGGTCGAGGATCTTGTAGACCTGCTCCTCGTAGGTCCTGGCGTTCTCCTGAACCTGTTCTGGCGTCAGCGGCGGCCGCGTCGCCGTCTTTCCCGACGGATCACCGATCATGCCGGTGAAATCCCCGATCAGGAAAATGACCTCGTGCCCGAGCTCCTGGAACTGGCGCATCTTGTTCAGAACAACCGTATGCCCCAGATGTATATCAGGAGCTGTCGGGTCGAAGCCTGCTTTTATCCGCAGCGGCCGACCCTGAGACAGCCGGTCCTTCAGCTCGCTCTCGAGCAGGATCTCTTCGGCGCCGCGGCTTAGCTCCCGCAACTGGTCGTCAACAGGCTGCATGGTCAGGTCTGGGCAGTCGTCTGGGGTCATCGACGCGGGAGCGCACCGCAATGGGGGCATAGTTTACGCTGTTACGGCGCCAGGTATCTGCAGTCCGGGCGGTTTTCCGTGACCTTTGCACGGACGCGGTTTCCGCAGCCGATGCGCCACGTTTTCCAAAACTGATGACTGCGTCGTAGCCCACTGAGTTTAAAGGAATTAATTTTGACGCCCGAGAGCCAAATCGGTACAGTAGCCCCGGCCGACTAATGGGTAGATGCTTCGTGAAGAATTACTCAGGCGGCATCCGCCACGACTACAAAGAGCAAACGGGAGACGGCACGGGCATGCCCGTGCCGCGCTGGCCGTGGTTTCTCGCAGGCCTGTTTCTTCCGGTCGTTGGCATCTTGCTCGTGATTCTGAGCAGCGCGGAGGACACCGTGCTGCCGCCTCTGGCAAACCCGATCACAACGGCCGGCGCGACAGCGAGCCTGCCACTGAGTCTGCCCCAGCCCGGGGCCGCAGCCGCGCTAGCGGCTGACGCAACGGCCGCGGCCAGCACCGAGCTGACGTCAACGAGGCTCACCGTCCAATCCGGCGACAGTCTAGACCGGCTGTTTCGCCGCCATGAGCTGAGCCTCTCGGATCTTGCCGAAATGGTCCAGCTCGCCCCGGCGCGCGACTACCTCGTGCGCCTACAGCCTGGTGACGAAATCGAAGTCGCTCATCGAGAAGGCTCAATCATGGCCTTGAGCCGTGAGATCGACCGAATTCGGATGCTCAACATTAACAAGGCGGCTTCGGGTTTCGCGGCGGAAATCTCCGAGCGGCCTGTCGAAGTGCGCGCCGTAGGCGCACACGGCATCATTCAAAGCTCTCTGTTCGAGTCCGCTCAGGCCGCAGGAATATCCGACAACGTCATTATGGATATGGCCGGCATATTCCAGTGGGACATCGACTTCATCCAGGATGTCCGCAACGGAGACGAGTTCACGGTCATCTACAACGAGCTGTGGCGCGATGGCGCGAAATTGCAGGACAGCACGATCGTTGCTGCTGAGTTCATCAATCAGGGCCGACTCTATCGCGCTGCAAGCTACGAGGACCCGAACGGCGAACGAGGCTACTTCACGCCAGAGGGACGCAGTGTTCGCAAAGCGTTTCTGCGAGCGCCCGTCGACTTCGCGCGGATCAGCTCGAACTTCAATCCGAACCGCCGTCACCCGGTCTTGAACACGATCCGTGCACACCGTGGCGTCGACTACGCGGCCAGAAGCGGCACGCCTATCCGGGCTGCAGGCGATGGCAAGATCTCGTTCCGCGGCGTCAACGGCGGATACGGCAACACGGTCATTCTCCAGCACGGCGGTAACATCACGACCTTGTATGCCCACATGTCCCGCTTCGCCGATCCACGACTCGGCGCCAGAGTCAGACAAGGCCAAGTCATCGGTTACGTTGGCCAGTCCGGTCTGGCAACCGGCCCGCACCTCCATTACGAGTATCGAATCAACGGTGTCCACCGCAACCCGCGTACCGTGCCGCTACCGCCCGCTGATCCAGTGCCAGAAGCCTATCGAAGTGACTTCGAAACCATCTCTGCCGGACTCTGGCACCAGCTCGACGTCTATCGCAGCGCCCAGCTTGCTGCAGCGTCGAACTAGACTCGGATCATTCAAAACCTGACCGCACCACAGGGGCCCGACGCATGGCTGAGCTTTACGTAGGGATAGTTTCCGGAACGAGTCTCGACGGACTCGATACGGCGCTCGTCGAGCTCGGCGCGGACACCTGTAACGTCGTTCGTGCCCGGACCACGCCTTTTCCAGGACCGCTCGGCGATGGGCTCGCGGCACTCGTCGCAGATCCGCGAACGGACCTGCGCGACCTCGGGGCGCTCAACGTCGCCTTCGCAGAGTTCGCGGCCGAATGCGTGCTCGCACTGCTCGCTGAGTCTGGACGCGAGCCAGACGAGATCGCCGCGATCGGCTTCTCAGGCCATACGATCTTCCACCAGCCTTTGCCGCCCGGTGCGTTCACGCTGCAGCTCGGCGATCCAAGCACGATCGCGGCACGCACGCACATTACGACGGTGGCCGACCTGCGTAGCATGGACGTCGCATTCGGTGGACAAGGCGCACCAGTCCTACCAGCGTTACATGCTTGGCAGCTCGGGCACGCCGAGGAGATTCGCATCGCCGTCAATATAGGCGGCATTGCGAATCTGACGTGCTTGAATCCGAGCCGAGCCGTAACGGGATTCGACTCGGGCCCGGGGAACGCGCTCATGGACGCGTGGAGCCGACTAGCTGGCCGCGGTCCGTTCGATCGCGACGGCGCATGGGCAAAAAGCGGCACTGTTGTTTCGGACCTGTTACGACGTTTGCGCTCAGACGATTACTTCTCGCTTCCGGCACCGAAATCGACCGGGCTCGAGCATTTCAACCTTGGCTGGGTGCAGCGCGCGCTCGCCGAAGTACCCGAGGCAGCGCCCGCCAACGTTCAGGCGACACTTCTCGAGCTCACGGCGACGACAATAGCTGACGCCATCGAAGCTAGCGAACCTGAAGCCCAGCGAGTCATCGTTTGTGGCGGCGGCGCGTACAACGCCGCGCTCGTCCAGCGGCTCGAGGCCCTCGTCGCACCCGCTGTCGTGGAGACTAGTGCCGCCCACGGGATCGAGCCCGCATGGGTTGAAGCAGCCGGGTTTGCCTGGCTCGCCCGTGCTCGGCTGGTGCGCGCGGCTGGCAACATGCCATCTGTGACCGGCGCCCGCGAGCCCGCCGTACTCGGTGGCGTATACTCAGGAGAAACACCGAATGCCTGAACGGCGCCGATGGATACACCAAACCTCGGGCTTCCCGATTACTACGTCAATCGAGAGCTTGCTCAACTAGAGTTCAACGCCCGCGTCCTGCATCAGGCGAAAGATGAGAGCGTGCCGCTGCTCGAGCGTCTGAAGTTTCTCTGTATCTGTTCTACGAATCTAGACGAATTTTTCGAGATTCGCGTCTCTGGCCTAAAGCAACGCCTCGAGATCAGCTCCGCCGCAGTTGGTCGCGACAATCTGAGCCCGGCCGAGGTGCTGCGGCGGATCTTCGAAAGAACGACAGAGCTCGTAGCCGAGCAGTATCGCGTGCTCAACGAGGAGCTCATTCCGGCACTGCGCGACTCCGGCATTCGCTTCCTACGGCGCGACGAGTGGACGCCGGAACAACGGCAGTGGCTGCAGGATTATTTCCATGCCGAGGTCGAGCCCGTGCTCAGCCCGACGGCGCTCGACCCGACCCGACCGTTTCCGCGAATTCTCAACAAGAGCCTGAATTTCATCGTCGATCTTCACGGGCGGGATGCCTTCGGCCGCCAATGCCGGCGCGCAATCGTGCAGGCGCCGCGCTCGCTGCCGCGGCTGATTCCGCTTCCTGCGGAGCTCGGCGGCTCCGGGGAAACGGATTTCGTCTTTCTTTCATCGATTATTCACGCCTTCGTCGACGAGCTCTTCACAGGCATGAGCATCGACGGCTGCTACCAGTTCCGGGTCACACGCAACAGTGACCTCTATATAGATGACGAAGAGGTCGACGATCTCATGCGGGCGCTCGAGGGTGAGTTGTCCGACAGCGGCTACGGTGCCGCCGTTCGGCTCGAGATGGCGCACGATTGTCCTGGAGAGCTCGCAGATTATCTGCTCGAGCAGTTCTATCTCGGCACATCGGATCTCTACCGCGTCGAAGGTCCTGTCAACCTCAATCGCCTGCTCGCCGTCTCGGATCTCGTCAGCGGCGACGATCTCAAATATCCGCCGTTCACGCCGGGTTTACCGAAGCAGTTCGTCAAATCGAACATCTTCGAGGTCATCGCTAAGGAAGATGTTCTGCTCCATCATCCCTATGAATCCTTTGCACCCGTGATCGATCTCGTCCATCGAGCGTCCGGGGACCCCAACGTGCTCGCGATCAAGCAAACGCTGTATCGCACGACGCCGGACTCACCTATCGTCGCGAGCCTCGTAGCTGCAGCAAGGGCCGGCAAGGAAGTCACGGTCATGATCGAGCTTCGTGCCCGCTTCGACGAAGCGGCCAATATCGAGCTCGCGAACAAGCTTCAGGAAGCCGGCGCACATACCGTGTACGGCGTCGTCGGCTACAAGACGCATTGCAAGATGGTGCTCATCGTCCGGCGCGAGTCCGGAAAGATCAGACGCTACGTACATCTGGGCACGGGCAACTATCATCCGAAGACGGCTCGCGCCTATTCGGATTACGGACTTTTCTCCGCGGACGAGAAGCTCACCGAGGACGTGCACGAGGTCTTCATGCAGATTACGAGCTTGACCAAGACCGCACCGCTCAATCTACTGCATCAATCGCCTTTCACGCTGCACGACGGCCTGCTCCAGCTCATCAAGCGGGAAATTCGCAACGTAGCGGCGGGTGGTACCGGTCACATCATTGCCAAGATCAATGCGCTCGTTGAACCAGAGATTATCCGTGCACTCTACGAGGCGTCGCTCTCGGGGGTCCATGTCGATCTGATCGTGCGCGGAGTCTGCTGCCTTCGGCCCGGTATCCCCGGACTATCGGAGAACATTCGGGTCCGGTCGATCATCGGCCGTTTCCTCGAGCATTCGCGCTGCTATTACTTCCACAACGACGGCGACGAAGAAGTCTATTGCGCGAGCGCCGATTGGATGGACCGCAATTTCTTTCGGCGTATCGAGATCATGTTTCCGATCCGAAATCCGCAAATCAAGCAACGCTTGATTGGGGATCTCGATCTCTATCTCGCGGACAATACCCAGGCCTGGCAGCTCAGACCTAACGGCGAATATGAGCTGGTGACCCCTGGCATGGACGCTCCAGTCTGCGCACAATCAAGCCTGCTCGGTCGGCTCGCCGAATCGGCTTGATGCGCCTCAATAGCGCTTCACGCGAAGCTTGAAACCGACATCCCGGAGCCAATCACATTCCTGCTTCAGATCCGCCTGCGTGAGGTGATTGTTCGCGAGCCAATCTCGCGGAAACGCGATCTGCAGTCTGCGCGATCCCGCACGCAAACGAATCTCCGGTAGATCGACCGGGCTGCGGCTGCGGTTCAACAGCACGGCGAGGCGAAGCAACACGGTGAGGCGAAAAGCCGGCTTGCGCCACTCCGGAGGCAGATCGCCAGGGTGAAACGCCTCGAGCCGGCGGCGGTGGTGTCCGACGAGTACGGCGAGCAGTTGCTGCTCGGCGCGGGAGAACCCCGGCAAGTCCGCGTTCGCCAAGAGATACGCCCCGTGCTTGTGGTATTTCACGTGCGCGATATCCAGACCGATCTCGTGCAGCTGCGCAGCCCAGCCTAGAAATTGATCGGCTGAGGTCTGAGCGAGATCCCAGTCATCCTCCACTTGCCGCAGCAACATCAGCGCGGTCTCCTTGACCCGCCCTACCTGTTCCTCATCGGCATGATAGCGGCGCTCCATAGCGCGGACGGTCCGATCCCGCGCGTCTTCGTGCTGTAGACGGCCTGCCATGTCGTATAACAGGCCCTCGCGCAGCGAGCCATCGCTGATCCCGATATGCTCGAGCTCGAGTGTTGCCATGACCTCGGCGAGGATTGCCATACCGCCCGCAAAGACTGGTGCTCGCTCGGCACTGAGCTCAGGCAATTCCAGACGGTCGAGATTGCCTGCCTCCGTCATCCTCTGGATGATCGCCTCGACGGCCGAACAGCTGATTCCGGTTTCGACGAGCCCTAGCGCCTGCGCGACCCGCGCAGCAGCGCGGATCGTTCCGGAGGAGCCGACCGCACGCTCCCAGCCCCAGCGCCGATACAGACCGGCGACCGGGCTCAGCTCCAGCCGCGCTGCCAGACGCGCTTTCTCGAATCGCTTCTTCGTCGTACGTCCGTTCTCGAAAAATCGTACGCTCGATCGCACGCAGCCGATAGACAGACTCTCCAGGTGCTCGGGCTCATACCCCTTGCCGATGATGAGCTCCGTGCTGCCTCCGCCGATATCGATGACGAGCGTTGTCTCCTCTACATTCGCGGACAGGTGTGCGACCCCGAGATAGATGAGTCTCGCTTCCTCCATGCCGGAGATGACCTCGACTTTGTGTCCGAGGACTTCCTCTGCAGCAGCCAGGAAGTCGTTGGCATTCTTGGCTCGACGCAAGGTATTCGTGCCAACGACGCGCACCTGACTGGCGTCCATGTCGCGAATCCGTTCGCCGAAGCGGCGCAGGCAATCCAGCGAGCGGTCTACACAGTCACGCCGCAGACGCCCGCGGCGATCGAGCCCGGAAGCGAGACGTACCATTTCCCTGAGGCGATCGACGATGATGAGCTGGCCGTGCCGGAGACGGCCGACGACCATATGAAAGCTATTGGAGCCAAGGTCGACGGCAGCGATGACTTCGGAGAGCTCAGGATCCGCGGCGCCGCGAATTGATCTGAGTATCGAGACCAGAGCGACGACCTACATCTAGACGGAGAAGGAGGATCCACAACCACAGGTCGTGGTCGCGTTCGGATTACGGATGATGAACTGGGCGCCCGAGAGATCTTCCTCGTAATCGATCTCCGCACCCGTCAGGTATTGAACGCTCATTGGGTCGATGAGCAAGACCACGCCGCGCTTCTCGATTTGCGTGTCGCCATCCTGGACTTCCTCGTCGAACGTGAAACCGTATTGGAATCCCGAGCAGCCGCCTCCGGAGATGTAAACGCGCAACTTGAGCGCAGTGTTGCCCTCCTGCTCAATGAGCTGCCCGACTTTCGTCGCCGCAGCCTCCGTGAAATTCAGCGGCGGCTCGGCCGACGCCCATTGCGGCTCGCTCATTTTTCCTACTCTCCTGCAGCTTTCACGGGCGGTACAAGCTCGGGCTTTGGCGGCTCGGCCAACGGTCGCCTCGCCGCTGCGTCCATTTCATGGATAAGCTTGCCGTTGACCTCCGCGCCGATCGCCATCTCGATAAGCTTGTACTGGACGTTGCCGATAACACGCGCGCGCGGCCCGAGCTCCACGCGCTCGGTTACGCGCACGTCGCCTTTGACTGTGCCGTTCAAAATCAGGTTCGGCACGACGACCGAGCCCTCGACGCAACCATTCTCACTGATACTCAACGTCGCCAGCTCGTCATTTGCTACCTCAACGTTACCTTTGACATAGCCGTCCACGTGGAAGCCCCCCGTGAACTCGATGTCTCCATGCACGCGCGTATCGCCGCCCACGAGCGTCCTGACGACAGCCTGATTTCGACTCTTCTTGCCAAACATGCGCAACCTCTCGCGGCGGCCCCGATCAACTAGCCTCGATTATAGCCGTGCTGGCGCTTGATAACGTCAATCTGGTTCGACGAGCGCCCTAACCGGCGATCGCGGACCACTCGAAACTCTGCTCCGAGGCTTGCCCGCTGGGCTCCCGGGGCCGAATCTGCATCAGCACCTCGTCGGGCTCGAAGCCCTCCGGCAGGATCAGCTGGCGCTGCAGATCCTGGAAATAACGAAATGCGTAAGCCAGCGCGCCGTCGGCACCGTCAGCGACGACGTCGTCGAGGGTCAGATGCACCTGTTCGCCATCGAGCGAGCCCGAAATGTCGAAACTGACAGTGCCAGAAACGCGGCGATCATGCGTGATGGCCTGTACGAGAACGAGGTGCAACAAGAAACCCTGTTCGGCATCGGTCGGCCGCAGCTCCAAGCTCTGGACGCGAAGCCCGGCGGCGCCGTCCTCTGGCGAGATAATTCCGCGATAGAAGGCCAGCTCCTCCTCCTGTGCCTGAATCTCGGCCTGCAGTTCATCGAGATTCTGCTCGACCAGCGCGTAGGTCTCCTGATCGATCTCCTGGGACGTCTCGAGAATCGCAACCTGGCGTCTCAGCTCCTCGATCGTCTGATCTCGCTCCGCAACTACCGCTGTAAACTCATCTCGCTCACGGCGCTGGTCGAGATACGAGTAACCGCCGTTGAGCCGGCCGAGCTCGTAAGCCAGGAACACGCTGCCGGCGACAGCTACGATGGCCATCAGATAGAGGAGCTTCGGCTTTTTTCTGACGCTCACGGTGTCTCGGACCTGTTAATTCATACTAGAGTCGAGGTTAGATCGAAAATTGTGCCCGGTCGAGCTCGTCTTGACCTACGATCAGGTCACAGCCAGAGGCTTCGCTAGCCCACCTGCGCCCGCCAGCGGTGCGGCCACCATGAAGGTTGTGGCGGTGGCCCTTGCTCGGGGAAGGCCAACGGTCCGAGCTCGGTCAACGCCTGCACGTACACCTGACGCTTGAAGTAGATGACCTCCTTGACCGGACGCCAATAATCCACCCAGCGGCATCGATCGAACTCCGGTGTCGCCGTCGTGTCGAATCGCACTCGGCCAGGGTCGGGGTCGGAAATCAATCGCAGCAGATACCAGCACTGTTTCTGGCCGATGCAAACGGGGTGTTTCTCGCGCCGTACAAACTGATCGGGAAGCCGATAGCGCAGCCAGTCGCGAGTACATCCGAGCGACTCGACATCTTCGGGCTCGAATCCCATCTCCTCGTTGAGTTCCCGATACATCGCCTCTTCGGTCGACTCGTCCGGCGCAATGCCACCCTGAGGAAATTGCCACCCGGATCGACCTACGCGCCCGCCGATGAGCACGCGACCGCCACCATCAGTCAAGATGATGCCGACGTTCGCCCGGTAACCTTCAGCGTCTATCCAATCCATGGTGTTACGATCGTGTCTGTCCGGCGAGGTTCTCGTCATGCGCTGACAGAGCTAGAGTCTACTCATACGTCGAAGACCGAGTCCAGGAGCTGCCGGTGCCGCGCCCAGCTCGCGTTTCCAATTCCGGCGCCATTTCCCGTGCTCGTATCCCGGTGTCGATGCGGCCCCACGCGAGTCGACCTAATCCTGCTGGCGGCCCGGCGGCGAATCTGCTCGGAGGTAGTTTCGACCAGCCTCCATGAGGCTAACGAATCCCGCCTCATCGTTCGTACCAACCAGGTCACGAATCTGCTGTGCGGCGGCAACCAGCGCATCGAGCGATGCACTCCCGTATTCATTGAGCGCCTGAATTTCGAAGTACAGATGCGGATTGTCGCCCGCAACACGGCTGGCCACGGAGAGCTGCGCGTCGAACGTCGTGCTGGACAGCTGCTTGAGCTTGGGCACGAGCTCTCCACTACCCGCGAGCGCCGTGAAGAATGCGAGATTCAGCGCATGAGAGAGGCCCAGCACATAGCCGATAAGGCGATCGTGTTCCTCGAGACTCATATCGACGAGCTCGGCCATCGTCGAGGCGAACAGCGCGCGCGCTTGATCGGCGGCCTCGGGGTCGCCGACGTCGACGAAGATAATGTGCCGGTCTGAAAGGAGCTGCGTATCGGGGCCAAACATCGGATGCAGGGACGCGACGCGGCATCCCGCGCGGTGCAGCTTCTCCAAGCCCGCCTTCAACGGCGTCTTCAACGATCCGATATCGAATATCAGCCCGGACGGCTTGCGCTCGGCGAGCGCCTCGAGAACTGTCGCCGTTGCCTTGAGCGGTGCGGCGACGACGATGATGTCGTGATCGAGCGCGCTCGCGCGCCAATCCTCGATGCGTGGAAAGGGCGCCTCGCTCAGCTTCGGATCCGCAATCTCGACCCCATAGCCTTGCGACGCCAAGAACTCGGCGATCCAAACGCCCATCTTGCCGGCGCCGCCGATAATGAGCGCGCGTTTGCCTGCGCCGGAGCTCTCGGCTGCGACGCGCGTTCGCTCCTGTTTCGCCAACGAGGAGCGAATCAGAAGGCGCATGATGTGCTCGGCGACGTCGGGCTCGGCACCGAGCGCGGCGGCTTGCTCTCGCACGCGCTCGAGTATCTCGCGCTCGCGCGCGTAGTCGCGCGTCGGCGCGCCCGTACTGATCTTGTGCGCGCTGACTTCCGAGACGATCTCTTGACGTTGTGCGATTAACTCGATGAGCGCCGCATCGATGGCCGAGAGGCGCTGCCTCAAATCTTCCAAGCTCATGTGATTTCCCCTGTGGCTGCGGTTTGTACTCGCTGCCACCGCGTGGCGCAACCCTGGAATAACGCCAGACGGGTTAAGACGAGGGTAGCCAACGCCAATTACAGGGGCTAATCTGCCCAGCCAAGATCCTCGATCAACCATCTCAGCGCCGTGACGACCACGATCCCCGAGCTCGACGATCCGATGATCCTGGTCGGTCAATGGCTCGACGAGGCCGTCGAGGCAGCCGCACAACCGAATCCGAGCGCGATGACGCTTGCTACCGTCGGCAACGATGGTAGAGCCTCGGCGCGCGTCGTGCTCGTCAGAGGACTCGACCGGACCCGCGGCTATGCGGAGTTTTATACGAACTACGGTTCGCGCAAAGCGAGCGAGCTCGCCGGCAACGCCTGGGCCGCTGGCGTCATGCACTGGGACATGCTCGGCCGGCAACTCAGGTTCGAGGGCCCCGTCATCGAATCGCCCCCCGCCCAAAGCGATGCGTATTTTTCGCAGCGCCCGTGGCGCAGTCAGATCAACGCCTGGGCGAGCCGACAAAGCCAAACCGTAACCGATCCGGCCAGCCTCGAGAGAAAAGCCCGGGAGCTCGCGAATCGTTTCGGTACACCCGACCCGTTCGGCGACGCCGACGCTGCTGCTGATGGCGTTGCAGTTCCGCGACCGGCATTCTGGGGAGGCTACCGTTTTTGGTTCGCTGCTGTAGAGATCTGGCAGTCCGGGCAAGACCGGTTTCACGAGCGCGTGCGCTATGAGCGCAGCCTCGACGCGGCCGATGCGCATAGCTTCCGCAGCGGGAGCTGGAGTCATTTCCACCTGCAGCCCTGAGGCACAATGAGACTGTGACAGCCCGACCCTTTTTGATTGCAGCCGCCTTCTGCCTCATCGGCAACCCAGCCTCGGGGCAAGAAGTCATTGCGAGCGTCAGTCAGGGCACGAACATGGCCCTCGCACTTTCGCCGGACGGTGAGACACTCGTCGTCGACCTCATGGGCCAGCTCTGGTCCTTGCCCGCGACGGGTGGCGGCGCGCAACTACTGCTACCGGCCGAGGAATCTGCGCGCAATCCGCGATTCTCACCCGACGGCAACCAGCTCGTGTACCAACAGTACTCCCGCGGACAATGGGATCTCTGGCTGCTCGAGCTCGCCACACGGACGCGGCGCCGCCTGACTGGCCCACCGTACAACGAACGCGAGCCGGATTTTTCCGCCGACGGTCGCGCGGTGATTTTCGTGTCGGACCGCAGCGGCCGTGACGCGCTGTATCGCGTGGACCTGGCTACGGAGACGGTCACTCGGCTCACGTACGGTGGCGAGGCCTCGTGGCCAGCTGTCTCTGAACGCGGCGAGATCGTCTACGTGGAGCGGCGTGGCGGCGAGTGGCGGCTCTCACTGCGCGCTAGCACGGGCGCGAGTTCGACATTGCTTACGAGCGCGAACCCGCTCAGAGCTCCTAGCTGGAGGCCGGGCGGCGGGGTCGTGCTGTTCAACGAGATGCGCACCACGCGGGATAGCGATCTACGCATGGCCGTGCTATCCGACGAGCCCGTCGTCAAGACGCTGACGAGCGAGGAGGACGTCTTCGGATTTCGTGCGGCGTGGCGTTCACCGGCGGAATTCATCTACACATCTGACGGGCAGATCTGGTCGCGCAAGCTCGCGAACGCGACACGTTATCCGATCCCGCTTTTTGCAGGCGTTGCGGTCAATCGCTCGCCCAATGCTTTGAGCACGACCGTGGCACCGGGGCCGGGTCCGCACGCGGCCATCGGACTACGATCTCCGCGATTGTCATCCTCGGGTGACCTCACGGTGTTCACGGCACTCGGCGACTTATGGCTGAAAAACGAAGACGGTGGCCTGGAGCAACTCACGAACGACGCCTATCTCGATATCGATCCGACATTCGAGGCTGACGCCGGCCGCGTGATCTTCGCCAGTGATCGTGCCGGCAACATGGATTTATGGGCAATCGATCTCGAGACGAAACTGCTCGACCAGCTCACCGATGAGCCCTCGAAGGACTACGCGCCGGCCATCTCGCCGGACGGCAGCCGCGTCGCCTATTTGTCGACCGAAGGATTCGGGCCGTGGGCGCCCGCCGAGCTTCGGCTCGCCGAGCTCACAACGCGTTCATCGCCTCAGACTCTGGCCCAAGGCCTACGCGAGGCGGGAGAGGTTGCCTGGAGCTCAACCGGAAACTCGATCACGCTCAGGGCACTCGACGGGCGCTCTGCGCCCGAGGCGGAGCGGGGCCCGGCTCGTTTCGAGTTCGATCTGCAAAGCCGCACAACCAGCTGGAGCAACTCGGTGAGCCTACCGGGCCGCGTGCTCGTCGACGACGTGCGTGCGCCGGCATTGACCTGGACGACGCCGGAATCTGCCGAGCCCTACGTCATTCAGGTAGACCGCCTGTTCGACGGCGTATCAACGCAATACCGCCGGCACATGGATATCCACATCGAGGGAGACCGCATCACAGCAGTCGTCGCGCGCGGATTACTCCCATCGCCCGAGCGGGTCATCGACGCGCGCGGTCGAACGGTCATCCCCGGTTTGATCGATCTTCATGCCCACCATTCCGCTCTAGCCGGGGAACGGCTCGGCAGGATCTGGCTCGCCTACGGCGTCACAACCGTGCGCGAGGTCGCCAGCATTCGCGACGACGGCCTCGAGCGGAAAGAATCCTGGGCCAGCGGTCGTAGAATCGGCCCGCGACTGCTGCTGAGCGCCCGGCACAACGACTCGAGCGGCTGGCCGGCCCGAGCGCAATCCGTGCGTCCAAACTACGACATCCTCGAAATCTATCGTGGCCAGCCGTTGCAGCTCCACCGCTCTCTGATCCGGGATGCAAGGCAATTTGGAATCCCGGTATTCAGCGAGGATCTTTTTCCGGGCGTGCGCCTGGGCATAAACGGACTGGAGCACATAGGCGGCCGGCCAGCGAGTCCCTTTGACCTAGAGCGCTCGTCGGTGAATCGCAGCTACGCCGACGTCGTGAGCCTGCTCACGCAAAGCGGCACGGCCGTGACGCCGACGCTGGCCGCGTTCGGAGGATTCGGTGCGCTGACTGCCCGGCGCCCGGCTTGGGCCACAGATCCGGCCTATCGCAGTCTCTATACACCGGCGGAGCGGGCACGGTGGCGCAGGCCCGTCACCGCTGCGGAGCTCGGCGGAATTCAGGACACGGTCGCTACGCTCATCCGTTCCGGGGGTCGCGTCACGGCAGGTAGCGACGCCCCGAGTGTGCCGTACGGCCTCGGTCTGCACGCCGAGCTCACGCTGTTGACGCAAGCCGGTGTGCCCAACGATCGTGCATTGAGACTCGTGACCGCCGAGGCCGCACTGGCACTCGGACTCGAACGTGAGCTCGGCACCGTGGAGGCGGGCAAGCTGGCGGATCTCGTGATCATCGACGGCAACCCATTGATTGATATGACCGACTCTCTCGACATCGAGGCCGTGGTCCGCGGTGGTATCTGGTTCGATCGAGGTGAACTGCTCTATTCAGACTGACGCGGGATTTTGCTTGTCGATACGCTTTACGACGTGGTGCATGAGGCCTGCAGGTCGTAGACACCGTCTAAAGAAATTTGCGCAGCTTTTAAAATCAAGATGTTATTAATATCTTATTAGTTGTTTTCAAGAAAGATTATGTAACATTAATGTCGGTAATTCTTACATGAATTGGCCAAACCCTCGGTAGCCTGGCAAATTACTCGCCTAAGCGGTTGTTTCTAGTCAGTAAGCCAATGATGGCATGGCTCTTGCTTGGTAGTGACTGCCCACATAGTGGGCAACTGAGTGCGTAATAGACAGAAACCGCTGCGAATTTTCTTGCGCTTCTGTTAGATTGGAATTCAAGAATTAGAAGAAGAAACAGAATAAGAAGAAGACGTTAGGGCTGCGAAAACAACGACACATTGGCTGAATTGCGTAAACAATAACGACGACAAATGCGAAACGGCCCGCAGCCAGGCCGCATTATTGAAACCGTAAACTCCGATAACAATAAAAACATAACCCGGCGCTCCCACCGCCGGGTTTTCTTTTTTTGGGGCAAGCACTGCGCCCGTCGAGCTGCCCAATCGCCTCGAACCGCGCCCTCACAACAACACCGAACTGTGACCTGAGACGCTGCTCCTCGGGCTCGGAGCTGATTGACTAGAGGGTCTCGTCCCGCTGCCTGAGAGACCATGTTCAGAAAGCTACGAATAGCGATTCTGCTCTACATTCTCGCGTTCGCGGCCGTCGGCAATTACCTGGCCGCCGCGCGCAGCACCGACTGGAACAATACGCTTTGGATCGACGTCTATCCGATCAACGCGGACGGCAGCGAGCGCACGCAAGCTTATATTGACGGCCTCGACGAGGCTGATTTTGCCTCGATCGAGAATTACTTCGCTCGTGAGGCCCGCCGCTACGGCGTTTTGCTCGAGACACCGTTCCGACTCAAACTCGCCGGGCAGGTCGAGGAGCCCGTACCCGTTTTGCCCAGCACAGCTGGTCTCCTCGACACGGCGATTTGGAGCCTAAAAATGCGTTGGTATGGGGTGAAGGTAAAGAGGGCAAGCGATCGCCCGAGCCCCGATATCCAGCTCTTTGCGCTCTACCACGATGATTCGGACGTCCAGGTGCTCGATCGCTCGACGGCGCTCGAGCGCGGGCTCATTGCCGTCGCAAAGGTTTTTGCCGGTCGTGCAAGCGCAGGCTCGAATCAGGTCGTTATGGCGCACGAACTGCTGCACACGCTCGGCGCGACTGACAAGTACGCGATAGGTACGAATCTGCCGCTCTACCCGCACGGCTTCGCCGATCCCACGGCCGAGCCGCGCTATCCGCAACACAAGGCTGAGCTCATGGCGGGACGCATCCCGCTCGATGTGCAAACAGCGGCAACACCGCGCGACCTCGGCCAGACCGTCGTCGGCCCTATCACGGCGACGGAGATCGGCTGGCTACCCGTGAAGTAGCGTTTCTCCCTTGGAGGTATCATGTCCGCCCGAACTCAAGCGGAAGGGCTCCAGTGGCAAACAGGCTAACTAAGATCTACACGCGCAGCGGCGATCGGGGACTAACGCGCCTCGCCACCGGCGAGCAGGTGTCTAAAACGGGGGTCCGAATAGAGGCCGCAGGTCATCTCGACGAGACGAACAGCACAATTGGGCTGATTCTCTGCGAGACCGACGTCCCGGATAACGTCCGGTCGATCCTCACGGCGGTTCAGCACAACCTGTTCGACATCGGTGCTGAGCTCGCGCTGCCGGGCCGCGAAACTACAAATGCCGACGACGTCGCGAGACTGGAGAGCGAGCTCGACCAACTCAATGACGCACTACCTCCGCTCACGGAGTTCGTCCTGCCCGGTGGACCGCGTTCGGCCTCGTCCTGCCATCTGGCCCGCTCGGTCTGTCGCCGGGCCGAGCGCGCACTGTGGCGTCTCGCGGAGGAGACCGAGCTCAACTCGGAGCTGCTCAAGTACGTCAACCGCCTCTCCGATCTGCTCTTCGTCATTGCGCGCGTGCTTGCGCGCCAGGCCGATGGCACCGAACCGCTGTGGCAACCCGCACGCGACAAGAACTTATCTAAGGGGTCAGAGTAAATCGCGAGACGTTGACCCCCTAAACGGCCCAGCCAAAAATCGTCATCAGGCCGATCAAGGTTAACCAGATGAAAATGGTTCTGTGCACGAGTCGCATGGCGTTGCGCGCCGCGGCGGCCGAGTTCGGGCTCTCCTCGAGGAAACCGGTCATTGCGGCCTTACCGACACAGGCCACGACCTCGTCGTTGCTGCGATGAAACGGCAAGTCGGACTTCAGCTCGTAGCTCCGCCAGCAGTTCAGCGCATCGTCGAAGCTGCCGCTTAGAGCGTAGCCGAGAATCGCGAGCCGCGCGGGCACCCACACGAGCGCGCCGTGAACGTTGTCGATCGCGGCGACCGCCGCCTCTAGACCCGACGGGTCTCGACTAAATCTAAAAGAGACGCGACGCCGAAACAAATCGCTCGAACGGAACAGCCATGCGCCGACGGGACCGAGCGTAACGAACCAGAATACGACACCAAAAATACGGTTCGTCGCCTGAACGAAGATCGCCTCTTCGACGGCCTCGATGTCGCCGGCCCCGGAGTGCTCAACTTCACAGAGTTCGGTCAGCACACGCTCGGACTGTTCCGCGTCACCCGCCTCGACTGCAGCGCAGTACTCGTCGACCTCGCTGCCGAGATCACGTGGCCCGAGCGAGAAAAATAAAATCAGCACGGCGAATAGTACGTAAGGAAGCGTCCAAAGCACCGCTGTCATTATCTGCGGCCACTCCAAAGGCGTATACGCGGCAGCCAGATAGAGGCTCGCCCAGAGTACGGGTACAACCGGAATCAAGAGCGCCGCGATCACGCCTGGATAAAGCAGCCACGACGGTAGCAGCAACAGCCGTGAGATCGAAAAATCGAAATAGCGGTCAAACCAACGCAGCTCGCGCAGATGCAGTAGCTCTGTCGCGAGGCGCTCGAGGATCAGACCGAGTATCAGAGCAATGAGTTTCATACAAAAATCGTCCTAGCTCGCGAGCAGCTTCTCGAGCGCTCCCCAGTCGAAACCGGGGCCTGGATCGGTCTTGCGGCCGGGCGCGATGTCGCTGTGCCCGACGATCTCAGCTCGCCGTAGAGAAGCATAGGTCCCACGTAAAGCCCGAACAAGCTGCGCCAAGCGTTCGTACTGTACAGCTTCGTATACGCAGTCGTCCGTGCCCTCTAGCTCGATTCCGACGGAAAAATCATTGCAGGCCTCGCGCCCACAATAGTTGGATTCCCCCGCGTGCCAGGCCCTACGCGCGAATGAGACATACTGCGTCACCTCGCCCCGTCGCGATATCAAGGCGTGGCTGGACACGCGCAAATGGCATATCTCCTGGTAATAGGGATGCGCATCGGGGTCCAACGTGTTCGAGAACAGCTCATCGATCCCGCTGCCCCCGAATTGACCCGGTGGCAGGCTGATTCCATGAACGACGATAAGATCGGGCTCACAACCTGAGGGCCGCTCGTCACAATTCGGAGAGTCCAGGCGCCTTACGCCCTCCAGCCAACCTGTCGCGATGTCGATTCTCATAGACGCAAGCGCGGCGCACGAATTTGATCGAAGCTGCGGATGCGGCAACTATATACCAAGCGCCGTCGGGACCAGCCCATGCCGCAATGAGCACACAGACACACACGACCAGAACTGCACGCGTGCCGCGCCTCTATGTCGAGGCGCGCCTCGACGGTCCGGACATTGCCCTGGCCAGTAAGCAGGCGCACTACCTGCGCCACGTGCTCAGGCTCAAATCGGGCAACAACGTCGTCGTCTTCGACGGGCAAGGCAACGAATGCCTGGCAGAGATCGTGGCACTCACACGCAACGGCGCCGAGCTGCGAATTACGTCGACGAACGTGCCGATCCCCGAGCCCGAGCTGAACCTGATACTGCTTCAGGGTGTGGCAAAAGCCGAGGCGATGGATCTCATCGTGCAAAAAACCACCGAGCTCGGCGTGCGCTCGATCATGCCGGTCGTCACAGAATTTTCTGTCGTGAAGGTCGACGCGCAACGGATCCGCCATCGTCTCGAGCACTGGCAGCGGATCGCGCATAGCGCATGCGAGCAGTCTGGGCGCCATTCGCCGCCTTTGATTGCCGAACCGCAGCCGCTCGAGCGCGGCCTCGAGGCGGTACCGCAGCAAAGCACGCGACTCGTGCTCGACCCGGCGGCCGACCTCACGTTCGCAGAACGGGTCGACTCTCGGCGTCACGCCGCACCGGTCTGCCTGTTGATCGGACCTGAAGGCGGGCTGAGCGCGCGCGACTTCCTGCTCACGGACAAAGCAGGCTTCGAGCGAACCAAGCTTGGACCGCGAATCCTGCGCGTCGAGACCGCCGCGATTGCTGCGTGTACGCTCGCGCAAGCCAACTGGGGCGATCTTCTCGAGTCTTAAAGCGCTTAGGCGGTCTGCTTAGCGCCGCAAACCTCGGCGATCATGGTTTCGAGACGCTCCATGTCGGGAATCAACGGAAATTCGTTGATCATGCGCGCTCGGCAGATCACAGGTTGCCCGTCTTCCCAACCTTTCTCGGTCTCGGCCGTCAGGACGTCCGCATTGACGCGCACGAGTTGCGGAAACCCCTGCGTGATGATGCCGTAATAACCGCCGTCGACTGTATCGCCGAGCGTGTTGAATACAACGATGCGCGTACGTCCCGGCCGCCTCTTGGCCTCATGCCCGGACATCGCCTCGAAGGAGGCGACAGGCAGACGCCGTTCGTTCCAAGTGATGAAGCCGAGAAACCAGGGCGGCAGCTGCCGATCCGGATCGGTTAGCTCTGGAGCAACGAAGGCAATGACCTCTGCGACGCACGCACGTGGAACGAGAAGACGCTCGCCCTGCAGCGGCACCAGCAAGCTATAGAGCTCCGTCTGCTCAGCGCTCACAGCTCACGCCCCAACAATCCCGTGATCGCTCGGATGAGTTGATCTTCCTGGTAAGGCTTGCTCAAGTAATCGTTGACACCGATCTCGATGGCCCGCGCGCGATGTTTCTCGCCAGATCGTGAGGTGATCATGATGATCGGGATATCTCTCGCATTGGGGTCGTTGCGAACATGCGTTGCGAATTGATAGCCGTCCATGCGCGGCATCTCGATGTCCAGCAGAATCACATCGGGCGTATGATCTTGGAGCACTGTCACGGCGTCCATCCCGTCACGGGCTGTGAGCACGCGGACGCCATGCCTTTCGAGCAGCCGCTGCGAGACGCGCCGCATGGTGATCGAATCGTCGACGACAAGCGCCGTCACCGGCTTGGCCGGGATAGGCTGCGCGGTGGGCTGGACGAGCGCCCCGATGTCTTTCTGGCTGCGCAGAAGCGTGCCGACGTCGAGGATGATAATGATCCGACCGTCGCCGAGGATCGTGGCGCCTGAGATTCCAGGGATCCCGACGAGATGCGGCCCGAGGGTTTTGACGACGATCTCACGGCTGCCCTCGAGCGTATCAGTCAGTAAAGCGGCCGAGCTCTCACCGGCACGAACGAGAACCAGCGACACGAAGTTGTCGTCCTCGGGTAGCGAGGACGGGGCTGCGCCAACAAACGATCCCAGATGTTGCAGCCGGTAACTGACGTCGCCGTGGTCGAGCCTCGGATCGTCGGCCGTCAGCAACTCGAGTAGTTGGTCTTTCGGCACGCGCGTAACGCCCTCGACCGTCGGCAACGGAAGCGCGAAGGTCTCCTCGCCGACGTCGACGATCAACGCGTGTGTGACTGCCAACGTGTACGGCAACCGCAGAATGAAGCGCGAGCCCTCGTCGCGCGTTGACTCGATACGCAACGAACCGCCGAGCTTCTTGACCTGGTCGTTGACGACGTCCATGCCGACACCGCGTCCTGCGGTATGTGTGAGCTCGCCGGCGGTCGTGAATCCGGGCTGAAGAATTAGCTCCATTGCATCGCCATCGGACAGTACTTCACCTTCGGCCAACATGCCTAGCTCGCGCGCCTTCTGACGGATAGCGTCGAGGTCGAGGCCTGCGCCATCGTCGACGACCTGGATCAGCACCTCGGAACCGTCGCGCTGCAGCTGCAGACCGATACGCCCAATCTCCGGCTTACCTTTCGCCGCCCGCTCCTCAACCGTTTCTATGCCATGCACGACTGCATTGCGCAGCAGATGCTCGAGCGGAGCGAGCATGCGCTCGATGACCTGACGGTCGAGCTCTCCCTGGGCGCCTTCGATCTCGAGCTCGGCAGACGTACCGGAGTCCGCGCACACCTGACGCACGATCCTCGCCAAGCGCGGCACGTAGCGCTGGAAGGGCACCATACGCGTCTGCATGAGCCCATCTTGCACGCTCGTCGTGACGCGGGCCTGTTGGGTTAGTAACGTGCTTGTCTCATTCGCGAGCCCGCGCAACAGATCATTGAGACTCGCCACATCGTTTGCGGTTTCCGCAAGCGCTCTGGAGAGCTGCTGGATTTTCGAATAACGGTCGAGCTCCAGCGGATCGAAATCACCGCGTGCCTCAGCATCATCTTGATGCGTGTGTAGTATCTGTGCCTCGGTCTCCGCTTCGAACTGGCGCAACTGGTCACGTAACCTCACGACAGTCTCGTCGAGCTCACTGAGGTTGGCTTCCAGATTGGTCGACTGCTGCGCGAGTCTCGACTGGAAAATATTGATCTCGCCGACGCCGTTCAGCAGCGCGTCGAGCAGTTCGGCGTCGACGCGCACGAGCTCCGGGGCGATCCCCACGGCTTCATGATCCGCGTCCCTAGCCACTTCCGGCTGAGACTCGATTTCATCGCCGGCGGAGAGCTCGGCCACGGCGGGTACCTCGGGCTCCGCGGCTCGCGCTTCGTCCGGGTAGGTCAGGTCGTCCGGGGGCGACGTCGTTGTGCCCAGCGCTTCGAGATCGAAATCTAACGCGGGCGCAGGTATCGCCTCGTCGTTACCGCCGATTTCCACCTCCGCAGGCGCCGCGTCTTCGAGATCGATCGCGTCGGCAGCTTCGATCTCGACCGGCATCTTCTCCGGCACAGCCGCCTCGATATCAAGGCTCCGCACAGGTTGCGCGTCCGCCGACGGGGCGCCACGCGCAACGAGATCGATCCGCTCGAGGAGTGCCGAAGGCTCCTGCAACGGGCGCCCCGAGTTGATCGTGTCGCGCATGTAGTGCAACTGATCCAGGCTCTGCTGGATCACGTCGATCGCATCGGCGGTCGGTGCGAGGTTCCCGGCTGCCATTCCCTCGAGCAGATCTTCGAGCGAGTGGCTCAGGTTTCCCATGACCGCCATGCCCGCCATGCGGGCCCCGCCCTTGAGCGTATGCAGCAGGCGCTGCAGCTCGGCAAGCTGGCTCACCCGGCTCGAGTCCCGGCGAAAATCCTGCAACGCGAGCTCGGCAAGGTCCAATAGCTCCGTAGCCTCTTCGGAGAATATCGCGACGATCTCCGGGTCGAACTCTCGCACGGCCTCTTCGACCGCTGGCCCCTCGGGCGTTGCCTGCTCGGCAGGCTCCGCACTCGTCGCCGCACCGAGTGCGCGAAGATCGGCGGTGAGCTCTGTGATGTCATCGGCAAACGGCTCGTTCGCTTCGAGTGCCGCTACCATGCGCTGCATCGTCAACAGGGCGCGCTGCAGTGCGTTTATGCCAGCTTCGTCGAGGTTGACTCCAGTCTCATAACCCGCGCCGATGTAGGTCGCCAACGGCTCGATGACCCCGATGAGCGGATCGAACGACGCCATCGTCGCGCTGCCAAGCAGGGTGTGGCAGGCGCGAAATAGCGGCTCCTCTATCGAATAAGGCGCGTCGGTCAGCTCGACGCTCGCGAGATAGTCAGAGATGGCCTCGAGATGGCTGCGAGCCTCGCGGGCGAAAATTTCCGCAAGCACAGGATCCATGCTCTCGCCGGGCGATGTGCTCGCTTGCACCGATGATATTTCCGGACCGTCGAGGACCGGCATCTGCATCGTCTCACTCGCCAGCACAGCCTCGGAGCCGGTCTCCGAATAAGCGTCGGCACGGTCCATGAGTTTCTCGATCTCGGCCTTGGGTGATGTGCCGATCTCCAACTGCTCGATGAGCTGCGGCAACGCCGCTGCCGCCTCGTCGAGAAACTCGAGCATAGGCTCGGTCACCGGCAAGGTTCGGTTAATGACGCGGTTCAAAATCTTCTCCACGCTCCAGCAGAACTCGCCGATCAGCTGCGCGCCGACCACCCGGCCACTGCCCTTGAGCGTGTGGAACGCACGCCGGACGGATGTCAGCGCGTCGCTGTTATCGAGATCGGCTTGCCAAACCGGCAGATTTCGCCTTATGCCCGCGATCTCCTCCTTGGCCTCCTCGATGAAAAGCTCCACGAGTTCCGGATCCGACCGATCCTCGCCTGCCCGCATGACGGCCGGCGGCTGCGTTCGGGCAACCGGCTCCAGCCCAGCCGGCGGCAAGTCCGTGGCAACGAGGGTCTCAGCCGCATCGGCTGTGTCCAGTTCAGGTGCTTCAGTCGCCGCCGCCGAAGCATAGCGCTCGAGCACGTCGAGGCATCGTTCGGCGTTGTCGAGCATGTACCACGGATCGCTGCGCCCAGCCGCAACGGTCTCCATGTAGTACTCGATGCTAACGATCGAGTCAGCGAGACGCTCGAGCTCGTTCGAGTCCATGACGGCCTCGCCCGGAGCAAGTCGGTTCTTGATCACGGCGCCGATGCGCTCGACGATCACGACTGCACGCGATTTGCCCAGCATCAGGAGGCCGGCAGTAATGCCATGCAGCTGTGGCTGGACTTGATCGAGAGCACGGACATTGCCCGGATCGTCGAGCAGCTGAATCACGATCTCCTTGATATGCGACAGATTGACGATACATTCGCCAAGAACTGTCTTCGTGACCCGCCGGTAATGCTCCTTTTCATCCGGCTCGGCCGCATCGTCTGTCTTGCCGCCGGCCGGTGCGATGGCCCGCACGAGCTCTCTATCGAGCGTGTCTTCTACATCGAGCAGAGTCGCGGCGATTTTCTCGAGTGACGCTTCCTCCGTCATGGCGCCGGCGACGACGATCGCCTTGAGCTCTTTGGCCTCGGTACGGATTGCGTCGCGAAGATTGGCGAGACCCAACACGCCGAGCGTGTCGGCAATCTTCTTGAGCATCTCGAGCTGCGGGGCAAGATCTGCCGTATCGTCCATACCCGTGCGCACGAAAATGTCCAGCGAATCCTTGACGGTGCCGAGATCCTCCTTGATAGCTCGCGCCACTGTATCCATGAGCTTCGTGCTCGGCGCGGCGAGCTCATCGCGAGCCTCAGCGAGCTGGTCTTCCGCGGGTACAAGCTCATCGAGGTTATAGACCGCACGCAGCTCCTCGAGCCGCTCCTGGTCACCGCTCGCCCGGCTGACGTAATAGAGGAGCCCGTTCAACAGATCGACGGGCGGTGACTGCACGAACGTCGTCTCGCCTTCATCGATGAGCCGCTTGAGCTGCCGGTCGGCCTGACCGACGAGCCGCTTGAGCGCGACGGTTTCCTCGAGCCCATCGTCCCGTAGCGCTTCGAGGACGGCCGTGAGCACGTACCATATCTGACGCCCGGGCTCGGTCTTGACGGCCTTCTCGACCTGTTTGCTGATGTCGATAAGCTGCTCGAGCTGGGCCTCGGCGCGAACGCCGCGAATCCAACCGAGCAGTGCTGCTTGGAACAACGGACGCAGCGCAGCGAGCCCCTGCCGATCGACTTCCTCGCGCGTCTCTGCCGCAACCGGTGCGGACGGCGTGGCGACGAATCGCCCTTGGGGCCCGGCGCTCAGCAGCACGAGCGTACCCTCGGACAGAATTGGCCGGTTCGCCAGCTCGCGCAGATCGTTTATCAGCGGCAACAGCACGAGCGCAACGTC
>Ga0224512_10001269_pt1 | contig 24784 bp, 18 predicted proteins | sample SF_May12_sed_USG_4_FD_169103 | JGI IMG/M metagenome (GOLD analysis project Ga0224512, IMG submission 169103) | Sediment microbial communities from San Francisco Bay, California, United States - SF_May12_sed_USGS_13 | ecosystem: Environmental > Aquatic > Marine > Sediment | place: USA... | reverse complement strand
CTCCCCCATCGCCTTGATCGACGCCTCCCTCGGGCTCAGGCCTTCGCCGATGTTGCGTTCCACGTTCTCCACCACGACGATGGCGTCATCCACGACGATGCCGACCGCGAGGATCAGGCCGAACAAGGTCAGCACGTTGATCGAGAATCCGAAGGCCAAGAGCACCGCGAAGGTGCCGATGATGGAGACCGGCACCGCCAGCAGGGGAATGATCGAGGCTCGCCAGGTCTGAAGGAAGATAACCACCACCAGGACCACCAGGACGATCGCCTCCAGAAGGGTGGTGATCACCGCGTCGATGGAATCGGAGATGAACACCGTGGGATCGTAGACGATCTTGTGTTCGACACCTTCGGGGAAGTTGGCGGCCAACTCCGCCATGGTGGCGCGCACGCGGCGGGAAATCTCCAGCGCGTTGGCATTGGGGGCGGCGAAGATCGCCACCGCCACCGCAGGCGCATTGTCCAGAAGTGACCGGAGCCCATATTCCTGGGCGTCGAGCTCGATCCGCGCCACGTCCCTAAGGCGCGTGATGGCACCGCCGGGGCTGCGCTTGATCACGACCTCGCCGAATTCCTCGGCACTCTTGAGACGGCCCTGGGCGTTGATGGGAAGCTGGACCAGCACGTCCGACGCATAAGGCGCGGCGCCGATCAGCCCGGCGGCAACCTGGATGTTCTGTTCCCGGATCGCCGTCACCACTTCGCCCGCTGTCATGCCGAGTTCGGCGATCTTGTCCGGCTCCAGCCAGATGCGCATGGCGTAATCGCCGGAACCGAAGATCAGCGCCTGGCCGACACCGGGAAGCCGGGCCAGGCGATCCTTGACGTTGAGCGTCCCGTAATTGCGCAGGTAAAGCTCGTCGTAACGGCGGCTGGGCGAGCGCAGATGCACGACCATGGTGAGGTCCGGCGAGCTCTTGGCGACCGTGACCCCTTGCTGGCGGACCACGTCGGGCAGCCGCGGCAGGGCCTGGGACACCCGGTTTTGCACTTTCTGCTGGGCGAGATCGGGATCGGTGCCGATGGCGAAGGTCACGGTGAGGGACAGGTTGCCGTCGGTGGTGGCGAGGGAGCTGAGATAGAGCATGCCCTCCACCCCGTTGATCTGCTCCTCCAGGGGGGCGGCGACGGTATCGGCGATGACCCGGGGATTGGCGCCGGGGAAACGCGCGCTGACCACCACGGAAGGCGGCGTCACTTCGGGGTATTCGGCCACCGGCAAGCGGATCATGGCGATCAGCCCGGCCACGATGATGGCTGCCGACAAAACGCCCGCGAAAATCGGCCGGTCGATGAAGAACCGCGAAAAGGTCACTTCCCCTCCAATGAAAATGCCGGGTCCCGCATAAGAACCGGGGCCCCGATGTCAACGCCTGGGCCGCTTCCGGCCTACCTCGTATCCGTCGCCGGCGACGCCTGCCCCGGCCCGCCGGAAGCCGCACCGTCCGTCCCGTCCTTGGGGACGATCGGCGCATTGGGCTGAAGGATCAGCAAGTTGCTGGTGATGACCTGCTCCCCCGCTTTCAAGCCGTCTTCGATGACGCGACGAGTACCCAGCTGGGCGCCGAGGCGGACCTCGCGATACGCCGCCTTGTTCCCCTCACTCACGACATAGACGAACTTGCGGTCCTGATCGGTCAGGATGGCGCGTTCGGTCAACAGAATCCGCTCGCGTGCCTCGGGCGAACCGATCTGCACCTGCACGTACATCCCCGGCACAAGCCCCGGGTCGGGACTGGAAAACAGGGCACGGGCGCGGATCGTCCCGGTGCGCCGGTCGATCCGGTTGTCGAATGAATGGATGTGGCCCTCGGCCTCGATGCCGCCCGCACCGCCGGCGTTGAGCCGCACCGGGATCCGCTGTTCGGCCGCGAGCCCGCGCGCGCCGTCGCGCAGGAACCGAAGATAGGTGGCCTCGTCGACGTCGAAGTCCGCATACAACGCCCCGTCGGACACGATGGTGGTCAACAGCGGCGACGCCGGACCGGCGGTCACCAGATTGCCGACGGTGATTTCCGCGCGGCTGGCGCGTCCCGCGATCGGCGCCTTGACGAAGGCATGGCCAAGGTCGATCTCCGCCCGCGCCAGGCGGGCCCGGGCGCCGTCGACCTCGCTGCGCGCCACGGCAAAGGCATTGACCCGCTCATCGAGCACCCGCTTGGACACCGCGCTGGTCTTGACCAGGGAGCGGGCGCGTTTCAACTCCTTGCGGGCATAACTGAAACGGTCCCGGGCCGCGGCCAAGTCCGCCTTGGCGCCGGCCACCGCAGCCTCATAGGGCCGGGGATCGATGACGAACAGGACATCGCCCTTGGCGGCCCGCTGCCCGTCCTTGAACCGGACCTCGATGATTTCGCCGCTCACCTGGGGGCGGATCTCCGCCTCTTGCACGGCCTCGAGACGCGCCGAATAGGTCACCCACAGACGCACCGCCTCCGCCCGGACCGTGATCGCATCCACCGGCATGGCCATGGGCGCCGGGGCCGCGGCGGGACCCTCGGCACCGGTTCGCGTGCCGCCGGCCAGCATAGCCACGGCAACGACCCCAGCACCGACGGCGAGGGCCGCGATGGCTGTCTTGGCGAGGCGCCGCTTCGTCACGATTTCAGTCTCCGACAATTAACCATACCATTCGGTTTGTTGCTTGATATTCATAGGCATCCGCAGGCGCGCTGTCAAACCCAATACCGCAACGCTACAGCCGCCGAATGACTGCCATGACCTCAACACATGGCGCCGCACGGCGGCGGCAAGTCCGGAGACCTGGCGATGGTCGTGGGAAAACCTCAGCCGCCGCCGGCAACGGGTTCCAGCAGCGGCTTCGCCGCATCTTGCCGAGACTCGCGCCGGTACGCCGCCTTCAGACCCAGCAACCGGTACATGCCGTCGCGCAGGTCGGCTTCCACCACCGCCCGGTCGTTAAGGGCGCGGCCATACATCAAGAGTCCCTGGACGAAGGTGAACAACATGCGACCGGTCTGCTCCGGCTCCGGATCCCCCGTGAGGCATCCCTCAGCCTTCAGGCCCCGCACCAACGCGGTCGCATAAATAATTGATTTTTCCCCCATTTCTTGAGAGGCGCGCCGGACCGTAGTTTCCTCCACGCTCACCTGCCCGCCGGCTGCAAAGAACGGACAGCCCGCGACCTCGAGCTCGGCGGCGCCGCTTCCTTGTGACGGTTGATGGCCGGTCAGGATGAAACCGATCAGGTTTTCGAGCTGTTCCAATGGGGGCGAGGCCGGGGAAAAGATCGCGTCCAGCTCGGGCTTGACCTCGGCCCAATGGTACTGCGCCGCGGCGTAGAACAGATCGGCCTTGGTTTCGAAGTGATGATAGAAGGCGCCCTTGGTGACGCCGGCGCGCTGGCAAATCTCGGCGACCCCGACGCTGCAATAATTGCTTTGCCAGACCAGATCGATGGCCGTTTTCAGAAGCTTTTCCCGGGTCTCCGAAGGTGCCCGCATCTCGCCTGTCCCGATCGTGGAAGATTCCCCCTTATATACATACCGATTGGTATTTTCAAGGACGGGCTATCGAGGCGCCAAGTTTCGCTGGTTCAATCGGCGGCGACCCAGGCGGTCAGGACCGACGGCAGATCGGGCAGGACGCAGTCCCAAGTCTCGCCCCGGTCGCCGGACCGGTAAAAGCTTCCCCGCCCGCGCACATTCGGATCGAAGCCGAAGCCCCTGGCGCCGTCGCCCATGCCCGCGAACATCGCCGGCGGATCGGTCGGATGGTGCAGCATGACCCACGGCGCCCAGGGCATGTCGGTGGGCAGGTTCGCCGCCGGCCGCCAGTTGGCACCTTCATCGTCGCTCAACAGGATGTAACCCTTGGGGTCGGTCTCCTCCCGCCGCCACACGCCGGGCGAGCCCCTTGCCCCGCCCAGCACCATGCGCAATGGGTCCCCGGGGCAGTAAAGCCATTCATGGGAATAGCTATAGAAATCCGAATTCCCCCACGGCATGCCCGCCTCCGTGCGCAGCCAGTGGCGGCCGCCGTCGGCGCTCCCATAGAAACCCCGGGCCGAGGACACGAAATAGCGCTGCTTGTCGCCGGGCAAGCTTCTCTGCATCTGCATGTCGAGATAGTCGATGCCGCCGCTGGCGTCCTCCCAGGTCTCCCCGCCGTCGCGACTGAGAACGACCCCGCCGTGCTCAAGCGCCAGGTAAATCAGTTTGGTGTCGTCCGGATGAACGAAGATGTGGCGGACATGGGGCGGGATGCGGCCGCGGTACCCGCCCGGAACGTCCCAATTGGCCTTGACGTCGTCGGGCAGCGCCAGGAGCCCGTCGAGAGGCTCCCAGGTGAGGCCCGAATCGGCGCTGCGATTGAGCCGGATGGGTCCGCTGCCGGCAGAGACCACGCGCTCGTCGTGGGAATCGACGGTGAAGGTGCCCGCGTCGCCATCGAGCACCTTCTGCCAGCTCGCGCCGCCGTCCTCGGTGCGGTAGCCGCCATCGAAGGCGACCGCGGCGCTGCTCCCGGGCGTGGACGCGCGGCAGGCCCGGTCGCAACCGGCTCACAGCGCGCCGGGAAACAACCTTGCCAAGGCCAGGATCATGCGCAGCCGCCGGGGCTCGATCACCCGCGATTTCCCCTTTTCTATTCCCGCGACGATGAAGCGCGCCGCATCATCGGGGGTCAGCTCCGGGATCAGCGCTTGGCCGGCGGGCAGGTTCTTCTCGCTGCCGGGATTGTTCTGCCAGTATTCGGTGGCGACCTTGGCGAAGGCCGCCAACATGACGGCGATCCCATGGGGACGAAGCTCGACCCTCAAGGCGTCGTTGAAACCGGCCATCGCCCGCCGGGCGGCGATATAGGCCGCGGCGCCGGGCCAGGCGAGAAACGCGGCGACCGAGGTGACATTGACGATGACCCCGCTTCGGCGCGCGATCATCTGCGGCAGGAAAGCACGGGTCACGGCGAAAGCCCCTAGATAGGGAACGGCCATCATCCGGGCGGCCTCCTCGGGGGTCGTTTCGTGGGCGAATTTCCAAGGCCCCGCGCCCGCGTTGTTCATGATGATGTCGGGGACGCCTTCATCTTGCTGTATCCGTGCCGCGGTTGTCCTGACGGCCTCGAAATCCGAGAGGTCGGCGACATAGACCCTGGCGGCCCCGCCAGAATCGCGGATCGATTCGGCGACGCGTTGCAACCTTTCGGCCGAGCGCGCAACGAGGATGACCGGAGCGCCTTTGGCGGCAGCTTGGCGAGCGGTCGCCGCGCCGATGCCGCTCGATGCTCCGGTGATGAGGAATTTCTTGCCGCGAAGGTCCATCAATCGTCCCCTTGGGACTGCTCGGCCGTCACGAGATGAAAGGGTCGCTCCCGGTGACGGGATCGCGCGCGCCCCTGTCTCGTTCGATCCGCGAGCATATCCCGAAAGGCCATGCGCAACCCGGGCCTTTCGATCCTCCCTTTGGCATTGCGGGGGCGGGCGGCGCGGAGACTGCCGTTACTTTCGTTTCTTCTCCGCCGCGATGGCTTTCTTGGCCCGCCCGACGATAGTCTTGGGCGTGTCGATCACCCGCGCCGCCAGGGCCGCAAGCTCGTCGCCGGTGACCGGGTTGACCTTGATGCCGAGCCTCCCGGCGTCGGCGATATACGCCGCGTCCTTCATGGTCGCGCCATAGGCCTTGCGGATCGCCGCCACCCGGTCTGCCGGAACCTTCGGCCCCATCGCCGACGGCTTGCCGAACTGGGTCGGGGAGGAGAAGAGCTCGAGCGCCACCTTTTCATCCTTGCCCTTGGCGAGGTCGGAAAGCAGCGGGACATCGCCTAGATCCTTGGCCTTTTGGAAACCGAACTGCACGGCGACCTTGAGCACGCCGTCGCGGATCTTCGGCGAATAGCCGCCGGTGCCGTTGATGCCGTACCACGGCGAGCCGGCATTGCCGTGAACCTCGCCCTGGGCCATCGCCAAGTCGATCCCGGCGAAGCTCTTGTAGCCCGGAATGACCTTGAATTTGGTTCCCAGGAACTCGTTCATGACCTTTGGATACATCCAGGCGAGCGAGGTCGGCGCCGTGGCGCCCATGACGACCTGGGTCTTGAGCATGTCCTTATAGGTGGTGGCCGGGGCGTTTGCCTTGACCACCATGATGAAGGTTTCCCGGCTGGGATTGCCGATCCATTGCAGCTTGCGGACGTCGAGATCGGTCTTGATCAGACCGAACAATTGCGCCAGCGGCAGGGTATTGAGGACATTGCAGATCACCGACCCGTCCTGGGGCGCCACGCTGTAGACGTGGCTCGCCGCCTTGACGCTGCCGGCGCCGGGCATGTTCCGGACCACGATGGTCGGCTTGCCCGGGATGTGCCGGTCCAGATGGCGCGCGAGAAGCCGGGCCGCGAGACCGTAATTGCCGCCGCTGCCCGCGCCGACGATCAGATTGACGTTCTTCGACTTGTAGAACTTTTCCGCGGATTGGGCCTGCGCCGCGCCGGCGGCAAGCGAGCAAATCATGGCCGCGACGGATGCGCGGCCGAGCGCCTTCTCGAGCATCCCTGCCTCCCTGTCGATCGGGTTGCCGGGCGGCATCCACGGTCGGTGCACCCGGTTCTTGTTGCTTGAGCGAAAGCATAGACCCGCCCCGCCCCCACGCCAAGCGCGGCGGGAGTGCGCGTATAAGCTTAGAAAATTCAGTCTCCTAAAATGTTGCGGTAGGCGTCGCGCAGTTTCGCCTTTTCGATCTTGCCCATGGCGTTGCGCGGTAGCTGATCGACGAACACGACCCTTTTGGGCCGCTTGAAGCCCGCCAGCCGGTCCTTGAGAGCGTCGATCACATCCCCTTGGGCAAGTCCGGCGCCGGGGGCCCGTGCAACCACCGCCACCACCCCTTCGCCGAAATCCGAATGGGGACATCCGATGACCGCGCATTCGACGACGCCCTCGATCTCGTCGATCGCGGCCTCCACCTCGGCGGGATAGACGTTGAGGCCGCCGGAGATGATCAGATCCGTCTCGCGTCCGGCGATGGCAAGATAGCCGTCCTCATCGATGCGCCCGAGATCGCCGGTGACGAAGAAGCCGTCGTCGCGGAACGCCTTTTTCGTCTCCGCCTCCTTGCGCCAATAGCCCGCGAACACGTTGGGCCCCTTGAGCTCGATCATGCCGGTCTCGCCCTCGGCCAGGGCCGCGCCGGTTTCGGGATCGGCGATCCGCAACTCCACACCGGCGAGCGGCATGCCGACGGTGCCGGGACGGCGCTCGCCCTCGTAAGGATTGGTCGTGTTCATGGACGTCTCGCTCATGCCGTAGCGTTCCAGGATGGCGTGGCCGCTGCGGGCTTCGAACGCGCGGTGCAGCTCGGCCGATAGCGGCGCCGAGCCGGAAATGAAAAGCCGCATATGGGCCGCCGCCTCCCGGGTGAAACCGTCCGTGGCCAGCAGGCGGCTGTAATAGGTCGGCACCCCCATCATCACGGTGGCGCGGGGGAGGTTTGCGATGACGAGATCGGCGTCGAAGCGCGGCAGGTAAAGGAGCGAGCCGCCGGCGAACAGCGCGACGTTGGTGGCGACGAACAGCCCGTGGGTATGAAAGACCGGCAGCGCGTGCAGGATCACGTCCGATTGCGTGAAGGCCCAGGCGTCAACCAGGGCCTGGGCGTTACTGCTGAGGTTCTCATGGCTCAGCATCGCTCCCTTGGGCCGCCCGGTGGTGCCCGAGGTATAAAGAAGCGCCGCGAGATCGTCCGGTCGCCGGGGCAAATCGGAGAAATCGTCGCCCGCCTGTCCGGCACGGTCTGCGATGCTCCCCGCCCCCAGTCCGTCCAGTGTCTCGACGTGCTCCACCCCCGCCGCCGAGGCCGCTTCCGCCAAGGCCCCTTTTTTCGCCGGGTCGCAGATCAGCACCCGGGGTTCGGCGTCGGAAAGGAAATACGCCATCTCGGTCGGCGTATAGGCGGGGTTGAGCGGCAGGAACACCGCGCCGGCGCGCACCGCCGCCAGGTAGAGGAGCAACGCGGGCACCGATTTCTCCACCTGCAGGGCGACCCGGTCTCCCGGTCGCACGCCGAGCGCCGCAAGCGCCCCCGCATAGCGCGCCGCAGCCGCCTTGAGGTCCGCGTAAGAGAGCCGCGCGCCGGCGGGCGTTTCCAGGAAGGTCTTGGTGCCCGCAGGAGCCCGCGCTTCGATTGCCCCGATCAGATGATTGGCGTGAGGTCCCACGGGCTCACCCGCCGCGCACCACCACCAGACCGTCGAGCGCAAAGCCGCCGCCCGAACCCGGCAGGACGACGAAGGGATTGACGTCGAGCGCCTGGATCGAATCGCCCAAGTCCCTGGCGATGCGGCCTACCGCCTGGATCGCCGCCGCCGCCGCCGCCGCGTCATAGGCCGGGCCGCCCCGGAAGCCCGCCAGCAGTTTGCCGGCCTTGGTCCGGGCGATCAGCGCCTTCGCCCCGGCCGCGTCGAGCTCGGGCGCCGCCAGCGCCACGTCGCCATAGAGCTCCAGCGCCACGCCGCCCTGGCCGAACATCACCACCGGGCCGACCTCGGGGTCGTTGTTGATGCCGATCGCCAGTTCCAGCCCGCCCGACACCTGGGCCGCCACCAGAACACCGTCGAGCGTCACATTGGGCGCCGCCTTGGCGACATTGGAAAGGATGGTGGCGTAACCGTCCCGCACCGCGTCCTCGGTCGCAAGTCCCACCAGGACCGCGCCGGCCTCGGTCTTGTGCGCCAGCGCGTCGGCGACGCCCTTGAGGACCACCGGCAGGCCGATGCGCCTGGCCGCCGCCACCGCTTCCTCGGCACTGGTCACGACCTCTTCCGCCGGCGCGCCGATGCCGTAAGCCGCCAGCAGCGCCTTTGACTCCGGCTCGCTCAGGCTGCGCGGGCCGCTTGCCCCCCGGGCGATCTCCCGCACCCGAGCCGCGGCCTTGGCCTCCGCTTGCGTCTGGGCGGGAAGTCGGGCGGCGGCGCGGCGCGCCGTCTCGGCGTAATTGATCACCGAGCCCATCGCCCGCAAGCCCTTGTCGACCTCCTGCAGGAACGGCAGATGCATCAGCTCCGCCCGCATGCCGCGGCTGTATTCGGTCAGCCCGTAGGAGATCATGGAGACATAGGCGATGGGCTTGTTCACGGTCTGGGCCAGGCCCTCGACCATGCGCAGGTATTGCTCCTTGCGGTCGCTGCCGGGCTCGCGCATCAGCTCTTCCTGAAGCAGCAGGATATCGATGTTGGGATCGTCGAGGACCAGTTGGATGCAGTTGCGGTAGGTGTCCTCGCTGGTGAGCACGCCGAACCCGCCGTCGAGCGGATTGCCCACCGCGCTGCCCGCCCCCAGCATGGATTCCAGCGTCGCCTGGGTTTCGGGAGAAAGTGCCGGGACACTGAGCCCATTGCGTTCCGCGGCATCCAGGATCAGCCCGCGCAAGCCGCCGGAGAAGGTGATGGCCCCCACCCCGGTGCCGCCAGGCAGCTTGGCATGCAGCATGTATTCGGCGACCTCGACCACGTCATCGAGGGTGCCGACCCGGATGGCGCCCGCCGCGCCGGCGACCGCGTCGAAGGCCGCCGCCGATCCGGCCAGCGCCCCGGTATGGGCCAGCGCCGCGCCCCGGCCGCGTTCCGAGGTACCGAGTTTCATGATGACGACCGGCTTGCCCGCCGCCCGCGCCTCGCGGCAGGCGGCCAGGAAGCCTTCGCGATCGTGAATGCCCTCCAGGTAGGACACGATCACCTTGGTGTCCTTGTCCCGTGTGAAGAAGCGGATGTAATCGGCCGTGGTCAGCCCCGTCTCGTTGCCGCTGGTCACCACGTAGCCGGTGTTGACGCCGCGTTCCTCCAGGGTCCGCTTGATCGCCATGGCGAGGCCGCCCGACTGGCCGACGATGGCGACGGGCCCGAGCTCGACCACCTGGGGGCGGTCGTCGGGCATGGTGACCATGGAACTGGACGCCGCCATGTTGCCGAGGCAGTTGGGGCCGGAAACGGCCAGCCCGGTTTCCTCGATGGCGGCGCGCAGGTCACGGCCGAAGGCGCGGCCTTCGTCGGTGCCGATCTCGTTGAAGCCGGAGGTCATCACCGTGGCGCTGCGGGCCCCTGCCGCCGCGGCCTCGCGCAAGACACCGGGCACCGCCTTGGCGGGGACCAGGACCACCAGGTGATCGGGAGCCTCGGGCAACTCGTCGAAAGACTTGAAGCATTTGGTGTCCCAGATCTCATCGCGCCTGGGGTTGAAGGGAAAGACCGGCTTCTTGTAGCCGTAGCGCTCAAGGTTGCGCCACACCCGGGTGGTCCAGCTGCCCGGCCGGTCCGATGCGCCGATGATCACCACGTTGTTGGGGTCCAACAACGCCCCCACTTTCTCGGCACTGATGTCCGCCGCGCTGCCCCGATCCTGATTGGCCATTTTTCTCCCCTCTTATTCTTTTCGCTCTAAACTTAAATCTTGCTCCGCGCCGCGGCTGGACAACGGCCATCGACACCGAGCATAAATCATGTCCGGACCCGGTTCGATTGGTACCGGCAAAATAACGGCAATACGGGGCGGCGCAAAGGCCGGGATTGAGGCGCCCACCCCCGACAGGGAGAAACCGCCATGAAGATCATGTTCCTCAACAAGGCGCCGCGCAACGCCGCCATCTACAATGTCGAGAAGATCGAAGGCCTGCTGAACAGCTACGCCTCGCCGGGCACCAAGGTCGAGGTGTGCTTCCCCGACGATTTTCCGGGCTCCCGGATCGAGGAGCTGATCGGCGATCAGAACAAGCTCAACGGGCTCGATCACATGATGGACCTGCCCGGCCTGATCCGAAAGATCATGTGGGCGGCGGATAACGGCTACGACGCGGTGATCCAGTCCAACACCTTCGATCCAGGGGTCGACGGCGGCCGCCTGGTGGTCGGCATTCCGGTGCTGGGTCCGTTCCGCACCACCCTGCATGCCGCCGCGACCCTGGCCGACCGCATCGGCCTTTCGGTGCCGCTGGCCTCCCACGTGCCCTACACCTGGCGGCTGGCGCGCGGCTACGGCATGGACCACATGATTTCCGACATCCGGCCGGTCGGCATCTACGGCGCCGACCTCGCCGACCGCAAGGACGAGATCCTGGAGACCGCCATCGGCGTGGCCAGGGGCCTGGTGGAGGAGACGCGCGCCGAATGCGTCATCCCGCTGGGCGGCGCCATCATTCCCTATATCGTCGACCCCGCCGATATCGAGGCCGCCATCGGCGTGCCGGTGTTCAACACCAAGTCGGTCACCATCCGCTTCGCCGAAACCTGCGTCAACCTGGGCCTCGCCCACAGCCCCAAGACCTATCCCCGGGCGGACCTCAAATACGAGGATTTCGCCGCCCAGGCGCAGGGCATCGGCGGGGGTGGCTGAGGCGCGAACCACGGCGCCTTGGGGCAAGCTGGATAGACTTGGAGGCCAATCATCTCGGGCAACCGAGATTTGGTTTTTGACGGGGGCAGCGCGCCGGGGACGGGCCGCCGCCTGCCTTCGCCGTCCTCAAACGACTGGAAATGAATTGACCGCAGTGTCAGGTTAAATGTTCCGGTTTCGATCCCGCCCTCCGACCAGAGCCGGCAAAGGCCCGTCGACGGGATCGTGCCCAAGAAGAAATGGAGACGTCTCATGGAGTTTGGACTTTTCTCGAACGGCGAGCGCGGCAATCCGGTCGCCAAGATGACATATGACGAGGACCTGGCCGAGGTCGTGCATGCCGACAGCCTCGGCATGAGCGAGGCCTGGATTAGCGAGCATGGCACCCTGCTCAGTTGGGAGAAACCCGACAACATGCCTTCGGCCGACCTGTTCATCTGCAAGGCCGCGGCATTGACCAAGAACATACGGATGGGCCCGGGCATTCGGCCGTTGCCCTTTTTCCACCCGGTTCAGGTCGCCACCGACGTTGCCGTGTGCGATCACTTGACGGGTGGCCGTTACCTCGCGGGCTTCGGACTCGGCATCGGCACCGGCGGCGGCCAGCGCGGCGAGCTCCCCGGCGACCGCCGCGTCATGATGGCCGAGGCCATCGACCTGATCCTGAAATGCTGGACCTCTCCCGAGCCGTTCGACTGGGACGGCGAGATCTGGCAAGGCAAGAACTGGCACATCGTCCCCAAGCCGCTGACCCAGCCCCGGCCCGAGGTCGGCATCGCCTGTTCGCGCAGCGAGGGCACGCTCACCTTGGCGGCGGAGATGGGTTTCCTGCCTCTGATGAGCTGGAACCCGGCCACCGACCAGATCAGGCAGATGCTTGAGATCTACATGGAAGGCGAGAACAGCGAAATCCCCGCGCGCCGCAGCCGTTCCCGTGTCGCTCGGGTCGTCTATGTCGCGGAAACCGACGAGCAGGCCTACAAGGACTTGGAAAATGTCGACCTCGGCACGCCGTGGAGCGGCGGGCGTCTCGACCATTACATCCCCAAGGGCGGCAGCCGGGACGACGTGACCATGGTGAACCTGATGAAGTCAGGCGACTTCTTCGGCGGCAGCCCGGATACCGTGTATGAGGGACTCAAGAACTTCTACGATGATGTCGGCGGCTTCGGCACCTTGTTGATCATCGCGGGCCGCAACTGGGGCACGTGGGAGCAGCGCAAACGCTCCTGGACCCTGTTCATGGAAGAAGTCGCCCCGAGGCTTGCCAAGCTCGACGCCGACGCCTGACCATCGCCCAGCGGTTGTCGTGACGGGCCCGGTTCGGCGCGGGCCGCGGCGGCCTTGTGTTTTCGTCTCATTTGTCCTCTGAACGTCGTTAGGACGAAGCCAGAAAACCCACCGCCTATTCCCCGCCCGAACTGTCCTAAGCGCAGACAGGAAGACGATAACGGCGGTTGCTGCGCAGAATGCAGGGGGGGCTCGAGAGCCCGCCCAGGCATCTGTCAGGATCAGGAAAAGGAGCGGCGTGGGATTCCTGCCTGTTCCGGTCCGCGTTTCACGCCAATGCGCGGAACCTGACGATCCCGCCCCGCGTCAAGGTAATGTCCGCTAACAGCCAGAAACGGACATGAGGCTGTGTACTCATAAATGCGAACCGTCTAAGCATCCCCGGAGAATGTCCGGTCGGCCACCAACTTCGGACCCTCTCAAGCTGATCGCAATAGGGGCAAAATGTGTCATGTGTGGACATCGGCTTGACGAGCCCAGAGGCCGATCACCTTGAGCAGAGCACCCGGATAAATGTGGGCGCACGACATCATGATGTGGTCAGATGTCGGTTAAGGTTCGTTAAAGGGGTCATTTGCCCGCACTTCGGCTGGTTCGGTCCCCCGAATAGATGTAGGGATCGGGCCAGCCGCGCAACTCTTGACAACCCATCGGCCGCTCAAGTTCCCGATTGATAGCGGCAAATAAAGCAATATATAATAACGACGTTCTTAACTGACCCCTCTCGAAGTAAGTTGGCAATAATAGGGGCCACACGCTAAGGGAGTATTGGCATGTCAGATGAACTAACAGGGTTAGTTGTCTCTGTCGGGCTCTTTGCGCTGGGCTGGGTAGTGTTCGTCTTCGTCTTTTAGCGTTGGAGCGGTACTGGGTACTCCGACTCAGGTGATACCCCCATAAAGAGGAAACGGCTGCCGTCCGCCGGTTATCCTCACAAGGGGCAATTTGTGCGCAGATCAGCCGGTCGTGTCAGCCAGGATCATCCGATGGGTGGCTGTGCTGGGCATGAACTAGGCAGGGTGGCAAAGGCGACTTACACCGTTGGCGGCTGCTCATGCGCCTCCTTTTCGAGGGTTATCCCATCGAGGGTTAACCCAGTGGCCGCTCGCGGTCATGTATGGACATCAGGTTAACGGGCCCAACGACCCGACCTCGGCGGCAAGGACGCCGCCCTCTCGCCGGCGCCGGCCGGGGCCGCGGCGATGGCCGCGCGGCGCATCTGCGTCGGGCACCGTCACAACCAGGTAAGCCGGAACCTGGCAACCATCCCCGGCATCGGTCCGATCATCGCCAGTGCCCTGGTGGCCTCGGTGTCGGACCCCGCAGTGTTCCGCTCAGGGCATGAGTTGGCCGCCTGGATCGGCCTGTTGCCGCGACAGAACTCCACCGGCGGCAAGGCCCGCATCGGGCGCATCTCCAAACAGGGGGATTCCTATCTCAGATGGCTGCTGGTGGCCGGTGCCATGGCGGTGATCCGCCACGGGCGGAAAACCGGCTTCAGGGGCAACCCGTGGCTCGCCGATCTGCTCAATCGCAAACCGGCCAAGGCCGCCGCCGTGGCCTTGGCCAACAAGAACGCGCGAACCGCCTGGGCACTGCTGGCCAGTGGTGAGGTCTACCGGCGGCCGGCAGCGGCCTAATGTGGGAAATAATTTGATATCGGCAGGGTGAAGGTGAGGTAATGCAAAACCGGTCAAACAACGGGGGTCGGGAAAACCCGTTTCAACTAAGGCGCACAAAGCCCGGGCTTTTGGTTGGGACCCGATCCGCGGATCGCATTCGGACCAGCGCTCAGAAACCGCGCAAACAGGCCCAACACATAGCCGCACCCGACCAGCTTGCAGCACCATCACGAAACACCTTGCCAGTCGGGGGCCGTCGACACATAGCCATAAGCGGACAGAACGATTTGCTGGACCTTTCCCCAATCAACCACTGATTGCTTGCTAAAGCTAGAATAAGAGTAGACAGTCAGTTTGCTCAATCCAGGGAGCATGAGGCACAGCAGTCGCTTGTCGGCCAGACCTGAAAGGTACTGTTGAAGCGGCCTGCATCTTCGCCAAACCATCGACTGCTTCTAATAGCCAATAACGCTGAACGCCACTTCGATGCACCCGCTTTCGACGCGTGGCGCGCTACGGCGCACAGAAACCGGAGTACGGGAGGCAGAAAATGTCTAGATTAAAATTCGTGACTACAGCAGCAGTTTTTCTAGTTAGTGCACTTGTCATCGATGTGGGGGTCTCGGAAGCTAGGATAACATCGACTAATAACGAAATTCGCTTGGTCATTCCGGCACCAGCATCAGCCAAGAGTGATGGAATCTGCGACGATACCCACCAAATTGGTTTTGATGAACAGCAAGGGGTTCTGATGCTTGAGGACCTCAGGGTAAATGATCCAAACCGACCTGATAATACGCCTGCCAGCGAAATCGATCCAATTCCCGCGGGAACTGTCGTGGATAGCCATATGCTATTGTTTACTCGTTGCCCGAATGACGAGAGTTTTGCTGAGAAGAGGACAACATGGACGTTTAACAGGCCCATCTTGGGTACGATGACAGACGAAGATGGAAACTTGGAGGCTCTCAGTACTCCAGTTTTGGGCGCTCCTGGCACAACATATCCTTCTGCGATATCCACATTCCGTGGCTTGGAAGGCAATGATTTCACAGGACCCGCCCCGTCTGACCCAGGAAACCCAAATAAAATCCAGGTAAGGATGGGAATTAGACAAGTAGGGGATTATATGCGCGTCGTTACCTCGGGCCGGCTTGGGGTTAGGATTGATATCAAGCCCGGCAGCGACCCCAACTGCTTCAACGTGAACAGCCAAGGCGTCATTCCCGTTGCCATCTTTGGAAGCAATCATTTCGATGTGAAAAAAATTGATCAAAGGACCTTAAAGTTTGGCGGTTTGGAAGTCCGAATGAGGGGAAAGCGCGGCCCTCAATGTTCAATCAAAGACGTTGATGGTGATGGCAAGTATGACTTGGTGTGCGAGTTTGAGGACGATGCGACCGTCTGGGAGCCAAACGACACAGACACGACGGCTAGCGTCACCGGCTTCGCTAATGGCACAGTTTCCTATCCTAATGTGCCGGTCGAGTTCCGAGGCAGCGACGCCATCTGCGTTAAACCAACGCAACCACAACGACGCCGATACAAACGAAGCAAACGAAGCAAACGATACAGACACGACGGCTACCGTCACCAGCTTCGCTAATGGCACAGTTGCCTATCCTAATGTGCCGGTCGAGTTCCGAGGCAGCGACGCTATCTGCGTTCAATGACAACAGAACCGAAACACCGATGAATGAAGGGGGCAGCTCAGGCTGCCCCCTTCTTTGCTTTCAAGATCATCTACTAGGCTAAGAGATCAATCCGATTATCCGCAAAAGTAATCCACGAATTTTATCGATTCCAACTGCGCAACTACGAAAAAAGTCGCTGAGCCCCTACCCGCTGCTATTTCCGAAGATGAAACAGTCGCAGAGGCGGAGGCACGCGCCATCTCGCTCAGAAATCCAGGAAGCCGGGGAGCACCTTCGACAGGGTGGCCCGTGTCCCCTTTGAGTGGAAAGCGGGCACTAGCTAACTTCGTCTTTTAGACCTCGGCGGGCACTAAAGCCCGCCGCTTAGGGCAGATTCAAAGTGATTTAGGGTTGCCTTTTAGAAGTTTGTATTTGCGTTCCCCGTCTTTCTCACCGTCTAAAGTTCTTTCGACAGACACGGTATCGCTTTCAACACGAACATTACCTAAACACAATTTTGCGCCGGTGGTATTCTTATAACAATACGTTGCATCATTGTTTATTTTCCATGAGCTTTCAAATTCACGTTCAATAAAGCGCCGTCGCCCTTCCCACTCCATTCTCCGCTTCAATGTTCCATCGCCACCAAAATATAGCCAAACATCTGTTGGCATATTTGAAGCGTTGCGACCCTTGACATAAAGCGTGTTGCCAACAAGTAGCTTCTTGATTTGCTCGCTATTGAGGGCTTCGGCCAGAGAAGACTGGGCACCCAAAAAAGATAACGTCATTGCGACGCCGGTATAAATGCAGGTCGTTTTGAATTTATTCATCTTGGATCTCCTGGGCCCGCAAGGGCATTTCTAAAGTTGGAAAACACAAATCACCCTTCTCAATTATTGATAGCGTATCGTTTATTTCTTTGAATGCCACTTTAAATCTCCACACCATACGGCTCCGAACTGAAGCATCAAATTCGTTGCCAACAAATTCATAGCCAATTTCGTGGGAAGGCTTATGTCCGCTTGCGGTCATGAGTGCACATCAGGTTAACGGGCCCAACGACCCGACCTCGGCGGCAAGGACGCCGCCCTCTCGCCGGCGCCGGCTCCGACCGCGGCGATGGCCGCGCGGTTCCCTCGCCGGCCTTCAGACCCCTTCCGGCAGGCTGGTCTTGGGCCAGCGCACCCGGCTTTGAAGCAGGCCGAGGCCCGCCAGCATGGCGGCGACGCGGATCGGCGCGCCGATGCCTTCGACCACCGGCACCCCAAGTTCCTTGGAGAGCCAATCGGGCTTGATGTGGATCGGGCACTGGCTGATGCCGTGGGGGATGATGAGGTCGGCGCCTTCCTCGTCGATCAGTTCACGTGCCTTGGCAACGAAGGTTTCGGTCATCTTGTCTCGGTTTTCGGTCATCTCGCGGATCGGCATGGACACGCTGCGATAGCCCGCGACCCAATTCGCCATTCCATAGCTGCTGATCTGGGCACGGTGCCTGGGGATCATCTCCGGCTGGTAGCAAATCAAGCCGAACCTCTCCCCCAGGAGTGCCGCCACATGAAGGCAGGCATGGGCCGGCCCGATGACCGGGATATCCACCAGGCTCCGGCCGCCATCGACACCGAGGTCCAGCATGCCCAGCGGCACCACCGCGTCGTAGCCTTCCTTCTCGGCCTGGACGTAAGCCTTGTGAACGATGGGATGGACGCCCTGGATCGAAGCCGGATCGAGACCGTAATAGGGGCTCGCGCCGATCGGGACGATGCCGACCTCGACCTCGTCCGAGGCGTAAGACAACGCCACGTCGATGCGCCTCTGGCGTTCGACCTCCGGATATTCACCCACACAATAAGCCACTCGAATCATGGGCTTAACTCCCTTTTCTCTTGTTGTTTATTAGCCTTTCCGGCGGGTCCCGCCCACCCGAATCACGCCGGCGTTGCCGGTAATCCGCATGTCCGTACCGTATTGCTTGGAAATCTTCTTGATACGGCCCAGCACCCGCTTGGCCACCGCGCCTTCGGCCAACATCGGCCGGCCGCGCTGGGGCCGGGGCCGCCCGAAACCCTGTTCGATCGGATATACCCGGATCTCGGCGAGCGCGCCCTTGCGGTAGGTGCAGCGCACCACGATGTTCTCCCAGAAGCCTTCATGGGCGACATGCCCCTTGGTGCCGCCGCCGGTGCGGGCATCGAGGAAATCGGCCGGCGTGGCATCGGGTCCGAGATCGAAGCGGCGGTAGGCCTCATCGGGGAAGAAGCGCACGGTTTCGTTCTGGAAGATCATGTTGCCGGTGGAATAGAGGATCGGCTTGCCCTTGTAGATTTCGATCCCCAGCGGAATGTGGGAACCGTGGCCGACGAACAGGTCGGCGCCGGCGTCGATGGCGGCATGGGCGACGCCGATGACGAAATCGGCCGGCTCCTGCACCTCGGTCCGGGTCTTGGCCTTGGCCAGGCTCTTGCCGCCGAATTCGTGGTAATGCAGGGAGAATACTACCCAGTCGGCCTGGCGCCGGGCCTCGCGGATCCAACGCAGGTTCTCCTCCAGGTCATCGGAATCGGCATGGGAGCGGGTGGCGAAGCCGTTGGCCTTCTCGAACCGTTCTCCGAAGATGTCGATGCGGTCGGCGGCATCGTGCGGCACTTCCTTGTCGGAATAGAAGTGCCCGCGTGCCCGGGTCTTTTCCATATCGAAACCGAGGCCCTTGCTCATCCGCACCAGCTCGGCGAAGGCCTTGCCGTCGACCCGGTAAGTCTTGCCGTTGGCGAGCGGATTGACCCCCGGCCGCCCCGGCAGGTCGGGGCGCTGCACCGCGGCCGCGTTCCACGGCCGGTAGGTTGCCGTGGCCGAGACCACGCCGACCCGGCCGTTGGGCGTTTCCAGATAGGCAGGCGCCCGGGCCTCGGACATGTTGCGCCCGCTCCCCGAATGGGCGATGCCCACGTCATCCAGGTGATAATTGTTCGCCATCATGCCGTCTTCGCCGTAATCGAAGGCATGGTTGTTGGCGCAGGACACCATGTTGACGCCGAACCATTTGAGATCTTCGAGCAGCGGCGGCGGCGTCGTCATGAAGGTGCCGCGGGTGATGCCGGGTAGGCCCTCGTCCGGGTAGCGCGCGCAGCCCTCCAGATTGACGAAACCCACGTCGGATTCGCGAAACAGCTTGGCAAGTCCCAGGAACCTGGGCTCCGAATAGATCGTGAGCTTGCGCGTCAACATGGTGTCGCCGCCAAGGGTTATGGTGAAATTGCCGGCTTCGGAATCATAGAGCTGCGCCATTTCTTGGTTTCCTCCGCAGGTCGGCGTTCAGGCCGCCACCTTCATCAATTTCGCGATATCCAGGCCGGCCCCAAAGCCGGGCGCATCGGGCACGGAGATGCAGCCGCCTTCGAAGGTGAACGTGCCGGCGAAAACATCCTCGGCCAGCTTGCCGAAGAAATGGGTCTCGGTCGGCCAGGGCGCCATGCTGGGCTGGGAGGCGCGCAGATGGATGCGCGCCAGCGAACCGATGCGCGATTCCGAATCGGTGCCGATGACCACCGGCACCCCCGCCTCTTCCGCGAGACGGATGATGCGCAGGCCTTCGGTGACGCCGGTGCGCCTGAGCTTGACGCTGACCGCCTTCGACGCCCCGGTTTCGATCAGGCGCTTGGCATCCGCATAAGTCTGGCACGGCTTGTCGCCCAGCATCGGGATGGGGAGGTCGTTGGCGAGCCGGGCCATCTCCTCGAGGTCGTCGTATTCGCACGGGTCCTCGATGAACGAGACGCCGAGTTCGGCCATGTGGGGAAACACCGCGCGCGCCTCCTCCGGCGTGTAGGATCCGTTGGCGTCGACCCAAATGATCCGCTCGAACCCGACGGCATCGCGCACCGCGCGCACCATGTCGACATCGTCCATGGACTTCTTCCAGGTCTTGAGCTTGAGGGCGGAGAAGCCGCGCACGTCGATCGCCTTCACCGCCTCTGCGACCTGTTCGTCGACGGAATTGCCGTGCACGATCCAGGCCACGGGCACGGGATCGGGACGGCCGGGCCCCAGCAGCTTGCAGCACTGCTGGCCCAGGATCTTGCCCTTCAGGTCCCAGAGCGCCACGTCCACGATGGCCCGCGCGGCAATGGGGGCGGCGGACTTCGTCACCGCCTGATAGATGCCGTCGTCGGTCGCGTCCGCGCCCCTCAACAATGGCTCAAGGTGTTTGGCGATGTCGGCCGCGATTTCGTCGGGCGTGTCACCGGTCTGGGCCGGGCGGCAAACGCTTTCGGCGATGCCTTCGGCGCCCGACGAGGAGACCAGCCGGACAATGATGTAGCGCCCGCGGTCCTCGGTCACCGAATGAAAATGCACGACCTGGGCGTAGGGCAATTCCAGGCAATAGGTTTCCACTTTTTCGATCACGTCGGCCATGGGCCTCCTCCTTCATGCGGCCCGCCTTCTACGGGCTTCAATCCCTTTGGTCCCTGCCGCGGGTGAGGCGCTCCAGCCCCAGCAGCGCGAACACCATGGCGAGCTGGATCACCGCCACCACCGACAAGGTGCTCATCATCCCTTCTTCATAGTAATACAACATCGCCACGGTCAGCGTCTCGGTCCCGCCCCGGTACAGCAGCAGCGGGATGGTGAGATCCCGGGCGGCCAGGGCGAAGACGATGACGAAGGTGGCCAGCACGCCGCGGCGCATCAGCGGCAGCATGATCAGCCACGCCGTCTTGAGCCAGGAGCCGCCATGGACCCTGGAGGATTCCTCGAGCTCCCCGGAAACCTGGTGGATCGCCGCCTGCATGGTTGCGGTGCCCAGCGGCAGGCCCTTGACCACGAAGCCGATGATGATCACCAGCGCCGTGCCGTAGAGATTGAACGGCGGCGGCGGCAACGCCCAGGCCCAAAGCAGCGCCAGCCCCATGACAATCCCGGGAAGCGCCCAGGGCAGCCAAGCGAGCAGCTCCAACTGGCGGCCCAGCCAATGCCGGGTGCGCACGCGCACGTAACCGATCAGGCCGCTGATGATGACCGCGCCGACCGCCGCCGCGGAGGAAAACAGGATGGTGTTGGTGATCCCGGTCATGGCGCGGCGGTTGTTCATGACATTGCGCCAGTTGTCGAGGGTGATGTTCTCCAGGTTATACATCCCGAAGATCGGGAAGAAGGACGAGGCCACGATCTGCACCAGCGGGATGACGATCGCCAGCGTGAAGTAGACGACGAAAACCGCGAAGATGCCCCAGCGAACCGGTCCGGGAAGCGCGATGCGGTTGGGCCGGTATCCCTTGCCGCTGATCACCGTGAAGCGCCGGCCGCCGAGCTTGCGCCATTGCAGCCAGATCAAGGAGAACATGATCAGGATGAGGATGACGCTGAGCGCCGTGGCCGCGCTGTATTGCGGCGGATGGCGGTAGGACAGCATGCGGTAGATTTCATTGGCGAAAACGAAAACGCCGCCCGGATTGCCGAACAGCAGCGGATTCTCGAAACTGTCCAACCCGCTCGCGAAAATCAACACCGAGATCGACAGGATCGCCGGCGACAGCATGGGAAAGGTGATGGTGAACACGGTGCGGTACTTGCTGGCCCCCAGCGTCACCGAGGCTTCCTCATAGGACGAATCCATCGAATAGAAGAAGCCCACCAGCATCAGGAAAATCAGGGAAATGGTGCTGAGCGACGAATGGAAGATCAGCCCGCCCCAGCCATAGAGGTCGATCACCGGCCCCTTGATCCCCAACAGATAGGTCGCGAACTGGTTGATCAGCCCGTTCTGGGGATTGCCCAGCATCAGCCACGAGATCCCGGTCAGGAGGTCCGGGGTGAAAAACGGCACCGGGATGAGCAGCAGCATGGTGCGGCGGAACGGCACGTCGGTCCGGGCCACCGCCCAGGCGAACAACAGCGCGAAGACCAGGCCGATGGCAAGGCGCGACGCCGCGAAGATCACGCTGTTGGCGAGGATCGGCATCATGTCCCAGGCGCCCAGCCAGGGCTTGTAGCCGGCCAGCGTAAATTCGCCCCAGGCGCCGGGCTGGCCGGTCACCACGGAGGCCGCGAACAGGATCACCACCGGGTAGAGCACCAGGATGGCCACCACCGCCGCCAACAGGTAGTAGAGCACGCTCACCGGGATCCGCACCCGGGACAGGATGCCGCCGGGCGGCAGGCGGTGAAGGCTTCGCTTGGCGATGTCGGCGGCGGCGCTCATGTGTAGAGGAAAATGTCCTTGCGATTGATGGCGAGGTCGACGGGCGTGCCCTCGGCCCAGTCCTTTTCAACCGGTGCCGGCACCCGGACATCCACCCCATCGCGGATGCCGATCAGGTATTCGTTGTGATCGCCGAGATAGGCGCGGCCCAGGATTTCGCCCTGGATGCGCTGCTCGCCGTCAAGGAGCGCGGTGCCGCCGGCCTCGATGCGGATCTTCTCGGGCCGGATGAACAGGCTGCCGCCGCCGTTGGCCGCCCCGTCGCGGGCGCGCACCTGTTCGGCCGGAACGCAAATGACGGCCCTGCCGCGGCTGGTTTCGAGCGGCACCTCGGCACCGCCATCGGGCGCCGTGGCGATGGCCTCGACATCGAGGAAATTCGCCTTGCCGATGAATTCGGCGACGAAGCGCGTCGCCGGCCGCTCGTAGATTTCCGTCGGCGTCCCCATCTGCTCGATCCGCCCGGCGCTCATCACCACCACCCGGTCGGACAGGGTCAGCGCCTCCTCCTGGTCGTGGGTGACGTAGAGCGCGGTGACGCCCAGGCGGCGCTGCATGATCCGCAGCTCGAACCGCATATGCTCGCGCAGCTTGGCGTCGAGGTTCGACAGCGGCTCGTCCAGCAGAAGCACCTGTGGCTCGAACACCAGTGCCCGGGCCAGCGCCACCCGCTGCTGCTGGCCGCCCGACAGGTTGGTCGCCGGCGTATCGCCCAATCCCGCCAGCCCGACCTGGGCCAGCACCCCATCGACGAGGCGGCGGGACTCGCTCCGGGCGACCCGGCGCATACGCAGGGGATAGGCGACATTCTCGGCGACCGTCATGTGCGGCCAGATGGCGTAGGACTGAAACACCATGCCCAGGTTGCGCAATTCCGGCGCCACGTTGAGCGCCTTCGCCCGGTCGTAAACCGCCAGATCGCCGATGCCGATGCGCCCGTCGTCCGGCACTTCGAGCCCGGCGATCATGCGCAGCGTCGTCGTCTTGCCGCAGCCCGACGGCCCCAGCAGGGTCACCATTTCCCCGTCGGTGACACGCAGATCGATGCCGTCGACGGCGGTCAACTCGCCGAAGCGCTTGCGTACCTTTTCAAGGACAACATCGGGCATGACGCACCTTCCCGCCCCTGCCCCGCTGGGACGGCCCGAAGGGCCGCCCCGGGGGACCGTCTGCCGCGCCGGGGTTTCGCCGCCTCAGCGGACCCCGAACACCTTTTCCATTTCCTTGAAGAAGAAGTTGGGGTCCCCCAGCCATTTGTCGGGGATCTTCTCCATCAAAGGATAGTTGGTGACACTCATTTCGGGGATCGGCGTCTTGATCTTGGCGAGGGGCACCGGCCGCCCGTTCTCGGTCCAGAGCTGGAGGTTTTCAAGCTCGTAGAACCAAGTCAGCGAGAGCTTGCCGGCATTGGGATGCGGCGCACCCTTCAGGAGAGCGATGGAGCTCGGCGTCCAGGCGAGGCCCTCCTTGGGCACGATGAACTTGATCGGCGTCCCCTTGGGCAGGTCGCGGATGAATTCGCCCCGGCCGCTGAAGGCGACGGCGAACTGGCCCCGGGCGATGGCGCCCCGGATGCGCCGGCTGCCGCCGCGCACGATGAACGGCTCGACCGTCGCCTTGAGCTTCTTGATGTAATCGAGGCCGAGGCTCTTGTTGGCGTAGACATGCATCATGTGCCAGGCGCCGCCGCCCGACGACCGCGGATCGCGGATCGCGACCTTGCCCTTCCACTTCGGGTCCAGCAGGTCGAGGTAGGATTTGGGGTAGTCCTCGGGCTTGACCATGTTGGTGTTGACGACCAGCGCCTGGGCGCTGAGGTGGACCGGCCACCAATAGCCCGCGGGCTCGCGCACGAACACTTCCTTGGGCATCTCATTGAGAAGAGGTGCCGGCGGCCGCCATTTTTCCAGCCGACCGAGGTTCTGCAGCTCCAGCATGTATTGGTCGTTGGCCTCGTACACATCGGCGGTGAGACGCCCCACCGCCGCCTCGGTGCGGATGCGGTCGGTCATGCCGCGCAAGCGGCCGGAAATGATTTCCACCTTGATGCCGAAGCGTTTCTCGAAGCGCTCCTTGCCGCCGCCGTCGAGGAAATCCTGGCCGGTATTGCCGCCATACCAGACCACCTTGCCTTCCTTGATGGCGGCATTGACGATCTCGGCGCCGAGCGCCTTGGCCACGGGATCGTTGGCGAGCCTGGCCGGCAGCTTTTCCTGAGCCAAAGCGCCGAGGGCCGGCAGGACCGCAAGGGCCGCTGCGGACAGGAAAATACCTATCGATTTAAGCGGGACTCCGGATCGTCTCTCCCTTGTCATGCTCTCCCTCTCCTTTGTATCCGTCTCATTTATGGAGTTTAATTCTGGTTCGAGATTATCGGCTCGCCGGGGTCCTGTCGAGCATGGCATCAATCGGACCGGGACGGTCCAAACACAAGAAACGCGCGATCAGCGCAGAAAAAATAGGGAGGGATCAATATGGCCGAAGAACGATGCGACGTCGCGGTGATCGGCGGCGGCAGCGCGGCCTTCGAGGCCGCGGTGGCCGCCAAGCAGGCCGGGGCGGGCAAAGTCGTGATGCTGGAAAAGGCCCCCGAGGATCAATCGGGCGGCAACGCGCGCTTCTCCCATACCGGTTTCCGGTTCGTCTTCTCGGGGCCGGAAGAAATCCGCGCCTTCGTTCCCGATGTCCCGGATGAAGAT
>Ga0224512_10001268_pt1 | contig 24787 bp, 25 predicted proteins | sample SF_May12_sed_USG_4_FD_169103 | JGI IMG/M metagenome (GOLD analysis project Ga0224512, IMG submission 169103) | Sediment microbial communities from San Francisco Bay, California, United States - SF_May12_sed_USGS_13 | ecosystem: Environmental > Aquatic > Marine > Sediment | place: USA... | reverse complement strand
CCCACCGTCGGCAAGCGGCCATGGCGACGACGCGTTTCAGCACGGTCAGGCGGCGCCGTTCGCGGGCGCTTGTGCGACCGGCGCGCCGTTCCAGCGCAGAACCAGGTAGCCAAGGCACGCGCAGACGAGCGAGCCGGTCAGCACGCCGAAGCGGATCGGCGCAGCGAAGCCGGCGTGCTCGAAGGCGAGCGAGCCGATGAACAGGCTCATCGTGAAGCCGATGCCGCACAACAGCGAGACGCCATAGAGCTGCCGCCAGTTGGCGCCCTCGGGCATGGGCGCGAGCGACAGCTTGATGCAGAGAAACAGCATGCCGAAGACGCCGATCTGCTTGCCCACAATCAGGCCCAGCGAGATGCCCAGCTTTACCGGCTCGACGAAGCTCTCGATGCCGATTCCCGCGAAGGACACCCCGGCGTTGGCGAAGGCGAACAGCGGCAGGATGCCGAAGGCGACCCAGGGATGGAGGTCGTGCTCGAGGCGCTTGAGCATCGAGGTCTCCGCGCCGTCGCGCGGCGCCAGCGGGACAGCGAGCGCGGTGATCACGCCGGCGAGCGTCGCGTGCACGCCCGACTTGAGCACGCAGACCCACAACGCGATCCCCAGCAGGAGATATGCCGCCGGATGCGTGATCCGCAGGCGGTTGACGGCGACAAGGCCGGCGATGGCGCCAAGGCCCAGCAGCAGGGCGCCGAGGGACAGGCCGTCGGTGTAGAAGATGGCGATGATGACGATGGCGCCGAGGTCGTCGATGATTGCGATCGCCATCAGCAGCACCTTGAGCGATATCGGCGCACGGCTGCCGAGCAGTGCGAGAACACCGAGGGCAAACGCGATGTCGGTGGCCGCCGGGATCGCCCAGCCGTTCAGGTTCTGCGGGCTGTCCCAATTGATGTAGGCATAAATCAGGGCGGGCGCCGCCATGCCGCCGATCGCCGCGAGGGCGGGCAGTGCGATTTGCGTCGGGCTCGATAGTTCGCCCTCGAGGAACTCGCGCTTGATCTCGAGTCCGACGAGGAAGAAGAACACCGCCATCAGCCCGTCATTGACCCAGAGGAGGAGCGGCTTTGCGATCTCGAGCGCGCCGAACTGGATGGCGACCGGAATGTCCAGGAACGCCGTGTAGAAGGCCCCCAGCGGTGAATTGGCGAGAATGAGGGCAATAGCGGAGGCCGCGATCAGGACGGCGCCGCCGGCGGCCTCGAGCTTGATGAACTCGCGGATCAGGGTCAGCGGCATTGCAACGGCTCCGGTCTGCTATCAGGCGGGTTCAGTTCGTGAAACCGCCGATGCGTGCCACGATCGGGCGCCCAATGCAAGTCCCGCGCGACAGGCTCCGAGCTTGACCGCTACAGGAGATTTGTCGCGGTCAGCACGCCGCCGGAGGCGAGCAACAGCCACAAAACGATGCGGCGGAACTGGCGGTCGTCGACCCGGCCGTAGGCCTTCACGCCCAGCCACACGCCCAGCACCGTTCCGGGCAGGCAGATCAGGGTCAGCCGGCCGACCTCCGCGGTCAGCACGCCACCCACCGCATAGGAGATCAGCGCCCAGGACAGGATAATCAGGTTGAAGGGCTGATAGACCGCCCGCTGCTCTGCCTTGCCCCAGCCTTTGAGGCCGCACCAGACGGTCGGCAGGGCGCCGGACAGGCCCGCCGCGCCGCCCAGCACGCCGCCGGCCAGGCCGACCGCGCCGTCGGCCGGACGCCCGCCCCAATCGATCACCGGCAGGCGGCGCGACAGCAATGTGAAGGCGCAATAGCAGACCAGGAAAACGCCGACCGCGACGCGGAAGGTCGCGACCTCCACACGATCCAGCGCCAAGACGCCGACCGGAACGCCCAGCATGCCGCCCAGCAGGTAGGGCCAGAGGCGCGAGAGGCTGATGGCCGGCCGGATCGCGACGAGCGACTGGATCTGGGCGATCACCGAGCAAATGACGACCAGTGGCGCCGCCAGCAGCGGGTCGATGACATGCAGCCACAGGCCGAGCGCCACCAGGCCGGTGCCGAACCCCGCAAGGCCATTGACGAATCCACCCAGCAGCGCGCCGGCGAGAACGAGCAGGGCGACGCTCACGACAGGCCGAGCGAACCGCGGAACCGGTCCTTGATCTTCGCGCCGTCGCGTTCGGGGAGGACCCGTTCATGCTCCGCCGCCGAGATCGAAATCCGCGCGAACAGGCAGCCGTCAGGCTGGTGCAGCGCATCGCGGATCGCCGCGACCGCCTCCATCGAGGATGCCTCCATGACCCGTGCGATGCTGCAGGCGCGGGCGACGGCGCAGAGGTCGGTGCCGAGCCCGGTGTGGCTCGCCTGCATGCCGGTCTCGCCGAAATGGCGGTTGTCGAGCACCAGGATGGAGAGGTTCTCCGGCGCGGCCACGCCGATGGTGGCCAGCGCGCCCAGGCCCATCAGCATTTCGCCGTCGCCGGTGATCACGGTCACGGCGCGGTCCGGCCGGGCCAGCGCCAGGCCGAGCCCGATCATCGCGGCACCGCCCATCGCGCCCCAGGAATAGAAGTTCCCGGCATCGTCACCGGCCGCCGCCACGTCCCAGGTCGCCGAGCCGAGGCCGCAGACCACCAGAAGGTCGCCGCGGTCGCGCAGCAGGTCGACCACGACCCGGCGGCGGTCCAGCAGATTGTCGCGGGCCTCCGTCATCTCACCACACCTTCGCGCCGATCAGCTTCTGGGAAAACAGCACGGCGACACCCATGTCCCGGCCGAAGGCGTCCCCGGCGGCCCGCGATGTGAGCTCCCCGGCGTCTTCCGGCGTCTCGGCCCGCAGCACGTCGATCGCCATCGCGTCCAGGACCGCCGGCACGGCGCGGCCCATCGGCTCCTGCCACGGATTGAACTCCTCCCATTCGCCGCGCATGGTGACCAGGGTGAGAAACGGAAAGCGGCAGCTCTGCACCAGCCCCAGCATGTTGATGCAGTTGCCGACGCCGCTGGACTGCATCAGCAGCACCGCCTTTTGGCCGCCCAGCCAGGCACCGTAGGCCAGCGCGACGCCCTCTTCCTCGGAGGTCAGCACGACCGCCTCCATGTCCGGATCGCCAATCGCGCGGTTTATGAGTCGCGCGTGCCCGGCGTCCGGCACGTAACTGACGATGCCGATCCCGGCCGCCTTCAGCGCGTCGTATACGCCGTCCTGCCAGGGCTGTGCGGGCTTCGTCGCCTGTTCGCTCATCGCTTGCCGTCCTTGCCGTCTCTGTCAGGCCGCGGTCGGGGCCCGCGCCCTGTTTTAGTTCAGGCAATACGTTAGTCCAGCAAAACCTTGCGATTTGCGGCCGCTTCACACCATGTACCGGTCCCAGCGGGCCCGTCCAAGCGGTCAATCGGACTTTACCTCGAAAATTAAACCATATAGTCTTATTGTTAAGACTTATTGTCCGGCGAATTCATTGCCCATGCGCACCCCGTCCATAAATACCGACGCCTACGGCCCGTTGTACAGCCGGCTTGCCATGCTGATGCGCCAGCGGATCCTTGCCGGCGTCTGGTCGGCGAAGTCGCAGATCCCGACGATCGAGGCCCTGATGGCCGAGCTCGGCGCGTCGCGCGTCACAATACGCCTGGCGCTCGACCTCTTGGAGCGCGACGGGCTGATCGAGAGGTTCAGGGGACGCGGCACGTTCGTCACCGACCGCGCCACCGGCATGGGGCGAATCCGGCTGGGGCAGAGCTGGCGCGGCCTCGTCGAGGCGCTCAAGCGCACCAAGCCGCGCCTGCTGGAATCCGTAAACGACGTGCTGCCGCCGGGTGGGGACGGGCTGGACGCGGAACTTGCGCAGTCCTATTGCTGCCAGAAGCGGATTCATCTGCTCGACAATGTGCCCTACGCGGTGATGCACCTCTATATCGATAACAGGTACTACGAGGCGGCGGCGGACCGTTTCAAACGCGAACTCGTGATCCCGGTTCTGCAGTCGCTGCCGGACCTGACCATCGGCCGGGCCCACCAGACGCTTACCATCGGCTGCGCCGAACCCGAGATCGCCAACGCACTGCAGATCCCGATGGGCGTGCCGGTCGGCATGCTGCGGCGGGTCATCTGCGACGACCGGAACGTCGCGGTGTATGTCGGCGACCTGACCTATCGCGGCGACATGATCGAGATGCAGGTGAACCTCGACCTGGAGGACGAGGCGTGAGCCCGGACGCCGGGATCGAGGTGCGGATCTGGCGTGGCGGCGTGCAGGGCCGCTACGAGACGTTCCGCACGCCACGGCGCGAGAACCAGACTGTGCTGGACATCGTGACCTGGATCCAGCGCGCCGTGGACCCGACGCTCAGCTACCGCTTCGCCTGCCGCGTCGGGGTGTGCGGCTCGTGCGCCATGACGGTGAACGGCAAGCCACGCTGGACCTGCCGCACCCATGTCTCGAAGGTGGCATCGGGTGCCCCGCTGACCATCGCGCCGCTGCGCAACCTGACGGTGATCAAGGATCTGGTCTGCGACATGGCGCCGTTCTTCGAGAACTGGCGCCGCGCGCGCGGCCGCTTCGAGGCGGCGATATCGCGCGACGACCCGCTGGTCCCGGTATCGCCGGAAAGCCCGGAGCGCCGCGCCGCCGACGCCGCCATCGAATGCATCAACTGCGGCGTCTGCCATGCGGCGTGCGATGTCGTCGCCTGGCGCGGCGACTATCTCGGGCCGGCGGCGCTCAACCGGGCCTGGGCGGCATGGAACGACGTGCGCGACGGCGACCGGGCGACCATCCTGAGGGCGGCGACCGCCGAGCCCGGCTGCGGCAACTGCCATTCGCACCAGTCCTGCGCCGAGCATTGCCCGGTGGAGATCAACCCCACGCGTTCGATCGCCGGGTTGAAACGCGCAGGTTTGATGGCGTTTCTGAAGAGGGAGCTGTGATGTTGGCTCTCGGGCCGCGCATCCTGCGCTCGTCATTGCGAGGCGCGAAGCGCCGCGGCAATCCAGAGGGCCGAAGGGACTGGATTGCTTCGCCTACGGCTCGCAATGACGACATCCTTGGGTCACGCGACCCCGCACTCTTCGAGCGTGATGGCAGGGTAGCGGTGCAGGCGATGCGTCGCGCCCGAACGTGCGCACCATGACCGCCCGTCTCTTCCTGCTGCAACGGCTGACCGCGCTGATCCTGGCGCCGCTGGTGCTGGTGCATCTGGGCGTCATCATCTATGCGGTGCGCAACGGGCTCAGCGCCGCGGAGATCCTCGAGCGGACGCGCGGCAACGTGGGCTGGGCGGCGTTCTATGGCGGGTTCGTTCTGACGGTATCGGCGCATGGCGCGATCGGGTTGCGCACCATCCTCATCGAATGGGGACGGCAGGGCCAAAGGACCGCCGCTCGCATCGCGTGGTCCGCCGGATTTCTGCTCCTGGTCCTCGGCCTGCGCGCGGTGTGGGCGGTGACGGCGGGGGGCGGCGCATGATTCGGCCGGCCCGCAGCCATGCGGGCTACCGGGCGTTCCTGCTGCACCGGCTGTCGGGGCTCGCGCTGGTGCTGTTCCTGCCGGTTCATTTCCTTGTGCTTGGCCTGGCGTTGAACGAAGCGGCCTTCGACGCGGCGATCGCCTGGACCGCCCATCCGCTGGTCAAGGTCGGCGAATGGGGCATCGTAATCCTCCTCGCAGCGCATCTGACCGGCGGCGTGCGGCTGCTGATGCTGGAATTCCTGCCGTGGTCCGACCGCCAGAAGACCCGTATCGCGGTCAGCCTGGGCCTTGCCGTCGTGTTCGGTGCGGCCTTCGCGCTGGGGCTGGCGTGAGATGACCGCGATCCGCGTCGAACAGACCGACCTGCTGATCATCGGTGCCGGCGGCGCCGGGCTGTTCGCCGCATTGCATGCCCACACGGCGAATCCCGATCTCGACATCACCGTCGCGGTCAAGGGATTGCTCGGCAAATGCGGCTGCACGCGCATGGTGCAGGGCGGATACAATGTCGCCCTCTCGGCCGGCGATTCCGTCGAGCGCCACTTCATGGACACCATCGTCGGCGGCAAGTGGCTGCCGCGACAGGATCTCGCCTGGCGGCTGGTCACCGGCGCGGTGGAGCGCATCCGTGAGCTCGAGAACGAGCTCGGCTGTTTCTTCGACCGCAACCCGGACGGCACGCTGCACCAGAAGGCCTTCGCCGGGCAGAGCTTCGACCGCACGGTGCACAAGGGCGATCTCACCGGCATCGAGATCGTCAACCGGCTGGCCGAACAGGTCTGGGCGCGGAACATCAATCGCCTCGAGGAACACCGCGCGCTGGCGCTGATCCCGGCGGCGGGCGGGGAGGGGGTCGCCGGCGTGCTCTTCACCGACATGCGCTCGGGCGAATTCTTGCTGGTGCGGGCGCGGGCGGTGCTCCTGGGGGCCGGCGGCGGCCCGACCATGTACCGCTACCACACGCCGTCCGGCGACAAGAGCTGCGACGGCATGGCGATGGCGCTGCGCGCCGGGCTTACCCTGCGCGACATGGAGATGGTGCAGTTCCATCCGACCGGCCTCCTGGCCGGGCCCGACACGCGGATGACCGGCACCGTGCTGGAGGAGGGGTTGCGCGGCTCCGGCGGGTACCTTCTGAACGGCGCCGGCGAGCGCTTCATGTTCGACTACCATGCGCATGGCGAACGGGCGACCCGCGATGTCGTCAGCCGCGCGATCTACCAGGAAATGCGCGATGGCAATACGACCCCGCTGGGCGGCGTCTATATCGAGATGAAGCATCTCGGCCGCGATTTCGTGGCCGAGAAATTCAAGGGCATGGTCACGCGCTGCGCCGACAGCGGCTTCGACCTCGCCGGCGGCCGGGTCGAGGTGGTGCCGACCGCCCATTACATGATGGGCGGCATCGAGTTCGAGGAGGATTGCAGCACCGCGCTGCCGGGGCTGTTCGTGGCCGGCGAGGATGCCGGCGGCGTGCACGGGGCCAACCGGCTGGGCGGCAACGGCGTCGCCAATTCCACCGTCTATGGCGGCATCGCCGGCGACGAGATGGCGGTGGTGTTGTCCGGCGGCGGGCGCCTCCGAAATCCCGACATGACCCTCGTCGAGAGCGCCGTGGCCGCGGCGCTGCGCCCCTTCGGCAAATCCGGCGGCGGGCTCTACGAGCTGCGTCAGAGGCTCGACGAAATGATGTGGGACAGGGTCGGCATCATCCGCGAGGCGGCCGACATGACGGCCGCGTTGGCCGAGCTGGACGATATGACGGCGGCGCTGCAGGAGACCGGCGTCGCCGGCGGCACGCGCGAATTCAACCTGACCTGGCACGATTGGCTGAACCTCGAGAACCTGCTGCTGGTCTCGAAGAGCATCGCGGTGGCGGCGCTGGCCCGCGAGGAGTCCCGCGGCGCCCATTTCCGCAGTGATTTCCCCGAGACCGGTCCGCTGGAGGATTCCGCCTTCACCGCGGTCACCATGGCGGCAGGCGGCGAGCTGGAGTTGGAGATGAAGCCGGTCCACTTCACCATCGTCGCGCCCGGCGACTCGCTGATCGAGGGCGAAGCCGGCGCCCCGCCGGACGCGGCTTGACGGCGGGATGAATCGGCGGATGTTCCTGTCGAGGAGGACCTACACATGATTTCAGCGGAGCGCATCGAGGAGGCGGCCTATGGCGCGATGTTCCGCGCCGCCATCGAGATCCCCGAGGATTATGAGGAAGGGCTGCGCGAGATCGCGAAGTCCGAGGAGGGCGATCTCTCCGCCTTCGTCATCGCGGCGATGCTGGAGAACTACGATGCCGCCCGTGAGGACGGCCGCGCCATGTGCGCCGATACCGGCCTGCCGCGTTATTTCGTCAAACTCGGCAACGAGGCGCGTATCGAGGGCGGTTTCATCGAGCTGGAACGCCGCCTGCGGCGCGCCACCGCGCGCGCCACACACGACATTCCGCTGCGCCCCAACCGGGTCCATCCGCTGACGCGCCGCGACCACAACAACAACGTCGGCATCAACGCGCCGGAGATCGACTACAGCTTCGAGCCCGACGCCGACTGGATCGACCTCACGACAGTGCACAAGGGCGGGCTGTTCGGCTCCGACTACCGGATGCTGTTCCCGGCCGACGGCATCGACGGCATCAAGCGCTTCTTCATGGACACGCTGATCGCCTTCGGCAAGCGCGGCCTCGCCTGCCAGCCGGCGATCGTCGGCGTCGGCCTCGGCGGCTCCAAGGACGTCTGCATGACGCTCGGCAAGCAGGCGGCCTGCCTGCGCATCGTCGGCGACCGCAACCCGGACCCGGAGGTGGCGAAGCTGGAGCTGGAGCTCAAGGCGCTCGGCAACGACATCGGCATGGGCGCGATGGGGTTCGTCGGCTCGTCGATGGTGGTTGACTGCCATATCGAGATCGGCGACTGCCATACCGGCGGCATGCCGGCCTCGGTGCACACCTTCTGCCTCGCCTCGCGCCGTGCGGTGGCGCGAATCCATGCCGACGGGCGGATCGAGACCCGCACCGACCCCGACTGGTTCACCCCCTACATGCGACGGGAGACTGTGGAATGGCGGCAAGCGGAGACGGTCTGAGGAAGCTGCGCCTCACGGCGCCGGTCTCGGAGGAGGATCTGAAGACGATCCGCCCCGGCGACATCGTCTTCCTCGACGGGGTGATCTATACCGGGCGCGAGGGCGTGTACCGCAAGGTGGTGGACGAGGGCGCGGCGCCGCCGGTCGACCTGCGGAGCCTGAGCAACGTGAACTTCCACTGCTCGCCGGCCGCCGCGGTGCAGGACGACGGCAGCTTTCGTATCGGCGCGGTGACGGCGACGGCGAGCTTCCGGTTTTCCCGCGCGCTCCCCGCATGGTTCGCCAAGACCGGCTGCAAAATGGTGGTCGGCAAGGGCGGCATGAACCCGAAGGATTACCGCGACACCTTCGTGCCGGCCGGCGCGGTGTACCTGACCACCGTCGGCTACGGCACCGGCGCGCTGCTCGGCCGCGGCATCCGGGAGGTCCTTGCCGCGCACTGGATCGAAGAGCTCGGCATTGCCCAGGCGATGTGGGTGTTCCGCGTCGAGAATTTCGGCCCGCTGATCGCCGACAGCGACCTTGCCGGCAACAGCCTGTTCGAGCAGCAGAACGCCGAAATCAACAAGCGCATCGAAAAGCTCTACGAAGGGCTGAAACTGCCGGCCCTGCGCCGCCACGGCGAGACCGACGACAAGACCGAGGAGCTGATTTAGGTTGGCAGGCCGCCTGTCCGATCATTGTCATTGCGAGGCGCGCAGCGCCGCGGCAATCCAGAAAGACGGGGCAGCCTGGATTGCTTCGCTGCGCTCGCAATGACGGCGAGGTTAAACTTGTAACAGCTTGCCCGCGCTTGACGAGACGCTGTCCTCGTGCCACGAACAGCGCGGATTTTATCACATCTAGAAGGACCCCCATGATCGACCTCTACACCTGGAGCACGCCGAACGGGCGCAAGATCTCGATTGCGCTCGAGGAGCTGGGCCTGCCCTACACGGTACATGCCATCAACATCACCAAGGGCGAGCAGCGCGACCCGGCGTTCCTCGCGGTCTCGCCGAACGGCAAGATCCCGGCGATCGTCGACACTGATACCGGCATCCGCATGATGGAATCCGGCGCGATCCTGCTGTATCTCGCGCAGAAAACCGGCAAGCTGATGCCGTCGGGCGAGAAGTACTGGGAGGCCATGGAGTGGCTGATGTGGCAGATGGGCGGGCTCGGCCCCGTGCTCGGCCAGGTGCATCACTTCGTGCGCTACAACAAGGGCGTCTCGGAGTATTCCGAAGAGCGCTATACGACCGAGGCGAACCGGCTCTACGGGGTGCTGGACGAACGGCTGGACGGCCGCGACTTCATCGTCGACGACTTCTCCGTCGTCGACTGCGCCTGTTTCCCGTGGATCGCGCGCTGGGACTGGCAGGAGCAGGACCTCAACAAATTTCCCAACGTGAAGCGCTGGTTCCTCGCGATGGCAGCCCGCCCCGCGGTGCAGCGCGGCTATATCGTTCCCAGCGACGCCCAGGCGATCCCGATGCCCGAGTGAGAGAGCCGCAGCTCATCCCACGGGATACGCTCTAAAAGCCCATCGCCGCGCCGTCGCTGCGCGGGTCGCTGGCGCCTTCCAGAAGCCCGTCGGGGTGGCGCACGATGGCGCCGGCATGCCCCAGTAAATCGTCGAACGGCCCCAGCAACTCGACCGCGTGCCCGGCGTCGCGCAAGGCCTGCACCAGGGCCGGGTCGAACCGGTCCTCCAGCTTCAGGCTCATCGACTCGTCGCCCCAGGTGCGGCCCAGCAGCCAGCGCGGCGCGGTGACCGCCGCCTGCAGCCCCTGGCCGAACAGCACGTGGCGGGTGAACACGGCCGACTGGCTCTGCGGCTGGCCTTCGCCGCCCATGTTGCCGTAGACCATGGCGCGCCCGTCGGCGAGCCGGGCGAGCGCCGGGTTGAGCGTATGGAACGGCTTGCGGCCGGGCATCAGCGGGTTGGCCGCGGCGTCGTCGAGCGCGAAGCTGATGCCGCGGTTCTGCCACAGGATGCCGGTTGTCGGCAGCACCACGCCGGAGCCGAATTCCCAGTAGAGGCTTTGGATGAAGCTGACGGCCCTACCCGCGCCGTCGATGGCGCCGAGCCAGACGGTATCGCCCGGAACGGTCCGCTGCGGCCAGGGCAGGGCGGTTCCGCGGTCGATCTTGGCGGCCTCGGCGTCGAGGAAGGCCGGGTCGAGGAAGTCGCGCGCGTCGCGAGTCATGTAGCCCGGGTCGGTGACGTGACGGTCGCGCACCAGGAAGGCGCGCTTGGTCGCCTCGATGAGGCCGTGGATATGATCGAAGCCCTCGCCCTCGGCCACGCCCAGGCGGTCGAACAGGGCCAGGATCATCAGCGACGCCAGGCCCTGGGTTGGCGGCGGCATGTTGTAGAGGGTCCCGGCGGAGATCTCGGTTGACAACGGCGTCACTGGCTGCGCCGCGTGCCGCGCAAGGTCTTGCGCCGATACCGGGCTGCCAACGGCAGCGAGGTCTTTCGCGATGGCGACAGCGAGGTCGCCGCGGTAGAAATCGTCGAGTCCGGCCCGGCCCAATTGTTCCAGCGTCTCGGCGAGGCGCTTCTGGCGGAACCGCGCGCCCTCGGCGGGAACCGCGCCGTCGATCAGGAACGCCTCCGTGAAGCCGGGCGTATCCGTCAGCCCGTCCAGTTTGGCGGCGGTGTTCGCCTGTTGCCCCGCGGTAACGGCGATGCCGTCGCGCCCGTGGCGGACCGCATCTTCCACCAGCCGCGGGAGCGGGAGCGTTCCGCCCCAGCGGCCCGACACGTCCAGCGCTGCGTCCCAGCCGGATACCGTGCCGGCCACGGTGAGCGCCGCCAGCGGCCCGCGTTCGGGGATCGCCTCGAGGCCCCGGTCCCGGTAAAACGTGATGTCCGCGGCTTCGGCGGCGGCGCCGCAGGCATCGATGCCGATGACATCCTCGCCCGGCGCTGCGATCAGCCAGAACCCGTCGCCGCCGATGCTGTTCATATGCGGGTAGACCACGGCGATGGCCGCCGCCATCGCCACCATCGCCTCGGCCGCGTTGCCGCCCTCCTTGAGGACCGACAGCCCCGCTTCCGAGGCAAGATGGTGCGGCGCGGTCACCATGCCGCGCCAGGCGCGTTTCGTCGTGAGCATTTCCTGCGGCCGGGACGGCTACATCAAGGCGCGCGTCAGGATTTGTCCTTCTGCTCCTCGGTGAGCTGGCGCAGCGCCTCCTCGAACATGCGCTCCATCTCGATCTCGACCATGTGGCGCGAGATATCGAGGCCCTTGGCGGCCAGGTCGCCATGGACCTTGTCGACCACATCGTCCTGGCCCGGCTTGTCGAAATCCGAGATCACGACCTCCTTGGCGTAGGCGTCGGCCTCGGCGCCCTCGATTCCCATTTTTTCGGCAGCCCAGAGACCGACCAGCTTGCAGCGCCGCGCGTTGGCCTTGAACGTGCGCTCCTGGTCCATCTTGTACTTGGTCTCGAATGCCTTCTCGCGATCGTCGAACTTGCTCATGGGGAAAACCTCTCCTCCCTCGGATTGGGCGATGCACACCATAGGGTGCGGCAGGTTGCGAATTCTTTAACCGCCGTGTTGCGCTCATTGCAAGCGCCGCTTTACCCTGCACCTGAAGCTTCGTTGAATCTGGGTCCTGCCGCCGTCCGCTGCAAGGGCGCGCCTCATTCCCCGACCCGTAGCAAGAGCTTGCCACGCGTGTGGCGCCCCTCGATCGTCTCGTGGGCAAGCCGGGCGTCCTCGAGCGGGAACTCGCGGTCGATCGAGACCACGAGCCGGCCGCTCGCCGCGGCCTGGAACAGGGCCTCGCCGCGCCACGCGATTTCCTCTGCGCTCGCCGTGTAGTCGGCCAGATGCGGGCGGGTGAAGAAGACGGAGCCGGCCTCGGCGAGTTCCAGCGGCGCTATGCAGTCGACGACGCCGGAGCTGGTCCCGTACACGATGCAGGTGCCGCGCCGGCGCAGGCTGCGGATGCTGCGGGCGACGGTCTCGCGGCCGACCGAATCGTATGCCACGTCGACGCCCTTGCCGTCGGTCAGCTCGCGCACGATCGGCAGGAAGTCTTCCTCGCGGTAAAGGATGCAGAAATCGGCGCCGCGCCGGGCCGCCAGTTCGGCCTTCTCGCGGCTGCCCGCGGTGGCGATTACGCGCGCGCCACGCAGCTTGGCCAGTTGCACCAGAAGCTGGCCGACCCCGCCGGCGGCGGCATGGATGAGGCAGGTCTGGCCGTCCTCGAGCGGGAAGGCGGAATGGGTCAGGTAGTGCGCCGTCATGCCCTGCAGCATCAGCGCCGTCGCCACCGCGGCCGGCACGCCGACGGGAGTCCTGACGAGACGCCAGGCCGGAACCACCGCGTATTCGGCATAGGCGCCGCGCGACAGGCACCAGGCGACCGCATCGCCGGCCTGGAATCCGGTGACGTCGGGGCCGCAGGCCTCGACCGCGCCGGCGCCTTCCATGCCCAGCACCATCGGTAGCGGCGTCTCGTACGTCTTCGAGCGCCTGTAGATGCCGCTGCGCATATAGATATCCAGGTAATTGATTCCGGCATAGTGCACTTTCACCATAATCTCGCCAGGGCCCGGCCGCGGCTTTTCGACTTCGAGCAATTGCAGCGCCTCGGGTCCGCCGAACTCGCTCACACCGATCGCCTTCAATTGGGATGCTCCCATTGCCGTTCATGGCGGCGACGCGTCTGCGGGACCCGTGCGCCGGATGGAATGTTAACAAGAATCGCGGCGTCGCGTATGCTTCTTGTCACGGTGAATGCAAAGACAGGAAGGATGCCGCCATGATCCGTATTCTGGGCCGCGAAGACTCGATCAATGTCCGCAAGGTGTTGTGGTGCTGCGAGGAGCTCGGGCTTGCCTTCGAGCGGGAGGATTTCGGCGGCCCGTTCGGCAAGACCGACACGCAGGAATACCGCAGCCTGAACCCGAACGGGCTGGTTCCGACGGTGCTGGATGACGACCTCGCGGTCTGGGAATCGAATACGATTCTGCGCTATCTTGCTGCGAAATACGGCGGCGAGCCGCTGTACGGCCCGGATCCCGGGCGGCGCTCGCAGATCGAGCAGTGGATGGACTGGCAGCTGTCGGTCGTGGGGCCGCCGATGACCGTCGTATTCATAAACCTGATCCGCCTGCCCGAGGACCAGCGGGATATGGCCGCCGTCGGGAAGAGCCGGGACCTGCTGGCCCGGGCCATGATATTGCTGGACGGGGAGCTGGGCGACGGTCCGCATATCCTGGGGCGGGATTTCACGCTCGCGGACATTCCGCTGGGCGTCGTCGTCAACCGCTGGTTCGAGCTCCCCATCCACCGCGAGGCGCTGAATAATCTTGCGCGTTATTATGGAACGCTGCGGGAACGGGCCGGCTATGAGCGATTCGTTGCCTGCGGCTTGCCGTGAGCAGGTCATAGGACCCGCTCTGCTGCGACAAAGCGCCAGCGCCAGCGGCGGTCGCACGCTATTGACATTTCGCACCTGCACACAAATATTAGGCGTCGATCCGACGGCTTTTGCCGCCTCCTTTAACGGTAGAGATCCCATGGTTACGCCATTCAACCGTTGGCGACCGGTTCTTTTCGTTGTTGGCCTGTTACTGATAGTTCTTGCAATTGCGGAAACCCTCCCCGCGGCGGCCGACGCCGTGGCGAGAAACCGCGACTGGCTGGTATTCGCTGCATCCAGCGGCCTGACCATACTCGCCGGCGGGCTGCTTGTGCTCGTCTCGTACAAACGGCGGCAAAAGCTGGATATATATCAGGGCTTCCTGCTCACCGTCGGCAGCTGGATCATGATATCCCTGTTCGCGGCGCTGCCGTTGCGTCTGTCGGGGCTGCATCTGTCTTGGGCCGACGCGGTCTTCGAGGCTGTGTCCGGGCTCACGACCACCGGTTCGACAGTTCTCGTCGGGCTCGACAGCATGCCTCCGGGCCTGCTGCTGTGGCGCGGGCTGCTGCAGTGGCTGGGCGGCATCGGCATCATCGCCATGGCGGTGCTGCTGCTGCCGTTCCTGCGGGTCGGCGGCATGCAGTTGTTCCGCATGGAATCGTCGGACCGGTCCGACAAGGTCATGCCGCGCGCCGCCAGCGTCATCGGCGCCATCGCCGTCATCTATCTCGCGCTGACGCTGGCCTGCACGCTGGCGTACCGGCTTGCCGGGATGACCGGGTTCGAAGCGGTCATTCATGCCATGACGACAATGTCGACCGGCGGCTATTCGACCTCGGACGGGTCGCTCGGCCATTTCCACAGCGCACTGATCGACTGGATCGCAATCCTGTTCATGGTCCTGGCGGCGCTGCCCTTCGTGCTCTATGTCGGCATGCTGGGCCGCCGTCACGTTCCCGTCTGGCGCGACAACCAGGTGCGGTTCTTCATGACCATGCTGGCCCTTGCCGGTGGCATCATCACCCTGTGGCTGTGGCGCTCGCAGCACATACCTTTTACCGAGGCGGTGACCGAGGGCGTGTTCAGCGTGGTTTCGGTGGTGACGACCACGGGATACGCTGTCGAGGATTACGGCAGTTGGGGTGCCTTCGCCGTAGTGCTGTTCTTCCTGCTGATGGCGTTGGGCGGCTGCACCGGCTCGACTGCGGGGGGCCTGAAGGCCTTCCGCCTGCAGGTCGCGTGGATCGCCATCCGCGAGCACGCCATGCAGATCGTCCAGCCGCACCGGGTGCTGGTGCGAAGTTACGGCGGCCGGGCGCTGACCGACGGCGTCGTCGCCTCGGTCATGATCCTGACCCTGGCCTTCGCCCTGGCGGTTGCCGCCCTGGCGGTGAGCCTCGCCCTGACGGGTCTCGATCCGGTTACCAGCATCACCGGCGCACTGACCGCGGTAGCGAATGTCGGACCGGGACTGGGCCCGGTCATCGGGCCGGCCGGAAACTTCTCGAGTCTGTCCGATGCGGCCGAATGGCTGATGTCGGCCGGCATGCTGTTTGGGCGGCTCGAATTCGTGACCATCCTGGTGGTCCTGACGCCGGGCTTCTGGAGCAACTGACCGATCTTTCCGGCGCTCGCCCGCCGCCCTGATCCATGCTAACAACCGGCCCATGTGCACGCTTGTGATCCTGCGCCGGCCCGGGCATGGCTGGCCGCTGTTGCTGGCCGCCAACCGTGACGAAATGGCGGGCCGTCCCTGGAAGCCGCCGGCACGCCACTGGCCGGACCGCGGCGACGTGGTCGGTGGCATCGACCTGGAATCGGGGGGCAGCTGGCTTGCCCGCAACGATCAGGGCGTGGTGGCCGCGGTGCTGAACCGGGTCGGCACACTGGGCCCGGAACCCGGCAAGCGCAGCCGCGGCGAGCTGGTCCTCGAAGCCCTCGACCATGCCGATGCCGGGGCGGCCGCGGTGGCGCTCGCCGACCTCGACCCTTCGGCCTGGCGGCCCTTCAACCTGGTCGTTGGCGACAATATGAGCGCCTGGTGGCTGGCGGCGCGCGAGGGCGCCCGCGCCGTGGTCGTCGAACGCATCCCCGAGGGTGTCTCGATGCTGACCGCGCATGACCTCAACGATGCCGCCAGCGACCGTATCGCCCGCTACCTGCCGCTGTTCCGCGACGCCCCGGTGCCGGACCCGGCAAGCGGCGACTGGGACGCCTGGCAGGCGCTGCTGGCCAGCCGCGAGACCGCCAGCGATCATTTCGGCGCCATGAATATCGTCACCGGCAGCGGCTTCGGCACGCTCTCGGGCTCGCTGCTCGCCCTGCCGTCGAAGGAGGCCACCGACCCGCGCGGCGTCTGGCTGTTCGCCAACGGCCGGCCGGGCGAGGCGGCATACGAGGCGGTGGAGGGGTGAGCCGTCAACCCTCGTGAGCGGCGCCACCTCACCCTTCGAGACGGGCCTCTGTTTCGCGGCTCGTACACGCCGCCTTCCGGCGGCTGCTCGACGCGGCGGCCCTCCGCAGGATGAGGACACAAACATTCGGAGCCTCACCCTGAGGAGCCCCGCAGGGGCGTCTCGAAGGGCGAGGTCGCTCGGTGCCGGTCAAGCCGCGAATGGCCGCGCCCCTCACCCGGTCTGTGCGAGATACCAGTCGAGCACCTGTTCGCCGGTCCACAGTGCGACGTCGGGCCTGGCGCGGATATGCTCGTAGATCTTCTCGAGGTAGCCGATGCGGTGCGGCACGCCGGACAGATACGGGTGCACGCTGATCGCCATCACCCTGGTGGTTGACGCGCTTTCCGCATAGAGCCGCTCGAACTGGTCGACGGTCCGTTTGTACATCGCATCCGAAGGCTGGTTCTGCAGCGCGAAGATCGGGATGTCGTTGGTCTCCACCGAATAGGGCACCGAGACGACGGAGCCGGTCGACGTTGCGATCCTGCAGGGCTGGTCGTCGAGCACCCAGTCGGCAACGTATTCGATGCCTTCCTCGGCCAGGATGTCGATGGTTTCGTCGGTCTCCGTCAGGCCTGGGCTCTCCCAGCCGCGCGGCGCCTTGCCGGTAAAGGCCTTGATCGCATCGATGGCGCGGCGGATCTCGGCGCGCTGGTCGTCCAGATGGTGCATCGCCCCCTGCACGTAGCCGTGCCCCATGAACTCCCAGCCGGCTTCCAGCGCGGCCCCGGCGATCTGCGGGTAGGCCTCGCAGACGATGCCGTTCAGCGCCATGGTTGGCACGATATCGTATTTCGCAAAGCATTCGTGCAGCCGCCAGAAGCCGACGCGGTTGCCGTATTCGTGCCACGACCAATTCGGCAGGTCCGGCACCAGCGGCTTGCCCATCGGCGGCGGCAGCACGGCGCGCGGCATCGGCCGCGAGACGTCCCACATCTCGACATTGACAATGGTCCACACAACCATCCGCTTGCCGTCCGGCAGCTTGATCGGCGGCCGGTCGGTGATCGGCGAATAGGGAACCCGGTCCTTGTACGACGGCATGCACACGCCTCCCTGCATTTCCGATTGGCTTGACCCGACCACTAGCACGATTCGCATGCAAGCGGAACTCCGACCCAGCCACGAACCACCCAGGCACCGGCCTCGCTGGTGACAATCGTCACCATTGTTTTTCCAGCGCGTCGATTTCCAGATTCTGTGTGAAATAACACTTCAAAAACAACGCGTTCCATCGTTGCCGGCCATCGGTGGCAGCCATACACTCCGACACAAAGAAACGATGGCGCGGGTAAGTGCGGGCCCATGACCTGGAGGCCGCCGGCACACCGTGAGAACAATATCGGAATTCGGACAGGCGGTCGCGGGCGCATCGGTGTCGCGCCGCGAGAACGTCGCCGGCATCTGCGGCGTCTGCCCGGGCGGCTGCGGCGTCGAGGTACACCTGGTCGATGGCCGGATCGAGCGCCTCACGCCGCTCAAGGGCCACCCGCTCGGCATCGTCTGCCCGCGCGGCGCCCGGGCGCGGGAGATCGTCTATTCGAAGGACCGCATCCTCTATCCGCAGCGACGGGTCGGCCCGCGCGGCGCCGGCCGGCTCGAGCGCATCTCGTGGGACGAGGCCTGGGAGGTGCTGGTCGGCGCGCTGCGCAAGACAGCAGCGGAATACGGGCCGGAGGCCGCCGCCATCTATACCGGCCGCGGCAATTTCGAGTTCGGCCTGACCGAGTTCTTCGCGCCCGAGGGCACCTCGGAATCCTCGGCCAACGCGGTGCTGTTCCCGTTCGGCTCGCCCAACAGCACCGGCGTCGGCTCCTTGTGCTATGCGGCGCACGGCATGATCGCGCCCGAGGCCTGCTTCGGCGACCATCTGCGGAATTTCTTCGAGGACATCGACAACGCCGACCTGGTCCTCGTCTGGGGCGCCAACCCGGCGACCGATTCGCCGCCGGTGAACCTGCGGAAGCTGAAGCACGCCCGGCAACGCGGCGCGCGGGTGATCGTCATCGACCACCGCCGCAGCGAGACCGCCCGCGCCGTCGGCGCCGAGTGGATCGGCATCCGCCCGGGGACCGACGGCGCGCTGGCGCTGGGCGCGCTCCACGTGCTGATCGCCGAAGGCCTGTACGACCGCACGTTTGCCGATAACTGGACGCACGGATTCGCCGAACTGCGTGCCTATGTCGCCGCCTTCGACCCGGACCGCGTCGCCCGGATCACCCACGTGCCGGCCGATACCGTGCGCGCCCTCGCGCGGGCGGTCGCCGCCGCCAGGGGCTGCTCGTTCCTGATGTATACCGGGCTGGAATATTCCAACAGCGGGGTGCAGGCGGTGCGCGCCGCGTGGACCCTGCAGGCCCTGGCCGGGCATCTCGAGGTGCCGGGCGGCAAGCTGTTCCGCATGGCCGGGAGGACGCGCTCGCACCGCCATCTGACGGCGCCGCCGGAGGGGGCGCGAAAGCCCGTCGGGGCCGACGCGTTCCCGCTCTACCATGGGGTGCGCAACGAGGCCCATGCCGCGGCGCTGCCGGGCGCGATCATCGACGGCGTGCCGTATCCGGTGCGCGCGATGATCATCGGCGGCGCCTCGGTGATCACCGCCTGGCCGGACCCCGCGCGCTGGCGCCGGGCCCTCGCGGCGCTCGACTTCCTTGCCGTCATCGAACGCTTCCCGACCGCCGACATGGCGTATGCCGACCTCGTGCTGCCGGCGGCGACGATGTTCGAGATCGAGTCCTACATGATCCATGACGGTTACATCCAGCGCCGCGCCCCCGTCATCGCGCCGCTCGGCGAGGCGCGCAGCGACTATGTGATCTATGCCGGGCTGGCGCAGCGGCTGGGCTACGGGCATCTGTGGCCGCAGACCGAGGCGGCGATGGTGGAAACCGCGCTGGAGGGCACCGGCGTCACCCGCGCGATGCTGATCGACCGGCCCGAAGGCATGGCGCTGCCGGTGCCGGAGATGCAGTACCGCAAATACGCGGCGGGCCTGCTGCGCGCCGACGGCAAGCCCGGCTTCGCGACGCCGACGGGCAGGTTCGAGATCGCCTCGGAATGGCTGCGTGCGTATGGCTACGATGCGCTGCCGGTCTACAACGAGCCGTCCGAGGGGCCGCTGGCCAGCCCGCACACCGCGCGGCGCTATCCGCTGGTGTTCAATTCGGGGGCGCGCACCCAGTCGGCGTTCCGCTCGCAGCACCACAACATCCCCTCGCTGGCGGCGCTGCAGCCGGATCCGCTGGTCCACATGCATCCGGACGACGCGGCGGTGCGCGGCATCGCCGACGGCGACGCGGTCGTCGTGACCTCGCCGCGCGGCCGGGTGCCGTTCCGCGCGCGGGTCACCGAAAACATCCTGCCCGGCGTCGTCGAGGCCAATATGGGCGGCGGCGGGCCGCTCGGCAGCGCCGCCTGGCAGGCGGCCAACGTCAACCAGCTGAGCGACCCAGCGAACTTCGATCGGCTGTCCGGCTTCCCGGTCTACAAGGCGCTGCTGTGCGACGTGGAGCTGGCTACCAGGGCAGGTCCAGCGCCCGCGTGAGGAACCGTGCCAGCGGCGCGAAGCCGCGGCAGGTCGCCGCGAAATCGTCCATGAAGCCGGGCGCGCAGGCCTCGTCCTCGGTGAAGCGGGCGAGCGCGAAGAAGTCCTTGCGCCTGATGTCGTCGATCAGCGGGTGTTCCGGGTCGAAGCCGCGCGGCGGACGCTTCAGCGATTCGCCGGCGAGCTCCCCGCGCGGCCCCAGCGCCTTGGCCGCGGTCACCCGCCGCCAGCCCGCCGGGTCGCCGGCGATGGCGTCGCGGACCCGCGCCAGCGCCGGGCCGTCCGGGTGCCACACGCCGCCGGCCGCGAACACGCCGCCCGGCTCGAGATGCAGGTAGAAGCCCGGCGCATGGGCGTCGCGCGCCGCCTCGTGCCGGAACTGCGCGCCGGCGTTGGTCTTGTACGGCCGCTTGTCCTTCGCGAAGCGGATGTCGCGTTGGATGCGGAACAGCGAGCCGCCATTGGCGCGCGGGTCGGCGACGTAGCGCCCGCTGATCCGCTTCAGGTGCGGCGCGAAGCCGGCGATGAAGTCGAGCATCGGGTCGCGCACTTGCGCCACGTAGCGCGCCTTGTGGGCCGCGAACCAGTTGCGGTCGTTGTTCTGCTCGAGGTCGCGCAGGAACCCGAACAGCGCCGGGGTGAAGTGGGGCTTGCCCGCCATGATCGCCTCTCTCTTGCCGGGAGAGACTAGCGCATCGTCTGTTCATGTGGAATCGGTTCCCGCCGGCGGCGCGACCTCATACTTCGAAACGGCGCTTTGCGCCTCCTCAGCATGAGGCTCGAACGCTTGTGCCCTCATGCGAAGGAGCCCCGAAGGGGCGTCTCGAAGTATGAGGTCGCTCCCCTCCGGCTGACGCCAGCAAAACGAACATCGTGCCCGCGCGGATCGGGCGCGGGTGGAACCGGCCTGGCGCACCGGGCAGCCGCGCGCTCAGCCCGGAAGGTTGCTTTTGGCGACGGCGTACCACTCGCGCTGGGCGCGGAAATAGGTCTTCGGCGCGGTCTCGATGGAGGTGACGACGGCCGCGAACTCGGCCCGCGCGGCGTCGACGTCGCCGACGCGCTGCAGCAGGAGGGCATAGCGGCAGCGCGCCTCCTCGCCGGGGTAGTAGCCGGCCAGCGCGCTGTATTCGACGAGCGCCCCGTCGGTGTCGCCCAGCCCCTCGCGGCTGCGCGCGTACAGGAGGTGCGCGTCGGCCGATTCGAGGTCCGGCAGCACCTCGCGCAGCCGGTCCAGCGTCGCGCACACCCCGGCGTAGTCCTGGCAGCCGAACTGCGCCCGCGCGAGGCCCAGCATCAGCGCCGGGTCGTCGGCATGGGCGCCGACCAGCGCCGTCTCGTAAAGCGTGCGCGCCTCGTCGAAGCGCTGCTGGGCGACCAGCGCCTCGGCCAGCCGCTTGCGGTTCTCCGCCGTGTCGGTCAGCCGCAGCGCCGCCGTCGCCTCGCGGATCTCGCGCTCGGGGTTGATCACCCGGCCGAGGTCCGCGGCCGCCTCGCGCGCGGCGCGGCTGTGCTGCAAATCGGGCAGGATCTCCATGAAGAAATAGATGCCGGCGCCGATGCCGGGCAGCGCCAGGATCAGCATGAACCAGTAATAGGGCTGCCGCGCGCGGATCGCGTGGACGATGCACACGACGTTGAGCACCAGCGAGAGCGCGGCGAGAACGGGCATCGGACCCCTCCGGTATCAAGCGACCGTATCGCGTGCGACTATCGCATGCAACGTCTTGACGCCGGGTTAAGAGGGGCGGCTGCTCGGCGCGGGGTTTGGTTTTACGCGGCTCGCACACGCCGCCCTTCCGGGCGGCTGCTCGGCGCGGGGTTTCGTATTACGCGGCTCGCACACGCCGCCTCTCGGGCGGCTGCTCGGCGCGCTATCCGCCGGCGGTCTCGATGTGGTCGGCGATGTCGTCCAGCAGGCGCCGCGCCGCCACGGTCTCCATGCCGGGCTTGTCGCCGATGGTGCGCAGGCGCTCGGCCAGCGTCAGCCGGTTGGGGTCTCTCGCCGCCAGGGTCGAGAGCACCGTGATCAGCGCCCGCGTCGCGCCGTCCAGCTCCTTCTCGAGTGTCGCTACCCGCGCCTCGAGCGCCTTGATCGCATCATTGCTCATTCGAGTCTCCACGTGCCGCGTTGTGCCCAACGGCGGTCCATCATGCACAGGACGGGTTAGCGGAGGGTTAATGCGGCGCCCGATCAGCCGGCTTCCGGGGCGGCGGAGAGGATGTCGAGCACCGCGTCGATGTCGGAAGCGGTATGGTCGGCCGAGACCTGGAAGCGGATCTCCTCCTCACCGCGCGGCACCACCGGGTAGGTGATCGCGGTCGCCAGCACGCCGTGCGCCCGCAGATGCGCCACCAGCGCCGCGGTGCGCCCGGTGTCGCGCACCATCAGCGGCACCACCGGATGCGGGCCCGGAATGGTCTCCAGCCCGAGGCGGCCGAGCCCGGCCTCGAAGCGCGCCGTCATCGCGCGCAGATGGCGCAGGAGGGCGATGCCGTCCTTGCTGTCGAGGATGTCGAGGGAAGTCGCCGCCGCAGCGGCCTCGCCCGGGGTGATCGGGTTGGAGTAGATGTAGAACGGCGATTTCTCGCGCAAGTAATCAAGGATCGTGCGGCTGCCCGCGACATAGCCGCCATTGACGCCGAGCGCCTTGCCGAGCGTCGCGACGAGCAGGTCGACCGGCTCGCCGCCCGCATGCTCCTCGGTGCCGCGCCCGGTCGCGCCGATCGCGCCGACGCCGTGCGAATCGTCGGCGACGACCAGCACGCCCTCGGCGAAGGCGTCGTCGAAACGGCGGGCCAGCGCCACGATGTCGCCCAGCGGCGCGTGGTCGCCGCGCATGCTGAAGATGCCGTCGGTCACCACGATCGCCCGCCGGCAGGTCTTCGCCGCCGTGGTAAGGCAGCTCTCGAGCTCGGCGAGGTCGAGATGGCGGTAGACGTGCTTCTCCTTCGGGCGGGCGAGGCGCATCGCGTTGATGATGCAGTTGTGGTTGAGTTCGTCGCTGATCACCGCGGTCTCGTCGCCGATCAGCGGCGGCAGCACGCCCATCACCGTGGCGTAGGCCGAGCTGAAGATCATCGCCGCCTCGCGGTTATGGAATGCGGCCAGCCTCTCTTCCAGCGCCACATGCGCCTCCCAGGTGCCGCTGATGAAGCGCACCGCGCCCGGCCCCGTGCCGCAGGCCCGCACCGCCGCCTCCTCAGCCCGGATCACCTCCGGCCGCAGCGCCATGCCGAGATAGCCGTTCGAGTTCATGCGCAGGAACGGCCGCGCGCCCTCGCCCTGCAGCAGGTAGCGCGGGCCGTTCCCGCCGCTGGCCCGAACGACGCCGGCGAACACCGTCTCCCGCCCTTTCAGCGATCCGGCCGCCGCCAGGCTCATCAGCTCTGCGCGCAGCGCTTCATCCAGTTGCCGGCGGCCCATCCTCGTCTCCTCGTCTCGTTCGATGCGTCACGTCTCGCGCCGCAGCGCGGCGAGCTTGTCCAGCATGTCGCTGGTCATCGCCGCAAGGTCGTAGTGCGGTGCCCATCCCCATTCCTTGCGCGCCGCGCTGTCGTCCATCGAGCGCGGCCACGAATCGGCGATCGCCTGGCGCACCGGGTCAACCTCGTAGTCGATGACGAAATCGGGGATGTGGGTGCGGATCTCGGCCGCCAGCTCGTCGGGGGTGAAGCTCATCGCGGTGACGTTGAAGGCGTTGCGGTGCTTGAGCTTCTTGGGGTCCGCCGCCATCACCTCGATCATCGCCCGGATCGCGTCCGGCATGTACATCATGTCGAGCCGCGTGTCGGATTTGAGGAAGCAGTTGTAGTGGCGGTAGCGCAGCGCCTGGCGGAAGATCTCGACCGCATAGTCGGTGGTGCCGCCGCCGGGCGGCGCGACATGGCTGATCAGCCCCGGCAGCCGCAGGCCGCGGGTATCGACGCCGAAGCGGCGCGCGTAGTAGTCGCACAGCAGCTCGCCCGCGACCTTGGTGACGCCGTACATCGTGACCGGCCGCTGGATGGTGTCCTGCGGGGTGTTGTCGCGCGGCGTCGTCGGGCCGAAGGCGCCGATCGAGCTCGGCAGGAACACCGCGCAGCCGTGATGCCGCGCCACCTCGAGCACGGAATAGAGGCTCCCCATGTTGAGCTGCCAGGCGGCCTGCGGCTTCTCCTCGGCGATCGCCGAGAGCAGCGCCGCCATGTGGTAGACGGTGCCGATCTTGTGCTGACGCACGATCTCGCGGATCTGCTGCCGCTCGGTGCAGTCGAGCAGCTCGAACGGCCCGGCCCGCGCGGCGCCGCCCGGCGGCACCCGGACGTCGGAGGCGATCACGCTCTCGGCGCCGTACCTCTCGCGCAGCGCCGGCACCAGCTCCGAGCCGATCTGCCCCAGCGCCCCGGTGACGAGGATTGGCTGTTGTGTCATCGGCGAAGGCCCCCGATTGCGGCGTTGTGCCCGGCCCCGCGCGAGGGCGGGGCGGCGGCGCAACCAGCTTACGACAATCGGGCAGCGACAAAAAGAGTGCCCGGGCGAGGCTTGCCCCGTCCGGCGCTCGCCGCGCGGCGCGCCACGGGACGGCCCCGGGGCGCCGGCTTCCGCCATCGCGGATATCGCGGCTTCACCGGCGGAACGGGGCGCCCGGACGCGCGCCCCGCCCGTCGGCGCCGTCAGGCCTGCTCGGCCACCTTGCCCGTCCAGGCGGTGCGATCGATATCCAGGTCCGGGAAATTGTCCGGATTCAGAACCGGGCGCTCGATCCCGGACTTCAGCTGGTGGCGGAAATCGCGCAGGATGCGCAGGCAGGTCGGCAGCAGCATCATGATGGCGACCAGGTTCACCAGCGCTAGGATCCCCATCATCGGGTCCGAGAAGAAGAACACCGCGGTCGCCCCCGGCGCGACGGCGCCGAGGAAGACGACCC
>Ga0224512_10001267_pt1 | contig 24800 bp, 20 predicted proteins | sample SF_May12_sed_USG_4_FD_169103 | JGI IMG/M metagenome (GOLD analysis project Ga0224512, IMG submission 169103) | Sediment microbial communities from San Francisco Bay, California, United States - SF_May12_sed_USGS_13 | ecosystem: Environmental > Aquatic > Marine > Sediment | place: USA... | reverse complement strand
ACTTCGACCCGATTTCGCGGCGGCTTCCAGGTCGACGGGCATCAGCAGCGCGAGTGCCGCGACGTTGTTCATGAGTGCTGATAAAGCGGCCGCGATTGCGGACATGATGCCGATATGGACAGCCAGGCTGCGAGCCGCCGATACGGCAAAGTGCCCGATCCATTCGACGACACCGGAATTGGAGAGCGCCCGGCTGACCACCAGCACCAGCGCCACGATCACGGTCGCCGGGTGGCCGAATCCCGCAAACGCCTGATCGGTGGGCACAACGCCCAGGATAAGCGCCACGACCAGCGCTGCGAATGCGACGAGATCGTATCGCCAGCGACCCCAGATCAGGAAGACGAACACCAGGAGTAACAACACAAATAGAATGATCTGCGGGGTCGTCATCGCGGCATCGTGCTCTCAAAGAATCGGTTTAACAATCAGGAAACATCTTACTGGTTTATAGGTAACAGTGTCTTCAGGTGATCTGGCGAGTGCGCAGTCGGCATGATCGCAAAGCCGGCTGAGCGTCCCGGATGTTTAGAACCCGTTATTAATTAACTTGCAGAAGGATCGATCGCTGCTCGCATCGATGGTAATCAGGGTGTGCTTACAGCACCGGCCAGCACGACGGCATGGCATGGATTGGCACCGAGTCGGCAACTCAGATCGCGCGGATGGGAGATATTCCAGAGCACGAAATCGCCGCGTTTCCCAATCTCCAGCGTGCCTCGATCCTCAAGACCAAGCGCTCTTGCCGCGGTCCGCGTCACCGCGGCCAGCGATTCGGTCGGTGTCAGGCCGAACAGCACACAGCCCAAATTCAATATCGCCAAAAGGGAATAGCAAGGCGAGGAACCGGGATTCATATCGGTCGCCAGCGCGATCGGCACACCGGCATCGCGCAGTTGCTCGACCGGCGGACGCTGCTGTTCGCCGAGAAAATAAAACGCACCCGGCAACAATACGGCGGTTGTGGCAGCGGCGGCCATTGCATCGACACCATGTTGACTGGTGTACTCGAGATGGTCCGCCGACAGCGCGCCGAATTCTGCGGCCAGCGCGGCGCCACCCGAATCACTGAATTGATCTGCGTGCAGTTTGACCCGCAACCCGGCAGTCTGTGCTGCGGCAAAAACCCGGGACACCTGTCGCGTCGAAAATGCCAGCGTTTCACAGTAGGCATCGACCGCGTCCGCAAGCCCGGTTGCCGCAATGTCCGGCAACATTTCCGAACATATCCTATCGACGTAGGAATCCGCATCCTGCGAATATTCTTCTGGCACGATATGTGCCCCGAGGAACGTCGTGACGACATTGACCGGCAACGTGTCGCCCAACTGGCGCGCTACCTCAAGACACTTTAGCTCGGATGCCGTATCCAGCCCGTATCCGGATTTGACCTCGACCGTCGTGACGCCTTCAGCCGCCAGCGCGTTGACGCGTGCGGCCGCCGTTTCCAGCAGCACCGCTTTCGACGCGGCTCGCGTCGCCCGGACCGTGGCGGCAATTCCGCCGCCGGAGGCACTGATATCCGCGTAGCTTTCACCATGCAAGCGCCGCTCGAACTCTTCCGCCCGGTCGCCGGCGAATACCAGGTGCGTATGACAGTCGATCAGGCCCGGGGTGATCCAGCGATTGCCGGCATCGTGCACGACTTTGGCACAGCGCTCGGGTCGGTCCGGTAAATCGCGCTGCGCACCGAGCCAGGCAATACAACCATCGGTAATGGCCAGTGCTGCAGCAGAAATTTCGCCGTAGGGTGTTGTTAAATCCGCCATCGTGGCAAGACGCGCATTGATCCAGAGACTATCCCAGCCCGGCATAAAGAATTCTCGAGTCCAAGACTTGCACTGAAAGTTAGCATACGGTAGGTTGTATATACAACCCTATACTCTTAGGGGTTTGAATGTATGCAGACCCTTCATGCTCAATCCGTCCTGCTTGACCAAACCTGGCGTTCTAATGTTCGCATTAGCATCGACGATGGTGTTATTCGAAGCATTGCCGCGAATGTCGACGGCGCTTCCACCGACGAGCAAGTTGGCGTCGTGCTGCCGGGGATCCCGAACGCACACAGCCACGCGTTTCAACGGGCACTTGTCGGTCGCACGGAGTTTGCGAAAGATGCCGACGATAATTTCTGGACCTGGCGCAATGCGATGTATGCGCTTTCAGAAAAACTGGCTCCGGAGAATCTTCACGCGATCGCAGAGCTGGTCTACATGGAAATGCTTGAGGCCGGCTACACGAGCGTTGCCGAGTTCCACTATGTGCATCACCAACCCGGCGGTGCGGTCTACGATCCGGCGACCCGTCTGACCGACGTTCTCATCGAGGCTGCTGCAAACACCGGTATACGGTTGACGATAATTCCGACGCTTTATCTGAGCCGGACCTTTGGCGACCTCGAGCTCGCGCCACCGCAACGACGCTTCGCTAACTCAGCGGCTGCGTTTATCAGATTGATGGATGAGATTCGAAAAAGCGGTCACGCTGAGACAGGTATCGGCTTGCACAGTCTTCGCGCCGTGCCGCCAACCGCGATCGAAACCGTCAGCGAATATGCGCGCACCGAAATTCCTTCGGCGCCGGTACACATTCATATTGCCGAGCAGCAACGCGAAGTTGACGAGTGCCTGGCGTTCACTGGTCAGGGCCCGGTGGAATGGCTATTGGATCACTGCGACGTTGATGAACGATGGTGCCTCGTCCACGCGACACATGCCGCACCGGAACAGTTGCAGGCCATCGCCGACCGTGGCGCCACCGTGGTGCTTTGCCCGACCACGGAAGCCAATCTTGGCGATGGTGTTTTTCGTTTTTCTGATTTCGCCGCCTGCGGCGGCCAGTTTGCGATCGGATCGGACAGCCAGGTGAACGTCGACCCGTTCGAGGAAATGCGGTTGCTGGAGTACGGTCAGCGCCTGACGCACTGTCGTCGCAATATTGCCGCAACCGGACAACAAGCACATACGGGCGCCGCCCTGTTCGGGGCTTGCCTTGCTGGTGGCCGCGCTGCCCTGGGGCAGCACTGCGGCCGAATCGCCGCGGGCTACGCGGCCGATTTGATCGTCGTGAATACTGACGACCCGCGACTGATGGGTTTCGAGGAAGACGAACTTCTGGACGCCCTGATTTTCGCCGGACCCAACAGCGCCGTGGCGGACGTCATGGTTGCCGGCGAATGGCAGGTCACGGCGGGCCGACACACGCGCCGCACAGAGATTCTGGCCGCGTTTCGTGACGTCATCGGAGGCCTGTTACAAAACAGCTGATTATTGTCATGGTTCAGCCCCTTTACGAACAGGTTAAGACGCATATTCTGGCTCGGCTGGAAGCGGGGACCTGGCGAACGGCAGATCGCGTGCCGTCGGAAAATGAATTGGTCGCCGAACTCGGTGTATCGCGCATGACGGCGAATCGCGCGCTCCGAGAGCTGACTGAAGAAGGTTACCTGACGCGCGTACCCGGCGTCGGTACTTTCGTGGCGGAACAGCGCGCTCACTCTCACCCGCTCGAGGTGCGCAATGTTGCCGACGAGATTCGCGCGCGCAGCCACGATCACAAGTCGGATGTGAAGACTCTGATCGAGAAACCCGCCACGCGAAAGCTGGCCGAACAACTGCATATTCGGGTCGGTGATCCCGTCTATCAGTCGGTCATCGTGCATTTGGAGAACGGCGTCCCGATCCAGCTCGAGGATCGGCATGTCACGGCGGCGCGTGCGCCCGGTTATCTGGACGCCGACTTTACGCGGGTTACGCCGAGCGAAGTTCTGAACCGAATCGCCCCATTGCAGGAGTCGGAACATGTCGTGCGGGCTATCCAGCCAACCCGGCAGCAGGCGCGCTGGCTGAGAGTCGATCAAAACGAGCCTTGCCTGTTGATTAATCGCCGCACCTGGGCAAACGGTAAACCCATGTCGGTCGCACAGTTACATCACCCGGGATCTCGCTATGAATTATGCGGGCGCTTTCGCCCGGAAAACACCGAGGAATCGCAGCTATGACGAACAACAATGCCGGTCACCGGCCCGAAGTCGTGCGCGCCCCGACCGGCACGGATCTGCAAGCCAAATCATGGCTGACCGAAGCACCGCTCAGGATGTTGATGAATAATCTCGATCCTGAGGTGGCAGAACGGCCCGATGATCTCGTCGTCTACGGTGGCATCGGCCGCGCCGCGCGTAACTGGCCGGCCTATCACCGCATCGTGGCAACGCTGCGGGAAATGGAAGACGACGAGACGCTGCTGATTCAGTCCGGCAAGCCGGTCGGCGTGCTGAGGACGCATCGTGATGCGCCGCGGGTTCTGATCGCCAACTCCAATCTCGTGCCGAAGTGGGCCAACTGGGAACACTTCAATGAACTCGATCGCAAGGGCCTGATGATGTTTGGCCAGATGACCGCAGGCTCGTGGATCTATATCGGCAGTCAAGGCATCGTGCAAGGGACGTATGAAACGTTCGTCGAAATGGGCCGACAACATTTCGGCGGGGATCTCTCGGGCAGGTGGATACTCACGGCCGGTCTCGGCGGCATGGGCGGCGCACAACCGCTGGCCGCCACTATGGCCGGCGCGTCGATGCTCGCGGTCGAATGCCGCGCCGATCGCATCGCGAAGCGCATCGAAACCGGCTACCTCGATCAATCCACGGATAATCTCGAGCAGGCGCTGGCGATGATCGACATGGCAATAACCAGTGGCGAAACGGTTTCGATTGGACTGCTCGGTAATGCGGCTGAAGTGCTGCCGGAACTGGTACGCAGAAATGTGCAGCCCAGTGCGGTTACCGATCAGACCTCGGCGCATGATCCATTGAACGGTTACCTGCCTATCGGTTGGAGCGTCGAACGCTGGGACAGTCAGAAAATTGCGAACCCCGATAGTGTGATCGTTGCCGCCAAAGCATCGATGGCAAAACACGTCGAGGCCATGCTGGCATTTCACGCGCAGGGTATTCCGACGTTCGACTACGGCAACAACATCCGCCAGGTCGCCTTCGACGAAGGCGTCGCTAACGCCTTCGATTTTCCCGGATTCGTACCGGCTTATGTTCGCCCGTTGTTTTGTCGGGGCATTGGCCCGTTCCGCTGGGTCGCATTGTCCGGGAATCCGGAAGACATTTATCGCACCGATGCGAAAGTCAAAGAACTGCTGCCGGACCAGCCGCACTTGCACCAGTGGCTGGAAATGGCGCGCGAGCGCATTCAGTTCCAGGGCTTGCCGGCGCGTATTTGTTGGGTTGGGCTCGGCGACCGGCACCGATTGGGCCTGGCGTTCAACCAGATGGTGCGCTCCGGCGAGCTCGAAGCACCGGTCGTGATTGGTCGAGATCACCTGGACTCAGGCTCGGTCGCCAGCCCGAATCGAGAAACGGAAAGCATGCGCGATGGATCGGATGCCGTGTCCGACTGGCCATTTCTGAATGCATTGGTCAATACGGCCAGCGGTGCGACCTGGGTATCGATCCACCACGGTGGCGGCGTAGGCATGGGCTACTCGCAGCATGCCGGACTGGTCATCGTCTGCGATGGCTCCATGGACGCCGATGCGCGCATAGAACGGGTCCTGTGGAATGATCCCGCAACGGGGGTGATCCGCCACGCTGATGCCGGCTATGAAGAGGCTTTGCTGTGCGCAAACGAGCACGGATTGAATTTGCCCATGCAGCGAGTACCAGCAGATGAATAACACTATCGTACTTGGCGCCGGCGAGTTAACCCTCGACACGCTGCGTACCATCTGGACCCAGCCGGTGCAGGTCAGAATCGATGACGCTGCGCGTGCGACGATCGAAACTTGTCGGCAGTGTGTCGATCAGGTTGTCGAAGGCTCCGGGAGTGTCTACGGCATTAACACCGGCTTTGGCTTGCTGGCAGAAGTCGCTGTCCCGCGCAGCGAACTGGTCGACTTACAGGAGAATCTGGTGCTGTCGCACAGTGCCGGGGTCGGAGAACCAATCGACGATCGGGTGGTTCGGTTAGTGCTGGTGCTCAAGGCAATGAGCCTGGCGGCCGGATATTCCGGTGTCTCTGTGGAATTGATCGAGTCGCTATGCGCGCTGATCAACGCCGAGGTTTACCCGCTAATTCCCGCCAAAGGGTCGGTTGGCGCGTCGGGTGACCTGGCGCCACTTGCGCACTTGTCAGGTATCTTGCTGGGTCATGGTGAAGCGCGCCATCGAGGTCAGATTCTGGCAGCCGATCAGGCGCTCGCTGCTGCCGGACTCAAACCGAAGCACTTGCACCCCAAAGAAGGTCTGGCACTGCTGAACGGCACGCAGGTATCGACCGCGTTGGCGCTCGCGGCGTGGTTCGAAGCAGAAGATCTGTTTGCCGCGGGCTGCATCGCCGGCGCGCTATCGGTTGATGCGATGCAGGGCAGCGACACGCCATTCGACGAACGAATACACGCACTGCGGGGGCACTCCGGGCAGGTGGATACCGCCCGCTATTTGCGCGAACTGATGGACGGCAGCGATATTCGGGCCTCGCACGTGAATTGCGATCGCGTTCAGGATCCGTACTCGCTGCGCTGTCAGCCGCAGGTCATGGGCGCCTGTCTCGACACGCTGCGCTATGTGGCGAAGACTTTGACGGCGGAAGCCAATGCGATTACCGATAACCCACTGATTTTTGCGGCGGACCAGGCGATTCTATCGGGCGGTAACTTCCATGCCGAGCCCGTGGCTTTTGCAGCCGATTTTCTGGCGTTGGCCATCGCTGAAATAGGCGCCATATCAGAGCGGCGTATTGCGCTGCTGGTCGATCCGAAAATGAGTGGCATGCCCGCATTTCTCGTCGAACACAGTGGCGTCAATTCAGGTTTCATGATCGCGCATGTGACTGCCGCGGCATTGGCGTCGCAGAACAAAGGGTTGGCGCATCCCCACAGTGTCGACAGCCTGCCGACGTCTGCCAATCAGGAAGATCATGTCAGCATGGCGATGGCGGCCGCGTATCGTTTATTGGAAATGACCACGAATTCGCGATACATCGTCGCCATCGAATTACTCGCCGCCGCGCAAGGCATCGAATTTCATCGCCCACATCGCAGTTCTGAAGTCCTCGAATCCGTCGTGGCCAGAATTCGCGACGACGTTCCACACCTGGACACCGATCGGCGACTTGCGCCCGACATCGAGCGAATTGCTGCGGTGATTCAAAGCGGCGATCTGCGGAACTATTTTCCGGAAATGATTGCCGGCTCAGCCGCGACGTGATGACCGTATTCACCTACCAGCGTGCCGAGTGCCCGATGCTCGTCAGCATCCCGCACGCGGGCGTGCGCCTCTGCAATGACATGTCCAAACGCCTGACGCCGGCAGCGCGTCACCTGCCGGACACGGACTGGCACGTCGACCGGCTGTACGACTTTCTGAATAACACGTCTGTTGGCGTCTTGCGGGCCGACTATTCGCGCTACGTCGTCGATCTTAATCGCGCCCCCGACAACGTGGCACTATATCCAGGCCAATTAAATTCTGAAATATGTCCGATGAAAACGTTTTCCGGCGAGGACATATACCGCCGCGGTTTCGAACCGGGCGACGCGGAGGTCGATGATCGGATTCGCCGCATCTGGTCTCCGTATCACGCCTGTCTGCGCGAGGAACTCGAACGTTTACGCATGAAATTTGGCTTCGCTATCTTGTGGGATGCGCATTCTATTCGCAGTCGGGTGCCGCTGTTATTCGATGGCGAACTTCCGCACCTGAACGTCGGCACCAACGACGGAACCAGCTGCGATCCAGAACTGGCGGCCGATATCAGCGAGTTACTGGGATCAGGAGATTACTCTATTGTGGTGAACGGCCGGTTTCGGGGTGGCTATATTACGCGCCACTACGGCGATCCAGCGGCGCATGTGCATGCAATCCAGCTCGAGCTCTCACAAAGAGCTTATATGGACGAGGCGAATTCGAAGTACTCGACCACCAAATCGGACCAGTTGCGCGGGTTACTTCGCCAGGCCTTCGACGTACTGGGCCGCATGAATCACGAGGATGCAACGAGATCGAAAGGATTGACCTGAACGTTCGGCATGCCGTGGCATAGCCAGTTCGCTGTCTGCAGCGCCCATTGCCGCTGCCGGGCTTATGCCTGGCGTATATATAACCTGGTTTGAATCCGCGTGTTTGGCGCCGCAGACCGGAAGGACGCGACTGGAGTTCAGAGCGTTCTACACCGTGCCAAACTTGGTGTCGACCTGGACGCCCAGACTGCGCAGAAATCCGGTCGGCAGGATGCCACCCGCGTTAACGATTACGGTGTCATTTTGGATTTCTATTTCCCGTTCGTCCTGACTGATTCGCACATGGTCCGTTTCGATGCGTGCGACCCGGGAGCGCAGCAAAACATTCATATTGCCGTTTGCTTCGGCGGCCAGCACGCGCTCCCGGTTCTTCGCCTTGGCTCGCGTGAACGCCTCAGATCGATAGGAAAGTGTAACTGAAGAACCGGGAACTTCAGCGATCGAACAGGCAGCCTCCAGTGCGCTGTCACCGCCACCGACGACCAGCACATGCTTGTCGCCATACTGTTCCGGTTCGATAAGCCGGTAGGTGACTTTCGGCAGATGTTCGCCAGGGACTTCAAGTTTACGCGGCGACCCCCGTCGCCCTATCGCGAGCAAAACGGTTCGCGCACTGTATTGAGCGCAGCTGGTTTGGACGACGAAGTGGTCAGCTTCCTTGTTTATCGACTTGACTGTTTCGTCGTAGTTAATCTGCACACCGGTGTCCTTTTCGATGCCAGCCCAAAAATCGAGTAATTTTTCCTTGGTGGTTTCGCGAAAGTGGAATTTGCCGACCAGCGGCAGGCGCGCCGGCGCCGTCATAACCAGTTTGCCGCGCGGATAATGCGCCACGGTTCCACCCAGCGAGGCTTGCTCGATTGTCGCGTAACTCATCCCTTGTTCCATAGCAGCTAATGACGCGGCAAAGCCCGCGGGACCCGCGCCTACGATCACGACGTCGAGCAGGTCGGGCCGGGAATTGCCGATTTCTTTTCGAATCGACCTCACCGCCTGGCTGCCTTGTTCGATGGCATTTCGAATCAATCCCATGCCGCCGAGTTCCCCGGCGATAAAAATGCCGGGTACATTCGTTTCAAAATTTGGTGCGACGTGTGGAATATCGACGCCGCGCCGCTCTGTGCCGAACACCAGCGTAATCGCATCCGCGGGGCAGTTACTCAGGCACGCGCCATGGCCAATGCAGTGGGTTGGCCCTATCAATTCCGCCTTGCCGTGGATCAGGCCGAGTACCTGGTGACCCGGCATTTCAGGACAGGCGCTGATGCATGCTCGGCAGCCGATGCACTTGTTCGGATCGATCACCGGATGCAGTGAGGCAGGCTCGGTGAGACCCGACGTGATCGATTCCTCGCGTGCCCTGACGCTCTGGTCATGGCGGCCTCGGTGGCGGCGGACATAAACCAGCACCATCAGTGCCATCGGCGCCAGATAGATCAACAAAGCTAAATTCTCGGACATCTTCTGGGGTTCAATCGCTTCGGTTTACGTCAGATAGACGGAATTCTCATGACTCGAGGAGCGCCAAGGTGTGATCTCCGTCACATTGCCGCCGAAAGCCCGGATTTATGCTGCGTGTGGGCTGCACCAACCGGGCATGGATCGTCCTCGTTGTTTGACAAAACTGATACTTTCTGGAACGCAGATCGTTGCGTATTTGTGATGAATAGGAACAATTACGTATCCTTTTGCAATCACTCGGAAGCACGGAGTCGCGCCTGCCCGCATGCTGTATGCCCGATCAAGAGCTGGTGTTCCAGGATTTATCATGAGTAACGCATCGACACTCCAGTCTGCCGAAGAAGTTGGTTCGATAAACCGCCGAATTCAATCTTCCATCCTGACTTTCAGGCGTTCCGCTGCAACCGCCGGCTGCATCTGCGCCGTATTCGCGGTTTATTTCGGCTGGACGTTTCGGGAAGGTCGAATGATCGATCCTGGTGAAGGCATCGGCTACACGCTCGGCATCGCCGGTGCCGTGCCGATGGTTTTGTTATTGCTGTATTCGTTTCGCAAGCGGCTGCGGTTCATGCGGTATTTCGGCCCGACCAGGTACTGGTTTCGTGCCCACATGATGTTCGGGATCATCGGTCCCGTCATTATCCTCTACCACTGCAACTTCCAGGTCGGATCTTTGAACTCGCAGGTGGCGCTTTATTGCACCTTGCTGGTTGCCGGGAGCGGCATCGTCGGGCGTTATCTTTACACCCAGATTCATCATGGTCTTTACGGTCGGAAGGCGTCGCTGCGGGAATTAACCGAGCAGCTGAGCACTTCCTCCGCCGACCTTTCGTCGCGAAATGGTTTCATCGATGATATCCGTGAGCAATTAAATTCGCTAGCCAGACAGGCGCTGACGCCGCCCGACTCAGTCTGGGAAAGTATCTACCGGCCCATTTTTATGGGCTTCCGCACCCGCTGGCTCTATTACCGGATGAGCTGGTCAGTCCGCCGCAAACTCATCGCGAGATCTGTCGTGTCGCCAACAGTGGCGCAGCATCGAGAACGGCTGACACAAACGACACAAAAATTTCTGCGGCAGCATCTCCGGCAAACCCGGAAGGTTTCCCAGTTCAGCGCCTACGAACGCCTGTTCTCTCTATGGCACATCATTCACGTGCCATTCTTCTGCATGATGGTGTTATCGGCGGTCGTGCATGTAGTTGCCGTCCACATGTATTGAGAGCTGCTGCCGGTATGCCACTGAGGATTGTTTTAGCGTTGACGTTATTGGCTATCAGTAACTGGACCGTGGTCGCCGGCGCAGTCGATCTCAAGACACTCGTTATGCCCGGGCAGGTCATCGAGGGGCACGCCGATACCGAATCCGAATGCGAGAGTTGTCATGTTGCTTTTGCACGCGACAAGCAGCGGCCCTTATGCGAAGCCTGTCATAAAGATATTGCCCGTGACGTCAAAGACCGAGTCGGCTACCACGGTCGCGATCAAAATGCCTTTATGCAAGAGTGCGCGACGTGCCATGCCGAGCATATTGGCCGTAACGCCGATGTTGTCGGGCTCGACCCGCAGCGGTTCGATCATCAACTGACTGATTTTGTCCTGGTGGGCGCGCACCAGGAGGCGTCCTGTGAAGATTGCCATGAGGTCGGTCAAAAACATCGTGAAGCGCCCGCGCTATGTTTCGATTGCCATGCAGATGACGATGAACACAAGGACGCACTCGGCCGGGAGTGCGAGTCCTGTCATGTTGCGACCGAATGGAGCGAAGTCGAATTCGACCACGATGCTGAGACCGGCTACGCGTTGATCGGCGGGCACCAGGGTATCGAGTGCTCATCTTGCCATGTTGAACCTGGCTACCTGAATACCCCGACAGAGTGTTACGCATGTCATCGAGAGGACGATACGCACGAGGGCCTTAACGGCACCGATTGCGCATTCTGTCATGTCAGCCGCTCCTGGACTGAAACGCTTTTCGATCACGCGGCCGGGACGGCTTTCGCGTTGACTGGTGCGCATGGCGATATCGCCTGCGCCGACTGTCATATTGCGAATAAATTTGAAGAAAAGCTCGAGACCGAATGTGTCGCGTGCCATGCGGCGGACGACGAGCATGAAGGTTTGAATGGCAAGGCCTGCGAAGGCTGCCATTCTTCCGCAAGCTGGTCGGAGGTGCTTTTCAAGCATGACGTCGATACGGATTTCCCTTTGCTGGGCGGGCACGCTGAGATCAGCTGCGCGGAGTGTCATACCGCTCCGGTCCACGAGCTGCGTTTGGAGACAGATTGTTACGCCTGTCACCGAGAGGAGGATGCTCACGAGGATCAGCTCGGCAAGGCCTGCGGACAGTGTCACAACGAAAAGGATTGGACCGAGAGTGTGTTGTTCGATCACGGCCTCACCAATTTTCCGCTGATCGGAGCCCACCGCGATACAGACTGCAAGGATTGCCACGAGACGATGCGATTCAATGATGCGCCGGAACAGTGTATCGATTGTCACGGTGACGACGACATTCATCAGAGGAAACTCGGCATTGCCTGTGGTGCCTGTCACGCTTCCACCGATTGGTCATTCTGGGAATTCGAGCACAACCGCCAGACCGGTTTCGAGATTGATGGTGCGCACCTTGAGGTTCAGTGCGAAGCTTGCCACACGCGCCCGATGACCGGCGATATTGCACTCAGCAGAACCTGCGCCGGCTGTCATCGCGGTGATGACGTGCACGCAGGAAATTTTGGCAATGACTGTCAACGCTGCCATACGACGAGAGACTTCCAGTCAATCGAAGGGGCTGAACGATGAATAAGCCATCGGTGATATTCACGATCGTAATTCTGGCTGCATTCTTCGGCCTTGATGCCGGGCCGGCATTCGGGCAGTCCGCTTTCCGCTCCAACTTCGACCATTTCTCGACGGGTTATCCATTAGAGGGCGCGCACCGCAACACGGATTGCCAGCGATGTCACGTCGGCGGGATATTCCAGGGAACGCCGCGTGAATGCAGCACCTGCCATGCGCGCGCCGGACTCGTAAAGGCCACGCCGATGCCTCCGGATCATATTCTCAGCACCCGTCTGTGCCAGGACTGTCATCTGGAGACGACCTGGAGCCCGGCCCGCCGCGTCGATCACACCCAGGTGATCGGCAGTTGCAGCAGTTGTCACAACGGCATTGCCGGGACCGGCAAGCCGGTCGATCATCCACAGAGCAGTGACCAGTGTGAAACCTGTCATCGCACGCACGGCTGGCTGCCGGCCGGGTTCGATCATTCCAATGTCATTGGCAACTGTTTCAGCTGTCACAACGGCACCACCGCCGAGGGTAAGGACGTCACGCATATCAATACGACCAATGTCTGTGAGGACTGCCACCGCACCACGGCCTGGTCACCGGTGCTCCGCGTCGATCATCTGCAGGTGCTGGGATTGTGTTCGAGCTGCCACAACGGCACCACGGCCCTGGGTAAGGACCCGGATCACATCACCAGTGGCGACAACTGCGATGACTGCCATACCACCAATGCCTGGCTGCCGGCCGTCTTCGATCATGCGTCCGTCATACCTGGCACCTGTTCGAGCTGCCACAACGGCACCACTGCCACCGGCAAGCATGCCCAGCACATTCAGACGATAGCCGAGTGCGATGATTGCCATACGACCAACGTATGGATTCCGGCCAACTTCAATCACGACAGTATTACGGGCTCGTGTACCACTTGTCATAACGGTGTCACCGCGACAGGGAAGGGTTCCGGTCATTTCACGACGGCTCGCGATTGCAATTATTGCCACGAGACGAATTTCTGGGTGCCCCTCGTGTTCACGCATGCATCGCCGGGTTATCCGGGTAATCACGCACGGCAACTCATATGCACGGATTGTCACGGTGGAAACGCAGAACCCGTGACGTGGTCCTTCGCCGCCTATCAGCCGGATTGCGCCGGTTGTCATGCCGGCGATTTCGACCCCGGCCCGCATAAGAAATACGAGAATCCGGATACCACCTATAGCGTCAGTGAACTTCGTGATTGTTCCGGCGCCTGTCACATCTACACCGATTCGTCATTGACGACTATCAAGGAGTCTCGGCCGGGTCCGGAGCATCGGGTGAATGATGGCGGGTTCTAGACCCTTGCTGGTTGTTTCGGCGCTGTTCCTTCTTTTCCAGGGAGTGCATCAATCTGCAGAAGCCGCCGGCATGATGCTGGATCAGGTGATGTTCTCCCGCCAGGGCGACACGGCGACACTGGAGATTCACCTCGAATGCCGCAATCGCTATATCGATTCTTTTCCGCTGACTAAATCAGAGCGTGTGCAGATTAATCTTTCGCCCGTCGATGAGTGCGGATTGAGTCCGATTGCCACGCCGCGACGAGAAACGCACCGGCCGGTTGGACGGGAGCTGGCCTTGTTGAAGGAATTGGAATTTGTCCGCAGCGGAAAAGGCAAGCAAGTTTTATTGCTGCACTTTCATTATCCGGTCAGCATCGTGGTGCAACAACGCGGCGATCTGAGCCGGCTCGTGATAAACGTCGATATCTCGGATGCGCCGTCATCGCCGCCTGCCATGCCAACGCCGGTCGCACCGGTTGCGGCGTTGCCTGAACCGGCCGTTCCGGCGCTTGCAGCAGATAGAATTGCACGGGCCGAGGAGCGGGCACGATTGCAGATGTCGCAAATACCGGAAAAGCCCGCGGAGAGCCAGACCCCATATGCGATTAACCTCGAGTCCGCGTTGCAGCCGATCAACGCCCAGCGGTTCAAGGCCGGCCAGCTGACAGACGATGTGCAGCTGTATGAAACCGAGGTCAGCGTCGATGGCCAGACATGGCATCGCCTGCGGTTGGGATTTTTCGCCACCGAGGCGGCCGCCGAGGCCGCCCTCTCGACTTTGCGACCAGATTATCCGCAGGCCTGGGTGGTTCGCGCGCCCGCGCACGAAAGGGCTGCCGCGGCTAACAGCATGGTCGTGGCGGCGGGCGAGGCAGCGGCCAGCAGTTCAATCGGGGCATCGTCCAGCCAGCCGGCCGTCGATGTTTCGATCGCAGGGCCAGCTGCCGGCCTGACAGCTGAACAGCTCGCGCAACTCATGGATGAAGGGCGCCAGGCATTACTCACGGATGCGAACGACCGCGCGGTGCAGATCTACACCAAGGTCTTGCGTGAGCCGGAGCATGAATTCTCGCGTCAGGCGCAAGAATATCTGGGGCTGGCGCGCGAGCGAAACGGGCAGAATGCACATGCGGTGGCCGAATACCGGCGCTACCTGATGCTTTACCCGGACGGTGAGGATGCGGCGCGAGTTCGCCAGCGGCTCGCCGGCTTAACCGCCATCAATGAAATACGTGCGGAACCGCGACTGACCGGTACACGTCGTGAAGACGTCAGTCGCTGGGATATGTATGGTGGCTTTGCGCAATATTACCGCCGGGATACCAGCCAGTTCGATGATCAGGACGAAGTCGTCGGACAGTCATCGGTACTCTCCGATTTCGATCTCGTCACGCGCCGTCGCGGTGCTCGTTTCGATTTTTCGAGCCGTTCGACGTTCGGCCACCTCTATGACCTTCTCAGTCAAGACGAAGGTTCCGGGAGTCGCAGCCGCATCTACTATATGTATGCCGACCTCGTCGACAGCCAATGGAACGTATCGACGCGCCTCGGTCGTCAATCATTGCACAGCAGCGGTGTGTTGGGCCGATTTGATGGTGCCCAGTTCGGCTGGTCGTTCCAACCGGATGCACGATTGAACATCGTCACGGGATACCCGGTCGATTCGGCCGACGACAGTGTGAACGCGGATCGATTCTTCTATGGCCTCAGCACTGAATTTACGAATGTCCTTGAGCTTTTCGATCTCAGTCTCTTCTACAACACTCAGGAGGTTGATGGGATCGAGAATCGACAGGCCGTCGGTAGCGAGCTGCGCTATTTCGATGAGGCTCGTTCGGTAGTCATGTTGGTTGACTATGATCTCTCTTACAGTGAGGTGAACAGCTTCGTCACACTTGCCAATTGGGCATTTCCGAACCGGATGACCCTGAATGCCATGATCGATTTGCGCAAAAGTCCGTTGCTGACGACGCGCAACGCACTCATCGGGCAGCCGGTGGCAAGTATCGATGAATTGCTGTTGATTTTCCGTGAGGATGAAATCCGCCAATTGGCCCGGGACCGCACTGGCGATATGCAAACTTATTCACTGGGGGTGTCTGCGCCGCTATTCGACCGGTTTCAGATCAATGCCGATGCCACCATGGTGAACTACGATGGAAGTGCGGCATCGGGCGGCGTGCCGGCAGTCCCTGATGCGGATGGAAATATCTATTATTCGATGACGTTGATCGGGTCCAGCCTGCTGATGGAACAGGATACGTCGATATTCGGACTCGGATTCGTCGACGGTGATATGGTGTCTACAACCACTTTGACCGTCGATACGCGCTATCCCGTGACGCGGGGGCTGCGCATCAACCCACGGATTCGGGTTTCTCGCCGTGATATCGACCGGACCAACTCGGAACAGTGGATTGCGTCGCCGTCCCTGCGAATGCTGTACCGCTTTGCCCGCCGCTATGAACTCGAGTTGGAGTTAGGTGGCGAGTGGTCAAACCAGAAGACCGATACCGAGTCATTCGATTACAACAGTTACTTTATTTACGCAGGCTATCGGTCGAACTTTTGATGGGTGTCTTTATCCACAGCCGACGATGGAATCCGCGATTCATCTGCCAAATCCAGATTATTGGATCGCTGGTTCTGCTTATCACAGTCGGCTGTGTCAGGCTGTCAGGCAGCCATGAAATTTATCAGTATCTCGACGAATCCACAGGCGTTACGGTGACCAGTCTGGCAGAGCCCCTGGCGTTTTTTAAAGATGAGCCCATGTTGGCAGCGAACGTCAGAGACTACGTTTACGTCGGTCCGGCAGAGCTAAATCGGGCTGGCAAGCGCGAGCTCGTCCTGTGGATCAACTTTTGCAGCACGATAGACCGTGGTCGGCGGTCCGGCTCGGTCCGCCCCGAAAGAGTCTTCCTGCTGCTCGACGGAAAGCCGATGGAACTCGCCCCGGCCGACAAACACGTCAACGTCAATGAATGGTCTTATGTCTCGCCCGTGATCGGTGGATCGACCATTATTTACCCGGTCACTCGCGGTCAATTACATTTATTGGCGAGGGCCGGCGATGTCCAGGTTCTTGCGGAGAACGATGGCTATGCTCGAGAGTACGCTCGGTGGGGAAACGCGGACGATGGTTTGCAACGGTTTGCAAGCTACCTCGACGGTGAAGCCCAATACTTAATAACATCCGCTAATGAGCGACAAGAATAAAAAGACAATACTCAAGGCGTTTCGCCTGCTACTGCAGCCACTGGCGAGGATTCTCTTGCGCAGCGGCATAACCTGGAAAGAAGCTGCCGATGTTTGCAAGATGGCATTCGTCGAAGTCGCAACCAATGAGTTCGGGTTGCACGGTCGGCCGACGAATATCTCCAGGGTCGCCATCATGACGGGTCTCGGGCGCCGTGATGTTAGCCGGCTTCGCAAGCTAATCGACAGTGAGCAGCCCCCTGACCTTGGAAAAATGAATAACGCCACTCGCGTGTTGACTGGCTGGCATCTGGACCCGGACTATCTGACGGATTCAGGCGCGCCCCGGCAGATCGCTTTTCAAGGCGCTAACGGAAGTTTTTCTGCTCTGACTCGAAAATACGCCGGCGATATCGCGCCGATTACGATGCTCAGGGAGTTGTTGCGGGTTGGTGCGGTAGAGGAGCGGGCTGATGGGGTATTGCAGGTCTTGAAGCGATACTACATGCCGTTACAGATGGATGCCGATGCAATCGTGCGTGCCGGCAGTGCCCTGCGGGACCTCGGGAACACAATTGATTACGATCTTGTGCGACGCCCCGGCCAGCCGACGCGGTTCGAAGGCCGCGCAACGAACTCGAATGTTCGCAGCGTCGACGTGCCGGCGTTCCGGGCTTTTCTCGAAACAGAAGGGCAAGCATTGCTGGAACGGGCGGACGAATGGTTGTCGCGGCACGAACCTTCCGAGGACACGCGCAGAAAATACAAGACAACGCGAATGGGTGTCGGAATTTACCAAATTCAGGATGACGAGCATTAGCAAAGAGCTGATGCCAACGCGTTCACCGATACCCAGACTGATATCGAGAATGACTTCTTCGCAGTAGTGGAGGGCGGCCTGTTTGAAGCCGCTGGTCACAGCATCGGTGGTTCATTCATCGCCGGTGCAGTTCCTGACAGGAGCCATTCAGACGCTGTCCAATATAACGCTATCGGTCAAATCAAGTAGCCGGCTAATAGACGTCAATCGGATAGCAATCGTTGATATACATAATCTATCTCCGGTGAATCTCGCAGCTGCCTGGCTGTATTAGTCGGTATTTGGTCAGACCAGCAGTGTCAGATTTGCTCGCATCTGACTGCCTTGTAATCACTCAGACTTAAATTTGCAGACACTGTAAGACGCGTATCGCATTGGTTCGCCGATTCCAAACGGTCGTGGCCTGCCCAGGCCTTGTCTGCGGCATACCTTCGCAGGGAATAAAGCGGACCGCAGGGAGCCATCCCAGCGAAGGTATGCCGCAGACAAGGCCGAATGCGTGGCACACTGTTTCGGCTGTTGGACATTGGCGATTCCAGGTATGCACCAGCACTCGCGGCAGGCCGCCCGAGACTCTTTCCTTGGGATGGCTCCCTGCGGTCCGCTTTATTCCCGCGGAAAGAGTCTCGGGCGGCCTGCCTCCAACAGTAGAATTGCGAACTCCTTTTTTCGCCTGATCGGACCCTGTCTGTCCGAGCAGATCTGACGTTTCACACCTGGCCTGTGCGACCAAGGCGCGTTCGTTCGCGCGGCACTCCGATCCGTGAAATCGTGACGCAATACCGCAATTCGCCGGCGCTCTTAAGTGTTCCTTAAGGTTCGCCCGCTAGAGTCAGTCCTCACAATCTCTCTGAACCAGCAAGGATCAGCATATGCAAGCCACGCAGGCTTTACGGTCACTTCATACTCCGCAGCCCGGACCGCCCATGCGCAGAAATGCCCTGAGCAGGCTGCTGCGGCCGAAGCCCGTTTTTGCTCTGCATAGCCCGTATTCACCAGAGCGACGAGCGCTGGAAACGTATGTCGCCGAGCAGTTTCAGCGCGCGTATGGCGCAACGATCACCGGGTTTCTGCCCGCGCTGTTCAGCATGCAATGCCAGGGCCGATTCAGCGCGGTCGCCGGCATCAGACCCGCATTGGATGACGACCTGTTCGTAGAAAAGTACCTGGATGAGCCGGTCGAACTCGCACTCGGCGGGCTTGCGCCAACTGCCGTCTCACGTTCGGATATCGTCGAGATCGGCAATCTCGTATCAACACATCGCGGCGCCAGCCAGGTCTTTTTTACCCTGCACGCCGCGATACTGCACGAAGCTGGCTTTAAGTGGGCCGTGTTTGCCGCCACCGATCAGGTCGAAAAAATCATCCGCAAACTGAATTTCGTGACCTTCAGTCTCGGTACGGCTGATCCGGCACGCCTCGGCGAGGATGCTGCCCGATGGGGCCGCTATTACGAGACTAAACCCACTGTTCTGGCTGCCGAAGTTTCCGCGACGGTGGCACGGCTGCGGCAGTCGCCATTATCGGCGGCCGTGATCACGTTTTTTGGCGATACCATTGCCGAGCTCGGGCGGTCGATACGCATCAGGGCTTTTCAATGAATGAGCTGATCGCCCGCCTGGAAGAACGCGCCGCGACCTGCCCCGCTGCGGTCATTGTGCAAGGCGCGCATGAAACCCTGACCGCAGCGGGGCTACTTTCCACCGCGCGCACGTTCGCCGAATACCTTACGGCCGCCGATATCGAGAGACTCGGTTTGCTCGCGCAAAACTCGCCCGCCTGGATCGTGACGGACATCGCCTGCCAGATTGCGGGTATCTGCCTGATCCCTTTGCCGCACTTCTTTTCCGACACGCAGCTGCTGAACGGCATTGACCGCGCCGGCATTGACGCGCTGCTCACGGACGACGCGACGCGTCTTGGCCCGATTATCGCCAGCCGCGAGTTGTCCTTTGACTGCGGCCACGCCGATGGTCTGACGCTGCACGGAGTAATTAATCCGCGGCAACAGGCGTTGCCGGACGGCACCACTAAAATCACTTTTACATCCGGTTCCACCGGCGCGCCGCGGGGCGTATGCCTGGACAACACTCAACAAATCCGAGTGGCAAAGGCGCTGGCGGCCGTCACGCAAAACGCCAGCCCCCGTCATCTGTGTTTGTTGCCTCTCAGCACGCTGCTCGAGAACATCGGTGGCGTTTATGTTCCGCTGCTGACCGATGGTACCGTCGCCGCCCCCCCTGGTGCGGACATCGGTCTTAGCGGCAGTACCGGCCTGGACATTGCAAAAATGCTCCAGGCTTTGGAGCGGCACCAGCCCACCAGTATCATTCTCCTCCCCCAGATGCTGGTGGGGCTGGTCGCCGCCATAGATGCAGGCTGGACCCCGCCTTCCTCGCTGGAATTCGTCGCCGTCGGCGGCGGCAAGATTTCGTCAGGCCTGATCCGTCTGGCGCGCACCGGCGGGCTGCCGGTCTATGAAGGGTATGGCTTGTCTGAAACCGCATCTGTCGCCTGCCTGAACATTGCCGAAGCTGATTTTCCCGGCAGCGTCGGTCAACCGCTGGGACATATCGAAATCCAGATCGAGAACGATGAAATCATCGTTCACGGCAATAGTTTTCTCGGCTATGTCGACGACCCGGCCAGCTGGTATCCGCGATCAGTCGCTACCGGCGACCTCGGTCATCTCGATGAGCAAGGATTCCTTTATATAAGCGGCCGCAAGAAGAATATTCTGATCTCGAGCTTCGGCCGCAATATCAGTCCCGAGTGGGTCGAAAGCCAACTGCTTGGCGACTCATTGCTCTCACAATGTGTCGTCTTCGGCGATAAAAGACCCTGGTGCGTTGCGCTGCTCGCAACAGCCAATCCAGAATGCGCCGACCAGGACATTCAGGCCTGGATCGATCATGTGAATTCCGGTTTACCCGACTACGCAAGAGTCCTCGGCTGGCATCGACTCGAGGAACCACTCAGTGTCGAGTCTGGATTCCTGACCGACAACGGACGACCCCGGCGGGCGCGGATTGAGCACGGCTACCGTGCGGTCATTGAATCCTTTTATGCCGAACCAGAGAGGACGGAATTAGCGTGAACTTTTTTGATCAGCTGCAATCTGCTACTGCCACAGAGCGAGAATATCTGCTCAGCGCGCCTCTGATCGCGCAAAGCGTGGCAGGCAAGGCCAGCCTTGAAACCTACGTCGCTTTTCTATGCCAGGCCTTCCACCACGTAAAACACACGACGCCGCTGCTGATGGCGGCCGGTTCCCGCATGCCCGGTAGTCAAGAGTGGCTGCGAGATGCCATCGCCGCATATATCGAAGAAGAGCTCGGTCACCAGGAATGGATTCTGAATGACATTGATGCCTGCGGCTTTGACCGTGAGGCCGCGCGACACAGTCAACCCAACCTCGCCACGGAACTCATGGTTGCGTATGCCTACGACACGATTCAGCGCATCAGCCCGCTCGGCATGTTCGGCATGGTGCTGGTGCTCGAAGGGACTAGCATCATCAAAGCCAGCGCTGCCGCCGATGGCCTGCAGAATGCATTGAAGTTGCCCGATGAGGCTTTCACCTATTTACGCTCGCACGGTGAACTGGATCTGGAACACATGAAATTCTTCGAAAGCCTGATGAACCGCATCGACGATGCCGCGGAACAAGCCACGATCGTGCATTGTGCCCGCGTTTTTTATCGGCTGTACGGTGATCTCCTGCGCAGCATTGCGCCGGAACAAGCACGGAGATTGGCAAGATCGACCGTGAATAGTGAACAACACGTATCTGGATATCGTCCGGTGCATCCCCAAACAACCTCTATATCAGGAAGTCCATCATGAATATGCTCAAATCGCTGGTACCCGCCATTGTTGTGGTTATGTATGTGCTGATCACGGTAGTCAGCATCAACGCCGAGACAGTCGTCACGGTTTCCGAGCTGCAGGCCGGCTGGGCTGTGGCCAACTATCAACTAGCGGATAAGGCGCAACTGGAAGCCTTCGGGAATCTTGAGGCAGATGCCGAACGATTCACCGGGGAAAATCCCGAGGACGTCGAAGGCTGGGTCTGGAGTGGCATCATTAAATCCACGTATGCCGGTGCCAAAGGGGGCCTCGGTGCATTGGGCCTGGCCAAGGCGGCACGCAAAGACCTGGAGCGGGCACTCGAAATCGATGATCATGCCATGCACGGGTCGGCCTACACGAGCCTCGGCACGCTCTACTTTAGTGTGCCAGGCTGGCCTGTCGGATTTGGCAGTGATAAAAAAGCCGAACAAATGTTAACCAAGGGGCTCGAGATCAATCCTGATGGAATCGACAGTAATTATTTTTACGCCGAATTTTTGCGCGATCAGGGCAAATTTGACGAGGCCAGACGCTTCTATGCCAAGGCCCGGGAGGCTGCGCCGAGACCGGCGCGACCATTGGCCGACCAGGGACGCCGGCAGGAGATTGCCACTGCGCTCGATGCACTTAAGGTAAAATGATCAGCCGCATGTTCGTCGAATTTCACAATGCCGATTTTGCTGGTTGAAGATGATCAGGATCTTGCCGCCGGCCTGAAGCAGGCCCTGCAAAACGAGGGTTTTGCAGTCAACCACGTCGCCACGGGGACCGCCGCGCTGGCGGCGATTAAAACTGACGCACCAGAGATTATTATTCTGGATATCGGTCTGCCCGATATCGATGGGCTGACGGTTTTAAAGCGGCTGCGCGGCACTCACCCAGAGTTACCCGTGCTGTTACTGACGGCACGCACGTCGCTTGACGACAAGGTCGCCGGGCTCGACAGTGGCGCCGACGATTACCTGCCCAAACCTTTCGATATGGAAGAACTGCTGGCGCGACTCAGGGTGCTGCAGCGCCGGCTCGGCACGGTCAAATCCAGCAGCATCAGCATCGGTACGATCATTCTCGACACGACCAGTCATGATGTACGCGTCGACGACAACGCGATCGAGCTGTCCCGCCGCGAGTACATGCTACTGAAAGCGCTCATGGAAAACGCCGGCCGTGTCCAAACCCGCGAAGCCCTGGAAACCAAACTCTATAGCTGGGGTGAGGAGGTCGCGAGTAACGCGGTCGAGGTCCATATTCATAACCTGCGTAAAAAAATTACGCCAGACTTCATCAAGACCATACGCGGTGTCGGCTACGTCGTTGGCCGGGCATGAAGTCGATCCGAACGTTCCTGGTTATCGTGCTGCTGGCGACGATGACGCTGATTGTTTTTATTGCAGCTTTGCGCGGTTACCGCAGCAGCATGCAGCAGACCGAATTACTATTCGACGGACAACTGCAGGATATCGCCGAACTGCTGGACGAGCTGTCGATCGATACAGAGGCCGCCATTAACGTTCCCAACGAAGATACTGCGGAAGGTACCATTGCTTTCCAGATCTGGGACTACGGGGTACTCCGTCAACGGTCAGCCAATGCACCCGATTCACCTATCGCGCCCTTGGAGCCGGGCTACCGCGATACGAACTTCGGCGGGCACCGGTGGCGGACACTGGCCAGGCAGAGCGGCAATGCCGGGCGCTGGATAATCGTCGCGGAACGAGCCGACATCCGGTTTCGACTCGCGGACGATGTCATCCTCGAAGCCGTCATGCCGATCATCTTCGGCCTGCCGGTCGCGGGCCTTTTGATCTGGTTCGTCGTCGGCTACGGTATGAAGCCCCTGCGCCGCTTGGCCACTCAGCTCGGCGACAAGGCGAGCGATGATCTGACCCCGCTGCCGAAGGATCAAATCCCGGCGGAGCTGACGCAAGTCGTCCAGTCGACCAACGGTCTTTTAACGCGCCTGGCCGCTTCGTTCGAGCGCGAAAAACGCTTCGCGGCCGATGCGGCGCATGAACTGCGTACACCGATCAGCGTGCTGAAAGTCCACCTGCATAACCTAAAACACGATCTGCCGGCGGATAATCCAAATTTTGCGCACCTCAAAGATGGCGTCGATCGGATGAATCATCTCGTTGAGCAGATCCTGGCACTCTATCGCACGATGCCGGATCAGTTCATGGCTAGCTTCACGCGACTGGATTTGCATGCACTCGCGCGCGATGTCATCAGCAATGTTTATTCTGAGTTTGCGATGAAGGAGCAGCCAATTGAGCTGCTCGGCAGCAGCAGCAAAATGGTCGGCGACCGGTTTGCGCTGGAAACGCTGCTGCAAAATCTGCTCAGTAACGCCGGGAAATACACGCCGAACGGCGGCCGGGTGCAGATCACCGTACAACCAAACGATTGCGGCGTAACGCTCAGGGTTGAAGATTCAGGGACGGGGATCGCACCAGATGAATACGAACGGGTCTTCGAACGATTCTATCGTGTTGGCGGTGATCGCCATGCCTCGGATCAGCCGGGCTGTGGCCTGGGCCTGGCGATCGTCCGGCACATCGCGGAGTTGCATGATGCACGCATTACCCTCGGGCCGTCATCGTTTGAAAGTGGCTTGTCGGTCTGCATCGATTTCCCGTCATCGACTCTACTGAAAAATGCTGATCATGTTTAGGCCGCGAATATTCTTGATCCTTACCCTGCTTGCGATTCCGGCCGCGGCCGAGACGCCGGTTGTCGAAATAGAGATCCGCAATCATCTTTTTGAACCATCGGAAATCGTCGTGCCCGCCAATACCAAAATCAAGTTGATGGTTTACAACCGCGACCCGACGCCGGAAGAATTCGAAAGCTACGAGCTGAATCGCGAGAAGGTCATTATTGGCAATCGCAAGGCCGTGATTTTCATCGGACCGTTGAAACCCGGTGAGTATCCTTTCTTCGGCGAGTTTTATCCAAATACTGCACAAGGAAAGATCATTGCACGCTGAGAGTCATCAATGCTGCTGAGCTCCGTTATCATCGTGCTGCGCGAGGTGTTGGAGGCCGCACTTATTATAAGTGTGTTGCTCGCACTCGCTAACACGTTGTCGATCGGCCCACGCTGGACAGGCTGGGGCGTAGGGTTCGGGCTGCTGGGTGCAGTCGTGTATGCCGGCAACACGGCCGCGGTATCGGACTGGTTCGATGGTGTGGGGCAGGAAGTCGTCAATGCACTGATCCAGTTCGCAATCTACTGCTGCCTGATGCTGTTTGCCGTAATGTTCAGTATGCGCCACGGTAAGACGCCGCCGAACGACAGGCTACTGGCGCGCTTAATGATCGTCAGC
>Ga0224512_10001266_pt1 | contig 24807 bp, 25 predicted proteins | sample SF_May12_sed_USG_4_FD_169103 | JGI IMG/M metagenome (GOLD analysis project Ga0224512, IMG submission 169103) | Sediment microbial communities from San Francisco Bay, California, United States - SF_May12_sed_USGS_13 | ecosystem: Environmental > Aquatic > Marine > Sediment | place: USA... | reverse complement strand
CAGCGTGGCCCGACTATCGGCCTCAAGAACGGCGATCAAGTTGTCGCGTTCGGCCGGGTCAGCCTGTACGAGGCTCGTGGCGATTATCAACTGATCGTCGAGCAGGTCGAGCCTGCGGGCGAAGGCGCGCTCAAGCGCCAGTTCGAAGTACTTAAGAAGATGCTCGCCGCGGAAGGCCTGTTCAATGAAGAAAACAAGCAGGAATTGCCCACCGTGCCCGAGCGTATTGGCGTTATCACCTCGCCAAGCGGCGCTGCTATTCGTGACATCATCAGCATACTTGGACGGCGCTTCCCGAGCATACCGGTGGTGGTGTATCCCGCAGCGGTTCAGGGTGATGCCGCCCCTGGCGAACTCATTGCAGCGCTTGCCACAGCAATGAGTCGCGACGAGTGCGACGTCCTGATCATGGGTCGCGGCGGTGGATCGCTTGAAGACCTCTGGGCCTTTAACGACGAAAAGCTCGCTCGCGCCATTGCCGCCTGCCCTATTCCGATCGTCAGTGCCGTGGGGCACGAGGTCGACTTCACAATTGCCGATTTCGTTGCCGACGTTCGCGCGCCGACACCGTCGGGCGCCGCTGAAATAGTCGTACCTGACCGCGAACACTGGTTGCGCGCCGTTAACTCGCTCGCCGCACGCTTCGGACGGCTTGGTCAACGTGCCGTGGAAGACCGGGCTCAATCACTCGACTGGTTAAGTCGCAGGCTCGCCCAGGCATCACCGGCTGCGGTCGTGGAGCGGTCTGTTGCACGCCTTGCAAACCTGCGACAAAGACTCAACGTAAGCGCCCGTGAGACCGTATCCGAAGTGAGCCACCGTCTCGAGCTCGCGATGCGAGGCCTGCATTCTGTAAGCCCATTGGCCACATTGGATCGCGGCTATGCCATCGTCGAAGACGCCAGCACCGGCAAGGTACTATTGAAAGCCGGCGACGCGGCACCGGGTGACGACATTCGTGCACGCCTTGCCGAGGGACAGTTAATCGCAACCGTGACATCAACCAGGGAAAAGAATGCTTAGAGCAATACTGCTTTCGTTGTTAGTGCTTTTGTCCTCAACAACGAGTGCCAGCGTAAGCACATGGCCCGGTGGCGTCGCGTTCATTGACCTGGGTGCGGCGCAAGGCACCACACCGGTTGCCAGATTTAACGGCAAAAGAGTTCTCGTAATGAACGAGGCTGGCCAATGGCGTGCTGTCGTCGGCGTGCCGCTCGACGCGGAGATCGGCGTCGCGTCGATCACCTTGGTCGACGGACAATCAATCGAGTTCACTATTGCAGAACATGCTTACCCGGAACAACGCCTCGAGGTCGCCCAAAGTTATGTCTCTCTGAGTGACGACAACCTGGAACGCGTTGGTCGCGAGCGAAAGATCATCGATGGCGCACTCAATAGTTGGCGCGATGCAGATTTTAATGATGTGCACCTGAATGCACCGCTGCGAGGTCGACGCAGTTCGAGCTTCGGGCTACGACGTTTTTTCAATGACACGCCGCGTTCACCACACAAGGGAATGGATATTGCGGGAGGTGCAGGCGCAGAAATCGTTGCACCGCGTGGCGGCGTTGTGACATCGACCGGCAACTACTACTTCAATGGCAACACTGTGTTCATCGACCACGGACAAGGATTCGTAACAATGTATTGCCACCTGAGCGAAATCGGCGTCGAAGATGGTCAGCATGTTGCCGCAGGTATGGCCATCGGTGCCGTTGGTGCTACGGGCCGCGTCACTGGCCCGCACCTGCACTTCGGTACCTATCTTAACGGCACCGCCGTTGACCCGGCCTTGTTGTTGACCGACTAATCATGCGCAACAACTCTCGAAAAACTCGCAGATAACCGGCCGAAACTCGTCCATATCTACGAGAAATGAGTCGTGGCCGCGGATGCAATCGAGCCGGACGAGTTCGGTGTCATCGCAGACCTCCGCCAACCCGTCGGCGAGATCCTGTTGTTGTTTTATGGGGAACAGAAGGTCGGTCTCTACACCAATGACCAGGGCACGCTCGAGGTTCAGCCGTTTAAATCCTGATTTCAACGACCCACCGTGTTCAGCAAGATCGAATAGGTCCGACGCCCGCGACAGATACAAATAGCAATTTGGGTCGAAACTACCACTGAACTTGTTGGCATGATTTTCCAGGTATGCCTCAACCGAGAAAGCAATTTTGAAAGGATCGTTGACGTTCTCTTCTGTCGCTGTCGTGCGTTGGCGACCGAATCTCTGATCCCACTCGGTTGGCGACCGGTATGAAATCATGCCGAGCTTTCGCGCCAGTCGCTGCCCGAGGAGCGGAGGATCTTCCGTATCGTAGTCGCCATCCTTCCACTTGGGATCAGAACGAATTATCTCGCGCTGTAAGGAACGGAAAGCGATTGAAAATGGCAATGCTCGCGTCGACGAAGATATGGAAATGAAGTTTCGAGACGCCTCCGGGTGCCGTACGCAAAACGCCAGGCCACTCATGCCACCCATCGAGCAGCCGATGACGGTGTGCAGTTTTTTAATGCCTAGCCTGTGCACCACGCCGTATGCCGCTTCTGCAACATCCTCGAGCGTAAGCACCGGAAATGTCAGGCGGTACATCTCGCCAGTCGCCGCGTTAATCGATGCCGGACCCGTAGAGCCGAAACAGCTGCCCAATGAATTGACGCAGATCACGTGATAGTGATCCGAGTCCAGGGGCAGGCCCGGACCAATCATGTCTTCCCACCATCCTGAAGACGGATCCTCGGCCGACGATGCCGCATGCGCGGACGGGGACAAACCGCTAAAGATCAAAATAGCGTTATCGTGCGCGTCGTTGAGCTCGCCCCAGGTCTCGTAGGCCAGGGTCGGAGAATCGAGATGACCAGCCCTGTGCATCGGGAAGCGTCCCTCGAGTGTTACGGTTTTTGTTGCAGGACCCATTTTCAGCTCCGCGTTCCTAAGTCTTGTTATATCACGCTATTTTTTTTTCACGCGTTTCATCAGCCTGTTGCGTTTGCGTTCCTGATGTGGCGTTAGTTTGTTACGCCTACCCTTGAACGGGTTTTTACTCGTCTTGAACGCCAACCGCACCGGCGTGCCCTTGAGCTTGAACACTTTGCGAAAACGATTAATGAGGTAGCGACGATACGCCTCGGGAACCTTCTCGGTCTGGTTGCCGTGAATAACGATGACCGGCGGATTACGCCCGCCCTGGTGCGCATAACGCAATCGGATGCGGCGGCCACGCACCAGAGGGGGTGGATGCGCTGTTACCGCAGCTTCCAGCTCTCTCGTCAGTTCGGTGGTGGACAAATCACGCGTAGCTGCCCTGTATGCGCGCTCGACAGCCGGCAACAAATCGCCAACCGCCGTTCCATGCAACGCCGATATCGAAATGCGTTCGGCGAAATCGAGAAACGGTAAACGACGATCGAGCTCGTCCCGAACATGTTTTCTATCGGATGCCGTCATGCCGTCCCACTTGTTTGAAACCACGACGAGTGCCCTGCCGCGTTCCATGACAAGCCCGAGCAAACTGACATCCTGCTCGGTTACGCCTTCATGTGCATCGAGTACTGAAATCACAACCTGTGCGCGCTCGATTGCCTGCAGGGCTTTGACAATGCTGAACTTCTCGATCGCTTCGTGCACTTTCGACTTGCGCCGAATACCGGCTGTGTCAATCAGCTCGTATTTCCGGTCGTTGCGCTCAAATGGCACGGACACGCTGTCACGGGTCGTGCCTGGCTGATCGAAGACAACAAGACGATCTTCGCCGATAAGGCGGTTGATCAGTGTCGACTTGCCAACATTTGGGCGGCCGACAACCGCAATACGAAGTTCGCGATCGTCGTCCTCTTCTTCTGCTGCCGCATCCTCGGCATCTTCTTCGACGTCGAAGTCAGCAAGTACCGCATCCATCAATGCTTTGACGCGATCGCCATGCGCCGCTGAGATGGCCAGTGGTTCACCAATCCCAAGCGCATGAAATTCGCCAGTGGCAATTGCAGAATCAAGACCTTCTGCTTTGTTAGCGACCAACCAGACCTTTTTGGCGTTCTTGCGAGCGAGTTCCGCCACATGCTCATCAGCCGCAGTCAAACCCTCTCTGCCATCTACCATGATGATGGCGGCATCAGCCTCTTCCAGCGCGCGAACGGTCTGGTCAACCATGAGTTCTTCAATGCCGATCTCACCACCGGCCACACCGCCGGTATCGATAACGAGATAGGGAACCGCGCCAAGCTTGCCGAAACCGTATTGGCGATCGCGCGTTAGCCCAGGGTAGTCAGCAACGATGGCGTCGCGAGACCGCGTCAAACGGTTGAATAACGTCGACTTGCCGACGTTCGGTCGTCCAATGAGTGCAATAACTGGGAGCATCGGACCAAATCAGGCCGCCGTGTTTCAGGCGCCGTCGTCTTCTGTGTCAGGCGCTTTACGCGCAGGCTTCGGCTGCTGCACAGCGAAGGCGAACAAACTGCCCGAGTCGCTTTGCACATAAAGTCGATCGGCGACCACGACAGGATCGTTTGAGATCGCTTTGCCACCGACTTTGAGGCGCGCAACGGGTTCACCATCGATGTTGCTGAAGAAATGCAGGTAACCGTCGAGATCACCAACGGCCACGGTTGTATGGAATGACACTGGCAATGTGGGCTCACGGCGCAAGAGCGCATCCTGTCGCCAGGCTTCATCGCCGCTGCTTCGAGACAGCGCTACGAGCTCACCCTCCTCGGTTACCGTGTAAACACTATTCCAGTCGGCGGAAACACCCTCGAACGACGACATTTCCCGCGTCCAGAGAATCTGACCTGACTCGGACGCCATCGCCGCAATGTTGCCCTGGTAACCAGCGGCGTACAGGTCCTGGCCGACGACACTGATGAGACCATCGACGTCTGACAGGCGCTCAAGATCCGAACGCCCGCTGGGCGGTGCCAGCAAAGCCTCCCAGACCACATCACCGGATGAGATATTAATTGCTGCCAGTCGACCGTTGTCGAAACCGGCGAAAACCGTTGAGCCAATAACTGCCGGAGTTGCTGACCCCCGCATCGTCAGTAGCGGTGTCGACTGCTCGAATATCCAACGCTCGCTGCCGTCGAATGCTGACAGCGCACGCAGGCGATTGTCGATGGTCAGCACGATCACGACGTCGTCTTTGATTACGGGACGGGCAAGCGATTCGCCGGTTATATTGGCGCGCCAGCGCTCAGCTCCAGAATCAGCATCAAGCGCAATAATGTAGCCATCCGAACCAACAACGACGACGAGACTTTCACCAACTCCCGGGCCCGACGACAAATCCATATCTAGCTTTGTTCGCCAATGCTCTTTTCCATTTGCCGGATTCAAGGCGACAACATTGCCGTCAATACTCGCCGCATAAATGCGAGTGCCGTCTCCGGCTGGCTGCAAAGCCACGCGCAGGAATTCGGCGTCGCCGCCTATGTTCGCACTCCAGACGCGCTTGATATTGACCTTGGTTTCGATCTTTGTGAGCTCTTTTGGTTCTAGCTCTTTCTCGTCATCATCTCCAAAAACGCTGCAAGCGGACAACAGCATTGCAGCCGTCAATAATCCTGCTGTGCGAAAAATCGTTTTCACTCAGACTCTCCGCCCTCACCTTCAACCGCCGGTTCTTCCTGTTGCTCAGGCTCGGCGACAGCCGGCGCCGGGGCAGGCTCCTCCGGGAGGTCTACCAGCTTCATCTGAACGACGCCTCGGTTGACGGTTTGCGATGTATCGGCCAGCGCAGTGCGATATGCATCGCCGGCCGCAGTAAATTGTCCGAGCGCAGCGAACGCATCACCCCGCATCTCGGCAAATAACCCTGCGAATGCGGCGTCATCCTGATCCGCCAGAAGATCAACGACCTCCTGCGGCTTGTCCTGATACAGGAGAATTCGTGCGAGCCGCAATCTTCCGATTTGCTTTAACGCCTTGTTGCCACGCATGAGCAACAGCTCGTTCAGGACATCTGCAGCGTCCTGATCACGATTCTTGTCCATGTAGAGTTTCGCCATCGCGAGGTTCGACTGGGCCGCGTACGCCGTGTTCGCGTAATTGCTCGCGAGCTCATCGGCGACCGACTCGGCATTATCGAGATCGCCATCCGAGACGTGAACCGTTAGTGATTCATACAACACTGAAGCCTCAACCTGGGCCTCTAACTTACTGCTCTGATATTGGTTAAACCCGAACAGCAAACCGACTGCGATAACCACGCCAGCAATCACGTAGCGGCCGTACTCGGTCCACCACGCACGCATCTCTTCGAGCTGTTCTTTTTCTGACTGTAAATCGTCCACGAACTACGCCTTTCCTAATAATCCGGCCAGCGTCTCCGCCAGCGTTTCAAATGCAATACTGCTCTGATCCTCAGTATTGCGTAATGGTTTCAATCCAACGCACTTTTGTGCAATTTCCTGCTCGCCCAGAATTAATGCGTATTCGGCATTACTTTTGTCTGCGCGCTTCAGCTGCGACTTGAAGGTGCCGCCGCCAAGATTTACTTCGACCCGAATGTCCGCGATTCTGTCCCGCAGTTCTTCGGCAATCGCAAACGCCTGTTCGAGCGCGCCATCTCCGACCGCGACGACGTATACGTCGGCGTCCATTGCCGGAGCCTCGCCACCGCAGGCTTCATAAAGCGCAACGAAGCGCTCTATGCCCATCGCCCAGCCTATGGCAGGCGTCGCACGGCCGCCAAGTTTTTCCACCAGACCGTCGTATCGCCCCCCTGAACAGACTGCACCTTGCGACCCCAGCGCATCTGTTACCCATTCGAACACCGTGCGGCTGTAGTAATCGAGCCCACGAACCAAACGCGGATTTACCGTATAAGCGACCCCGGCGGCGTCAAGCAAACTTCTAAGTGCTTGAAAATGCTTATTAGATTCTTCGTCCAGGTAGTCGATCATGACCGGCGCTGCCTCGACGATCGCCTGCATTTCCGGGTTCTTGCTATCCAGTATTCGCAGCGGATTCTGCTCAAGCCGCCGAATACTATCCTCATCAAGCTGACTTTTCACGCCGGAAAAGTACTCGATCAGGATGTCGCGGTAGTGCGCGCGCGACTCAGCGGTGCCGAGGGAGTTGATTTCGAGCTTCAGCTTTGAAATTCCAAGCGCCCGCCACATCCTGGCGCACATGATAATGAGCTCTGCATCGATATCCGGCCCTTCGAAGCCCAGGGCCTCAACGTCAAACTGGTAAAACTGCCGATAACGGCCTTTTTGCGGCTTCTCGTAGCGAAACATCGGGCCGCTTGTCCAGAGCTTCTGTCGCTGGTTGTGCAACAAGCCATTCGTGATACCGGCGCGCACCACTCCCGCCGTCGCCTCAGGACGTAAGGTCAGGCTCTCGTTGTTACGGTCGAGAAACGTGTACATCTCTTTTTCGACAATGTCGGTCACCTCACCGATCGAACGGCGAAAAAGTTCGGTCCGCTCCAGCAGCGGCAAGCGAATCTCGGAGTAACCGTATGATTGAACGATGTCACGCACTACCGTTTCGAGATAGCGCCACGTGCCGGACACGTCCGGCAGGATATCGTTCATTCCTCTAATTGCGGTCGGTTTCACGGTCGCCTGTCAGGGTGCCATGATCGTCAGGCGCGCCGTGCGGCTGCCCGGATTTGACGGAGTGACAGTGTAAGCACTGCCATCGACGCGAACGCTGACATTTTCGGTATTTCCAAATAAAACGTCAAAAGGCGCCTGCCCGCTTAGCTCCACCGTTCGCCCGGAACGACCCATATCGAAGAAAAGCCGCCGACCTGTCGCGTCGCTAATCTCCGTCCAGCAATCGCCTGTGAAGTTCAATGACAACAGCACTTCACCATCGCCAAGTGCAGATTGCCGACCCGTATCTGCCGGTGGGTTTTCGACGGCCGGCTCACTGACAACCGGCGCTTCCTCCACTGGTGTCGACGTCACCACTACCGTCTCCTGGGGAACAGCCGACTCTTCTACTGCTTGCTCGGGCACTAATGGCGCGTCTGCCGCCGGAATCGGGCTGGGCGTTGTCTCTGACCGTGAGGTAAACCAGAGATATGACGCAGCTGCGACGGCGATTACAGCGATGACGGCGATCCATGGACCGGGCGACAGCTCGTGGCTGGTTCGAGGCCTGCCGATAACAACCGGCGGAATATCGGCCATATGCGTCATGCGATAGTAGTCGGTAAATACGTCGTCGACGTCGACACCCACGAGTTGTGAATATTTGCGAAGATGGCCTTTAGCAAAGACCGGCGCGCCAAGCACGTCAAATTCGTTGCGCTCGAGCGCGCGCACTTTGTGCTCGTCAAGGTGCAACTCTTTGGCAACCTCGAGAACACTGATTTGTTGTTCGCGACGCGCTACGGCCAGCCGTTCGCCAGCAATCGGGCCATCATTTTCGGGCTCGGTTGCCTCTTCTACTCGCTTGTCGTCTTCTTCACTCATATTTTATCCGCTTCCCAAAATACGCCGCGCTTCCGGTGATGCCGGAAACTCGCGCAGGAGTCGGTTTGAATATTCGGTTTTGGCGCGCTCATCTCCGAGCTTGTCTTCTATCTGGACGCCGAGGTACAGGACTCCTGGCGTTGGAATGCTGCTTCCCAAATAGCGTTGCAAAAAAGCGCGCGACGCCAGGTAGTCACCCTGCTCGAACTTCAGCAGGCACAGCTGGATAAGCGCCTCTCCATGGTTCGCCCGATGCTCGAGCGCCTCGCGAAAGAATGACTCAGCCCTCACCTGGTCCGGCCTCTGCATCATGCAGACTCCCGCATTGGTTAGTGTGATCTCGGCATCGTCATTTTCCGTGATCTTCGCTGCCGTCGCGAAATGCTCGCCCGCTCCGTCGAAATCGCCCTGGTTGCACAGAAAGACCGCGTAGGCGTTCTGGACTTTGTAGTCTCGTGGCGAAATTCGAACCGCTCGTTCGTAAGACTCAGTCGCCAGGCGCAGATTGCCAAGCGCTTCGTACGCCAGCGCCAGCGTGTAATGCGCTACAGCATTCCTGGAGTCGAGCTCGATCGAATACAGCAGCCGGTCACGCGCCAGCTCGAAGTTACCGTTACGGTAGTAACGGGCACCTAGCTGATAGTTAAGCTCTGCGGCATCGCCTCTGTCCGCATCGGGTTTGACACCACCGGTGGTTGTGGTGGTTGTAACGCAGCCTGTCGCAAGCAGGCAAACCAGTAGTCCCGCCAGTAATCTATCGCTCATTTTCACGCTGTCGCCATCCTTTTGTTCTTTTCGCTCAGTCTGTTCCGCACCCGGTCGCTCACTTTACCAGCCAATTGGCCACAAGCTGCATCGATATCGTCGCCGCGGGTCTTGCGAGTCGTTGCCACGAGGCCGCGATCTCTCAGCCTGCTTTGAAATCGCCCGATAGTCTCGGCTGAAGACCGCGCAAAATCATTGCCGACGAATGGGTTGAACGGAATAAGGTTTACTTTCGCCGGCTTGCCTTTCAGCAGATCGAATAGCTCATCAGCATGTTCAAGCGAGTCATTTATGCCGTCAAGCATGACGTACTCGAATGTGATGAACCGGTTGGCGCGCTTTTCCGCATACCGCCAGCAGGCGTCCAGCAGCTTGGCGATCGGGTGCATCTTGTTAATGGGCACTAATTCGTCACGCAAGGCATCGTTCGGCGCATGCAATGATACCGCCAGAGCCACATTACATTCGTCGCCAAGACGCTCCAGATTTGGCACCAGCCCCGACGTGCTTACTGTAACCCGCCGGCGTGACAAACCGTAGGCCAGGTCAGAGGTCAACAGATCGAGTGTCGGAACGACATTTCGATAGTTGGCCAGCGGCTCGCCCATGCCCATAAACACGACATTGGTAATCGCAAAATCTGCATCGTCGTTTTCGCGGCGCGGTAATGTTTGATTTGCATGCCAGACCTGGCCGATGATCTCGGCCTTGGTCAGATTGCGGTTAAAGCCCTGTGCACCGGTCGCGCAAAAAGCACAATCGAGCGCACAACCAACCTGTGACGAAATACACAAGGTTCCGCGTCCGGCTTCCGGAATGTACACCGCTTCTACGGCCTGCCCTGATCCACTCTCGATCAACCACTTGATCGTGCCATCCGATGAATCGTGCTGCGATAAGACCTTTGGCACATCGACCGTTGCCGTCTCCGCAAGGCTCTGGCGCAGCGACCTGGACAAATCCGTCATCGCCTCGAAGTCGGTCACGCCTCGCTGATGAATCCAGCGCATAAGCTGGCGCGCGTGAAACGGCTTTTGCCCAAGCTCGACAAACAGCGCCTCGAGTTCGCCTTGCGGCAAACCCAGGAGATTCGTCTTTTTAGTCTCGCCCGGCACGATGCCCTTTAGCGCGTTCTCGGGCAGACGCCGTCGTCGCCAAAGAAATAGGCGATTTCGACCGCGGCGGTTTCCGCGGCGTCTGAGCCGTGCACAATGTTCTCTTCGATACTTTCGGCAAAATCAGCGCGAATACTGCCGGCTTCGGCATCCGCCGGGTTCGTCGCACCCATGATGTCGCGATTTTTCGCGACTGCGTTCTCACCCTGAAGCGCCTGCACCATGACAGGACCCGACGTCATATACGCAACAAGATCATTGAAGAAAGGCCGCTCTTTGTGGACTGCGTAGAACCCCTGCGCCTGCTCGGTCGACAAGTGCAACATCTTCGCGGCAACCACTTCCAGTCCTGCTTTCTCAAATCGGCTGTAAATCTCGCCAATCAGGTTTTTTTGCACGCCATCAGGCTTGATGATGGAGAGCGTTTGCTCAACGGCCATACGGTTTTCCTTTTCTCAATTAATTGTTGAAGATCGAGGCTCAGCGTTAATTCCGAGCCGGTAGACGTAAACGGTTAATTTTACTTCAGATGTTAAAACTTTCGCCACAGCCGCATTCGCCTGTGACGTTCGGATTTTTGAAGCTGAAGGCCTCATTGAGGCCCTTTTTGACAAAATCGACCTCGGTTCCGTCGATCAGGGCCAGTGCATCCGGGTCGACAACGACTTTGACGCCTTTGTCCTCGAACACGATGTCGGTCTCACACACCCGGTCGGCGTAGTTGATGACGTAGGAGTAGCCGGAACAGCCCGTCTGGGTGATGCCTAGCCGCAATCCAACGCATTCGCTCTTGGAGTCGAGGTAGCTGCGCACGCGTTCGGCAGCTGAATTTGTTAACGAAATTGCCATGATCAGTCTATTCAATGTTCCTTGGGGGAGGGCCTGACGAGCTCCTGTGCCAGCGAGCGCACAGCATCCTCGATGACGAGTATACGTCCGGTCTTCTCCACGGGTACAGAAAGACTTTGCATAAGGTCGGATGTCGAGAAATCAAGCAGCTCCGCGGTGATCCTGCCTTCGTAGTTTGCACAGAATGCCTCGGCGGCCGCGATGACATGCGGGCAGCCCCACGCCTGGAAGCGAAGCGTGTCTATCCGGCCAGCCGCCAACTGCGCCGAGAAAGCAATCCGGACGCCCTGATCCTCCACCAGCACGCCCACCGCGTCCGCCAGCTGCCCGGCGTGAGCCGGATTGGCGAACAATTCGCGCACTCGCGCGCTATAGGGACCAGCGCTCATTCGACCCCACCTGGCGCGAGATTGCGCAAGCTGGCGACCGAGCTCCGATAGCACTCGATAGCGATGTCGATGTCACTCGCGCTGGTTGGACGCCCAAAACTGAATCGAATCGCACTCTGCGCGAGCACATCGCTACTACCCAGGGCGCGCAATACGTAGGAAGGCTCCTGGCTCTTCGAGTTGCAGGCCGAACCGGTCGCGACGCAGAGCGGTTCGAGGGCGAGCAGCAGACTCTCGCCTTCAATATCTTCAATGCTGACATTCAGGATTCCAGGAAATGCGCACTCAATAGCGCCATTTGTCGATATGCCGGGAATATCCTGAATGCCTGACCAGAGTCGTTCACGCATTGCGTTGAGGTGCTTGAGGTCACGAGCCATGCGTGACTGTGCGATCGCTGCCGCCGTTCCAAAGCCGACAATTTGCTGCGCCGGTAACGTTCCGGGTCTCAGTTTGCGTTGCTGACCGCCACCAAATAACAGCGGATCGACATGGACGCCGGCTCGGTCGGCAATATATAGCGCACCAATGCCTTTTGGCCCGTAGACCTTGTGCGCCGTCATCGACATCAAGTCGACAGGCAACGCGGAAAGATCGATGGCTAACTTGCCAACGGATTGCGCCGCATCCACGTGAAACAGAATGTCCCGTTCGCGGCAAACCGCGCCAATTTGAGCGATATCCTGGACGACACCGGTTTCGTTATTAATGTGCATGATGGACACGAGCTGCGTGTCATCGCGCAATGCCTCCTCCAATTTCGCAATATCAAGCAAGCCACTCGGCTCGGGATTCAGCCACGTGACGCTGTAACCCTGTCGCTCCAATTCGGTGAACGCGTCGGTCACCGCTTTGTGCTCGGTGCGCATCGTTATAAGGTGCCGGCCTCGTTTTTGCCGGTAGTGCGCACCGCCGAGAATCGCCAGGTTGTCGGACTCGGTGGCGCCGGATGTCCAGATCAGCCGCAATGGATCCGTGTTCAGTAGCGTGCCAAGTTGCCCGGCCGCGTGCGCGATATGCTCGACACTCTGTCTACCTGCGACGTGCGTCGATGATGGATTGGCATAGTTGCCATCGGCTGTCATCAGCGCCGTCATTGCCTCAGCCACCCAAGGGTCGACCGGCGTAGATGCGGCGTAATCGAGGTAAATGAGATCCGCTTGCTCAGCCATTGGACGCGTCCTCTTTTTCTACCGCCGTCAATATGCCGCGCAATATGTTGACCTCGTTCTTGTCGGGGCGCGCGCGGATGAACAATCGCCGCAGCCTGCGCATGAGGTGCCGCGGGTTGTCCGGATTAAGAAAGCCGGAATCGTGCAGCACTTGCTCGAGATGGGCATAAAAGTTCTCGAGTTCCTCGCTGGTGGCAAGCGGCGCATCCGGCTCGTACTCCGCGGGCTTGTCGACGACCTGAGCCGCCCGTATCTCGTAGGTCAGCACCTGGACTGCCATGGCCAGGTTCAACGAGCTGAATGCCGGGTCGGTCGGAATAGTCAGCAATGTATCGCAAAGATCCAGATCGGAATTGCAAAGCCCGGAATTCTCGGGTCCGAAGACAACAGCGACCGTACCTTGCTGACTTTCCTCGATCAGCCTGGCGGCACAGTCCTTTGGCTCCATGCTCGGCCAATTGATCGATCTCGAACGCGCGCTGGCGCCTGCGACGTAAACGCAGTCGCTAATTGCCTCGGCCAGCGTGCCCACGACCTTTGCCTGTGCAAGCAGGTCATCGGCTCCGGATGCCCGTGCCGTGGCCTCCTCATGTGGAAAATGGAGTGGGTTGACCAGTGCCAGATCTGTCACCCCCATGTTTTTCATCGCCCGCGCGCAGGCGCCGATATTACCCGGGTGTGTGGTTCCGACAAGGACGATACGTATCGACATGTGTAGCAATGCTTCCCTAAAGTTCGCTATTCTAGCGCCACGGCACGCTGTGGCCGAGTTCTTTCACACTGATGGGATCGTTAAATGCACGCACTACTCAATGTAGCGGTGATGGCGGCACGACGCGCCGGCAGCACGCTCATAAAGAAAATGGTCAATATTGGCAAGCTCAAGATTGAGGAGAAGGGCCACAACGATTACGTCAGTGATGCCGATACGGCAGCCGAAAAGGCTGTGATCGACTGCATTCTCAAACACTATCCCGACCATGCGATTCTTGCTGAAGAAAGCGGCCGGCAAGGCGAATCTGACACAGTCTGGATCATCGACCCGCTCGACGGCACCACCAACTTTCTACACGGCTTCCCTGTATTTGCTGTTTCGATCGGTGTTCAGGTCAAAGGTCGGATGGAGCATGGTGTCGTATACGACCCGATTCGTCAGGAGCTGTTCACAGCATCGCGCGGCCAGGGCGCGCAGGTCGACGGCCGGCGCATTCGGGTTAGTGGTCAGAAGCAGCTGGAGCGCGCGTTGATTGGTACCGGTTTCCCCTACCGCCAGGCCGACACAGAAATCGAGCCGTACATGAACATGCTCGCCAAAGTCATCAAGAGTACGTCAGGCGTTCGACGCCCTGGGGCGGCGGCGCTGGATCTGTGCTATGTCGCGGCTGGCAGGCTGGATGCGTTTTGGGAGACCGGGCTCAAGTCCTGGGACCTGGCAGCAGGCAGCCTGATCATTCGTGAAGCGGGCGGTATCATCAGTGGGCTGGATGGCAGTGAGGACTTCCTCGACCACGGCCATGTCCTGACCGGCACACCGCGCATCTACCGCGAAGTCGCCAAACTTTGCGCCTCCGAGATAAAAGCGCTCGTCTAGAACTGTGAGAGCGGCGTCCCGCCGCGACGACCTTTTCTACACGAGCCGGCGAGCGTGGGATCTTTTTTTCCGGAAATAAAGCGCAGCGAAGCGAGCCATTCCGGAAAAAAATGATGCCACGCTAGACGGCCGTGTGCTGGTCCGCATCGCGGGAGCAGGACGCAGGGAAAACTACGGCAGGTCGTCGATCAGGTCGGGGTCTTTGATCGGTTCCAGCAAGTCCTGTGCGTTAACGCCGAGTAGCAAGGCCGTGGCGCTCGCCGTGTAAATCGACGAATAGGTGCCCACGACAATACCGACGATCAATGCAATCGAGAATGGCGCAATCGACTCACCGCCGAACAGCAGCAACGCGATCAGTACGAACAAGGTTGTGAAGCCCGTGATCAGGGTACGTGCCAGCATCTCGTTGATCGATGTGTTCATCGACTCTTCCGCCGAGATACCACGCAGCTTGAAGAAGTTCTCACGGATACGATCAAAGGCAACAACGGTGTCGTTCAGCGAGTAACCGATTACAGCGAGCACGGCCGCAACAACCGTCAGGTCGAATGGCAGGTGGAAAATCGAGAAGAAGCCAACCGTAACGATTACGTCGTGCGCCAATGCCGCGACAGCACCTGCCGCGAACTTCCATTGGAAGCGAACCATTACGTAAACGAAGATAAGTAATAGCGCGATAATCATCGCGAGCCCGCCCTGTTCAGCAAGCTCCTTACCAACCTGTGGGCTCACCGACTCAACTCGTCTTAGCTGTACGTTCGAAATATCGCCAGCAACGGTACGCCTCAACTCCTCGCGCAATTCGTCCGGGTTCCAGCCTTCTTGCGGCGGCAGGCGAACAAGCACGTCGGTATCGGTACCAAAGCGCTGTACTTGTGCGTCGTCGAATCCGGCGGCTGCGAGGTCTGACCGAATGGCCTCGATATCTGCAGGCTGCGGGTAACCGACTTCAAGCAGAACACCGCCCGTGAAGTCGATGCCGAACTCCAGCGGAGTGTCCTGCACGATGAGCGAGCCGAGTGAAACAGTAACGGCGAGCGCGGAAATAATCAGGGCAATCTTGCGGCGGGTCTGACCGAGAAAGTCGATGTGAGTTTTGTTCTTTAGTATTCGCATCAAAGTATCCCTAAATCGGCAATGACGTGATCTTACGTCCGCCAAATACGAGATTGACGATGGATCGCGTACCTACGATAGCGGTGAACATTGACGTGAGAATTCCAATCATCAGCGTAATCGCGAATCCTTTGATCGGCCCGGTGCCGAATGCCAGCAATACGATTGCTGCGATCAATGTCGTGACATTTGCATCCGCGATCGACGACAGCGCCTTTTCGTAGCCCGAATTAATGGCAGCCTGCGGTTGCGCGCCCGCCGTCAGCTCTTCACGTATTCGCTCAAATATAAGTACGTTCGCATCCACCGCCATACCGACGGTCAAGACGATTCCTGCTATACCCGGCAACGTCAATGACGCACCGGCCAATGACAACACTGCGACGATGAAAACAAGGTTCGAAAACAACGCGACGTTCGCGATCATGCCGAACCAGCGGTAATAGATGGCCATAAAAACGATAACTGCAAGGAAGCCGATCTTGATAGCGTTGAAGCCGCGATCGATGTTGTCCTGCCCCAGGCTCGGGCCAATGGTGCGTTCGTCGACTTTGTATACAGGTGCTGCCAAAGCGCCAGCTCGCATCAGGACGGCAAGTTCGCGTGCTTCGTTTGGCGTAAGGCCGGTTGTCTGGAAGCGGTTCTTGAAGACGCCGCGAATTGTCGCGGTGCCGATTATCTCTTCAGTCTTGAACTTGCGGGACACGGTTTTGCCACCGCGGGTCACGCTTTCTTCCCGCCACTCGATAAATACCGTCGACATCGGCTTGCCGACGTTCTCGCGGGTCGTTGCGAGCATGCGTTCGCCGCCGGCCGAATCGAGCGTAATGTGCACAGCCGGCTGACCTTCATTGGTAAATCCCGACTTCGCGTCGATAATCTCATCGCCCGACGCAATGACCTCGCGCTTCAATATCTGCGGCGCTTCGTCACCTCGCCCTGGGTAACGGCGAGATCCGGGCATGTCACCTGTCGTATCAACCATGCGGAATTCCAGTGTTGCAGTTGCCGTCAGGATCTTTTGTAACTCGGTCGGATCCTGGACACCGGGTAACTGCACGACGATGCGGTCGACACCCTGCCGCTGGACAAGCGGTTCGGCAACGCCCAGTTGATCAACACGATTGCGCAGCGTCGTCATGTTTTGCTCGATGGCGAAATCCTGGCGCTCTTTGATTTGAGCCTCGGTCATACGCACGATCAGTGACTTGCCGTCGGTGCCATCGCCTATCAACACGTCCGAATCTGCGCCGGAAACGATCTCTCGCGCTTTTTCCATATCTTCGGCTGACTGCAGCCGAATCGTAAGTGTCTGGTTATTGAGGTCGACCCGATGTCGAATGCGCGCATCACGCAAGCGGTCATCGAAATCCTGCTCATAGCCCTTCATACGATTGTCGACGGCGGTATCCATATCGACTTCGAGCAAAACGTAAACGCCACCACGCAGATCCAAGCCCAGGCTCATTGGGTTGAGACCGAGTTCGCGTACCCAATCAGGCATGCCTGGTGCGAGCGTCAGGGCAACATTCGACTCGTTTTCGTAGCGGGCACGCAAGCGTGCACCAGCTGTCTGCTGGTCTTCAACTGCGCCCTTTGCGAAACGAATTACCGCCCGACCATCATCCAGGTATGCAGATTCCGGCGAAATGCCGTCGTTCTCGAGCACGCGGAGATAGTTGTCCAGTTGCGTCTGCGTGATATCTGCGCCTTCGACATCGGCAAGCTGTACTGCGGGCGCACTGCCATAGATATTTGGCAGCGCGAGCATGATGCCTGCCAATAAGATGACAAGCACGAGCACGTTTAGCCAGGCTGGATACCTGTTCACAGCTTGCGGCCTGTAGAGCTCAAGCTCCGCCGAGGGAAAGTGTTCATCAAAGTAGATTGCTCGATCAGGCGTTTTCGAAAGTGTCTTTCGGCACGACTTGCGAAACACTGGATTTCTGAATCTTGATCTCGGTGTTATCCGCAATCTTTACAATCGCATAGTGCTCGCTGATGCCGGTGATGACACCAAGGATGCCACCGGCAGTCAGAACTTCGTCGCCAGCAGAAAGATTACTAATAAGTGCCGTGTGTGCTTTCTGCTTCTTCTGTTGCGGGCGAATCAGCAGGAAATAAAATGCGGCAAAAATGATGAGCATCGGCAGCAAGAAACCGAACGGGTCAGCTTGCGGCGCGGCCTGTGCATAAGCGTTTTGTATGAAAAAATCCATGAGTCCTGTTACTTCTTGTGGCGGGCCGTTTGAGTGCCCCTGAAAATCAGCGCGATATTATGGCATAGAGATATCAAAATAAGGGCGAGTTTCGCAAACCCAAGCCAAACGGCTTAAAAATCGGCTATTTGGCGTAGGCCGCGCGAATTTCAGCCACAACTTCCGGCACAGTCCCGGCGCTAATCGCCTGCCGTAAAATTTGCATAAGCTGCTGATAATAATAGAGATTATGGATTGTCGCGAGGCGCGGCCCGAGAATCTCGCCGCATTTCACGAGATGCCTCAGGTAGGCAAGGCTGAAATTCCGGCAGGTGTAGCAACCGCAATCCGGGTCCGGAGGAGACGTGTCGTCGGCGTATTGGGCGTGGCGAAATTTGATTGTTCCGCGTGCGGTGAACAGTTGGCCATTGCGCGCATGTCGTGTCGGGATCACGCAATCGAACATGTCGACACCGCGCAACACTGACTCAGCGATATCGACCGGTGTGCCTACGCCCATCAGGTATCGCGGATGGTCGACTGGCATCTTCGGCAGCAACGTATCCAGCACGCCGATGCGTTCTGCTTCTGGCTCACCCACGGCAAGTCCGCCAATTGCGTAGCCATCGAAGCCGATATCACAGAGGCCGTGCAGAGATGCTTCACGCAGGCCATCGTAAACGCCACCCTGAACGATACCGAACAGCGCCTCACCACGATCGGGAGCCAAATCGCGTAGCTCATCGAAGCGATTCCGGCTGCGTTTCGCCCACCGCATTGAAAGTTCCATTGATTCTCTCGCCTCGGCCTCGCTCGCAGGGTACGGCGTGCACTCATCAAAGATCATCGTCACGTCCGCATTCAGGTCGTGCTGTACCTCAATCGATTTTTCAGGCGACAAGAAGACTTCGTCACCATTGACTGGAGACTGAAAGCGCACGCCATCTTCCGAGAGCTTGCGCATTGCCGCGAGCGAGAACACCTGGAAGCCACCCGAGTCGGTCAGAATGGGGCCGTCCCAATGCATGAATTCGTGTAAGCCTCCGTGCTTGCGAACGATGTCAGTTCCTGGACGAAGCATCAGGTGAAACGTATTGCCGAGAATAATTTTCGCGCCACTTTCAGTAACTTCTTCCGGCGTAACACTTTTGACGGTTCCGTAGGTTCCAACCGGCATGAATGCCGGCGTCTGTACCGTTCCGCGTCGAAACGTTAGCTCACCAAACCTCGCAGCGCCGCACTCACTGTGAAGGTCAAACTTCACGATGCTGTATCCGGTGTCAGGAACATGGCATCACCATAACTAAAGAAGCGGTATTTGTTCTGCACAGCATGATGGTATGCGTTCATTATTCTCTCTGTACCTGCGAATGCCGCAACGAGCATCAGTAGTGAAGATTGTGGCAGGTGAAAATTTGTAATCAACGCGTCGATACATCGAAACTTGTACCCGGGCAGGATAAAGAGTTCGGTTTCGCCGTTAAAGGGCTTCAGCACACCACCGATCGAAGCGCTCTCGAGTGCACGCACCGATGTCGTGCCAACAGCAATGACACGACCACCCGCCGCTCGCGTTTTTTCAATGGCGTCACAGCAGGCTGCATCTACCTCTACGCGTTCGCTGTGCAAGCGATTGGCAGCAATGTCTTCATGACGCAATGCCTGAAATGTGCCTGCGCCGACATGCAGGGTGACAAAAGCATGCCGGACCCCCTTAGTGCGCGTTTCTTCCAGCATGTCAGCATCAAAATGCAGGCCCGCCGTCGGCGCCGCTACGGCACCGGGATCTTTGGCATAGACGGTCTGGTAGCGCTCATAGTCAGCCGATTCCGCTGGCCGGTTGAGGTACGGTGGCAAAGGCATTTCGCCTTGCTGTTCAAGTAATGGCATTACAGGAACCGAAAAAAGCAGCGAATAAAACTCGCCATCGCGCCCTTCAACAGTGGCTTCGGCACCGTCGCCAAATACCAGTTTACTACCGGGCTTCGGTGACTTGCTTGCTCGAACCTGTGCGAGTGCGGCGTTGTTGCCGACAATCCGTTCTATTAGAACTTCGCTGCGACCACCAGACTCTTTGTGTGCATGCAGCCGCGCACGAATTACACGTGTGTCGTTAAAGACGAGTAAGTCGTTCGGTTTTAGAAGGCTGGCTAACTCCGAAAAACCGCGATCAACCAGGCGGTCACTCACGTCCAGCAGACGGCTGGCGCGCCGCTCACCCGGTGGGTATTGCGCGATCAGCTCGGCAGGAAGCGTGTAGTCGAAATCGGAAATCTGCATGGGCGCGCATGGTAACAAAGCCATGCGCGCCCGTTTACGAAGTGTCGAGGTTTTTTCAGGTTTTCTCGATAATCATTGCAGGCCTCGGCGCTGCCGGGACCCTCGCGGGCTTGATCTCCACCGGCGCGCGCAAGAACATACTCGTGCGGTCGTCCGGCATCGTTATTTCGAGCTTGCGGCGCTTTTGGTCGCGATAAACCTCAATTTCCAACGACTCTCCAGCCTGGTAGGAATTCAATATGCGCAAAGCATGGCTCACAGAATTTGGCTCGCGTCCGTCAATCTTCTGGATGACGTCACCATCTTCAAGTTTGAGCACATCCGACTCCGGAGCACTTACAACCAGTACGCCGGAATCAGTACCAAAGTACTTGCCAAGACCCTCATTCAACTCAACCAGCTCCATGTCGCCCCAGGAACTGCCAATCCAGCGGAAATCGAAATCATTTCGAAGACCCTGAACAATTTTCGGCGCTATATGCAGATCATGCGGCATGGATCGCATCGACGGGCCTCCAGGACGACCATTAAACGAAAATACGTTCACGTCGCTGGGCTTTGGCTCGACCTCCACTGAACCGACTTTGCCATCGCGCAGGTATTCAACATCGAGCGTATCGCCTTCTTCGACACCCTCCATGAAATCCAGCAGCCTTTCTGTCGCTTCTTGTGCGCTTGCGGCGCTGAGCGACTCATCGTTTATAGAGGTCAGAATATCACCGGCGCGTATTCCCGCCGCATCACTCGCACTACCTGGCGTAACCGCCATGACGCTTACACCCTCGACAGGCCCCTTGTTGTCTCTGTTACCAATAGTCACACCAAGGCGCGGCCGTCCGTCATTAATTATTTCAATGCGACGCTCGATCTGGCGCAACTGCGGCAAGCGCTCCGACGTAAGCTCGGCAATCGTGCGAGCTGCTTCGGCCATTTGCCGTTCGGCATCTTCCAGTTTCTCCTGCACCAAAGCCTCACGCTCCTGAACTTTCTGCAAAGCTACCTGCTTCTCTTTTAGTTCGGTTTGCACCAAAGCCTCACGCTGCTGAACTTTTTGCAATTCAGCCTGCTTTTCCTTTTCTTCAGTTTGCGCAACAGCCTGCCCGGCTAGCAACAAAACCAGCGCAACAGGAATAATAAGTTTCACAGTCTTCATTAAATTCATCTCCTCATCTAGTAGGCCGTCCGTTGCGCTTGCGCATAACGCAATCGGACCAGCAGCTTCATTAACCTGACGCGTTCGCGCCAAAATATTTCTGTTTCCTCGTCCGTCATCTGAACGTCCGGGTCGTTAAGTTGGTAATCGATCGCAGCCACACGATCCTTGATGTCTGAAATAGTCGTGGCAGTACCCGCCCGTATCACACGAGGTTCATTTGGCAGTGAACGCAGGTCACTTTCCAGTTGCCGCGACTCGACCATGAGTGCCTGCAGTGCATTTACCTGGCTTGAATTGCTCACCTGGGAATTCTGCGGTTCCGTGACCGCCGGTGGCGCACTCGGGCTATTCATCATGACGGGTACCAGCACGGCTGCTAATACAATCGCGGCGGCAAGACCGACTCCGCTGTACCAACTCATCGGCTTGCGAAGATAGTCCTGCTTGATGAGTCCTTCTGCTTCTGCCTGTTCGCGAATGCGATGCCACACAGCACGCGGTGGCATTGTGTCCGGCAGCATTCTCAGCTCCCTTCTCAACACGCCCTGTTCGTCTGCTGTCAGTCCACAAATCATTTCTTCATCCTTCTTGTCGCTCGACATCGTCAAACACTCCTGAGCGCCGCACTCTCTGTGCTGGCTTCTTCATCCGGCACTGTCAGCATCGGTCGCAGACGCTGATAGGCCCGTGACAACTGCGACTTGGAAAAGCTCTCGGTTCGACCCATAAGCCCGGCAATCTCCTTATGCGTGAATCCTTCAACGTCGTGCAGCCAGACAACTGCTCGCGCCACCGATGGCAAATTTGCCAGCGCCGCATCAAGGTCCAGTGCCTCGTCCGGATACCGCGATATGCCATGACTGGCCGCGTCGCCTGGTGTTACTTCGTTCCAGTCGTCGGCGAGTGATTGACTCCGCGCCGTCCAGGCGGAGCGCAGGAACATCAGCGCTTTCGAGATCGCGATACGGCGAATCCAGCTGCCTAATGCCGCTTCGCCGCGAAATTTAGCGATTGATCGCATGACCTCGATGAAAGTCTCCTGAACCAGATCCTCGGCATGTGCCGGGACCTTCGTGAATCTCAAACACACGGAATACACCGGTGTCGCGAATGCCCGATAGATGATCCCGTGAGCGCGCGCGTCGCCGCGTGCCGCCCGCTTCACAATCGCCGGGTCAATCTGGATGTCAGCAAATTTGCTCATATCTCGAAATATTAGATGCCCGGAGGCCATAAAGGGTCGCAATTGCGAATTTTATTTGACGCTCTGGCGACTTTACCGAAGCGCGCATATACTGAGCGGCGTCCGGCTAGCGGTAGACTCGTCTAATAAGCCAGTCGGCCGAGGATTGCCGGGATGGCGGAACTGGTAGACGCGCTGGATTCAAAATCCAGTTTCCGAAAGGAAGTGGGGGTTCGATTCCCCCTCCCGGCACCACTCTAGCCGTGTGGTTTCAGGCCGTAGCCCTTCGGATAAGCACGCCACTGCTCCGCGAGACCCTTTTCAACGCCGAACCTGTCAGTTTTCCAGATCAGGTAAGTGGCTATCGAGATAACCACGGTGGCAAAAATCGACGCCTCGGCACCGAATTGTCCTCCGCTGATCCAATCGGCGCCATGGGCTTCGGCAGAGAAGACGCTCCATTTCACATGGTATCCACTCACACCCATTCCCCAGAATGACGACTGCATCCAGTTCCACCCTAGATGAAGACCCGTGGGTAACCAAAGCGACCTTGTCTTGAGGTAGCAAACGCTCAGCAGAACCCCGGCAAGAAAAATGTTCAGCGCTGACGGGATAGTTGCATCGGGATTATCAAAATGCATCACAGAGAATATCGAGCTGAGCACAATGATGGCAATCCATACTCGCGAGCCTTCAATAAACGCCTGAAAAATGTAACCACGAAGCATTAGCTCTTCCATCAGGGCCGCAACGAAGAACAACAGTAACGCTTTGCATAAAGCACCAAAGAGAGAAAGCGTTATTTCGTTGAGCGATAACGACAGCCAACCTCCGGCCCACAAGCATCCGAGGGCGGTAGAAATCATCGCGATTCCGACAATCAGCCCGAGTCCGAGATCCCGCTTCCAACCCTGCAACAACCCTAAACCCAGGAGTGTGATTGGCCGGCGATCTATCCGGCGAAGCGTGATGAACGCCGCCAGTATCATTGCGATCAAAAAGCCACCGCGATTTCCTAATTCCTGCCACGTTAACAACGCATCACCCTCATCGGGGAAGGGAGCGAAACTGACTAGCCAGCCAAAAGCCGCTGCGAGCACGAACGTGATGAACAGCAGGGCAACAATTCGCCATACAGCTCGAAGGTGGCCAAACTGGTTGATGAACCAGGAGTGATAAAAAGGCTGACGAAGCACCTGTGTTACCTCTCCCTCGTCCTGCGGGTCGAATTCTGTGCGCATAGTTTTCTATCCCTTTGCGTAAGGCAATTACTCGCCGACCGTGCCGAATAGGTGATTGCGCAAGAATACGGCAAAAATCACCGTATTGCGGATTCTAATGCGGTCTAGTACCGTTGCGGCGCCATTCCATTGCTGACAGAAGACCTCGATGAACTACTGCCCTGATTGCGGCCAAACCGTGTCCCGGAAGACGCCGCCGGGTGATACCCATGCACGTTGGGTATGCGATGCCTGCGGCACCGTTCACTATCAGAACCCGTTGGTTGTCGTTGGTTGTGTACCGGAACGTGACGGTAAGATTCTGCTATGCAAGCGCGCCATTGAGCCACGTTACGGCTATTGGACAGTGCCAGCAGGTTTCATGGAGTTGAATGAGTCAACGGCAACGGGCGCAGCGCGCGAGACGCTCGAAGAGGCGTGTGCAGAAGTCGAGATCGGACACCTGTTCGCGGTCGTCGACGTTATCGACGCCGGCCAGGTACACCTTTTCTATACAGCCAGGTTATTGGGGGACTTCGCTGCAGGCGACGAGAGTCTCGAAGTTGCGTTATTCAGCAAAGACGAAATTCCGTGGGACAATATCGCGTTCCACAGTGGCCGTTATGCATTGCAAAAGTATTTTGAGGATAACGGCCAGAACAACGGCGCCCACATTCACGAGTTACGGCGTTCGCGTTCGTAAGACAAACTGCGCCCGTCCTGCAACCGCCACTGAACCAGTCGATTGGCTCAAGGTACTAATAGCGCGGGGCGCTCCTACATCTATTGCTGGGCAGCGTTTTGCACGAGACGAGCCGCGAGTTGATCCGGCGGCAGATAACCACCGATTAACGTGCCGTCATCAAAGACGATAGCGGGCGTGCCATTGAGGCCAACATCCCGGCCAATGACGTAGTGATCCTGCACGGTGCTCGAATCGCATTTTGATGACTCAAATGCACGATCGAGTTTTGCCAGCGTCAATGCATCGGCACGGTCATTTGCACACCACACTTCTTCTGCTGTATTCCAGGACTTAGATGCCGGCCCATTCCGCGGATACAACAGGTAGCGAATCTCGATGCCGTGCGCCATATACTCTTCGATCTGGCTGTGTAGCCGGCGACAGTATGTGCAATCGACGTCGGTAAAAACAGCGACGGAATATTTAACCTCGGACGGTGTGAAACTGATGACTTCATCATCGGAAACAGTCGCCATGAGCTCACGGCGCGCTTCCGTACGACTTACCTCGCTGAGGTTGAGCTGGTTCTCCAGATCGATCAGGTCACCTTGCAACAGGTATCGACCGTCGCCAGAGATATAGGCAGTGATGG
>Ga0224512_10001265_pt1 | contig 24807 bp, 20 predicted proteins | sample SF_May12_sed_USG_4_FD_169103 | JGI IMG/M metagenome (GOLD analysis project Ga0224512, IMG submission 169103) | Sediment microbial communities from San Francisco Bay, California, United States - SF_May12_sed_USGS_13 | ecosystem: Environmental > Aquatic > Marine > Sediment | place: USA... | reverse complement strand
CTTCGGCGTGGGCGTGATCGCGATCGTCGCCGTCTTCCAGGCCCGTCGCGGGGCCCCGCGCGGTCTCCTGGCACTGGGCGTGGCGCTGTCGCTGCTGGCGATGCTGGCCAACCCCTGGGGCTACCGGCTGCTGACCTATCCGCTCGACTACCTGCAGCCCGACTCGCCGTTCCGGACCATCCTCGAGTGGCGCCCACCGCCCTTCGGTCTCGACCCGCGCGGCTTCGAGGGGCGATTCTGGTGGTTCGCGCTGCTCGCCGCGCTCGGTCTTCCGTCGGCGCTCCGGCGCGAGGGCGAGCGCGACATCGCGGTTCTCGCCCTCGTGACCTTCGCGATGGCCGTGACGTCGCGGCGCTTCATCCCGCTCTTCGCCGTGACGGCGGCGCCGCTGGTGGGCCTGTGGGTGCGGGGACTGGGCTCGCGGCTGCGCGCGGGCCCGCGGGTGCGCCTGGCGCTGGCCGCCGCCGCGCTCGCGGGGTCCGCCTTCCTCGTGCACGGCGTACGCCTGCACCCGCGCTACCTGGACCGCTGGACGCGCGCCGACACCTATCCGGAAGCCGCGCTCCGGGTGCTGAATGCACTCGGGCCTCCCGAGCGCGTGCTGAACCACTACGTCTGGGGCGGCTACATCCTGCTGCACGCACCCGCGGCGCGGGTCTTCATCGACCAGCGTGCCAACACCGTCTACGACGAGACGATCGTGCGCGATTACCGCTTCCTCACCACCGGCAAGCCCGGCGCGCACGAGCGCGTCGCCCGCTACGGCGCCGACGCGGCCCTGGTGAACACGGGATCGCCGCTGGCCGCCGGGCTGCTCCGCGAGCCGGGCGCCTGGATTCCCGTCTACGCGGACGCGCTCGCCACGATCCTGGTGCCACCGGACTCGCCGCTGCGCGGGTCGACCCGGCAGGCCGGCGATCACCCGGACGTCCTGCTGCAACGGGCCGGGAACGCCTTGCGCCGGGGCGATCTCGCGCGCGCCGAGGCGCTGCTGGAGAAAGCGATCGCCCTCGATCCCCTCGTCCTGCGCAGCTACGCCGGCCTCGCCCAGTTGCACGCGCGCGCCGGGGATCGGGCGGGCGTCACGCGCAGCATCGAGCGGGGTCTGCGCGCGGAGCCGCGGCGACGCGACACCCTGTACGAGGCCGAGGCGCGCGCCTGGGAGCTGGCGGGCGAGCCGGCGCTGGCGCTGGAGGCGCTCGCGCGGGTCGGCCTGCGCGGCCCCTTCGACGATCGCGGTCGCATCGATCGCTGGATCGCGCGGCTCGAGCTCGATCTCACGTCGGAATCGGATCGCCGATGATCGCCTTGCGCACGCTCTCCACCAGCTCCTCGGGCTCGTAGGGCTTGTAGAGGAATCCCGAGAGGCCCCGGACGGAGAAGCGCTCGGCCGCCTTCTCCTTGTCGTAGCCGCTGGTGACGACGATGGGGATCTCCGGACGGATGCGCAGCATCTCCACGAACGCCTCGGCGCCTCCCACGCCCGGCATGACGAGGTCGAGGACGACCGCTTCGATCTCGTCGCTCTGCGCGCGGAACAGATCGATCCCGGCCTGGCCTCCGAGCGCGGCCAGGACCTCGAAGCCGGCGCGCTCGAGGAACTCGCGAGCGAGCTCGAGCACGGACTCGTCGTCGTCGACGATCAGGATCTTCCCGCCCTTCCCCGCCGGTCGTTCGGGATCCCGGGGATCGGACGCCGGCGCCGCCGCGGAGTCCGCGCACGGAAGCAGCACGCGGAACGTGGTGCCGCTGCCGGGCCCGCTCTCGATGCCGATCACGCCCCGGTGGGCGACGACGATCCCGAGCACGGCGGCGAGGCCCAGGCCGCGGCCGGAGGATTTCGTCGTGAAGAAGGGCTCGAAGATGCGCTGCTGAATCTCTGGGTCCATACCCGAACCCGTGTCCGACACTTCGAGAACGACGTAGTCGCCGGGAGCGGCGTCGGGAGTTCCGAAGCCGCCACTGAGATCCCGGGCTTCCGCGGCGCGCACGCCGGTGGCCACGCGGATCGTCCCGCCGCGTTCGCCGAGCGCGTCGCAGGCGTTGGAGACCAGATTCACGAGCACCTGCTGGATGCGCGTGACGTCGCCCTCGATCGGCGGCATGCCCTCTGCGAGATCGAGCTCGAGGCGACCCCGGTCGCCGGCGGAGGCGCAGAGCAGGTCGTGCGTGCCCAGCACGAGCTGCGAGAGATCGAGAAGCCGGCGCGTCATGGGGGTCCGGCCCGAGTAGGTGAGCATCTGCTCGGTGAGCCCCGTCGCGTGCTCGGTCGCCGAGCGGATCCGCTCGAGCCGCTCCCGCGGCGAGACGCCGGCGTCGAGGTCGGCGAGCGCGAGTCGGCTGTTGCCGCGGATCACGGCGAGCATGTTGTTGAAGTCGTGCGCGATGCCGCCGGCGAGCACGCCGAGGCTCTCGAGCCGCTGCACCTCGCCCAGGTGCAGGTCGAGCCGGTGCCGCTCCTCTTCGGCCCGCTTGCGCTCGGTGACGTCGCTCACGACGCCCACGAAGCGGGCGACCCCGTCCTCCTCGGCACGCACGGTCGTGTGGAAGAGGACGTGGATCCAGCGCACCTCGCGCTGCTTGTCGATGATCCGGAACTCCATCTCCTGCAGGGGTCCCTCGAGAGCGCCCCCGAGCTGGCCGAAGGCGTACTCGACGTCATCGGGATGGACGAGCGCGAGCCAGCCGTGTCCGTCGAGCTCTTCCGGACCGAAGCCGGTGATGCGGCCCATCCCATCGCTCGCCCACTCGAATGCGACGTTGCGATCGCGATCGACGCTGAGCGCGAACGCGAAGTCCGAGGCCAGCTCCGACAGGGTACGGTAACGCTCCTCGCTCTGGCGCAGCGCCGCTTCCGCTGTGCGGCGATCGGCGATCTGCTCCTCGAGCACCGAGACGGATTGCGCAAGCTCGGCGGTCCGCTCCTCGATCCGCCGCTCCAGGGTCTCGCGCGAGCGCAGCAGCGAATCGCGGGTGCGGTCGCTCACGACGGCGATCTGCAGGGCGAGCGTGAGCGACCCACCCAGAATCCAGGCCCCGACCAGGAGCTCGGGCTGGGGCGGCCCCTTGGTGACGAGCCAGATCGCCGACGCCAGGTCGAGGCCGGCCATCCCGGCGAGCGCGGGCGCCAGCCCATGCTGCCAGGAGAAGGACGCAGCACCGCGCGTGGCGCGGAATGCGACGACCGCCGCCGCCGCCGCCGAGGTCGGCTCGACGAGGAATCCGAGCGCGTGGGAGCTGAGCGCATACCCGTTCTGAACGAGCAGCCCCCGACCGAGCCCGACGGCGAGCGCAGCCGGGATCATCCAGCGCGGCCGGCGCTGCCCCGCGAACGCCATCGCGCCCACCAGCAGCAGCACCGGGTAGAGAGTCCCGAGCGCGTGGCCGAACAGCAGGCTCCACGCAGAGGAGTCGCCGATCAGGACGACGCAGACTCCGGCACCGAGGAGGGACAGGGCGCCCAGGCCCCAGTAGGCGATGGGACCGGCGTCGGAACGGCGCATGAGGTTGAAGCCGACACCGCCGAGCGCCACCAGGAAGACCAACAGACCGAATTCGACCACGAGAGCCCCGTACCCCGGGAGTAGGATACCATCTCACGAGGTTGGAGGACCCACGAGGTGACCCACGAGGAACGCGCACGCTTCGCCGAAGCCCTGCGCTTCGCCCTCGAGGCTCACGGCGACCAGAAGCGGAAGGGGACCCGGATCCCCTACGTGAGCCACCTTGTCCAGGTGGCCGGGCTCGTCCTCGAGCACGGGGGCGACGTCGAGCAGGCCATGGCCGGCCTGCTGCACGATGTGATCGAGGACTGCGGGCCCGTGGACGATTCGACGCTCACCGAGTGCTTCGGGCCCGAGGTGACGCGCATCGTGCGCAGCTGCACCGACGTGCTCGAGGGAGACACTTCGGACAAGAAGTCCGACTGGCTGACGAGGAAGCAGCGCTACATCGAGCACCTGCGCGGCGCCGACGCACGCGTGAAGCTGGTGGCGGCCTGCGACAAGCTAGACAATCTGCGGTCGCTCGTGGCGGATCTCCACGCCGAGGGCCCCTCCACGCTCGAGCGCTTCCGCGGCACCCCCGCGCAGACGCGCTGGTACTACGACGAGGTGCGCCAGGCGCTCGGCACGGAGCTGCCACAGCGCCTGCTCTTCGAGGTCGATGCCCTGAACGACGAGTTCCGGCGCCTGGTGCCGGAGCCCGCAGACGTGGAGACGATGCCTTGACGCTGCGAACGCTGTTGGTGCCCGTGGACTTCTCCGAGGACTCCACGGCCGCTCTCGAGATGGCCGTGGACCTCGCGAAGGCGCTGGGCGCGAGGATCCGGCTCCTGCACGTCTTCCATTCGCCGCCGGAGATCTACGCGCCGTACGGGGGCATCCAGCCCGCGATACCGGGGATGGCCGAGATCCCGGAGGCCGCCATGCGCTGCCTCGACCTCGAGCTGGAGAAGGTTCGCGAGGCGGGCTCCGAGGCCGAGGGCGAGGTCCGGGAGGGACTCCCTTCGGATGCGATCGTGGCGGCGGCTCGGGAATGGGACGCGGACCTGATCGTGATGGGGACCCGAGGGCACACGGGACTCGAGCACGTGCTCCTCGGGAGCGTCGCCGAGCGGACGCTTCACAAAGCGCCCTGCCCGGTGCTGACCGTGCGCGCCAAGGGAAGCTGAGGTGCGAAAGCATGTCTGCAATCGTGAAGCGACTCCACGACCTCCTCGACCGGAGCGGGGTCACCTACGAAATCCTCCATCACCACACGGATTTTCGCGCTAAGACGACCGCCGAGGATACGCACACGCCGCCGCGGGAATTCGCGAAGTCGATCTTCCTGTGGATCGACGGGCAGTACGCCCTGGCGGTGCTGCCGGCCTCGCACTTCCTCTCGGAAGCGAAGCTCGCGCGCAGCCTCGACGCGAAGGAGGTGCGGCTCGCCTCGGAGTTCGAGATGGAGGACCTCTGTCCCGACTGCGACGTGGGCGCGGCCCCGCCCTTCGGCAACCTCTACGACCTGCCGGTCTACGTCCACCCGATCATCGCGCGGGACGAGATGATCACGTTCAATGCGGGGACCCACGAGGACGCGGTGCGCATGGCCTACGACGACTACGAGCGACTCGTGAAGCCGCGCGTCGTCTCGATGACGCGCCACGAGCAGGAGTAGCGGCTAGCGCTGCGCCTGCTTCTCGTAGGTGCCGACGATCTCGACGCGGGCCAGCACGTGGCCCTCCATGGCCTTTTCGAGATCCGCGGCGCTCGGCTCGTTCAGGTCCGGCAAGCGCGCGTCGAGTGCGTAGAGCTTGTGAAAGTAGCGGTGGCGTCCGATCGGCGGACACGGTCCGCCGTAGCCCGTGCGCTTCCAGTCATTGCGGCCCTGGAGCGTGCCCTCCGGCAGCCCGTCCTCGGTCACGGCCTCCCGGATTCCCCTCGCCTCGGCCGACACGTTGTAGAGCACCCAGTGGACCCAGGTCATCTTTGGCGCTTTCGGGTCGGGGGCGTCGGGATCGTCGACGATCAGCGCGAAGCTCCGGGTCCCTGCGGGCGGCTGCGACCAGCGCAGCTCCGGAGAAACGTCCTCGCCCTCGCAGGTGAAGCGCGTCGGGATCTCGGCCCGGTGCGCGAAGTTCGGTGACTCGATCGCAAACGGTTTCGTGTCGTCGCCCATGGCCCCCTCCTGCTTGCAGGCGGGCGCCGCGACGAGCAGGCAGGCCAGGGTCACGACGATCCCGCGCTCGATCACTCCCCCTATTTCACCGCGAATCGCGGCGGAAGCCAAGCCCGGGGGAAGCCGAGCCTAGTGGAGAAGCGGCGAGGCCGGCTCGTCCGCGTCCTCGTCGGGCAGCGGCAGGTCGAGAGAAGCGAGCAGGCGATGCACCTGGTCCTCTTCGCTGAGGCGCTTGAGGGCGCGGGACTCGATCTGCCGCACTCGCTCGCGCGAGAGGCCGATGGAATGGCCGATCTGCGCCAGGGTCCGCGGATCCTCGCCGTCCAGACCGAAGCGCCATTCGAGGATCTTGCGCTCGCGCGCGTCCAGTGCCCCGAGCAGGCGCTCGATCTCGCGCCCGACCTCGAAGCGGTCGATGCCCTCCACCGGGTCGGCGGCGGCCTCGTCGGAGAGCACGTCCTCGAGCGTGAACTCGTCGGTTCCCCGAAGCGTCGCATGGGTCGAAACGATGGGCTTCATGCTGGTCGCGATCCGGTCCAGCGCCGGCGGCTCCACCTCGAGCGCCGCCGCGAGCTCTTCGCGCCGCGGCAGGCGGCCCAGGCGCTGCCGCAGCTCCTGCTGCACGCGCCGATAGCGGAGCTGGAGCTCGTAGATGTGCGAGGGCACGCGCACCGTGCGCGAGTGGTTCTGGATCGCGCGGATCAGCGCCTGCTCGATCCACCACACCGCGTAGGTCGAGAACTTGAAGCCGCGGTGGTAGTCGAACTTCTCGACGGCCCGAATCAGGCCGAGGTTCGCCTCCTGGATCAGGTCGATGAAAGGAACGCCCATGTTGCGGTAGCGCTTGGCGTTCTTGACCACGAGCTTGAGGTTGTGGGTCACGAAGGTCTGCTTCGTCTCGTCCAGGAGCGCCAGGGCACGCTCGGCCCGCGCGAGACTCGCCCGCGCCGAGGGCAGACCGAGTCCCAGCCGCCGCCGCGTCTCGGCCGCGGCGCCGCTGCGCCCGGTAGTGCGGAACTCCTGGAAGTAGCGGTAGATCTCGAGGAGCACCTCGAACGCGAGGCCCGTGGCGCCGAGCACCTCGGCGATCTGCGAGTCGATGTCGGCGACCCGCGACTGCGCGCGGCGGCTGCGCGAGCCAGCCAGGGCGTCGCGGTCCGCGAGCAGCTTCTCGACCTTGGCGAGGCTCGCATCGATCCGGCGGCCGTAGTCGCGTCCGCTCCCGTCGCGGAAGCTGGCGCTGAGCGCGGCCGTGACGTGCCCCGAGCGCCGGCGCTCGTGCCAGCGGTCGACGATCGCACGGGCCGTGGCGCAAATGGCGACCATCGCGCCGCGGAAGGCCAGCTCCTGGGCCTCCATCACCCGGGCCAGCTCGTAGGTCTCCTCCTTGGTGAGCACCGGGATCGCGGCAATCGACCGGATATAGTGGTGGAGGGAGTCTTCGCTCTCACTCGAACCCGTCGCCTTGGACCGGGCGGTGGGCGAAGGCCGGGCCCCCGGACGCACCGGCGCCACCGACCCCTGCTCCAGGGCACTCGAGTCGCCGCGATCCGGATCTCGCGGCTCTCGATCGAACTCGTTCATGCAGAAACCCCTTCCGCCTTGGCCACTTCCGGCGGCGCGCCCGGCTCTTCAGCGGTCCCCGAGTACCCCGTGGGTGCCCGGGGGTTGTACTTGGTGACTCATCGCCGGATTCGACCCAAGTCAACTTACGCACCGGACCGAAATTTCAACTCGTTGGATGCCAGCCGGCTGCCGGTGGTTCATTTTCGCGTCGATCCCCTGGGGGATCCAGCTGCCGCGGGCGCCTGCCGGCCCCCCGGCCCGGCGCGGGGACGCGCCGGTCGGCTACTCCGAGAGAAGCGATTCCCCGCGGAGGGCCTTCCACACCCGCCACACGATCCGCCCCAGGCCCCGGGGCTCTCCGGGGCGGTCGCTGGGGTTCACGGGCCCTGCCGCCACCTGGACGCGGTCCGGCCGGCCCGCGAAGAACCGGAAGCGGTTGCAGTACTGCTCGGGCCCAGTCCCTTCGAGGAAGACCTCCGGCGCGCCGTTGCAGCGCAGGCCGGCCGGATGCCCCGCTTTCGCAACCACGGAGACGCGCTCGATGCCCGGCGGCAGCCCGAACGCCGACCGTCCCGCCGTCCCCACGGCCGCGGTCAGGAACTCCGCGAAGATGGGAAGCGCGGCGCCGGCGCCCGTGAGACCGATGCTCTCTCCGTCGTCGAAGCCCACCCAGACGCCCGCCACGAGGTCGGGCGTGTAGCCGATGAACCAGGCGTCGCGGTAGTCGTTGGTGGTGCCGGTCTTCCCCGCCACCTCGCCCCGGTAGCCCCAGCCGCGCAGGCCACGGCCGGTGCCACGCTCGATCACGCCCACGAGGGCGGAGGTCACGAGCCAGGCCTCCGCGGGATCGAAGACGACGTCGCGCTCGACGAGCGTCTCCTCGCGCAGGGTTCCGGAGCGCTCGACCACGCGCAGCAGCGCGCGCGGCGACGTCTTCACCCCGCCCGCCGCGAGCACGCCGTAGGCTCGCGTCATTTCGAGCGGCGTGACTTCCGAGGATCCCAGGGCGAGGCTCGGCACGACCGCCAGCCGGCTCTCGATCCCCAGCCGTCGCGCCGTTGCGGCGATGCGCGCCGGTCCGAGCTGCTGGCCGAGTCGCGCCATCGGGACGTTGAGCGAGTCCTCGATGGCCTCGCGCAGGGTGACCGGTCCGCGGAAGGAGAGGTCGTGGTTCTCGGGCTCCCAGTTCCGCTCCTCGCCCTCCGCGTCGACGCCCGGGACGAGCAGCGGCTCGTCGACGAGGACGGTCGCCAGCGTGAAGGTCGCCCCCTCACCGTCACGCCGGGCCAGCGCGGCGAGGGCGACCACCGGCTTGAAGACGCTGCCCGGCTGCCGGCGCGCCTCGCTGGCGCGGTCGAACTGCGAGCGCCCGTAGTCTCGCCCGCCGACCAGGGCCAGGATGTCGCCGCTGTGCGGGTCGAGCGCGACGACGGCGCCCTCGAGGGGCGATTCGGGTCGCACGAGCTCCGGCCGGCTCGCCTCGAGGCGCTCGAGGCCCCGGCGCAGCGCGCGTTCTGCGAGCCGCTGCAGGCGCGCGTCGAGCGTGGTGTAGATGGCGAAGCCGTCGCTCTCGAGCGATTCGGCGGTGTAGCGCGCCTCGAGGCCCTGCCGGAGGAAGTCGACGAAGTAGGCGGCGGACCGCTCGGAAACCGGCCTCGGCCCCAGCGCCAGCGGCGCCGCGACGGCGGCGCGGTACTCGGGCTCTGCGATGCGATCCTGCGCCAGCAGCTGGCCGAGCACGAAGTCGCGCCGCTCGCGCGCGTCCTCGGGGTTCCGGAAGGGCGAGTAGAGGCTCGGTCCGGGCAGGATCCCGACCAGCAGCGCCGACTGCGCGAGGTCGATCTCGCCCACGGAACGCGCGAAGTAGTGGCGCGCGGCGCGGCCGACGCCGTGAATGCCCACCGAGCCGCTCTGACCGAGGTAGACCTCGTTGAGGTAGGCCTCGAGGATCTCCTCCTTGCTGTGCCTGCGCTCGAGCATCACGGCGATCAGCGCCTCGCGCAGCTTCCTCCCCAGCGACCGCTCGTGCGTGAGGTAGACGTTCTTCACGAGCTGCTGGGTGAGCGTGCTCCCGCCCTGCACCACGCGCTGTGCCCGCAGGTTGGCGAGGAAGGCGCCGCCGATCCGCTTCAGGTCGAGGCCACGGTGCTGGAAGAAGTGCTGGTCCTCCATGGCCAGGATGGCCTCGACGAGGTGCGGCGGAACCTCGGCCAGACGCACGGGTTCGCGGTCCTTGGCGCTGGCGTCGTAGAAGGCGCCGATCGGCGCCGGCTCGACCTCCAGGGCCGCGAGGAACCGGCGACGCGCGTCCCGGATCGATTCGATGCGGCCGCGGCGGTCGAGACGGAGCGTGGCCGCGCCATCCGATTGGTCGCGGATCACCCACTCCCACTCTCCGGCGGCGAACTCGCGGGGGCCCACGGCCGGGCCGGCAGCGGGCCGGTAGCCGGCGCGTTCGAGGTGCTCGCGCAGGCCGGCCCGCTCGGGGCTCATCCCGGGCCGCAGGATCAGGGGCCGCGAGTAGACGCGCGACGGCAGCCGCCGGAAGGCCTCGCCGAAGCGCGATTCCACGTCGGACTGAAGCAGCGCCAGCGCCAGGAGCAGGAGGGGGATCGTTGCGATCGCCAGCACCGCGGCGGCCCACGCCCGGAAGGAGCGTCGTCTCCGCTTCGACAGCTCGACTCCGTAGTTCTTCCTCACTGCACGGCTCCGCCGCTTAGGGTAGTGCCGAACGCCTTCGAAAGGGAAGAGGGGCGCCGCGAAGGCATGCGCGCGCCCCGCCCCGCGTTGCATTCACGCGCTGCGGCGCTATCTGGAGGGCGTGCGAGGCTTTCTCCTCCGCATGGCGATCGGCGCGCTCGGGCTGTGGATCGCGCAAGAGATCGTCCGGGGCGTGGAGATCGAGGGCACGGACACCCTGCTCGCGGCAGCCGTTCTGCTCGGAGTCGCCAACGCGTTGGTGCGGCCGGTGGTGGTCTTCCTCACCTTTCCGATCACCCTCGTCACACTGGGCCTGTTCCTGCTGGTGATCAATGCCGCGATGCTGGGTCTGGTGGCGTCGCTGCTGCCGGGCTTCTCGCTGAGCGGGTTCGGGCCGGCGCTGGTCGGGTCGATCGTCGTCAGCCTGACGGGCTGGTTCGCGTCCTGGACCATCGGCCCCACGGGCCGCTTCGAGATCCTGATCGCGAAGCGCCGTCGCTGAGCGGCGCGCGCCGGAGCCCCGACAGATGGGAGACAGCCGTCAAGGGGCACATTGCCCCACCTCCGGGGGCGGAGCCGTTCGCAGCCGGCGGACCTGAGCTGGCGGAATTGCAGCGAAATCGCTGCCCCCCGTTTGGGGGACGCAGCGCGGCCCTGTTTGCTGTAACCAGCGGTCTGGGCTTCAGCCGGGGAGGCAGCCGCGGATCGAAGGGCCGTGACGCAGTGTGGCATGGTCACAGCGCACGGCCCCTCCTCCGCGCGCTTTGCCGGCTCGCAGAGGGCCAGTCAAGACAGAACGTCCGCCATTCCTGATCGACCCTCGGGGCCCGCTCTCGCGAGCGGGCCCCACCTGCTACTGCACCCGCGGGTGTATAATCGCCCGTGCCGGCGATGCCGCAGGAACAGCTCGCGCTGGAGCTCGTGGAGTCGATCTACGCGGGGGCGATCGATCCCCCGTCGTGGGACGGTTTCGTCCGGCGGCTATCCGAGGCATACGGCGGAGCCGCCGTCAGCCTCTCTTTGCAGATGCCGAACATACGGTCGCTCGAGCCGGCGGTCGCGTACTACGCGGCGAACCTGCTCGAAGAGCTCACCGAGATCGCCGAGAAGCACGCAGCCGAAGGCCTGCCCTGGGGATCCTTCAACGACGAGCAGTTCACGAGCCGCTTCGCGCGGGCGAGCGAGAACTTTCCCGACGAGAAGCTCCCGCAGACCGCCTTCTACCGCGAGGTCATGAAGCCGCAGGGGCTGGCGCCCGAGGCGCCGATCGTGCACGTGATCTCCAACGATCGCGCCCGGCCGATCTCGGGCGTCGGCATCTGGCGGCGGGAGGGCGGGCGCCCCTTCACCGAGGCGGATCTCGCTCTCGGCGACCTCCTGGTTCCCCACCTCGCTCGGGCCTTCGAGATCTACTGCCAGATCGGCGAGATCCGCAACGAGCGCGGCGCCCTCGCGGAGGTGGTCGACCGCCTGCCCGTCGGTGTGGTCCTGATCGACGCGCTCCGGCGGCCGGTCCTCGTGAACCGCTACGCCGAGCAGATCGCCGAGCGCCATGACGGGTTCCTCCTCTCCGACGACGGGCCGCGCGTCGCGGATCCGCGCGAGAACCGCATCTTCCGCGAGCAGCTGGGCAAGGCGATCGTCATCGGAGCGAGCTCGGGGAGGGGGCCCAACCACGTGATGTCCGTCTCGCGGCCCTCCGCTCGGCGCCCTTACGCGATGATCGTCGCCCCGCTGCTCGCCCCTCCGGCCAATCGCACCGATCGCGACGCGGTCGCTTCCATCTTCATCGGCGACCCCGAGGCCGGCCAGATCGCGGCCTGCGATTTCCTGCGGACCCTGTACTCGCTCACCCAGGCCGAGGCCGAGCTCGTGGCGCTGCTCGCGCGCGGCCGCACGCTGGAGGAGGCCGCGGCGGAGCGCCGCGTCACGCTGAACACCGTGCGCAGCCAGCTCAAGCAGGTCTTCGCGAAGACGGACACGAACCGGCAGGGACAGCTCATGCGGCTCGTGCTCACGGGCGTCGCGGGGATCCAGGACGAGCCGGACTAGGCGGGGTCCGCCCCGGATCAGGCGTGCTGCTTCAGCCTCTCGATGCGCTCGGCGAGCGGCGGGTGGCTCATGAAGAGGCGGCCGAAGCGTCCGCGCCCGCCGGAGATGCCGAAGGCCGCCATCTGCTCGGGCAGGGACTGACCGTCGGCCACGGCCTTCAGGCGTTCCAGCGCCGCGATCATCTTGTTGGCGCCGGCCAGCCGCGCGCCCCCGGCGTCGGCGCGGAACTCGCGCCGGCGCGAGAAGGCCATCACGATCGTGCTGGCGAGGATCCCGAAGACGATCTGCGCCGCGATGCTCGTGAGAAAGAAGCCGATGCCGAGGCCGCGCTCGTTCTTGAGAATCACGCGATCCACGAAGAAGCCGACCAGGCGCGACAGGAAGAGCACGAAGGTGTTCACGACGCCCTGGACGAGGGCCAGCGTGACCATGTCGCCGTTGGCAACGTGGCTGATCTCGTGACCGAGCACCGCCTCGATCTCGTCCTTGTTCATGCCCCGGAGCAGGCCCGTGCTCACGGCCACGAGCGCGGCGTTCTTGCGCGCACCGGTGGCGAAGGCGTTGGGGCTCTCCGAGGGAAAGACCGCGACCTCGGGCATGGCGATGCCGGCCGCCTGGGCCTGGTGGGAGACGGTCTGCACGAGCCAGGCCTCGGCGTCGTTGCCAGGCCGCTCGATGACCTTCGCCCCGGTCATCCGCTTCGCCATCCACTTGGAGATCGCCAGCGAGATGAAGCTGCCGCCCATCCCGAAGACGGCGCTGAACACCAGCAGCTTGCCCATGTCGAGGTTTACGCCGCGCTCGTCGAGGATCGTGTTGACGCCCAGCAGGCTCATCACTGTGTACAGGACGGCGAGCACCGCGATGTTGGTCACGATGAACAGGACGACACGCTTCATCGATCTACTCCCTTCGCCTTCGAAGCCGCAAGGCGGCGCTTCGAATCCGCTGACGGTCGCCTGACAAGGTAGGTTCCGCCGGCGGGGGGTCAAGCGATCCGGAAGAAGGTGAGCTCCCAGCGATCGTCTCGGAGGTCGTGGCGCAGGATGCAGACGGAGCCGTCGTCGGCCCGGACGCGGAAGTAACGATGGTCCTCGCCCTCCCAGGCGTCGATTCGCTCGACGACCTCGCGCAGCCGCCCCGACCAGCCGAAGCGCAGCGGGATCTCACAGTCCGGCCCGGCCTGCGTATCGACGATGAACGCGCCCACGCGCTCATCGTAACCGCTGGCGGCGCCTGCTTCAGTCGGGGGCGGCGGGCGGCGGCGAGCGGCCGCCCGGGTCGCCCCCCGCCACGCCGCGCTCCAGGTAGAAGAGCCGGGTCTCGACGCTGTCGAGCCGCTCGAGCATGGCGTCGAGGTCGGCCGAGGGCGCCGCGGCGGGCTTCGCGGCCAGCCTGGCGACGCTGTCCATGACCCGCTTCTGCGTCTCGTCGGCGCCGCTCTCCAGCACGTCGACGCGCTGGAGAGCCGAGTCGAAGCGCCGGTGGAGGGCCTCCGCGCTGCGCGCGGTCTCCTCCGCAGCCCGCTCCATCCGCTGGAGGCGGCCGCGCGCCGTCTCGAGATCCATCCTCACGGCGTCCAGCTCGGTCCGCAGCCGGAGGAGCCCGGGGTCGTTGCCCGCCTCGTGGGCCGGGCCGCCCCGCGCGAGGGCGAGGGCGGCGCACAGGAGGCCCGCGGCGCCCAGGCCGACCACGTAGGGCAGCGTGTGGCGGCGGAAGAAGCGCCGCAGGAGCTGCTGCTCCTGCGGCGTGAGCTCCAGCGCCTCCCCTCCCGGCGTCTCCATGCCACCTCTCATCGGCATTTCGGCGGCGCACCTGAGCGTCGGCGCGCCGCCACCCGCCGCGTTAGGCTTCACACGCGTGAGGATCCGACGCCCCGACGACGTCCAGGCCGGCGAGATCACGCCTCCCGCACTCTACCTGCGCCGTCGCGAGCTCCTGCTCGGCGCGGCCTGCGCGACCGCCGGCGCGCTGCTCCCGGACGTGGCGGACGCGGAGGCGCCGCCGCCGCGTCCGCTCCCGGACGTCAGGCCGGGGCCCTTCGGCACCGACGAGGCTCCCACGCCCTACCGGGACGCGACCCTCTACAACAACTTCTACGAGTTCGGGACCGACAAGAAGGACCCGATGCGCCACGCGGGGAGCCTGCGCACCCGGCCGTGGACGCTGAGCATCGAGGGCGAGGTCGCGAAGCCCGGGCGCATCGGGATCGAGGACCTCCTCCGGCGCCACCCGCTCGAGGAGCGCATCTATCGGCTGCGCTGCGTCGAGGCATGGTCGATGGTGATCCCCTGGATCGGAATCCCGCTCGGCGACGTGCTGGCGCATTTCGAGCCCACGTCGAACGCGAAGTACGTCGCCTTCGCCACGCTCTACGACCCCGAGCAGATGCCCGGCCAGCGCCGCGGCGTGCTGGACTGGCCCTACGTGGAGGGACTCCGCATCGACGAGGCCGTGCACCCGCTCGCGATCCTGGCCGTCGGCATGTACGGCCGCGAGCTTCCCAACCAGAACGGGGCGCCACTGCGCCTGGTGGTGCCCTGGAAGTACGGTTTCAAGAGCATCAAGTCGATCGTGACGATCCGTCTCACCCGGACCCAGCCGCCCACCAGCTGGAACGTGTCGGCGCCGCGCGAGTACGGCTTCTACTCGAACGTCAATCCGAAGGTCGATCATCCGCGTTGGAGCCAGAAGCGCGAGCGGCGGATCGGCGAGTTTCTCAAGCGCGATACGCTGCCCTTCAACGGCTACGCCGAGCAGGTGGCCCCTCTCTACGCGGGCATGGACCTCACGAAGAACTATTGATCGCGCGCAGGCTCCACCTCGTCGTCATCGGGGCCGCGCTCGTCCCGGTGGTCGCGCTCGGGGCGCGTGCGCTCACCGGCGGCCTCGGCGCGAACCCCATCGAGGAACTCGAGCACACCACCGGCGACTGGTCGCTGCGCTTCCTGCTCCTCACGCTCGCCGTCACGCCGGCCCGGCGCCTGCTCGGCTGGCGCTGGATCGCGCCGCTGCGCCGCACCCTGGGGCTCGTCGCCTTCACCTACGTGACGCTGCACGCGCTCACCTACGTCGGCCTCGATCAGCTCTTCGACGCGGAGGCCCTCCTCGAGGACCTGCGCAAGCGCCGCTACGTCACCGCGGGCTTTGCCGGCTTCCTGTGCCTGCTCCCCCTCGCCGCGACCTCGACGGCGCGGATGATGAAACGCCTCGGCCGCCGCTGGGTGAAACTCCACCGGCTCGCCTACGTCGCCGCCGTCTGCGGCGTCGTTCACTACCTCTGGTTGGTGAAGGCCGACCTGCGCGCGCCGCTGATCTACGCGGCCGTCCTGGCGCTGCTCCTCGGCTACCGGCTGTGGTTCCGGTGGGCGCCCGCGCGCTAGCGTGTGGCGACCCCTTCAGCGAGGTCGCCGCCATCCCTTACGAATCCGACGTCCGCCGCATCGAGGTCGACGGCCGGGAGTTCATCCTGGTGGGCACCGCGCACGTGTCGCGCGAGTCCGCGGCGCTCGTGCGCGAGGTGATCGAGCGCGAGCAGCCCGACGCGGTCTGCATCGAGCTGGATCGCCAGCGCTACGAGACGCTCTCCCAGAAACGCCGTTGGGAAGAGCTCGACCTGAAGCAGGTGATCCGCGAGCAGCAGCTGGCGGCTCTGCTCGCGAACCTCGTGCTCGCCTCCTATCAGAAGAAGCTCGGCGGAGCCCTGGGCGTCGAGCCCGGCGCGGAGCTGCTCGAAGCGGCGCGCGTGGCCGAAGAGCACGGCATTCCCTTCTTCCTGTGCGACCGCGACGTGCGGGTCACGCTGCGCCGGGCCTGGGGCTCGATGTCGCTGTTCAGCAAGTCGAAGCTGCTCGGCACGCTTCTGGTGAGCGTGTTCGAGCGCCCGCAGATCTCCGAGGACGACCTGCGAAAACTGCGCGAGCAGGACGCGCTCTCGGAGCTCATGCGAGAGCTGGGCGAGGTGATGCCCGCGCTCAAGACCGTGCTCATCGACGAACGCGACACCTTCCTCACCGAGAAGATGAGGCGGGCGCCGGGTCGGCGGATCGTCGCGATCGTCGGTGCGGGGCACGTCGCGGGCATCCTCGCGGCGATGGCCGCGCCGCGCGAGGTCGATCTCGAGGCGATCGAAACCATCCCGCCCGTCTCCCGGCTGTGGAAGTGGGTCGGCTGGGGCGTGCCGACGCTCATCCTGGGCGCGCTCGTCGCCATCGGCGTCCAGCGGGGCGCCGACGTCGCCGGGCGCAACCTCCTGTTCTGGATCGTGGCCAACGGGGTGCCGAGCACGCTCGGCGCGATCGCCGCGCTCGCGCACCCGGTGACGATCGTGTCCGCCTTCTTCGTGGCGCCGGTCACGAGCCTGATCCCCGTGATCGGCGCGGGCTACGTGCTCGCCTTCCTACAGGCGTACCTCGCTCCGCCGATGGTCGCCGAGTTCGAGAGCGTGGCCGAGGACGCGGCGTCGCCACGCCGCTGGTGGCGCAATCGACTGCTCCGCATCATGCTGGTCTTCGTGCTCACGACGATCGGCAGCATCGTTGGCACCTACGTCGGCGGGGTCGAGATCGTCTCCAATCTCTTCTGAGGAGGGCTTCGGGCTCAAGCGCAGCAGCGCCGGGCTCGCCGACGCCGTCGTCGCGCTGCCCATGCGGATCCGCGGCGGCTCCCGTGAGGGGGGAGATCAGTCCAGGAGACGGATCTCCAGGCGGGAGAGGCTCTCGTCGCTGACCCCGATCGCGCGGACGTATTCGCGCATGGAGCCGTAGCGGCCGCGAACCTGGTCGAGCAGGGCGACCATCGTGGCGGGCTCGGCGTGCAGCGTGTCGGGAGGCAGGGCCTCCAGCATCTCCCGATAGCCCTCGGTGGCCATCAGCCGATCGATGATGGCGTCGAGGTTCTCCTGCGTCGCCGCGTAGTCGGCGATGATGATGCCGTCCGGCACCCCGAGCAGCCCGAGCAGGATGGCCGAGATCACGCCCGTGCGGTCCTTGCCCGCCGCGCAGTGGTAGACGGCCGGCGCCGAGGATGCGGCCAGCGTGGTGATCACGCGCGCGATCGCGGGTTTCGCCATTTCCGCCAGCAGGAAGTAGCGATCGGCGAGGGTCATCTCCCCAGCGAACTCGCGGGGCACGGCGACGACGCCGTCGAAGAGCGGCACGTGGTGGAACCGGAACACGTCGCCCTCGAGCGGCCCCCGACCGTCGCTGCGACGCTCACCGGCCGAGCGCAGGTCAACGACGTCGCGGATGCCGAGATCGTCGCGCACGCGAGCGACGTCCTCCGCCGTGAGGTGGTGGAGGGCGTCGCTGCGAAACAGCACGCGCCAGCGCACGGCCCTGCCGCCGGCGGCGGGATAGCCCCCGAGGTCCCGGAAGTTGTGACAGCCGTCGAGGTCGATCTGGCGCTGCATCGGACGGATTCTACAACGGCTCGCCGCCGGCTGGTAAGATACGGGTCATGGACATTCCGCACATCTCCGACGAAGCGCTTTCCCGCTACGGGATCGTTCCCGAGGACGAGCAGATCCACCCCCACAGCCCCGACCACGAGTGGTGGAACGAATCGTACTTCTGGGACTGGTTCGACGAGCGGGGCGAGTGGGCCGGCCACTGTCGCTTCGGCATGCATCCCAATCAGGATCGCGCCTGGCTCTGGCTCTTCCTCTGCGACGGCTCCGAGTGGGTCGCGATCGAGGAGCCGCGGCTTCCGCTCTCGGAAGTCGCGCTCCCCCGGCTCGCCTATGCGGGCTGGGGACTGGACTTCGCGTACGAGGCCAGCGACCCGCTGCGAGCCGGAGCGCTGCGCTGCGGCGGCTTCGGACGCGTGGTGTCGGGCCCCCGCGCCGGCATGATCCTCCCGCTGGGCGCCGACCTCGAAATCCGCGCACTGGGGCCGCCGCACGCGCGCAGCGCCGGCGGGGCGGCTTCGCACGCGGCCGAGGGGTATGCGACCAACCGCTTCGAGCAGCCGACGGCGGTGCAGGGCACGCTGCGCATCGACGCCGCGACGCGCGACTTCCAGGGCCGCGGCCAGCGCGATCACTCCTGGGGCCCGCGCCCCTGGAACATGGAGTGGGAGTTCGTCGTGCTCAATGCTGCGCGCTTCCGCCTGCAATGCGCCGTCGTCCGCATCCCGGGCGTTCCCCGTATCGCGACCGGGTACCTGCACCGCGACACCACGGTCGCGATCGATGCCGCCGACTTCCGCCTCGACTACGACGACGGCTGCGTCACGCGGCCGGTCTCGGGCGCGATCTCGGTGAAGGCGGAGGACGGGGGGGCGCTCTCCGGATCGATCGAGTCGATCACGGCCGCCGAGATCGACATCACCCATTGCTTCGCGCCCCCGCGGCGCTCGGTCTACCGGCGCGCGCTCGTCCGCTTCCGGCCGGACGACGGCAGCGAGCCGGCGCTGGGCTGGCTGGAATCCAACCGGTTCGCGGATTCCAGGTTGGCGTGAACCCATGCGCGGGGCGGCGCGTACCACCGTGTGAGCGCCCGCCAGGAGGAATGCACCATGCCCATCGACTCACCCACCGGAGATCCGGTCGCGGAGACCATCGACCGCTTCGACACCGCAGTCCGCGCGCTCATGACCGTGCTCTTCTTCGTGATCGCGCGCGTCGTGGAGATCGTCCTCGCCGTCGTCATCGTCTTCGGCGTGCTCTACACGCTGATCACGCAGGAGGAGCCGGCCCCCGGGGTCAAGCGCTTCTCGGAACGCGTGCTCGCGTACCTGGTCCAGATCGTGCGCTACCTCAGCTACAACGGCGAGGAAGCGCCGTTCCCGTTCCGCGACTTCCCGCCCGAAGAAGCGTAGGGTCAGACTCCCAGCGCGGAACTCAGGAGACGCAGCCGCCTCCCCGTGAACTTCGCCACTCGGCCGACACTCCAGGGCTTCGGCGGCGCGGTGAGCGCCGGCCACTACCTCGCGACCCAGATCGGCGCGCAGATGCTCGCCGAGGGAGGGAACGCGGCGGACGCCGCGTGCGCCATGGGGTTCGCGCTCCAGGTGCTCGAGCCGACCCAGAACGGCCCCGCCGGCGAAGTTCCGATCCTCGTCTACGCCGCCGCCGAGGACCGGACCTACGCCCTCTCGGGCCAGGGTCCAGCGCCGGCGGCCGCCACGCCGGCGGCGATGCAGGCGCGCGGCGTCGAGTCGATTCCCCCGGACGGCCTGCTGGCGGCCACGATACCCGCCGCCCTCGACGCCTGGTGCCGACTGCTCGAGCGCTTCGGCACGCGGCGGCTGGCCGACGTGATCGCCCCGGCCCGCGGCCTGGCCGAGCGCGGATTCCCCATGTACCCCTTCCTCCAGATCGTGCTGAATGCCGTCGAGCCCCGCTTCCGCCGGGAGTGGCCCAGCAGCGCCGCGATCTACTCCCCGGTGCGGGCCCTCGGCGAGGCACAGACGAACCCCGCGCTCGCGCGCTTCTTCGCCGACCTCGCCGAGGCGGAGCGGCGCGCGGGCGGCGGACGCGAGGCCGGCATCCGCGCCGCCCGCGACCACTTCTACCGGGGACGGCCCGCCGAACAGATCGAGCGCTTCCTGGCGCAGCCCGTGCGCGACGCCAGCGGCTCCGCGCACGCGGGACTGCTGGCCGCCCACGATCTCGCCGGCTACGAGGGAAGCGTCGAGGAGCCGGTCGCGGCGTCCTACCGCGGCGCGCGCTTCTGGAAGTGCCCGACCTGGAGCCAGGGTCCCGTTCTCCTGCAGCAGCTGCGCCTGCTCGAGGGCTTCGACCTGGGCGCCATGGGGCGCGGCAGCGCGGACACACTCCACACCTGGATCGAGGTGGCGAAGCTCGCCTTCGCGGACCGCGAGGGCTGCTACGCCGACCCGCGCTTCGCGAAGGTGCCGCTGGAGGAGCTGCTCTCCGAAGCCTACGCGGCAAAGCGTCGACGCCTGATCGACCCCGAACGCGCCTCCCTCGAGATCCGGCCTGGGATCGGACGACTGCCCGCCGGCTGGCCCCTCGTGCTCGGGGAACGAGACGAGGCGGCGCCGGTCGAGCCCCAGGCGTTGGCCGCGGCGCAGGGGCGAGATGACACCACGAAGCTCGACGCGGCCGACCGCTTCGGCAACCTCGTGAGCGCCACGCCCAGCGGCGGCTGGATTCCGACGTCGCCCTGCGTGCCGGAGCTGGGCTTTCCCATCGGCACCCGCGCGCAGATGTTCGTTCTCGACCCCGGGCACCCCAACGTCCTCGAGCCGGGCAAGCGCCCGCGCACCACGCTCTCGCCATCGCTCGCGCAGCTCCCCGACGGCCGGCGCCTCGCCTTCGGGACGCCGGGCGGCGACCAGCAGGACCAGTGGCCGGTCCCCTTTCTCCTGGACCTGCTGGACTTCGGCGTGCGCGACCTCCAGGAGGCGATCGACGCTCCCACCCTCCACAGCCTGCACATGCCCAGCTCCTTCTTTCCGCACCTCGCCCAGCCGGGCGCCGTCGCCGTCGAGGACCGGCTGGCGCCCGACGTGCTCGCGGCGCTGGAGGCCCGCGGTCACCGTATCCAGTGGAGCGGCCCGTGGAGCCACGGCCGCGTCATGGCCGTAAGCCGCGACCCCGCGTCGGGCCGCTGCGAGGCCGCTGCCTCCCCTCGCTTCCAGGTCGCCTACGCCGCCGCCCTCCCCTAGCTCCCCCGGCGAGTCTCCAGAAGCCGTTTCGCCGCGCCTGCACCCAGGCGAGGTAACCGGGCCGCTCCACCGGATCCGGACGAAACCGCGTTTTAGTCGAGCGGATCGTTTTTTCCCGCGGCGCCACATTGAACTTGTCCGCGTGGGTCGACAGGTGCATATTGGTGTCGTCTGCCGGGGGGTGTCAGACGGACACGCGCCCGGGTCGGTCGCCGCCGTGGGGCGAGCGGCCGGACCGAGGGCCGGATTGAGGAACGCTCCGAGAACCAAGGCCCAACTGGCCGCGGAGCTCGAGGCTCTGCGCGAACAGCTCGCTGCCGTCACCGACAGCGCTCGCTCCGCCGCCGCCTCCGAAGCCGCTCTGCGGCGGCTGGAGACGCGCTACCACCATGTCCTGCGGGATGCACGTGCGGTGATCGTCGAGTTCGACGCGCAGGGCGTCCTCACCTACGTGAGTCCGAGCCTCACGCGGGTGCTCGGGTACCGCCCCGAAGACGTGATGACGCGCTTCGACTTCGCGTGGGTGCACGAGGAGGACCGCACGCAGGTCGCGGAGGTCTATGAGAAGCTGCTCGCCTCGGGGCAGGGTCAGACGAGCGTGTACCGCGCCCGCCACCGGGACGGCCACTGGGTGTGGTTCGAAACGAACGCGAGCGCGTATCGAACGGACGACGGCGCCACCTACACCGTGGCGCTCTCCCGCGACGTCACGGAGCTGATGCGCGCCGACGAGGCGCTCCGCCGGAGCGAGGCGCGCTACCGACCCCTGGCCGAGAACGCGTCGGATCTCATCGTCGAGCTCGACGAGGAGGGGCGCCACCTCTTCGTCAGCTCGAACTGCGAAGAGATCACGGGGCGGCGCGCCGAGGATCTTCTCGGCCGCACCACCTTCGAGAGCGGCGTCGACCGGGCCATCCACCCCGACGACCTGAAGGACCTGCCGGAAGCCTACCGGCGCGCCCTCGAGTCGCCCGAGAACGGGCAGCTCATCTACCGCTACCGGCACCCCGACGGTCGCTGGCGCTGGTTCGAGAGCACGGCAAAGCGCTACCGGAGCGCCGACGGCGAGGGGCGCGTCGTCGTGATCGCCCGCGACGTGACCGGCCGCATGGAAGCCGAACAGAAGCTGCGCCGGAGCGAGGAGCGCTTCCGGGTGCTGGCCAACACGAGCCACGACCTCGTCACCGAGATCGACTCCGAAGGCCGCCTGGTCTACGCGAGCCCCAACTGCCAGGAGGTGCTCGGCTACACGGCGCAGGAGGCTCTGTGCGCTACGCCGTTCTCCCAGCTGCACCCGGACGACCTCGAGCGCGGCGCCGAATCCTTCCGAGCGTCGACGAAGTCCCTGGGCCCCGTGAAGCCCGCTTCGTTCCGCGTCCGCCACCGCGACGGCTCGTACCGCTGGCTCCAGTGCAGCGGCGTCACCTACCGCACGCCCGAGGGAGAGCCGCGTCTGGTCGCCGTGTCGCGCGACGTCACCGAGGAGCGGCACGCGGCCGACGAGCGCCGTAAGTTCGAGCAGCGGATGCAGCACGCCCAGAAGCTGGAGAGCCTGGGTGTGATGGCCGGCGGCATCGCCCACGACTTCAACAACCTGCTCACCCCGATCCTGGGGGAAGCGAGCCTGGCCCTGGCGGATCTTCCTCTCGAGTCGCCGCTGCGTACCCGGCTCGATCGGATCATCAAGGCCGCCAACCGGGCGGCCGCGCTCACGCGGCAGATGCTCGCCTACGCGGGAACCGAGTCGCTCGAGCCCGAGCGGCTCGACGTCTCGCGGACCCTCCGCAAGATGGCACAGCTGATCGAGAGCGCCGCGACGCAGAACGCGGTGCTCGAGTACGACCTGCCTGGCGATCTTCCCGCGATCGAGGGGGATGCGGCCCAGCTCAGCCAGGTGGCGCTGAATCTCGTGTCGAACGCCTCCGAGGCGCTGGGCGAGGGCACCGGACGCATCGCCGTCCGCACCGGCGCGCTGTACGCCGACCACGCTGCCCTGTCTCATGCGTTCCCGGACGACGACCTGCCCGAGGGCACCTACGTCTACCTGGAGGTCGCGGATACCGGCTGCGGCATGGACGCGGAGACGCGCGCGAGGATCTTCGACCCGTTCTTCACTACGAAGTTCACGGGCCGCGGCCTCGGTCTCGCCGCCCTGCTGGGGATCGTGCGTGCGCACGGCGGGGCCATCGAGGTCGATACCACTCCGGGCCGCGGCACGCGCTTCCGCGTGCTGTTCCCGGCTGTGGAAGGGACCCGAGCCGAGTCCGCCGCCCCCCTCGCCGATCCGGCGCGGCGGGGAAGCCGGACCGTCCTGGTGGTGGACGACGACGAGAGCGTGGTGCAGCTGGCGTCGGAGACGCTCGAGCGAGCCGGCTTCCGGGCGCTCGGCTTCTCGGATGTGAGCGAGGCGATCGCGGCGTTCCGCCGGCGGGCGGACGAGATCAGCGTGGTGCTGCTCGATCGCACGATGCCGGAGCTGAGCGGCGAGGCGGCCTTTGCGGAGCTGAGGAGCATCCGCCCCGACGCGCCGATCGTCCTCGTGAGTGGCTACACGGAGGAGATTGCACGACAGGCCTTCGCCGGCAAGGGACTGGCCGGCTTCGTCCAGAAGCCGTTCCTGCCGGCCACCCTGGTCCGCGCCGTCCGCACCGCACTCGAGAGCGACCGCTCCAACACGTAATAGTTTCACTTGTCGATTCCCCCGGGGAAGCGTATACCCAGGATCGTGGCTCGGGGACGCGGCGCAGGACCTCCCCGAGCCGGCCGCTCAGGATGAGGGGCACGCGATGCGCGACGAGGACAAGACCCGCGACCAGCTCATCGCCGAGCTTCGCGCGCTGCGCGAGCGACCCGACGCGATGCCGTTCGCTCTCGACCCAAAACGCTACGCCGAGGTCCTGGAAAACATGCGCGCCATGGTCGGCGAGATCGATTCCGAGGGCGTGATGACCTACGTGAGCCCGACGGTCAGCGAGATCCTCGGGTACAGCGTCGAGGAGGTGGTGGGGCAGCCGGCCTTCGATTGGATCCACCCGGAGGATCTGGCGACGACCGCACAGTTCCTCGCCGAGGCGGGCGCACGGGAGCGGGGCGCGAGGTCCGTCTACCGGGCCCGGCACAAGGCGGGCCACTGGGTCTGGCTCGAGGGGACCACCAGCACCTACCGCGACGCCGACGGATCGGTCCGCATCGTCGCCCTCTCCCGCGACGTCACCGAGATGAAGATCGCCGGGGACGCGCTGCGAGAAAGCGAGGACCGCTTCCGGGCCATTGCCGAGAACGCCCGGGACTTCATCGCGGAGCTCGACGTCGAGGGCCGCTTCCTCTTCGTGAGCCCCAACTGCCGCGAGCTCTTCGGGCACGAGCCCGAAGTCCTGCTCGGAAGAACCATTGGCGAGATCGGCGTCATCGACAACGTCCACCCGGACGATCGCGACGGGTTCCTCGGCGGCTACCAGAGCAACGTGGTCGCCAAGGGCCGCGGCCACATCCTGTTGCGGCTGCGGGGGCAGGACGGCAGCTGGCGCTGGTTCGAGAGCACGGCGAGCAGCTACAGCGGGAGCGACGGCTCCATGCGCGCGGTGGTGATTTCGCGCGACGTCTCCGAGCGCGTGTTCGCCGAGCAGAAGCTGCTCCAGAGCGAGGAACGCTACCGCGTCGTCGTCGAGGCCAGCCGCGACCTGATCTCCGAAATGGACAGCGAGGGACGGCTGGTCTACACGAGCCCCAACTGCAAGGAGGTCCTCGGTTACGTACCCGAGGAGCTCGTGGGCACGACCCCCTTCGCCCTGATCCACCCCGACGACATCCAGCGGGCCGTCGACAGCTACCTCGGCGGCGTGGAGTCGGCGACGGCGTGGACTACGGCGCCGTTCCGGGTCCGGCACCGGGACGGGTCGTGGCGCTGGCTGGAGGGTGTCAGCTTCCCCTACCGGGCGGCCGGCCGGGAGAGCCACTTCATCACCGTGAGTCGCGACGTCACCGAGCGGCTGAAGGCGGATCGCGAGCGGCGCGAGCTCGAGCAGGGCATGCAGCAGGCGCAGAAGCTCGAGAGCCTGGGCATCATGGCAGGCGGCATCGCGCACGACTTCAACAACCTGCTCACCCCGATCCTGGGCGGCACGACCCTCGCGCTCATGGACCTGCCGCCCGAGTCGCCTGCGCGAGCCCGTCTCCAGATGATCCAGCAGG
>Ga0224512_10001264_pt1 | contig 24818 bp, 25 predicted proteins | sample SF_May12_sed_USG_4_FD_169103 | JGI IMG/M metagenome (GOLD analysis project Ga0224512, IMG submission 169103) | Sediment microbial communities from San Francisco Bay, California, United States - SF_May12_sed_USGS_13 | ecosystem: Environmental > Aquatic > Marine > Sediment | place: USA... | reverse complement strand
CCACATTACCCCGGCCATCCTCGAGGAAATCGACCAGCCGCCTGTCGAGGACTTCATGACGCCCGACACGGCCGACGAAATCCTGCCGGTTCGAGGTATCTCGATCGGCGACTAGACGCCGGCCCGAGCGCAGCCTGCCGGCGGCGCACGGGGCCCGCGCCGCGACACATTCCGCCTGACGCGGGGTATGATCGGGGCATGGACTATGCTGCTACATTGCTTGCCAAACTGCCGGGCGCGTCGAAGCGCGACCATGGCCTGCGGCAGCTTGTCGAAACCTTAGAGACCTACCTGCCCGAAGAGCAGATCGAAACGGTCATCAAAGCCTACGAGTTTGGCGCCGCAGCTCACGCGGGGCAGTTCAGGAAATCCGGCGAAGCCTACATTTCACATCCCGTCGCGGTGGCCCAGGAACTGGCGGACATGCATCTCGACGCACAGGCGATCGAGGCAGCCATTCTCCATGACACAGTCGAAGATACCGCCGCATCGCTAAGTGATATCGAGGCGCAGTTCGGCGAGGATGTCGCGCTGCTCGTCGACGGCGTCAGCAAGCTGGATCAGATCCAGTTCCGCAGCCGTGCCGAAGCCAATGCGGAGAGCTTCCGCAAAATGATGCTCGCGATGATCGAGGACATCCGCGTGATTCTCGTCAAGCTGGCGGACCGTCTGCACAATATGCAGACGCTCGAGGCAATGCCCGCCAAGAAGCGCGCCCGCATCGCCCGTGAGACGCTCGACATTTACGCGCCGATTGCCAATCGTCTCGGCATCAATCGCTTCAAGGTCGAACTCGAAGAGCTGGGATTCAAGCATCTGCATCCGTTCCGCTACCGGGTACTGGAGAAAGCTCTGCGGCGTAGCAAGGGCAGTCAACGGCAGATCGTAAAGCGCATCTCCGAAGAATTCAGCGCGGCCCTGGCGAAGGAGGACATCGACGCAGAAATCGTCGGCCGCGAGAAACACCTCTACGGCATTTACAAGAAAATGGCCGAAAAGAAGCGTTCATTGAACGACATCGTCGACGTTTACGGGTTTCGCATCATCGTCGACGACGTCAGTACCTGCTACCAGACCCTCGGCATCGTGCATGGCCTTTACAAACCCATGCCGGGCCGGTTCAAGGACTACATCGCCATTCCGCGCATCAATGGCTATCAGTCGCTGCACACGACGCTGTTCGGCCCTAAAGGGCAGCCCCTGGAAGTACAGATTCGCACGCGCCACATGGATCGCGTCGCCGAATCCGGCGTCGCATCGCACTGGCAATACAAGGCGGAAGACAAGTCCGACGCAACGCCGCAGCGGCGCGCGCGCGACTGGCTTGCCAACCTCGCCGAGCTGCAACGCTCGGGAACCTCGGAAGAATTTCTCGAGAGCGTCAAAGTCGACCTGTTTCCCGACAAGATCTACGTATTTACGCCCAAGGGTGACATCATGCCCCTGCCCAAGGGGTCGACGAGCGTCGACTTCGCTTACGCCGTACATACCGATATCGGTAACCGCTGCGTGTCAGCAAAGATCGACCGCACGCTCGTGCCGTTGCGCACCGAGCTGCAAAACGGCCAGACCGTCGAGGTCATCACCAGCCGCGGTGCGAAACCGAACCCGAACTGGTTGAATTTCGTGCGCACCGCGAAAGCGCGGACGGCGATTCGCCACCATATGAAGTCCATGCGCTCGAGTGAATCGATCGACCTGGGCAGGCGGCTGCTCGATCGCTCTCTGAAGGACCTGGGTTCATCGTTGCGCAAGATCGGCAAGACGAGGATGAAGGCCGCGCTGGAAGAACTCGGTCTGAATAACGAAGCAGCATTTTTCGAGCAGATCGGCCTGGGCGAGCGACTCGCACCGCTTTCGGCCCGTTTCCTCTCCGGCATCAGCGAAGATGGCCAGGCAGAGCCGGCCACGGCGAGCCTCGTCATCGCAGGTACGGAGGGCATGGTCGTCAGCTACGCCAAGTGCTGTCATCCGATTCCGGGTGACGAGGTGATGGGCTATCTGAGTTCGGGTCGCGGCATCGTTATTCATCGCACCAAGTGCGGTAACCTGACGATCTTTCGCAAACAACCCGAAAAGTGGATCGCGATCAGCTGGGAAAAGGACATCGACCGCGAATTTTACAGCCAGATCCAGATCGAGACGCACAACAAGCCGGGCGCGCTCGCCGAGGTCGCGGCAACCATTGCCGACAACGGCTCCAACATCGAACAGGTCTCGGTAATGGGCCGTCATGATGACTGTTCGGTGCTATCGTTCCTTCTGCAAGTCAAAGATCGAAAACATCTCGCACAGATCATGCGTGGCGTGCGCAATATGCCCAATGTCATTCGCGTAACTCGCGATAGCGCATAGCAACAGTCAATAATAAGCAGGACTCCTGATGAGCAAACAAGCGATTCACAGCGATGCCGCCCCCGCCGCAATCGGTACCTATTCACAGGCGATACGGGCCGGTGATTTCGTATTCCTCTCCGGCCAGATTCCGCTCGATCCTGCGACGATGGATATCGTTGCAGGCGATTTCGAAGCGCGCGCCCGTCGCGTTTTCGACAATCTCCGGGCGGTTAGCGAGGCTGCCGGCGGCAGTCTCGAGCAGATCGTCAAACTCACGATCTTCCTGACAGACCTCGACAACTTTGCGACGGTGAACCACGTCATGGAAGACTATTTCCGGCAGCCTTACCCGGCGCGGGCTGCGGTAGGAGTCGCAGCATTGCCGAAAGGTGTCGATGTCGAGGCCGACGCGATCCTGGCGCTGTAGGCGCGGCTTCTGCCGCGATGGTTGCCGAGAGCAAAGGACTTGCGTCACCACTGACCGTTCTTAACGGCGTCGGCCCCGCACTTGTGCAAAAACTCGAGCGACTCGATCTGTTTCGCGTTGAAGACCTGCTGTTTCTGCTGCCACTCAGATACGAAGATCGCACTCAGCTCATCGAGTTGGGAGCACTCACCGTTGGCCGCAGATGCCTCGTTACCGGCGCGGTATTGCATGCCGAAAGCGTCTATCGCGGCCGCCGCAACTTGCTCGTGAGAATCGGCGACGGTACGGGCCAGCTGACGTTGCGCTTTTTTCACTTTTCCCGGCAGCAGCAGGCGCAGTTTCAGCCGGGCGCACGTGTCACCTGCTTCGGCGAAACGCGCCCGGGTCCGGCCGGCCTGGAGATGATTCACCCGGAGTACCGGCTGCTGCGGAAACAGCAGGATGCGGCGATCAACGATTCACTGACGCCGATTTATCCTGCAACCGAGGGGGTGCAGCAGGGGCGGCTGCGTAATCTTACCGACCAGGCGCTCGCCATGATGCGGAAATCGCCGCCCGTCGAATTACTGCCGCAGGCCGTGCGCGACAAACTGGACTTGCCCGCACTTGCGGAAGCGATCGTGTATCTGCATCGACCGCCGGCCGATGCGGACGTCGCGAGCATGCTCGAAGGCCGGCACCCCTGCCAGGTGCGTCTGGCTTTCGAGGAATTGCTCGCACACTATCTCAGCCTGCGCGACCTGCGCGCGTTGGCGCAATCCGAAGCCGCACCGGCACTCGCAACAGGCAGTGCGATAGTCCGCACGTTCATCGCCAAACTGCCGTTCGAACTCACCGGGGCGCAGCAACGCGTCGTCGACGAGCTGCTTGCCGACATGGCAAAGCCACATCCGATGATGCGGCTCATCCAGGGCGACGTCGGCTCGGGCAAGACCGTAGTTGCTGCGATCGCCTGTCTCAATGCAATTGCCGGCGGCGTGCAGGCGGCGGTCATGGCGCCGACGGAGCTGCTTGCCGAGCAGCACTGGCGCAGTTTTGCGGCCTGGTTCGAGCCGCTCGACATCGAGTGCGCCTGGCTAAGCGGCAGCCAACGTACCGTAGCGCGACGCGAATCGCGGCAGGCGATTGCCGACGGCCGCGCCCGGCTGGTGGTCGGCACGCACGCACTGTTTCAGGAGGGCGTAAATTTTCATAACCTGGCGCTTGTCGTTATCGATGAACAGCATCGCTTCGGCGTTCACCAGCGCATGGCGTTGCGCGACAAAGGCGTTTCCGCGCGCGGTCATCCGCATCAGCTCGTCATGACCGCAACACCAATTCCGCGGACGCTCGCGATGGCCGCCTACGCAGATCTCGACACCTCTGTCATCGACGAGCTGCCTCCGGGCCGCCGGCCCGTGACAACCGTCGCTTTGCCGGATACGCGGCGCGACGACGTTGTCGAGCGCGTCCGCTCAGCTTGCCTCGCGGGCCAGCAGGCCTACTGGGTGTGCCCATTGATAGAGGAATCGGAATTGCTCGACTACGAAGCCGCCGAGGCGAGTTACCGGATGCTGACGCGGGAACTACCGGAGCTGCGCATTGGCCTCGTGCACGGCCGCATGCGCGCCGTAGAAAAAGAGCGCGGCATGCAGGCCTTCAAGGACGGCGAGATTCAGCTGCTGGTAGCAACCACCGTGATCGAGGTCGGTGTCGACGTGCCGAATGCCAGCCTGATGATTATCGAGAACGCGGAGCGCATGGGCTTGTCACAGCTGCATCAACTGCGCGGCCGGGTCGGCCGCGGTGCGACGCAAAGTCACTGCGTGCTGCTGTATAAACCGCCGCTCGGGCGACTGGCCCGAGAGCGTCTTGCGGTGCTGCGCGACACGAATGACGGTTTCGTCGTTGCCGAGCGGGATCTCGAATTACGCGGTCCCGGTGAGCTGCTCGGCACGCGGCAGACGGGCCTGCCGGAGTACCGCATCGCCAATCTCGTGCGTGACGCCCAACTCATGCCGCAGGTACAGGTTGCGGCCGCAGTCATGCGGCGCTCGGCTCCCGCCAATGCGGCGGCGTGCGTGCGCCGCTGGCTCGGCGATGCGAGTCGCTATGGCAAGGTGTGACCGCCGCCCGGAACCGCTGCAACGGCCATGCGCTCTTCTGGTACCTTAGCGCCACATGAAGAAACAGACATTCGACGTGCTCCCGCAAGGTGTTGCCACCCAGCTGCGCAACTACGGCAGGCTCATGCGCGTCGACAAGCCCATCGGCATCTGGTTGCTTTTGTGGCCGACTTTGTGGGCACTATGGATCGCCGCCGAAGGTCATCCGGACCAGGGCCTGTTCGTCGTATTCGTCCTCGGCGTCGTTGTCATGCGCTCGGCGGGCTGTGTCCTCAATGACTATGCCGACCGCAAGATCGACCCCTACGTCGAGCGCACGCGAACGCGCCCGCTGGCGTCCGGCGCCGTCGCCCCGGCCGAGGCCCTGCTGCTTTTCACCGCACTGGGACTGATCGCTATCGGTCTTGCGACGATGCTCAACCGGCCCGCGCGCATGCTCGCCATCGTTGGCGCTGTGCTGACGATCGTCTACCCGTTTGTCAAACGGTTCGTCTCGATTCCACAATTCATCCTTGGCGCGGCTTTCGGCTGGGCTGTGCCTATGGCATTCGCCGCGCAGACCGGCGAGTTGCCGCAGCTGGCGTGGCTGATGTTCGGTACCGCGCTGATCTGGGCCGTTATTTACGACACCTTCTACGCAATGGTTGATCGCGAGGACGACCTGAGGGTAGGCGTCAAATCGACGGCGATCCTGTTCGGTGACGTCGACCTGTTTGTCATCGCCGGGCTGCAGTTCCTGATGCTGCTTGCGCTTTGTTTCGTTGGCCTGCGCGCGGAACTGGGCTTCTGGTATTACGCCTCGGTTGCCGCCGCCGCCGGACTGATGACCTATCACCAGTGGCTGGCGCGCGATCGAAAGCCGGCCGGCTGTTTTGCGGCATTCCTGAATAACCATGTTATCGGCCTCGTCGTATTCGCCGGCATCGTCCTGCACTACTCGTTCAATCCCTAGCCCGGATAGTGCACGCGTAAGCGCGGCTAACGATCTGCTTGGCTCAACGATTTGCTGAGGCAGCGACATAACAGTGTCTGTTGCCGCGGGAGGAGCATCCTTCGGGCGATCAAAGACCGGGCGGGCGCGCGTCATACGGGTGCACGGGCCGGGCTGGTCGCGGGGCGTAATGCGCGCGCTACCGCAACTACGCTCACTTTTTCGGCTCCCGCCCGCAGCAATGCCCATGCCAGCTGGCGGCAGGTCGCACCGCTGGTAATCACGTCGTCGACGATCAGCACGTGACGCGCCGCAACCGCACCGGTCACGACGAACGCGGCGCGCAGATTGCGGCGCCGCTGGGGGGCCGCAAGCCCGGATTGGTAGGATGTTGCACGCACCCGGCTTACGTTCGGTACGAGAGGCAGACCAGTACTCTTCTGTAATGGCCGGCACAGTTCAGCGGCCTGGTTGAAGCCGCGCAGCGCCTGCCGGCGCCAGTGCAATGGCACCGGCAGGACCGCGTCAATATCGTCCGGCAGTTTCGTCAGCATCGCAACGAGCATCGCGCCGAAGACAGGGCCGTAGTCGAGCCGGCGGCGAAATTTCAGCGCCTTGATAGCGGCATCGACCGGAAACGTATACGTCAGGGGCGTCGCGGCAGCGACGTACGGAGGCGGGTGCCGCTGGCAGTCTGCGCAGTTGACTCCCGCTGGCAGCGGCACCGGCAGCGACAGTGCACAACGCGCACACTGCGGTTCATTCCACGGCAGATCCTCTGCACAACCGCGGCAACAGCAGGCCTCACCGACCTCACATTCGGTGCCACAGAACACACAGTTGCGCGGCATTATCGCGTTGTCGAGCGTCCTGATCAGCGCGCGCGCCGACGCCGCGCCCAGCCCGACGAGATACCTCATGCTCACCTGATGATTGTCGCTTACGCGCGGCCGTTGCACCGCATGTGTATTTGCGCGAATCGCCGATAAAGCTGATAACGTGCGCCGATGATTGCAGTCGACGAAAACGCCAGCCTGGCGACAGCCGACGTACAACGCCGCTTCGACCAGGCGGCACCGCACTTTGACGACGCCGATTTCGTCCACGCCGTAACGCGCGACGGTTTGTTGCATCGCCTGCAGCCGATGCTCGTGGAGCCGGGCACGGTTGTCGACCTCGGCGCCGCGACGGGTTCGGCGTGCCAGTACCTGTCGCGGCGCTTCGGCCGGTCGCGCGTCATGGCGATCGACCTGTCGCTGGATATGCTGCGGCAACTGCGGCACAAGCAAGCGCGGTTCTCGAAGACGGCCGCGGTGCAGGCGAACGCGACTGCTCTCCCGCTCGGCGACCAGAGCGTAGCGGTCATTTTCGCCAACCTGCTGCTGCCGTGGATCGACGACCCTGCAGCCTTCTTTCGCGAGGTTGCCAGGGTGCTGAAAAAGGGTGGCCTGTTGCTGTTTTCCACGCTCGGACCGGACAGCCTGCTCGAGCTGCGCAAAGCCTGGGCGTCCGTGGATACTGCGGCGCATGTCAACCGGTTTCCGGATATGCATGACATCGGCGATGCCGCCGTGCGGGCCGGGCTCAGAGATCCGGTTCTCGACGTCGACCGGCTTACCGTGACGTACGAGAATCCCGCCGCTGTTTTTCGCGACCTGACGGCCGCAGGCGCGCGTAACTGCCTGCGGCAACGTCCCCGTTCGCTCGTCGGCAAAGGGCGCTTCGCGAGCATGAGCCAGGCCCTGGCGGACGCCGGTAACGACACCGTAATACGCTTGGATCTCGAACTGGTCTATGGCCACTGCTGGGGTTCCGGGCCGCTCGCAACGCCCACCGAGTACCGCGTCGACGCAGGGCAAATCGGACGTCGCCGGTAGTTCCATAACTTTATGTTATTTATGGGTTAATTGTACCGGCTGCGCAGATGCCCGGATTGCATGCGGCGCGCTCTTTGCGTACACTGCGCGGGCTTCGCGCGCCCGTGGGACTGCCCGCGGTATCTTGTTCTGCTACCTGATGACCACATGACCGAACCACAGACTCAGGCTGTGGTTCCGCACTGCCTTGGCGGCGGCCCGGCAACACACTGGATGAACTGTTAATGCTTCGAAAACCTGTCTTGAGCCTGCCCGGACTGGCGCTGGCTGGAACCGCGAGCGCCGACTGGGCGCTCAACATGCCGGAGGGCGTTACGGAACTCAGCGCCGAAACGCACGACTTGCACATGATGGTATTTTGGTGGTGCGTCGCCATCGGCATCGTCGTGTTTGGCGTCATGCTCATTTCGCTCCTCAAACACCGCAAGTCGCTGGGCGCACAACCCGCCAAGTTTTCGCACAGCACCACGGCAGAAGTGCTGTGGACAGCGATTCCCTGCGTCATCCTGCTGCTCATGGCGGTGCCAGCCGCAAGAACGATGATCAAGCTGGAAGATTCGCGCGACCCTGATCTCACGGTGGTTGCCACAGCTTATCAGTGGAAATGGCATTACAGGTACCAGGACGAGGACATCGACTTTTACTCGAGTCTCGACACGGCAAGTCTGCAGGCCCGCTGGAAAGGCTCCGCTGTCGATCCGTTCAGCGTCGACAACTACCTGCGTGATGTCGACCGACCGATGGTCGTGCCGCGCGGTGCCAAAGTCAGGTTGTTGCTGACATCGAATGACGTGCTACACGCGTGGTGGGTCCCCGAGCTTGCCATCAAGAAAGACGCCATACCCGGCATTGTCAACGAGACCTGGTTTCGCGCCGAACAAAGCGGCACGTATCGCGGCCAGTGCGCGGAGCTCTGCGGCAAGGACCACGGCTATATGCCGATCGTCGTCGAGGTCGTCGAACCTGACGAATTCCTGGCATGGGTAGAAACGCACCACGAAGAAAATGCGCGCGTCGCGGCCAATCAGTAAAGCAGATGTTGGCGCGCCGTTAAGGATGGCGCGCGTTCGGAGAAGTTCAGCATGGTAACTGCAGCAGCAGAACTGGAAAAAGACCACGACCACCACGGCCCGGCGAAAGGTATCGGGCGCTGGTTGTTTACGACCAACCACAAGGATATCGGTACGCTGTACCTGCTATTCAGCCTCGTGATGTTCTTCGTTGGCGGCGCGATGGCGCTCGTCATTCGCTCCGAGTTGATGACGCCTGGCCTGCAGTTCGTGCATCCCGAGTTCTTCAACCAGATGACGACGATGCATGCGCTGATAATGGTATTTGGCGCGGTTATGCCGGCATTCGTCGGTCTCGCGAACTGGATGATTCCGCTGATGATCGGCGCGCCCGATATGGCTCTGCCCAGGATGAACAACTGGTCATTCTGGATCCTGCCGGTTGCCTTCAGCATTCTGCTCTCGACGCTGTTCATGCCGGGCGGCGCCCCGGCCAGCGGCTGGACGATGTATCCGCCGCTCGTGTTGCAGACCGGCGACGCTTTTCCGTTCCTGATCTTCTCGGTGCACCTGATGGGCCTGAGCTCGATCATGGGCGCCATCAACATCATCGTGACCATTCTCAACATGCGCGCCCCGGACATGTGGCTTTTGAAGATGCCGATGTTCGTCTGGACCTGGCTGATCACGGCATATCTGCTGATCGCGGTCATGCCCGTACTCGCCGGCGCCGTGACGATGCTGCTGACTGACCAGTTCTTCGGCACCAGCTTCTTCCTCGCGGCCGGCGGCGGCGATCCGGTCATGTTCCAGCACATTTTCTGGTTCTTCGGCCATCCCGAGGTCTACATCATGATCCTGCCGGCATTCGGCGTCGTATCCGAGATCATCCCGACATTTTCGAGAAAGCCGTTGTTTGGTCATGACTCGATGGTGTACGCCGCATCCTGCATCGCGTTCCTGTCTTTTATCGTCTGGGCGCATCACATGTTCACGGTCGGCATGCCACTATCGGGCCAGCTGTTTTTCATGTTCGCAACGATGCTCATAGCCGTGCCCACCGGGGTAAAGATCTTCAACTGGGTCGCCACGATGTGGCGCGGTGCGATGACCTTCGAGACGCCAATGCTGTTTTCGCTGGCGTTTGTGTTCCTGTTCACGATTGGCGGTTTTTCCGGCCTGATGCTCGCCGTCGCACCGGCTGATATTCAATATCACGACTCGTACTTCGTCGTGGCGCATTTCCATTACGTACTCGTCCCGGGATCGATTTTTGCGCTGATGGCCGCTGCGTATTTCTGGCTGCCCAAGTGGACCGGCCATATGTACAGCGAGTCGGCCGGCAGACTGCACTTCTGGACATCGGCGATTTTCGTCAACCTGACATTCTTCCCGATGCACTTCCTGGGACTGGCCGGTATGCCGCGCCGCATTCCCGACTATCCAACGCAGTTCGCGGACTTCAACTGGATGGCCAGCGTCGGTGCGCTCGGCTTCGGCCTGTCACAGCTGATATTCGTGTATGTACTGCTGACCGCGAAAAAAGGCGCCAGGGCGACGGACCGCGTATGGGAAGCGCCGCGCGGTCTGGAGTGGACCGTGCCATCGCCTGCGCCCTACCACACCTTCACGACACCGCCCAAAGCCCGTATCGAAGAAGAGTCCTTCAAATGACGCGCGGCGACATCGACAGACGGAGCAGCGTGCGCCGCACGACGATAATTCTCGTCGCGGTCGCCGCGGCTTTCTATTTCGGCTTTATCCTGATCGGCGTGTTACGCGCCTGAAGCCCTGCATGAACGGTCCAGACAGACAACCGCGGATTTCCAATCGCTCGCTTACCGCACGCTTGCTGCTATTGGTGCTGGTGATGTTCGGCTTTGGTTTTTTCGCACTGCCGCCTCTTTACGACGTTTTTTGCGAAATCACGGGTTTCGGCGGCCGCACCAATGCCACAGCAATGACCGCCAGTGAAGCGCCCGACCTGTCACGGGCGGTGCGCGTGGAGTTCGTGACGACAGTCAACAACCACGCGCCGTGGGAGTTCGCGGCCGATGTCGACAGCATGACCGTGCATCCCGGCAAGATGTACTACCGAACCTTCACCGCCCGCAACCTGAGCGATGGGGAACTGGTCGGGCAGGCCGTTCCGAGCGTCGCACCGGTTAGCGCAACGCAATATTTCCAAAAGATCGAATGCTTTTGCTTTGCGTCGCAGGAGTTTGCGGGCAACGAGGAGCGGACGTTACCGCTGCAGTTCATCGTCGATCCGCAACTCCCCGACTACATCGATACCATCACGCTATCCTATACCTTTTTTGACACCGCGCGCGTCTCCGCAAACAGCACTCCTTAACCCAACCGAAGCCGAGATTCACGATGCCACACGCAGAAGATCACTATTATGTGCCGCACGGCAGCTACTGGCCGATTGTCGGCTCGGTCGGCCTGTTGTTCCTGATGGTCGGCGTATCGGCGTGGCTGAACGGCGGCGATGCCGGCTTCTGGATCATGCTGACCGGCGTTGCAGTGATCGTATTTATGCTGATCGGTTGGTTCGGTACGGTTATCAACGAGAGCCAGGGCGGCCTGTATAACGAGCAGGTCGACATGTCGTTTCGCATGGGCATGTTCTGGTTCATCTTTTCCGAGGTTATGTTTTTCGCGGCGTTTTTCGGCGCGCTTTTCTATGCGCGTAACATGTCGGTTCCCTGGCTGGGTGGCAGCAGCAACAACTTTTTCACCAACCTGCTGCTCTGGGAAGGCTTCGAGAGCACCTGGCCGACCAATGGGCCGGGCGAGGTCGGCGGCGACTACGAGGCCATGGGCCCATTCGGCCTGCCGCTGATCAATACCGCGATTCTGCTCACGAGCAGCGTGACCGTGACGATGGCGCACCACGCTTTGCTAGCGGGCCAGCGCAACGTACTGAAGCTGTTCCTGGCGCTGACGTTCCTGCTGGGTTTTGTATTTGTCTACCTGCAGGCCGTCGAGTACATCGAAGCTTACGAGCACATGAATCTGAAGCTGACGACCGGTATCTACGGCTCGACATTCTTCATGCTGACCGGCTTCCACGGCATGCACGTGACCATCGGTGCGATCATGCTGACGATCATCTGGCTGCGTGTGATGAAGGGCCATTTCACGCCTGGCAATCATTTCGCGTTCGAAGCCGTGGCCTGGTACTGGCACTTCGTCGATGTCGTCTGGATTGGCCTGTACGTATTCGTTTACTGGATGTAGTTAGCGCTGCGGATGCGTGTGGCGGGATGTTTTCCGACCGAAGTAAAGCGCAGCAAAGCGAGCCATGAGGGAGGGAAATGTCCCGGTCACACGCATCCGCTCGTAGGAGGCCGCCATGCGGGCGACCTCCAACTCGCAACAAAATTATGGCGACATCAATCCCAGCTGATACGCAGCTACCAGGAACATGATAAGAGCGATCGACAGGCCTACCCGCACCTTGAGCGCTTGCAGCAGCCGCGGCGAGCCGTGGTCGTCTTTCGCCAGGAAGAAAAGGCCGGAGCCCAGGCTGATGACGATCGCAGCCAGTAAGATCAGCACTATGAGTTTCATCAACGTCTTGGCAACAACACAACGAGCAGTATAGCGTGAACGATACCGCAAAGAGATCACTGCCCGGGTGGCTGCCGTTCGTCATTGGCGCGTTGCTGGTCGCACAATTTATAGGCCTTGGCGGCTGGCAAATCAGTCGCGGCCTGGAAAAACGTGCCCAGCAGGAACTGTTCACAGACGAGACCGGCTTTGCCGCATGGTCCGAGGGCATGGAAATCCGACCCTATCAGAGACTCAAAGCGACGGGCCGGCTCGATGGCGCGCATCAGTTCCTGCTGGACAACATTATTCTGCAGAGTCGCCTCGGCTACTACGTGCTGACACCGCTCGACGTCGGCGACGACCGGGGCATACTCATTGTCAATCGTGGCTGGATAGAGAAAGACAGCGATGACTTCGACGCCGCGCGCATCTGGATCGACAGCGGCCGCGTGACGGTCCGCGGCCGGGCCGGCTCGCTTCCCAGGGCCGGGTACAAGATGGGCGACGCGATCACGCCGGGCGCCACCTGGCCGCTGCGAGCGGTGTACCCGGATCTCGACGATCTTGCGGCGGCGCTTGGGCGCAAGGTGCAGCCGTTCGTGCTGCTCATGGATCCGCAGGAGACGAACGGCTTCGTGCGGCACTGGGTGCCCGAGGAGATGGGGCCTGCGCGGCACTTCGCCTACGCCCTGCAATGGTTGGCGATGGCGGCCGTGCTTGCGGCTCTGCTCGTATGGAATTTTCGCCGGCAGAGGGCCCATCGTGGATGAGCCGCAGGCAACATCGGCGCGCTTGCACCTGCTATTGATCGCGATCGTGTTTTTCGCTCCCCTGCTGGTGGCCGCCTGGCTGTATTACGGCGGTTATTTTGCTGGATCTGCGGAGCGCACAAATAATGGCGCGCTGCTCGAGCCGATAGTCAATCTCGGCGACGCACTGCCCGGGTCCGGGCTGCATGCCTCCGGCGATGGTCGCTGGCTGCTGTTGTATGCCGATACCGGCGCATGCGGCGCCGACTGCAGGAACGCCCTGTACACGACGCGCCAATCGCGCCAGATGCTCGGCCAGGAAATGCATCGCGTCGCGCGTGTTTTCTTGCACGGCGCCACGGCGCCCGATACAGTATTTCTCGCCGCAGAGCATCAGGGCCTGATTACGATTACGGATGCAAGCCTCAATCGCCTGCTCGATAACAAAAGGCCGGCTGCGCTACCGGCAGGTGGATACTACCTGATCGATCCGCTCGGCAACCTGGTGATGTACTTCCAACCGGATCTGGATCCGTCCGACATGGTCGAAGATATCGAGCACCTGCTGAAGCTGTCGCGGATTGGCTGACGAGACCGAATTTTGAGCACGAATGTAGAAGCGTACACCGACTGGCGTGATTACTATGAGCTGACGAAGCCCCGCGTCGTCATGCTGATCGTGTTCACGGCCATCGTCGGCATGTTTCTCGCGGTACCCGGCTGGCCAGGCACGACGGCCCTGGTCCTGGGCACGCTCGGCATCGGCCTCGCGTCGTCATCGGCCGCCGTCTTTAATCACGTGCTCGACGCGCGCATCGATATCCAGATGATGCGCACACGCGGGCGACCGCTGCCACAGGGCAAGCTGACAGAGCGCGCAGCGTTGCGTTTCGCATCGATGCTGTGCGTCATTTCAATGATCATCCTGTGGTTTTTCGTCAATCCGCTGACAGCTGTGCTGACGTTTTGCTCGCTCATAGGCTACGCGGTCGTGTACACGGTATTCCTGAAAAGGGCGACGCCGCAGAATATTGTCATCGGTGGTGCAGCCGGCGCCGCGCCACCGGTGCTCGGGTGGGTCGCCGTCACGGGGGAGGTGCACAGCAGCGCCCTGCTGCTGTTTCTGATCATTTTCACCTGGACGCCACCGCATTTCTGGGCGCTCGCAATTGCGCGGAAAGAGGAGTACGCGAAGGCCGGCATTCCGATGCTGCCGGTGACGCATGGCGACGCCTATACAAGAATCAATATTCTTTTGTATACGATCCTGCTGGTACTGATCACGCTCATCCCTTACCTGACTGCGATGAGCGGCCTGATCTATCTCGGCACGGCGCTCGTTCTCGACGTCATTTATCTCTACTACTCGGTGCAGATGTGGCGTGATCCCGACGACATCGCACTACCGATGCGATCATTCAAGTACTCGATTTCCTACCTGGGCCTGCTGTTTTCGGCGCTGCTGATCGATCATTACTTCCTGTTGCAGCTCAATATCTGAAACGACTGCCGTTAGCTTGGCGCAGCTCTTCTCTTGCGGTACGCCCCGATGAGTGTGCCCACGAGGTAGGACAGCAGCGCAGCGCCCACACCGGTCACAATCGCTTCCATCGCGATCGGTCCGAACATGCCGGGATGGACGAGATAGTCGACAAAGGCTGTCGCCGCGCCAAGTACAGCGGCAACGACCAAGCGATTGTCGGTGTTAGTCAGCGCAATCGCGGCCGCCGCCGCGGTGCCGGCGACGAGCCCGGTCTGCGATGCGATCAGCCAGTGACTCAGGCCGAGCGCCAGAATATTTCCCTGCACCATGGTCACGAGGCAGGCCGCGCCGGACTCGGCGATATTTTCGATGAACGGTGTAATTTTCCTTGGCATCGCGCCTGACCTGACTGACTCGGGGAAGATCCTGCTTCAATAGTGTTGCCTTGCTTTTGTCGTCGCCGCAATCAACACAGTATAGCCGCCCGACACCATGCTGCTTGCACGTGGCACACTCAGCCGTAGCCCGGGACGTTAGCGGCGAAACAAACCACGGAGATCGCGACGGCTGTTTCCTGCGCATCGGGGTTGCGATACGAATGTCGCTGGTCGCCGCGAAATACGAGCATGTCGCCGATTTCGAGCAGCCAGTGCTCGCCCGCCGCGATCAGCTCGACACGGCCGCGTTCACAGGTCAGGTACTCGCGGGTGCCGGCAGTGTGCGGCACGCCGACCATGCGACCGTGCGGCTCGATTTCCATGCGCGAAAATTCGAGCCCCGGCAACGCATCGGGAACCAGTGCCCGAATACGCGCACCCTGACGCTTGCGCTCTTTGACGGCGGCGGCAGGGATGTGCTCGATCTCGTTCCGCGGTGCCCCGATCAGCTCTTCAATTGAAACCTGTAGTGCGTTCGCTACCTTGCTGAGAACACCCAGCGTCGGATTCGCGGCCCCGGATTCGAGACTCGCCCAGGTCGCGCGCGGCAGCCCGGACAGGTCCGCCATGCGCTGCTGTGACATGTTGTGAGCCTCACGCAGGCGACGCATGTTATCAGCGAGGTTTTTCTGCGGCTCGTCCACGTCGGCAGCGTAGCATTCTGCTATTTTACTGGCAATATTGTTGTTTTGCTGGTAACCGCGGTGCATCCTGCCGTGCAACATCGAGGAGGAAGCCATGACCATCCGTATTGAACACGCAAATATGATCGTCCGCGATATCGATGCCACCGCCCGTTTCCTGACAACCGCTTTCCCGGAATTTCGCATTCGCAGGCAGGGCGGTGACGGCCGACAACGGTGGCTGCATATTGGCACGGATGACACCTACATCGCGCTCAACGAAGCAACGGCGGAGCCGGCGGAACCCTGGACACCGTACACGGGGAAACCGGGCGTCAATCATTTAGGCTACGCGGTAGAAGATGTCGAGGCGCTGCGCCAGCGACTGCGCGCGGCCGGTTACGAAGATTCAACCGTGCCGAACAGTCATCCGTTTCGCAAACGGGTCTACTTTCGTGACCCCGACGGCAATGACTGGGAGTTCGTGCAGTACTACTCCGACAAAGTCGCGGAACGTAATGATTATGAGCTGCCCGACTCTGGCTGAGCCGGGCCGGTATTGCGTCGCAACGGCGCGCTTGCGGTTCCGCCAGGCGTCACCGGCGTAATTGCGCCTGGCAGAGCCGGGCGCTCGAACTGCCAAGCAGGCCCTTGCCAGCCGATATTCGGCCCCTACACTCGGGCGCATCATGAGTACGGCAGAAAACAGCCAGACATTCGAGCGGCTCGTGCGGCCGCACTTCGACCGTTTGTATCGGCTCGCTTGGCGGCTCACTGGCAGCAAAGCCGCGGCCGAGGACCTGTTCCAGGAACTGTTGCTCAAGGCCTTCGGTAAACTCGATGACCTGGTAAAGCTCGACGAGCCGGGTTCGTGGCTTTGCCGCGTGATGTACAACCTCTTCATCGACGAACAGCGGCGTTTCCAGCGGCGCCGCATGCACACGGTGGAGGAAGGCCAGCTGCCGGGCGAGGGCCTTGCCGGCTTGCCCGGCCCGGGTAGCCCGGATTATGACAACGAGCGCCTGGAGAAGATCAGGCGCCTCGATGCGGCGCTGGCAAAGCTTAGTGACGAGCATCGCATCGTTGTTCTTTTGCACGACTCAGAGGGCTATAAAATATCGGAAATCCAGGCGCTTACGGGGGTTCCAGGCGGAACCGTCAAGTCCCGCCTGAGCCGCGCAAGGGCACGCTTACGGGACATTCTCACAGCCGACGGAACCGTTTCCTGACGCCATTCGTGTAAGGGACAAGCAGGACGAAAAAATGCAGAACACTGACATGACACAGCAGGATCAGGAGATCCGGGATCTGTTAAAGGACTATCCGATGCCCGAAGCCGATGCAGGATTCTACGACCAGGCGCTGGCCCGAGCCACGCACGAAGGCTCACGCCGGCAGCGCAATCGGTGGCTGGCGACAGGATTCGGCGCTGCGCTTGCCGCAGGTCTCGCACTCTGGATGATCGGCGCAACGTTCCTCACCAGCCCCGAGCTGCCGGACGTCGACACGGCGATCCCGGGCATCACGATGGCGCTCGAGGAGCCCCGCACCGTCAATCTCGTGTTTTCCTCGGCAACCCGGCTGGACGCGGCGATGCTGACGGTGTCTTTGCCCGCTGGCGTCGAACTGGCCGGCTTTCCGGGGCAAAGCGAAATCAGTTGGGAGACCAGCCTGAAGGAAGGCAAGAACGTGTTGCCACTGACGCTGATCGCATTGACGCCGGCCGGAGGGGAACTGCTGGCCCATCTCGAACATGACAAACGGGACCGAACGTTCCGCTTGCAGTTAAACATATCCTGAATCGCGGCCGGGCTGGATCGCCGGTAATTTTTAAGGGAGTAAAACCATGCATCAACTAAGTATTTTTTGCGCGACGGTCGTACTGGCCTGCTTTGCGCTGCTGCCTGTCAGCGCTTTTGCTGACGATCTGGACGACCTCGATGTGACCATGGAGGTCATCGATGACCTGACACGTATCGAGGATTTCGCATCCGCAATGCAGGGCCCCGAAGACGATGACGACATGGACGACGATGATGACGACCTCGACTCTGACGATGGCGCGGCCGATGCCGATGAATCGTTCGAGGATCGTGATGATGCGTCCGACGAGGAAGACGAGCTGTTCGAAGAGGCTGACGACGAGTTCGGCGAGGACGGCGACGACTTCGCGGAAGACCGTGACTTCGATGACGACGATCTCGAGCAAGAGGATGACTTCGAAGAAGAAGCGGGCGAGGACGTCGACGTTGACGAGTTTGATGAGGACGAATTCGACGAGGAAGAGTCTGACGACGGCATGGATGAGGAAATGGACGACGACTCTGTGCTCGAGGACGAGCTCGACGATGAAATCGAAGACGATATGACCGATGAGAGTGAGGTGGATGCAGGTCTCGAAGCGGAAGACGGCGGTGAGGAAGCCGATCTCGTCTGACTGACGGCTGGCAGCCGCCAGTCAGCGCCAACCGACAAATCCCCCCGATCGGGCTCCTTTCGGGGGGATTTTTATGCACCACGTCATAGTTTTATCGGCCGAAATCGGTAGTCTGGAAATCTGCCATAACGCGAACGCGGGAGCTTGGGCAATTTTCTCGATGTTTGACAACTCAGGTCGTCGACCTTACCGCGGCGCGCTGGCGCTGCTGTCGGCCTTGCTGTGCCTGGCCCCGCTGCAGGCAGGCGCTGCACAGTCGGCCGCCGCCTCGTTTGCGGACGGCAACCGGCTGTTTCGCGATGATCTGTATTGGGCCGCATTGCTGCGCTATCGCCAGGCCGCGGACGCGGGCATGGACACACCCGTGCTGCACTACAACATGGGCGTCGCACACTACCGTGCAGCACAGCACATTCGGGCGCGCGAGGCTTTGTTAAAGGCCGCGCAATCACCGCAGCTGCGCGTCCTGTCGCATTACAATCTCGGCTTGAACGCCTACGCTGCCGGCGACATCGACGCAGCCCTGAACTGGTTTCGACAAGCCCGCGACCAGGAACAAAACGCCGACATCAGCCGGCTGTCCCGCATTGCGATCTCACGCTTGCGGGCCATCGAAAAGCAAGCCGATCCGCCCGCGCTCCAGGCCGAAACTCTGCGCCAGGATCGCAGGCTGACGAATTTCGAGCTGGTCGGCAGCGTCGGCTTTGGTAATGATGACAATGTCTTTCGTACGCCCGACCAGGCATACATCGACCTGTCCAGTCCGAATTTGCCGCTGGTCGTACCGGTCGTGGCTTCCGGCGTATTCATGCCCATAGACTTTCGTGCCAAGTACTTGGTAAACAGTCTCAAGTTCGAGAACTTTTTCGGCGAGTATCGGCTGACTGGCCGTTACTACCAGGACAAGGCGCTCGATAACGCGAACGAGTTCAGCCACGAGGCGCGCTTTGGCAGCGAGTTTCGCAGAAAGACCGAGACGCGCGAACGCCGCGTCTACAGCGCGTTCACGTTCGCGCAGCACGACGAGACTTATTACGACACTGACGACGGCAGCGAGCGGCAGTTGAACGGTGAGCCGATAGACGACCGCCTGAATTACGTCCGCTACGGACCGGAGCTGGCGTTCCGCCAGTCACATGCAAAGCTGTCGCTCGGACTGCGCATGAAAGGCCAGCTTTGGAATTACGAGGAAACCGGTGCCGTGCCCGAATACGATCACGAGTATTTCTTCCTCGGCGGCAACGTCCAGTATCGCTTTACGTCGACTTCGCTGCTGCGCCTGACCGTCGACAAATACAGTCGGCGCTACGGCGACCGGCCGGCATTCGACCGCAACGGCCAGCAGCTGATCACCAACCCGACCGTCCGTTACGATTATATCGAGGCAGGCCTCATTGCCCGACAGCGGATCACGCCCAAGATGTGGTTCGGCTTCAACCTCTCCCGTACCGAGCGCACCGATCGCCACCTCGGCTACAACGATTACACGCGCGACCAGTTCGGCCTCGACTATCACTGGCGCGCCGGCGATCGCATCAAGGTGGAACTGGGTGGCTATTACCGCAGTTACGACTTCCCCAATGCCTTCGCTTTTCACAATCCCGTTGCCGGTGTCAAGACGCTGGAAACGGTTCGTGGCAAGCTGCACGGCCGTTTTCGCATGACCAGCAACCTGAGCCTGGTCGCTGAGGCGATCTACGACGACTCTGCGTCAAATGACGTTCGCATCGACTACGACCGCCTGCGCTTTTCTCTCGGGGTGACCTGGCAGCAGTAGCTTCGTCACGGGCTGCCTGCCGCTTCGGTCGATTTGGATCGACCGGTGCGCGGAATTTGTCTGCTAGAATTCCGCGCCTCATGGACGTCACGCCGATTCTTGAATCTCTGAATGACGCGCAGCGACAGGCAGTCACTGCGCCTGCGGAACCGACCCTGGTCATCGCGGGCGCCGGCAGCGGCAAAACGCGCGTTCTCGTGCATCGGGCCGCCTGGCTGATTGACGTGGAGGGCGTGTCGCCGCAAAGCCTGCTCGCCGTCACGTTCACGAACAAGGCCGCGGCCGAAATGCGCGGCCGCATCGAAGCATTGCTCGGCATGCCCGTCAATCACCTCTGGATCGGCACTTTTCACGGCCTCGCGCACCGCCTGCTGCGGCGTCACTGGCGCGAGGCGGGCCTGCCGCAAAGCTTTCAGATCATCGACTCGGACGACCAGCTGCGGCTGCTCAGGCGGCTGCTCAAGAATCTCGAGGTTGACGACAGCCGCTGGGTACCGCGGGAGATCCAGTATTTCATCAACGGGCAGAAGGACGAAGGCCTGCGCTCCAGTCATCTCGACGACGAAGGTGACCCGCATCGGCGCCAGATGATTGCTTTGTACCGTGCTTACGAGGAGGTTTGTGAGCGCGGCGGACTGGTCGACTTCGCAGAGCTGCTGTTGCGTGCGCACGAGTTGTGGCGCGACAACGCGGAATTGCTCGCACACTATCAGCGCCGCTTCTCGCATCTGCTCGTGGACGAATTCCAGGATACGAACGCCATTCAGTACGCGTGGCTGCGCCTGTTGGCTGGTAAAGACGGCGTGCCGTTCGTCGTCGGCGACGACGACCAGTCGATTTACCGCTGGCGCGGCGCGCGAGTCGAACACATCCACCGCTTCCAAAAGGACTTTCCGCGGACGGCCGTCGTCAAGCTCGAGCAAAATTATCGCTCGACGGCGACCATCCTCAACGCGGCTAACGCCGTCATCGCCAATAACTCGGCGCGCCTGGGCAAGAATCTCTGGACCGAGGGAGCGGAAGGTGAGGCGATCAAAGTCTATGCCGCCTACAACGAGCGCGACGAAGCCGACTTTGTCATCGGGCGGCTGCGCGACTGGATAGGTCAGGGCAATCTGCGGGCCGACGCAGCTGTGCTGTACCGATCGAACGCGCAGTCGCGCGTTCTCGAGGAAGGCCTGATAAACGCCGGCATTCCGTATCGGGTTTATGGCGGCCTGCGCTTCTTCGAGCGCGCCGAAATCAAGGATGCGCTGGCTTATCTGCGCCTGATCTCGCATCGTGACGACGACGCCTCCTTCGAACGCGTTGTCAATCGGCCGACGCGCGGCATTGGCGCACGTACCGTAGAAATGATGCGCGCTTACGCACGGTCGAACAGCTGCCCGCTGTGGCGGGCCGCAGGCAGCGTCGCAAGCGATGAGTTGAACAGTCGGGCCGCTAATGCCGTGCTCGCGTTTCTCAACCTCATCGAACGCATGGCGCGGGATGTCGCCGGCCTCGACCTCGCGGAACAGATCGACCACGTGATTCACGCCAGCGGTCTGGTCGAGTTTTTCAGGAAAGACAAGGGTGAGAAGGGCGAGACGCGTGTCGAGAACCTGCTGGAGCTGGTCAGTGCCGGCCGCAGCTTCGAGCCGGACCCGGCGGAGGAGATGTCGCCACTGGATGAGTTTCTCTCACACGCTGCGCTCGAGGCCGGTGAAGGCCAGGCCGAGGCCTGGGAAGACTGTGTGCAGTTAATGACCATGCATTCTGCAAAAGGGCTCGAATTCCCGCTGGTCTTCATGAGCGGGCTCGAAGACGGTCTGTTTCCACACCAGCGGTCGATCGCCGACCCGAGCGGCCTCGAAGAAGAGCGGCGCCTCTGCTACGTCGGTATCACGCGCGCCAAGCAAACGCTGTATGTCACCTATGCCGAGCAACGCCGCCTGCACGGCATGGATAATTTCTCGCAGCCATCGCGATTTATCGCCGAGATTCCCGACGAGTATGTCCAAGAAGTCCGGCCGCGCGTGCAGGTGTCGCGACCAATGCGCACTCACGGGCGTAGCACAACGGCGACGACCGCGGGTAGCGAAATCGGCATTCGTCTCGGACAGCGCGTCCACCACGGCAAATTTGGTGATGGCGTCATTTTGAACTGCGAGGGGCAGGGTGCTCATGCCCGGGTCGAGGTCAATTTCGAGACGGCCGGCACAAAGTGGCTGGTTCTGAGCTATGCAAATCTCGATCTGATGTAGACTATTGTTATCGAGGTAGCCACTTTTGCTGCGCTCTGAGGCCTTACAAGAACAATGAAAATTCTAATTCTGGGTGCAGGCCAGGTTGGTTCATCGGCCGCTTATCACCTGTCACGCGAAGAGGCCAACGAAGTCACAGTCGTCGACATGAGTCCCGAGGTCCTGCGTGAGCTGCAGGACCGCCTCGACATCCGCACGGTCGTAGGACACGCCGCCTATCCGGAAGTACTGCAACGCGCCGGCGCCAACGATGCGGATATCGTTGTCGCGCTGACCGATACGGACGAAACCAATATTGTCGCCTGCCAGGTCGCTTACACGAAGTTTCATACGCCGACGAAAATTGCCCGTATCCGCGCCGCCGAGTACATGAATTCGAAGGAGCTGTTTACCCAGGACGCTATTCCGATCGATGTCCGCATCAGCCCCGAGCAGCTCGTATGCGAGTATGTCGAGCAGCTCATTCTTTATCCTGGCGCCTCGCAGGTACTGGACTTTGCCAACGGACGGGTGCGCCTCGTCGGTGTCAAAGCGGATCGTGACGGGCTACTGGTCGGCCAGCGCATCTCGACGCTGAAGGACCATATTCCGAACACCGAAGCCCGCATCGCAGCGATCTACCGTGGCGGCAAAGCGATGTTGCCGGAGGGAGATACCGTCATCCAGGATGGCGACGAGGTGTTTTTCATTGCCGATCGCAAAGACATCCGTGTGTTCATGAGCGAAATACGCCGCCTGGAGGACCCTGTGCGCCGCGTGGTTATTGCGGGCGGCGGCAACATCGGTGTGCGGCTCGCGCTCGCCCTGGAACAAACCAACCAGGTCAAGATCATCGAGCGCGATGGCAAACGCGCGCGCTATATCTCGGAGCAGTTGAACAAGGCCATTGTGCTCGTCGGAGATGCTGCCGATGAGGAGCTGCTGCTCGAGGAAAACATCGATAACGTCGACGTGTTCTGCGCGCTGACGAATTCCGAGGAGGCCAACATCCTGAGTTCGATGCTGTCGAAGCGACTCGGTGCACACAAGGTGATGGCGCTCATCAATCGCGCATCGTATGTGGATCTCGTTGAAGCAGGCAGCATCGACATCGCCATCTCCCCGCAACAGGTGACGATCGGCTCGCTGCTGGCTCACGTCCGGCGCGGCGACGTCGTCAAAGTTCACTCGCTGCGGCGTGGGGCTGCGGAGGCAATCGAAGCCATCGCTCATGGCACCGCAGACGAGTCCAAAGTCGTCGGCCGCGCTATCGAAGATATCGATTTGCCGAAAGGCGCGGCAATCGTCACGATCGTGCGCAATGAAGAGGTCATCATGGCGCACCATGACACGGTCATCGAGAGCGACGACCATGTCATCCTGTTTCTCACGGACCGGCGCAGAATCGAAAAACTGGAGAAGCTCTTCCAGGTCGGCGTATCTTTCGTCTGATCCCGGCACGCATCAATGAACTGGACAGTGGTACAACGAATCCTCGGGCTGCTGCTGATGATGTTCAGTGTCACGATGCTGCCCCCGATCGTTATCAGCGTGATCTTCGAAGAGCAGTCATGGTTGCCGTTCGTCGAGGGTTTCGGCTTGACGCTGGTCGCCGGCCTCGCTATCTGGTTGCCGGTACATCGATCGCGCAGAGAACTTCGTTTGCGTGACGGCTTCGTCGTTGTTGCCGCCTTCTGGACTGTCCTGGGTACGTTCGGGGCCGCGCCGCTCTATTTTGCCGACAGCTTGTCATTATCGATAACCGATGCGGTGTTCGAGTCCATGTCCGGCCTGACGACGACCGGCGCGACGGTGCTCAGCGGCCTCGATGAGCTGCCCAAGGCAATTCTGTATTACCGGCAGCAACTGCAGTGGCTCGGCGGCATGGGCATTATCGTACTGGCCGTCGCCGTGTTACCGATGCTCGGCGTCGGCGGCATGCAGCTGTACCGGGCCGAAACGCCCGGACCCGTCAAAGACACCAAGCTCACGCCGCGCATTACGGAGACGGCGAAAGCACTGTGGTATGTCTATCTCGCCTTTACCAGCGCCTGTGCCGCAAGTTACCTGGCCGCCGGCATGGGCTGGTTCGATGCGATCTGTCATGCGTTCTCGACCGTCGCGATCGGCGGCTTCTCTACGCACGATATGAGCATCGGCTATTTCAACAGCACGACGATCGAACTCGTTGCTATCGTCTTTATGTTTGCCGCAGGCATCAATTTCTCACTGCACTTCTTTGCCTGGCGCTATGTCTCGATCAAACACTATTCGCAAGATCCGGAGTTTCGCGCCTATACGACCGTCCTGCTGGTGCTCGCGGTGCTCGTTGTCGCCGGCCTGTTGCAATACCAGAGTTACGACTCTTTCGCCGATACGCTGGTCAACGGCTTGTTCCAGGCAGTGTCCATCGCCACTACAACCGGGTTTACGACGGCCAATTACGCATTATGGCCGGCGGCGCTGCCGGTCATGTTGATTTTTGCGAGCTTTGTCGGCGGTTGTGCGGGTTCGACCGCCGGTGGCATCAAGGTTATCCGCTGGTTGTTGATCTACAAACAGGGCATGCGCGAAATAGTGCGCCTGGTGCATCCGAGTGCCGAGATACCGGTCAAGCTCGGCAACAAGGCCGTACAGTATCGAGTGGTCGATGCCGTGTGGGGTTTCTTCTCGGTCTACGTCGTCGTATTCAGCGTCATGCTCGTTGCGATGATGGCCACGGGCCTCGACCAGGTAACCGCGTTTTCGGCGGTGGCGGCGACGCTCAACAATCTCGGTCCCGGTCTCGGCGACGTGTCTGCCGGTTTCATGACCTTGAGCGATACGGCCAAGTGGATCTCGA